>ERZ791927.4-NODE-4-length-318714-cov-4.814808_pt1 | contig 318714 bp, 210 predicted proteins | sample MGYA00510130_ERZ791927 | MGnify/ENA primary metagenome ERZ791927 (study PRJEB30046, sample SAMN00792055) | human gut metagenome | study: EMG produced TPA metagenomics assembly of the A metagenome-wide association study of gut microbiota in type 2...
GTTTCGTTAAAAGACAAAGTTTCTTTAACATTCAGAGTGACTCCGTTCAACGTCAATGTATCATTATTAGGATCATCGGCCAGCGTATCCACAATCAAGCGTTTCATCGTATACGATGTTTCGCCGTTTGATTTGACAGCCAGAGTTTCCCCGCCAATGCGGTTGTAAACAAGAGAATCTCCGGACGGGCTGTCCTGCACCAATGCCGACTGAATGGAAAACACCAAATGTCCGTCTTTATAAGTACAGGAGTAAAGTTCTGTCCCGTACTTGGCCATTATGGAATTGCCAAGCCAGGAGGGAACACTGCCTCCGACGAATGACGCTGTAATATCCAGATTCGTAATTTCGTTAGAATCATTTTTCAGAACCGTTCCATCAAGAAGAAGGGAAAGAGTGGATCCGGTATTGTCCAGGCTGATCGTTCCCAAGCCAAAAGTAGAGGTGGAAGCATCCAGCATCAGGTTGATCTGCGAAGTTCCGGACAAATTAGTCGATGCAAAACTCTTACCGACGATTCCTTCCACTTCCCCTCCATCCAGAAGCGTCAGATTGGAACCAACCGCCGAAACTGTTCCCAACTTCACGATACCTCCGGCATGCAGAGATCCACCGTTACCGATATGCACTTGAGTTGCCAATGAATCGGTCTTAATCACAAGGGCACCGCCATTCACGGTCCAGTCCTTGTCAACGGCTGACAAATCCCCGCTGAAGGTCTGTTTTCCCGCTCCCGTCTTGACAATACTCACGTTTGCTCCGACAGCGCTCGTAAAATCATTGTTTGCAGAAGCAGCTGCGTTGATCGTCAATGTCCGTTGCGTATCATTGGAACGCACCAAATTGTAAGCAGTTTCACTTTTCAGACCACCGATCGTCGTATCATTTAGAACCAGATCCAACACGCTGGAGCCATATGTCCCCGCGCTATTGTTGACACCATAAAGACTGATCGTCGCATACTGGGCAGCCTTGGCACTGTTCAACTGGAGGACTTGGGTTTTCCCTCCGTTACTGGAATTGCACATGCTGCCGACCCGTATTGTTCCCGCAAAATCATTGTCACCATTCAGCACAACGGTCGAGATGGCCGGATTACCATAGTCACGACTCAATGTCAGAACTGAATCCGCCTTCCCGCCAGACAAGGAACCGACAGTAAACGTCACATTGCCTCCCCGGATCAGAATCTCCGAAGAAGCGGCAGCCGGATCAAGCGTAATGGAAGAGACATTGACCTTGCCCGTACCGGGGAATCTAAGAATCCCACCGTCACCGAGTTCTATTTTAACATTGGAGATGTCTTTCCCGGTTCCCTCCTTGTGCAGATCAATGATACCATTGGAAGCTTTCAGCAATTTGAGATCTTTCAGATCATAATCAACGCCCAACGTAATATTCCCGCCCTCGGCAATCAAACGGCCGGCAAACCCATTCAAACCGCCGGCACCATTGATCGTCATGGTACCGCCATTCGAGATGACGTCGCAACCAAGGGAATCCCCGGACAAAGAGGTTGCAATAGAAAATGTTCCACCTGTTTTTGAAACAAGATTACCCTTGAATCCGGACAAATCCAGGTCCGCATTCAATTTGATTGTTCCTCCTCCAACAACAAGATTGCCGGAATAACCGGTCATAATTACCCCTTTTTGGAATTCTATACTCCCTTGCTTACTTACAATACTTCCCTTGAATTGACTAAAATCAGCAGTGTATGTCTTCCCGTCCTCGGAGCGGGTTGTTGTATCGAAACGAATCGGCCCAGTTCCATTTTTTTCAAAATCTCCATTCCCGGAAAAAACACTGTAAATATTGATATAATAGGAGCCACCACCTCTATTATTAATCAACGTGCCTGAATCTAAAATGTGGACTCTTCCTCCCCATTGCATCGTATGCTGGCTACTATAGGATGCGCCATCACTCCAGGTACTCCTGCCAAAAATCATGTCATTCCCAATCCATCCGCCACCAGATAAACTACCGGAAGATTGAGGCAAATACATACGTCCCCCGTCAATGATCAAGACACCTGCGTTGGATAGATTATTCGTAAAAACGTTAAACGATCCGGAGGCCAACCATAACGAAGAAGACAAAGCATCCGTTCCCACTTGATAGGCCGCAGTTTCCCTTCCTGTTAGTTTAATATGATTATCTGCTCCGGAAAAAACAATATTTGCCGTTCCTGCATAATCCAAAACAAAATTTGTATCTTCCGTAACGATTCCCGCCTGTCCGGCAGCTGTTATCGTCTGAGAAGCATAGTCGATATTTAGATATTGCTCATACCATTCCGCCGCATAGGCCGGAGACATCATGGAGGAAACGATCAGCACACAAGCGCCTGTGGCAAATGTACCGGTAGCAACGGTGGTGCACACGGATACGGAAGATATGCATGCGACAACAGCCGCACGCAACAACGAGGGTAATCGAAGTTTCATAGAATGAAAAAGAGAAAGAATTGACGCTCTGAACATATCGTATTCAAAATCCGCTATCAAGAAGAAATTTACCCTTTCTGGAAAAAGATATCCGTGATGGTATTTTTTCACAAAAAATTGATTTCAAAATAATTATAAAATATTTATAATTAGAACATTATGAATCATTTATGACGGATTTTGAAATCGCTACTCCACCTCAAGAACAGAATGAAAGAAAACAAAAAATAATCACCATAAATCATTGATAATTAAAGGATATAAATATTCCCAACAAGAGGAATGCCTTTGTAATATTTATTGTACAAATGTTCAAAAAATCACGATCTTCCGCATTGCTTTGAACAACAGTTATGCTATAAACTATGTATATTCAGTTTTTCAACTCCAGTAGACGATCATGCAATCCCCTCAGGAACATCTCAAATCCATTCTCCTCCAGAAATCTGTACGTACCGGCACTTTTACTCTCGCATCCGGCAAAGTCTCCGATCTGTACGTAGACTGCCGAGTGACGGCGCTTGATCCCGTGGGGGCAACATTGATCGGCAGTATCGGCTGGGACTTGGTCGAAGGAGAAATTCTCCGTCAGTTCCCCGAGATTTGTGCCATTGGCGGCATGACAATGGGAGCCGACCCTATTTCCTTGGCGATCGGAATGACCGGAGCCCTACGAAAAGCCGACAAAATGCTTCAGGTGTTCACCGTCCGCAAGGAAGCCAAAGACCATGGGCGCGGACGCCGCATCGAAGGTAACTTCAATAGCGGCGACACTGTCCTCGTCGTAGACGACGTCATCACGACAGGCGGATCCACGCTGAAAGCAATTGACGCTATTGAGGCAGAAGGCGGCAAGGTAGCGGCAGCGCTCGTGCTGGTCGACCGCGAAGAAGGCGGACGCCAGGCAATCGAAGCTCGCGGCATTCCCGTTTTCCCCCTGTTCTCGCGATCGAGCCTCCTGGGATAACTCTCTCACTCCTTTTCCCGTTATGATGAAATTCCTCCATACCCGCATTCGAGTAGCCGACATGGAAGCCACGATTGCATTCTACACGAAGCTCGGCTTCGAGCTGGCAAGGCAATCCGTCTCCCCCCAGGGCAACAAGCTTGCCTATTTGAACGTCCCCGGCGCCGAACATCAATTGGAACTCTGCTGGAGTCCCGAATACGAAGTCAAGGTTCCGGAGGATTTGATGCATACGTGCATCGGAGTCGATGATATCGTCTCCTACTGTGCAGAGCTAGAAACACAAGGCATCGACATCTGGCCCGGCGATTGGAAGGAATCTTTCACCCAGGGAGGGCTGAAGATGGCATTCGTCACCGATCCCGACGGCTATGAGGTGGAAATTCTGGAAAACTAATCCCGTTCCCCCTATGCTCCCCGTTCTCATGGGGATAGGCGGACTCCGCCTTACCCCCGGAGAAGAAGACTTGATCCGCCGGTGCCAGCCGGCGGGATTTGTTTTGTTCTCCCGCAATATCGCCAACGCCCGGCAAACCAGGGAACTGACCGATTCCCTCCGGGCTCTGTGCCGCCATGTCCCGGTCATCGCCGTCGACCAGGAAGGGGGTCGTGTCGTCCGAACAACTGCACTTGGACTGGAACTTCCGGCCGCTAGCCAAATCCGCCGATCAGGCAATATCCCCGCCCTCGTCAAAATGGCAGAAAATATCGCCATCTCGCTGCGCCTGCTCGGATTCAACATGGATCTTGCACCTGTGCTGGATATCTGCCACGATGAAACCGTTCGCAACGCATTGCCCAGCCGGTGCTGGGGCATAACTCCGGACGAAGTCGTCTCCATGGGAGGCATGTTCAACCGCAACCTGCGCCACTACGGAATAACCACCTGTGCCAAGCACTTCCCCGGCATGGGACTTGCCCAAAGCGATCCGCACGCCGATCTGCCCACAATCGACGCATCGCGAGAAGAATTGCTGCAATCCTCTCTCATTCCCTTCATGGCGCTGGAGCCGGAACTGCCCGCTATCATGTCCGCCCACATTCTCGTTCCTCACCTGGATGCCAACCTGCCCGCCACTCTGTCACATACAATCATGACAGGCCTGCTCCGCTTCCAGCTCGGTTACAAGGGCGTCATCATGACGGACGACCTCTGCATGGGTGCTATCACCAACAACTACGGAGTCCCGCAGGCCGCGGACATGGCACTGGAGGCCGGTTGCGACCTCGTACTGATCTGTCATCATGCCGAGGAACATCTCAATGAATGGCATCCCCGCCCTTCCCCGCAAAACGGCACGGACAGAGATGAATCGCTTCTTCGTCTGGAACGCTTTTCACGCGACCTCGTCCCCCCTCTCCGGTGGGATGACCGACTATGGGAACAATGTCTCCATTCGGCACAAAATCTTGTCGAAGAAATGCAGCCATTCTCTTCTCCGGCCTCCCCTTCTTCACCGGTTCAGCACATGTAGTTTGCCCCGGAATCCCGGTTTTGACATCATTATCGAAAATTTTTCCGTTCATCCAAAAATTCTCTTGTACAATCGCGGCGTACCGTGTAGATTGCGTCCGCATTTCTACCAAATGGTACAGGTAGTTCAATGGTAGAGCCCCAGATTGTGGTTCTGGTTGTTGCGGGTTCGAGTCCCGTCCTGTACCCCATCTTTTCATCAAAGCCATTCCCTTCCGAGAGAATGGCTTTGATCTTTTACAAGTCCCCCATTCCCGTGGCAGGCATGTCATGCATACTTAAAAAGCAGCGCTGCAACTTCGCGAAAAGCTGCAGCGCCACATTCACCTGCAATTAATTTAACTCACTTGGAATTATGTTATGCACCTTAAATCCGTCACGGGTTCACCCCCGTCAGCATGGCCTCCGACCCGTACAAAACGGAAAACATGCCGTTGTGAATGATTGTTATGGCTATTCACAAAAAGGGATGAAATGAGGAAATCCTATCGTTTCTACATGCCGGCATCCGCTTGGCGCGATGCGGCATCCGTTCTCTTCGCCGCCTGAGGCGAACAAGAAGAAGAACACAAACCACATGCACCTCCACAACATCCGCGGCAGCACGACGAGGCAGGACACGACGCGTCAACATTTCCGCGATTCATGAGAAATGTTTCCGACAACAATTTCTTGAATCGCGACCGAATGCCTGGCGAAGTTCTCCGTCCTTGGGGTTGAGGATTTTTCATCTCGAAAGAAAGTTAGATAAAACTAACATTGATTGCAAGACTATTTTTATAAAAGTCGAAAATCAGGTAATTTTTCATGTCCTCTCCGAGGGAGGGAATCCGTTCTCCTCCCCCAGGGAAAGAGTCTTTCCAAGTCCGAAATGAACAGACCAAGAGAAGGAGGAGAAGATGAAATATGTGTTTGACGCCTACGAATGGAATGAGCATAGTATGCGGTATTGTATAATTGACGATTATTCAGGACAAATAGCCCTCCTGCCTTTCTCTTATGACTTTCTCCACCCTCACTCGTTGTTCCTGTTTTTGCGTGATCGCGACAGGAATTGGTTCTTCTGTTCTCCAAGCAGCGGACAGCCTTCTCCACAAGCCCTCCTATGACGAATGCATGGAACAAAACGTCCCCGTCATCACGCGGCACGACATCTACCGGGAAGGATGGATCGATCTCAACAAAAACGGGAAAAAGGACATCTACGAAGACCCCGGGCAACCGACGGAAAAACGCGTTGCCGACCTCGTCTCACAAATGACCCTTGACGAAAAAACCGCGCAACTGGCCACGCTCTACGGCTACAAGCGCGTCCTCCCCGATGCCCTTCCCATGCAATCCTGGACAACACGGCTTTGGAAAGACGGCATCGGCAATATCGACGAACATCTCAACGGCCTACGGAACAACGAATGGGTTTTCCCCGCCTCCAAACATGCATGGGCTATCAATGAAATCCAGCGTTTCTTCATTGAAGATACCCGTCTTGGCATTCCCGCCGACTTCACCAATGAAGCGGTCGGAGGCCTCAACTATCTGAAGTCTACCAACTTCCCCTATCCTCTGGCCCTTGGCTGTACCTGGGACCGGGATCTCGTCCGTCAAGTAGGAGAAGTCATGGGCAAGGAAGCAGCGGCAATCGGCTACACAAACATCTACGCACCTCTCCTCGACGTCATCCGTGATCCGCGCTGGGGGCGCTGCCCCGAAGACTTCGGCGAAAGCCCCTACCTTGTTTCCGAACTGGGCATAGGCATGGTACGCGGCATCCGCAAGGCGGGAGTAGCCTCCACGCTCAAGCATTTTGCCATCCACTCCAACAACAAGGGAGCCCGCGAAGGAGAAGCCCGGCTTGACCCGCAATGCAGCCCCTCAGAAGCGGAAGCCATCCACCTGTGGCCCTTTGCGCGCGTCATCCGCGAAGCACAGCCGGAAGGCATCATGAGTTCGTACAACGACTATTCCGGTGACGTTGTCCAGTCGAGCCGCCATTTCCTGCATGACATCCTTCGGGAACGCATGGGATTCAACGGCTACATTGTCAGCGACAGCAACGCCGTGGAATGGCAGCACACGACGCGGCGCACGGCCAGGGACCAGAAAGATGCCGTTCGGCAATCCATCCTAGCCGGATTGAACGTCCGAACCAACTTCACCATGCCGGACAAGTATGTCCTGCCCCTGCGGGAGCTCGTCCGGGAAGGAGCCGTCCCGATGGAGGTCATCGACCAACGGGTTGCCGATGTCTTGAAAGTCAAATTCAATCTGGGACTCTTCGACCAGCCCTATAAAGATATCAGCCAAGCCGACCGGGCCGTGCGTTCTCCCGAAAACCTGGAACTGGCCAGAAAAGCCGCCAGGGAATCCATCGTCCTGCTCAAGAACGACAACAACACCCTGCCTCTCGACATCAACGCACTCAAGACCATCGCTGTCTGCGGGCCAAACGCCGACACCCCCGCCCTGGCTGTCAACCGCTACGGGACCATCGATTCCAAGGGAGTCGTCACCTTGCGGAAAACCATTGAGGAAAAAGCAGCGGCCCACAATGTCAAAGTCCTTTATACCAAAGGCTGCAATCACCGCGACGAACGCTGGCCGGAAACGGAAATCATGAGGGAAGCTCCCACGGACAAAGAACAGAAAATGATCGATGAAGCCGTCGAACAAGCTCGCCAGGCAGACGTCGCCATCATCGCCGTAGGAGATTTGATCGCCTCAACCGTCGGAGAAGGAGCTTCCCGCACCGGACTCGACCTCCCGGGTAGACAGGACGACCTGATCCGCGCCGTAGCCGCCACCGGCAAACCGGTCGTCATCATCCACAACAGCGGACGAGCCAACAGCATCAACTGGGCCAACAAGCTCTCCCCGGCAATCATCCAGGCATTCTTCCCCGGAGCCTATGGCGACACTGCCATAGCCGAAGTCATCTTTGGAGACATCAACCCCGGAGGCAAGCTCACCACCACCTTCCCTAAATCAGTCGGCCAGCTTCCCTTCAATTTTCCCAGCATCTCGGCGTCCCAACTCGAACTGAAGGGAGCCTCCGTTTCCGGTACGTTGTGGAAATTCGGTCACGGTCTCAGTTACACTACATTCCAATTCAGCAATATGAAGATGGATTGGAACGGCAGGAGCGAAGGGAAAGCCCCATCCGTCACGGATACCATCACCGTCTCCTGCACCGTGACCAACACAGGCCAACGAGCCGGAGACGAAGTCGTCCAACTCTACACACATCGCCTGCTTTCCCCCGTCGTTACCTACGACCAAAACCTCCGGGGTTTTGAACGCATCCATCTGGCTCCCGGAGAAGGCCGTACCGTGACATTCAAACTCACGCCGGAACTCCTGGCCCTCGTCGACGCCAACCAGCAATGGATCAACCCTCCCGGCCCTGTTGAAATACAACTGGGCAATGCTTCGGCCTTCATCCCTAATTCCAAGAATAAAAAACAAAACAGGGCTGACCGCACAGGTATCGATATTCCTACCGGTTCATCCACAGCCGACCAGGAACCGACCGGACAACCTACCTGCGGCATCCAACTCAGGCAGACGCTGGTGCTGGAATAATGACCGGGGCAACCACTCCTCATTTCACCACCACAAGTCCAACCGGAACCGCTCCTCGGGAAATTCAAACGCAGAAGGAGCTTGCTTGTTAAGCCGAAACTGACAGAATACGGGTGCGATATTATCACTTGTAACCATGGACGCAAAATACAGAATAGCCATCGGCTCCGACCACGCCGGAGTAGACTTGAAGGAAACTGTCATCGAATTCCTCCGCGGCTGGGGTCATGAAGTCACGGACAAAGGCACATACACCAAGGCCTCCTGCGATTACGCCGATTATGCCAATGCCGTTGCAAGTTCCGTCGCAGACGGTTCCAGTGACAAAGGCATTCTGATCTGCCGCACCGGTATCGGAATGAACATTGCGGCCAACCGCTGGATCGGCGTCCGCGCCGCTACCTGCCGCACAGCTCCGGCCGCCGCGCTATCCCGTCAGCACAACAACTCCAACATCCTCTGCATGGGATCCGCCTACGTTGATTCCGAAGCCGTGGAAGATGTTCTGGAAGCCTGGCTTGCCGCAGAATTTGAAGGAGGACGCCACGAACGCCGCGTCATCAAATCTTCTGGCAGTCCGCTGCTGATGAGCGATCCCGTCCTGGCTGCCCTGATCCAGGAAGAAGGCCAGCGCCAACGCAACAACATCGAATTGATCGCTTCCGAAAATTTCGCTTCACGGGCCGTCCGCGAAGCCCAGGGATCCCTCCTGACCAACAAATATGCTGAAGGCTATCCCGGCCGCCGCTGGTACGGAGGATGTGAATTTGTCGACATGGTCGAACAACTCGCCATCGACCGGGTCCTGCAAATCTTCGGCGGAGACCACGCCAATGTCCAACCTCACTCGGGTTCCCAGGCCAACATGGCCGTCTACTTTTCCGTTCTCAAACCGGGCGATACCATCCTGACGATGGATCTCGCCCATGGCGGCCACCTGACCCACGGTCACAAGGCCAACTTCTCCGGCAAGCTTTACAATGTCGTCCACTACGGTGTTTCCCAAGAAACCGAAACCATCGACTACGATGCTCTGGAAAAGGTTGCCATGGAACTCAAGCCTAACATGATCACGGCCGGAGCCAGTGCCTACTCCCGCATCATCGACTTTGAACGCATGGGACAAATCGCCAAGTCCTGCGGAGCCTACCTCTTCGTGGACATGGCTCACATCGCCGGCCTCGTTGCCGCAGGAGAGCACCCGAATCCCGTCCCCTACGCCGATTTCGTCACATCCACGACTCACAAGTCCCTGCGCGGTCCACGCGGCGGCTTCATCATCTGCCGCGAAGAATTCGCCAAGAAAATCGATTCCACCGTATTCCCCGGCGTCCAGGGGGGACCTCTCATGCACGTCATCGCCGCCAAGGCAGCCTGTTTCGGAGAGGCCTTGAAGCCCGAATTCAAGACTTATGCCAAGCAGATCGTCGCCAATGCCAGCGCGATGTCCAACAAGCTAAAGGAACTCGGCTTCCGCATTGTGGCCAATGGCACCGACAACCATGTTTTCATGGTAGATCTGCGGTCCAAGGGAATGAATGGAGCCGATGCCCAAATCACCCTTGACCGGGTCGGCATCACCGTCAACAAGAACGCTATCCCCTATGACACCGGTTCCCCGGCAAAACCCTCCGGCATCCGCATCGGCACACCCGCCGTCACAACGCGCGGCATGCTGGAAAAAGATGTGGAAAAAGTGGCTGAATTCATTTCTCGTGCCCTGGCCCTTCACGCCGCCGAACAGGTTCATCCCGATCCGGCCGCCTTCGAAGCTCTCCGTGAGGAAGTTTACGAATTCAACCGTGCATTCCCCCTGCCCCTCTAACGGGTAAATAGAGCGGACTCAAATCCGTCAAACACACTATTAAAACGGAGCCATTCCCTCGTAAGGAAAGGCTCCGTTGCCTTTTGTTTTCAAAGGTTAGAAAATATAAACAACAATTTATTTTTTACTTGCAACCAATACGCACTACCGGTGTTTTAATAAATAACCCCTTCCTCTACAAAATGAACACCCCATATCATTCCAGATCATTTCCCCGGCTATGCTGGATCATTGCAGCCGCATCTATCGGGATCTCCATCGCTCCCGCGCAGGAAAAACTGACGGACGCCCAACGCCAGGAAGCTGCAACATGGCTTGAACAAGCGAAAAACAGCTTCAACACTCTCAGCTCCTCCCGTTTGAAAAAAGCGGAAGCAGCCATCACTGCAGCAACCGCCAGCGAAAATGCCGCTATGGATCTCTACTTGAAAGCCATGAAGGATTCTTTCACAAATACGGAGAGCATGACTTCACGTATTCTGGGTGCCTCTCGCGGAGGAGGCGGACGTTTCTTCATGATGGGAGGCAGAGGCGGAGCAGGCAACAACAGAGCCCAATCGCCAGCCAGTGCCTTCAATGACTGGAAAAAGCAAATGACCGGATCCAACACCAAGCCCGGTTTCAAAAAAGCCCTGCAGATCCAGTTGAAATGGATGCTCGTCTGTCTGAAAAAGGCTGCTGCCGAAAGGCAGGAAACGGAATTGGATGTCTCGTCCAGCGCACAGTCCCTTCTGAATGAAATCGGCTCCAACTCCAAGGACATAGCCGATCAGATCTTCTCCGTCGGCGGCGCTTCCAACGCCATCCGCCAATACCTCGACATATCGGACTTCCGGTCCAGGGAAATCCCGGACAACATCGGCGATATCGGCGGTATCTATGAGCGTGTGATCCTGAAGCCATACATCGACAAAGGCGATTTTGAAAATTACAGGACACAATACCAGCGCCGTATCTTCCTGGAATCCGCCCTGGTCGCAGCTTCCGGAGACGACAAAAAGACATCCGAAGCTTCCGCTGCCAAGTTACGCCTCAAGCGCCAGTGGGAAATGGAAAAAGCCTGCTTCAACCTCGGCGACGAAGTTCGTGCCTTGAATAACATGAAGAAGGCCATCAGCGCGCTACAGGACCCCAATGACAAAAACCAGGCTCTGCGCGATCTGGAGGCACTCCTCTCCCCCAAGACATCCAATTCGGATTCCCCGTCGTCTGCCACTGCCGGACGCAATCCCAGAAGAGGCAATCGTTCCTAATCCCGTCAATCAAACTACCTGATTTCAACAATACCGGCGGCAAGCAATTTGCCCGCCGGTATTTTCATGTCCTCTACAGGCGTCTAATTCTCGCATCCACCATCGGCATCATCATCATCCTCTACGCCGGTCGCCTTACCGACAACCCACATTTTCCAGAATCCATACATCGCCAACATAATAAATGACGCGATAGCAACCATCTCGCCAAAATGCTTTTCAATAAAACATGTCGCACCAATCAGCGCGAACACTCCAAGAGCCATGATGGAATAGAAAACCTTTTTACAAAACTGGCAAGACCGTTTCCGAGCCGCATACTCGACTATTTCGCAAGCAAGACCGAACAGCATGAATGGCAAAATAAGGTATAAGATAATGTCCATATCTTACTTATTCCTGACATATGTTCTCTCCAAAATCAAGAAAATGAGTTACTTCCTCCTAATCTTGTCATTTTGGGAACATCTGTACGGTCACCATAGTTCCCTGTTTCAGGATTCCAGAGGCACACGCATTTCCCGTCCATCCAGAATCAACAGGCATGTTCCGTTCTTACCGGTCGCATCACCTTGCGGAAGAGCCGCCGTCATTCCCCCTCGGGCATCCACGCACACCAAACAAGGAATCTGCGACGCAAGAATCTTACCATTTGGAAGCTTGCACTCAGCTGGCTTAAAAAAGGCAATACGCACTTCTCCATCACGGGCAACAGCGTGGACGGACTCCGTATTGCAAACAATCTTCACTCCATTCCAAAGGGCATCCGGAGAATTCTTTCCAGTCAATCCTCCTCCTGGAAGCACCTGGTAGGCATACCCGGCACCGGACGGTTGCGTACCGTGATCGACGGCCAACAAGAAAACCATCTTAGAGACAGGATCACCCTGACTCACAGAACGGATATCCTTCCACGATCCTCGCCGTTCCGCCTTTTCGATCACCAATTGAGTATCGGAAGGAAACAAATAGAGACATCCGCCGTGGGAAACTCCCTTCGTGACGCTCCCATTCAACCGGGCAATCCGTCCGTTTTTTTCATTAAGAAGATTTTGTTCTACACTCGTCAGAATCGGATTATCCGTTTTGCCGGCATGGGAACCGGGCTCCACGGAGATGCCGCTTCCCAGGCATACGACACGATCCGGGTAAAAAAACCACGATTTGTTGGCTTTCAATCCAAAACGTTCCAGCGTCATCGCTGCGGTACCGGCATTCATCACGGCAGCAAAGTCACTTCCCCCTCTCTTGCCGCTCCAAGTTTTAAAACCAGGAAGGAAACCGCGACGAGCAGTCGTACCTGGAATGCAGGTCCAGTCCCACACCGGAAAAATCCCTTCATATTCCCCTCCAGTTCCATATGTCAGCATACATCCATCGGAAAGATAGGCCCCTTTCAAGTTATCGCCATTGCATTCTTCGCCTACCAGGGTTCTTTTGGAAGACATGCGAACGCTCGCCATAAAGCCGGGAGCCCGATGGACAATGTAATCGGAGAAAGGAAATGCACGGGTTCCCAACAGAGATTCTTCCTTTAATGGCGCCGCCCCCCTCTTAACGGACAAGCTGCGGGTTAAAGCGTCTATCTCCTGTTTCCGGGAAGAGCCAGCCGCAGACAACATCCGGCAAACATGGACAAGATCCGGTCCCTGAACGCGGTCATTGTAAGAAATCTGACGTCCCCATACGCTGTAATCCAGAAGCTCGCCCCAGCACATCCAGCGAGTTCCATCAAGAAGGAAATTTTGCACGATAACTTCCTTTTCCGGCCTGGCACAGGACAACCCGGATGTCACAGCCACCAGTTTACCGGCTGAATGAAGATAATGCCGTCCATAATTCCCCTGATACAACTGGCTTCCATGTTGATGAAAAGACATATCCGGCTGAATTCCCTCGTCTCCCTTGGCAGCAATGCGAATCGTTTCATGCAATGCATGAAGAGCCTTCTCCACACGTTCCTCGTCGCGTTCTACCAATCCTGCCAGAAAAGAATTCCAGCTTTTCCACAACCTGTTCTGTCCTGTCATGGAAGGATGGATTTTCTTGACGATTTCCCGGAATGCGGCCAGTCGCCCGGGCGTCATGTCCTGTTGATCCAGTAGGAGAGAGATATTACCCAGCATCATGGGCACATACACATCGTTATTCCACCAGTTGGGGTTGACGGGCCTTTTCTGAAGCCACCAGTCGAACGACTTCAAGCATGTCTCCCTGACCTTGTATTTTTTCAGGACATGTTCCGGAAAAACATGCAGGGCAATAGCCAGCGTACGGCAATTGTCCAGATGCTGTAAGGCATCCCAGGCGGAGCGATCCTTCTTCTGATAATCAATCCCTTCGAAAGATCCGTCAGGACGCATGTTTTTACGGATCGCAGCCAGATCCTTCTCGGAAACAGCCGGGGCTTCATCCACTCCAAAACAATTCTCCACATGATGCCTGAGAACTCGAGCATGCAGAGTGGGAGCCGCCTCCAGCTTCACAATACGGTCGCGGAACTCCCGCCAAGAACCCTCGTCCATCCCCAAACCCTGGCAAATTCCCACGACCATCGAAAGGCAAAATAAACCATTTAATTTCGATTTCAAGTTCATATATCCACTCAATAATTAATACTCATTCAACAGGCCAATGAAGAAGGGGAAGGATCCCTCCTTCCCCTTCCTATCCACTCTGTTTCTATTATTTGGACAACTTGTAAACTTCCGCCGCTGTCAGCAAAAAGGCACCGACTCCGTATACTTCCGTATTCTGTTTGTCCACATGCTTGGGATCCGCCCCGACGGGTTGTACCCAATAAAGCTTGCCATCCGGTCCAACTGAATTGACAAGGGCTTTCCAACCCTTTTCCACGGCAGGCAAGAACTGGTCTCGGGGAAGAATTCCCTGTTCGACACCATACGCCATGCCATAGGTAATAAACCCGGTCGCACTCGTCTCCGGGGAAGGGTAACTTTCCGGATCAAGCAGGCTTGCCCTCCAGAAACCGTCCTTGCACTGCAACTTGAGAAGGCGGGAACAAAGCGTCACAAATAACTTTTCATAGAAAGGCCGGTAGGTTTTATCGTCTTGAGGAAGCTCCTTGAGCATCTCCGCCAAACCGCCTACGACCCATCCGTTGCCGCGTCCCCAGAAAATCTTTTTGCCATTGGCTTCCTTTTTGCCAAAATAGGTACTGTCCCGGAAGAAAAGATTTTCTTCCTTGTCGAACAATTTATCATACGTCGCCTTATATTCCTTATCGGCAAAATCCATGAACTTCCTGTCTCCGGTCAAGGCATACATGCGGGCATAAACCGGAGGAGCCATGAAAAGGGCATCGCACCATGACCAGCGTTCCAAAGAAGAAGGTTTGCCGTAATTCAAGTCCATGCTTCCTTGGGAAGGGTGGTTGACTACCCACTCCGTGCGGGCCTGTGTCGGCCACAGCATGGTTTCCTTTTTATGCTTGCGATACATGTCCAAGTAAGTCTGGCAGACAGCCACGTCATCGGCATGGTACATGCGCGGAGCCGGTCTCCATTTGAAACTGTTGAACTTCTTCATCAGCCAATCGTCGATTTTCTTGTCTCCCGTCAGGTCGGCCCAGTCCATCATGCCGAGGTACAGGGCACCGTTCAGCCAGCTTTCAGGGAAAGAAGAAGACTTCATCTTCGAAAAGTTCTCCATTTGCCATTCGGCAACACTATTGCCGACTTTAAGGACATCGGCCTTGTTGAACGCAGAAGAAAAAGTCTGGGAAGACTCCTCGGAGAGAACGACATTCTCCTCCTCTGCCATGGAAGAAACTCCGGCAAGGACAAGACATCCGATAGAGGCAAGAGAAAGTACGGAAATGCGCAATGTATGTGTCATATTCGTTTGATTGAGGATTGAGAAGAAACAAAGGGATCCCATTCAGGTCTCCGACACGGAAATACGTAACAATTCCTATCAATCTATCGGGAATTTTACTTTTTTAACATTTTCCTAATCATCACACACAAGCGCAAAAAGGGGATGCAGCCAAAACCGCATCCCCTCTGGAGAATCAATTATGCCTGAGAAAGCAAGGATCAATGGCCGCAACCACCGCAGGCCCAAGGCCAGTTGGCGCGGATCTGGTCAAAGAAATCATTGCCCTTGTCATCCACAAGAATAAAGGCGGGGAAGTCTTCCACTTCAATCTTCCAAATGGCTTCCATGCCCAATTCAGGGTACTCAAGAAGTTCTACCTTCTTGATACTATCCTTGGCAAGGATGGCAGCAGGACCGCCGATGGAGCCGAGATAGAAACCGCCATGCTTCTTGCATGCATCCGTCACTGCCTGGGAACGGTTACCCTTGGCAATCATGATCAAGGAGCCGCCGTTTTCCTGAAAAAGATCCACGTAGGAATCCATGCGCCCGGCCGTCGTCGGGCCGAAGGAACCGGAAGCGTAGTTTTCGGGAGTCTTGGCAGGACCGGCGTAATATACGGGATGATCCTTGATGTAATCCGGCAAGCCTTCTCCAGCATCAATGCGTTCCTTGAGCTTGGCATGGGCAATGTCACGAGCTACTACGATCGTACCGTTGAGGCTGAGGCGGGTCGTTACGGGGTACTGGGAAAGTTCCGCAAGGACATCCTTCATCGGACGATTGAGGTCGATCTTGACGGCATCGGCAGAAACCGTACGGAGTCTCTCCGGAATAAAACGGCCGGGGTTGCGTTCCAGTTCTTCCAGGAAAATGCCTTCAGGAGTAATCTTCGCTTTGGCATTGCGGTCGGCGGAGCAGGAGACGGCCAGCCCAACCGGACAGGAAGCGCCGTGGCGGGGCAGACGGATAACGCGCACGTCCAAGGCGTACCACTTGCCTCCGAACTGGGCTCCGAGACCGAGTTTCTTGGCTTCTTCATGCAGTTCGGTTTCCAGTTCCACATCGCGGAAGGCACGGCCGAATTCGTTGCCGGAAGTCGGCAATTCATCGTAATAGCGGGTAGAGGCCAGTTTGGCGGTCTTGAGACAAAGCTCGGCAGATGTTCCGCCGACGACGAAAGCCACGTGGTAGGGAGGACAAGCGGCAGTACCAAGCGTACTCATTTTTTCCACGAGGAATTTCTTGAGGGTAGCAGGATTGAGCAGAGCCTTCGTTTCCTGATAAAGATAGGTCTTGTTGGCAGAGCCGCCTCCTTTGGCAACGAAGAGGAAACTGTACTTCATGCCTTCCGTGGCAAACACGTCGATCTGAGCAGGAAGATTGGTCCCGGTATTCTTCTCCTTATACATGTCCAAAGCAACCGTCTGGGAATAGCGGAGATTGTTCTGGGTATACGCATCGTACACGCCATGGGAAAGATATTCCGTATCGTCACACCCCGTCCAGACCTGCTGGCCCTTCTTGCCGACGATATTGGCCGTGCCCGTATCCTGGCAGAACGGCAGAACGCCCGCACTGGATACTTCCGCATTGCGAAGCAGAGTAAGAGCAACACTTTTGTCATTGGCGCTCGCTTCCGGGTCGTCAAGGATCTCCGCCACTTTTTCCAAATGGGAGGCGCGCAGGAAAAAAGCAATATCGTGAAAAGCCTCAGCCGCCAACAGGCGCAGCCCTTCGGGCTCTACCTTCAGGATAGGTTTTCCTTCAAATTCGCTCACGCTGACATAGTCGCTGGTAACAAGACGGTATTTCGTTTCGTCCTTCGCCAGCGGGAACATTTCCTGGTAATGAAATTCGGGGGTTGCCATAACTGAGGTCAACATACGCCTGAACTTCTTCCGTTTCGAGGAAAAAAACGAAGATATGATTCCCTGCCATTCATAGGGTCAATCTGCCGGAAAACCTCGTTCGTCTACAGATTATTCTTGCCGATGAACAGAAAGTCGCCCTAATAGGAGAAACGATGCTTAACCTCCCCAATTCCATCACTCTGACACGCATCGCACTCGTTGTCGTTTTTACTATTGCCATCTCCGTGACTCCCGATTACAGAGTTGGTTATCCTGTCGCCCTGCTCGCTTTTCTCCTTGCCGCTTTCAGCGACTGGCTGGACGGCTACCTGGCACGTAAATTGCAGGAGGTGACCACATTCGGTAAATTGATCGATCCACTGGCGGACAAAATCGCCGTATCCGCCGCGTTCATCTACTTGACATCGGTCGATGCCTGCCCTGCCTGGGCCACTATTCTAATAATTACGAGAGAATTCCTGGTCACCGGTATCCGGCAAATTGCCCAGGAACATGGTATCATTATTGCAGCCGACCGAACGGGCAAATGGAAAACAGCTTTTCAGCTCGCCTTTTGTACCGGAACCCTGCTCTATCTAACGGTAAAATCCTATCCCAATGTCGCGGCTCCGCTTGTCTGGCTGGCCGGACTCTGTGCCCCGTCCGGTTCTCATGCCTGGCTCTACCCGTTCCTGCTCTGGGGGGCAATCATCCTGACGGCCTGGTCCGGCATCGCCTACTGCATCGGTGCCAGGAAATTCCTTTTCCAAGAACGCCAGCAACCATGAACCTATCCACTCTGGCAGCCGGCTTCGGCTGGTGCGCTCCGGTTGCCGTCACAGCACTAGGCCTCCTGGCGGCACTTCCCGGAAGTGCCGACGAGCAAAAAATAGTCCCTCCGCCCGTCATCAATGCTCCGGAGCAACTTCCCTCCCGGAAGCAGCCGCCCCTCGGCAGCGCTGCCAAGGAACAGGATGACATTCCGATTGATGAAAAAAGCGTACCTTCCGATGCATCGGATGCTCCGGCGGACAGACCGGCAAGAGTCACGAAAGAAGGTAAAATCATTGAACCCGCCCGCCCTGCAGTAACCGATACCGACGGAAAAGAAGCCCCGGGAAAAGACATGTCTGCCATCCCGACGGCCCAGCCCATCTCCCCCGCCGCTTTGGATAACTCCCAGCCAGTTCATCAACCCAACCAGACATTCACCAGTTTATCCGCATCCAAACAGTTCATCGTGCGCGGTAAGGACGTCAATCTGACATCGGCTATCAGCACCAGGGCAGATGAAATACGCTCCGGCCTCCTCTCTCTGATGAAACTTCCCAATACATGGAAAGACAACATCTTTATCAACCTCCACGGAAATCCCGGAACCCCTCCCCCGGCCAACCCGATCCGCATGGGAATCGACCTCATCGAAACCAAGCCCAATTACTACATCAACCTGCATGTGGGACGCGGCATTGATCTGGATGCCCTCTACAACGCCGTCACCACCATGTTGCTCTATGAAATCATGCTCCGCGACATCAACCCGGACGGGCTCCCGGAACGCATCTCCCTTCCCCAGTGGCTCCTGACCGGCATTGAGCAAGCCGTTCAATGGAAGAACGACCAAGCAGACCGCAACCTCTACGCCACTTTGTTTGAACGGGGGGAAATCCTCTCTCCCAAAGCCATCCTCTCCATCAAGGACCCCTGGAAGGAATTGGACGCTACCAGCCTGCTCGCCTACAAGGCTTCCTGCGGTTCCATCGTTCTTTGTCTGCTCAATCAGAAAGCCGGCGAAGAAGCCATGTTCAGACTTCTCAACGAAGCCATCCTTGGATCAGACGATCCGGAAAACCTCATCAAACGCAACTTCCCCAGGCTCAACCTCACACCTACTTCGTTGCATAAATGGTGGAGCCTCCAACTCTCCACCATGGCTACTCCGGCCGTTACGGAAGCTCTCTCCCTCCAGAATACGGAGAAGAAACTGGACGAATTGCTCGTCCTACTGAAATACGATCCGGAAACACGCATCTCCACCCGCATCTCCCTTTCCAATCTGGAGGAAGCCCTCAAAATACCGAATGTTTACGAACAATTGTCCGCCACCCTCAACAATCTCAGTTACCTGCACATCCGCAGTTTTCCTACGTACAAGCCTCTGATCACCGACTACATCAAAATTATTGTCCTGCTGAAAAACAGCCGGGTTACCAAGGAACCTTTAGATAAAAAATCCCTCCAGGAGAGACTGGACAAACTGGCTAAATTCCGGGCTCTTTCCATGCAGGCGGCCATACGGGCCCGCGACTACATGGACTGGTACGAAATCAACTCCCGGCACACACTTTCCAACACATTTTCCTCCTACATATCTACCATCAACATGCTGAGAAATCCAGCCAAGTCATCACCTACCCCCCTCAGCCGGTATCTGGACGATATAGAAGCTCTGTACCTCCTTCCGGCCCAGGCACCCACCCCCGACCTTTCCGCAGACAAATAGGAAAGTCTGACGCGAAAAAAGAAGACAAATAACGGCAACCGGAGCGCTTCTCCGGTGTTAATTGTACGAACGGATGAGTGACGAACAGGAAAGCCTTACTGAAGACAACCTCGACGCACATCTCATGTTGCGGATTCGGGGAGGGGATTCACAGGCCATGGAAGAATTGATCCGCCGTCACCAAAACTCCGTCTACGCCACCGTAGCCAGCATGCTGCGCCAGGGAGGAGACGTGGAAGACATCTCCCAGCAGGTTTTCATCCGCATTTGGAAGGGAGCCGCCACATACGAGCCCTCTTCCAAATTCACGACTTGGATGTACACGATCGTCCGCAATCTCGTTTTTAATGAACTGCGTCGCCAAAAGCGAAAACCCGTCCTTTCCGCCGATGCTATTGAGGAAGAACACGGCCAAATTCTCTCAATCGACACCGCTCCGTCTCCGGATTCCTCCCTGGAACACAAAGAGCTCACGCAAGCTGTGGAAGACGCCATCGCCAGCCTCCCGGAACAAGCCTCCCTCGCCATCCAGCTGCGCCGCTATGAAAATCTTTCTTATGAGGAAATCTCCCAGGTTCTCGGCATCAGCGTCTCCGCTACCAAAAGCCTTCTTTTCCGGGCACGCAACACGTTAAAGGAACAACTGTCCGGATTTCTCGGACAATAAATATTTTCTCTTCCGCCATTCGAAACAGGAGCATCCGGTTGCCCATCCCCTCCTGTTCTCAAGTTTATGCTTGCGGACAAGAAGGATTCATGAATGATACTGGGCACGTCTCATTCCAAGCAGGTAAAACCATGACCAACGATACTTCCTCCACAAGCATCCATCTAAACCCCGGAGCCATGTTGCTTTCCTACAGGATCGAAAGGATCCTTGGAGCAGGAGGGTTCGGAGTTACCTACCTGGCAACAGACACGTCAACGGAACACCAAGTCGTTATCAAAGAAAATTTTCCCCGCGCATTCGCTGTCCGCGATACCGTCAGCGGTACCATTCATCCCCTGTCCGACAATACGAAAGACAACTTCCTCAAAACGCAAAAAAACTTTCTGGAAGAAGCCCGCAAGCTAGCCTCCATCCATCATCCGAATATTGTCGAAATACTCAATGTCTTCGAAGCTAACGGCACAGCATACTTCACCATGCCCTACCTCGGTGCCAATAATCTGCAGAGATACGGCTTCAAGGAACACGGCAAAAGGATTCCGGAAAAACAATGCCGGATCCTCCTCAAGGGCATCCTGGATGCTCTGACCTGCCTTCATTCCCAAAACATACTCCACCGTGACATCAAGCCGGCCAATATCCTGATCACCGACAGCGGTGTCCCTGTCCTGATCGACTTCGGTTGCATGCGGAGCATGGACATGCCGCAAACGACCGCAGCCCAGGCTACTGAAGACTTCGTCGCACCAGAACTCATGCTGGGACTTACTAACAAACTCGGTCCCTGGACGGATTTGTACAGCCTTGGTGCTTCTATTTACTATCTGCTCACCGGTACCATGCCGCAGAGAGGAGATACCCGCCTGTTCAACGACACACTCGTTCCTCTGGCTTCCATAGAGGACCTCACACGGGAATACTCCCGCGCATTCCTGGCAACAATCGACAAGGCCATGGCTCCGGACTTATCCACAAGGTACCAGTCCGCCGAAGCATGGGGGATGGACATAGAGCACCCTGAACACGCTCAGCGGGTTTCTGCCGCTCCTAAAAAACCAGCCTCCTCCGCAACAAAATCTCCCAGACCCGCGCATCCATCCTCACGGCAGAAGAGCAAGAAAAAAGGTTCCGGTGCCCGAGCCCTCGCCGGACTCATCCTTCTGGCCGCCCTGATCGGCGGCGGTTGGTATGCCTACGACAATGGCATGATTCCCCTTCTTGACCGCATGCTGCAGAGCAAAGAAGCAGCGGGCAAAACATCCGGGACATCCACGGCTCCACCCACCGGCGAGATCGTCAAGGCCACACCTCGACCGGCAGATACCGTCAGCAAGGTTCCTTCGGGCCCCTCCGTTGCCAAAAATACACAAGCTGTCTCCCCTGCTCCGTCTCAAGACAATGCCACGGAACAACAAGAGATCAAGGCTGCCTCCGTCCCCCAGATAGAACATGTTAAAAAGCCGATTCCTCCCGTTCCGGCTCTCGACATCCGCAAATCGCGCCTTCCTTCTGCATTTCTTTCCAAAATCGCGTCAGGCGACTATGCCGGCCTTCAAAAAGCGGTTCTGGACGGCATCAAAGCCATGAGCGACAAAAGCGACGATCCCATGGCCGATCCCCGGTACAGCCATCTCCTGTCCGTTGCTGAACTGATCAATGCCACCACACCTTCGGAACTGATCAAATACCATCGTTCTTCCCCTCAAGCCCAGGCATTCATGAAAGAATTCCTCAATGATCCGGAATGGCTGGAACTCTACCTCGGCGCCGGATTAATCCCTGAAAAAACGACCAAAGGACTTGAGGTTCTGGAAGAAATCTGGAAGTTTGACGGCAAATCCCCCGACTTCCGTACATATCTTCCTCTGGCTACCGGCATTGCCAATATCTGGAGCGCCGGTCCTACAGCTGAGAACATGGAACGGAATGATGACGTCTGCAACCCGCTTAACCGCTACAAATTCTTTAAGACTTATCACAAGCAGGGACGTCTCCACCCCGACTTTCTGAAGCTCCGCCCGTGGGAAATTCGCTTCGTCGCCGGACATCCTTGGGACGACGAATCGTACGAATGGGCCATGCAAAACGTCAATATCCCCTGGAGACGTTATACAGACGCCTGCTGGTTTGCCGACTACACGGGAACCAATACCTTCGGGGACACGATTCAAGGCCCCCTCTTCTACGCTCCATGGCGCGACATGTACGGTCAGGCGGAAAATACCAAACTTCACGGAGGTGTCTGCGGAGGTCTTTCCACTTTCGGCAGTCTCTGTGCCGCCGCACACGGCATGCCAACCTACACGGTCGGACAGCCCGGCCACTGCGCCTACGCCGTGCGGGCCAAACGTAACAACTGGCAAGGCGGTTTCGGCGGTCCGGACGGAGGGATGCACAACCACATTTTCGGTTCCCAGGCTCCTACTTCGTATATGCTGATGGAAACGGTATTCGGCGACGACAAAACAATCGACCACGCCTACCGGTATGCCCGCCAGGCCTCCGCCCTGCAGCAAGCCGGAGACAAGGACAAAGCCTTGGAAGCCATTGACAAAGCCATTTCCTACTCTCCCGTTCAGCCGGTCTTCCGCCAACTCCAGCAGAAACAGCTCATCGAAAAAGGAGGAATGACCCCTCAGGACTGGCTTGAATACGCAGAAGAAGCCTTGCCCTACTACGAAGGCAACGGCTATGCTGCTCTGGAAGCTCTGCGGCCCGCCGAAGAGCAATTCATCGCTGCCATCCCGGAACAAGACCGCTTGAAATGGTACCGGGGAGTCCACGACATCCTGGCCGGAACCCGTACCTCGTGGGCAGTCAAAATCGACTCCATCCTCGATTCCCAGCTCGCCAACATCGACTCAGACCAAGGGAGGGAACAATTCCTGGAAGCAGTCTTCTCACGCCACCTCAATGCCAAGGACACCACCAACTTCGGACAGGTCCTGGAATGGGCGGTCAAAACATTTGTCAACGGTCAGCAGGATGCCCTTTTCAACAAGGCTTTCACGGTTGCTGCGGCTTCTGCCGCCCAATCCAAGTCCGCTCAGGACGAAAAGAGTACCAAATCTCTCAAGGAAGCCTACGGCAAAGCGATTTTTGCGGCTGAACAGGCTCATTCCATTCCTGCTTTCCAGGCCTTGACAAAGGCAGCTCTCATGCTTACTCCACCCAAGGCTGAAGAGAGGACATACAAATCCGAGCCGCTGCCAGGCAAACTCGTACCGCCGTCCGGCATGATCCGCGTGTCATCCACCAGCGGCTGGGACAGACCTTGGGAGCACATGGACATGTTGAAACCATGCGGTGGCTTCAATCATACCGACAAAGAAAGCCAGCCTTACGTCATCGCCGAACTTCCGAACACAGTTAATCTCTCAGGCGTCATTGTCAGCAAGGCGGATGGTTCGCAGGACCGCATCAAGAAGGCAAAAGTATCAACATCCGTGGACGGAGCCACATGGTTCCCAATGGGAGAAACGGACAACATGCAGTCCGAATGGCGGCTCGAAGCTCCAGCAGAAGGTCGCAAGGCCAAATGGATACGGTTTGAGGCCATCAACGACACTGAACCCAACTTCCTGCATCTGAAGCACTTCCTCATCTTCGCCAAATAGCCGGGCGTTCCTTTTCATCATTTCACACAAACCACCTTCCGCATATGCACATCTTCCAAGGATTCCTGACCCTATTGGCAGCTACAGCACTTCTCTGCCAGGCGGAACTTGCATCTTTCCCCGACGCACTCGAAACAGGCAAGAAGGAAAATAAAAACATCGTTGTCGTCTGGAACGGTTCCGATTGGTCCAAACTGGCTCCGAAAGTCGTCGAAGAAGTAGAAAAAAAGTCTAAAACCACAACGACCGATGCCGTTTGGGCCGTTTACGACGACAAAGGCACCATGACTCCGGAAGAACAGGAAGCCGACAAAAAGAGCAGGCCTCCCGTCAATGTCTGGAACATTCCATCCATCCAGGTATACACACCGGATAAACAGCTTCTCTTCTCATCGGATGGAGTTAACCTGAAAAACCTGCAAAACGTTCTCTCCAATATTCCGAAAGCCATTAAAAATGGTAAGGAGGCAGAAGAATTGTTCAAGAAGGCGAAAGAAAGCAAATCTCCCGATGAAGCCCTCGCTTTATACGACAAAGGATTGAGCCTTTTCCCGCGCTCCGTCGCCAAAACGCGCCGCGATATACTGGATAAAATCCGCAATCTGGACAAAGACGATACCAAGGGATTCCGCTTCAAGCATGAAAGCAGTTTCCTCGGTTTTATCGAAAAAGTCTGCCACCTCGTCTTTGATGAGAAAAAGCCGGAAGAAGCCAAAAAGCTCATCGAACAACGTTTATCCATTCCCGGACTTACCCCGGAAGAGCGCCAAAAAATCATGGCCGGCTACTTCGTCCTCGCCCGAGGAGACAATAACAATAAACAAGCCATGCTCTCCTCCCTCCAGAATATCGTCAAGGTCGATCCCAAAACGGATATGGGACGCGGAGCCATGGCTTACTACAACTATTTTGCCAAACCCGTCATCATGAAGAACAACCGACTGAACGGCAAATTGCTGCGACCGGAATTCTCTCCTCTTGTACTCAATGTCCGCGACAAAGTCAAAGTCGCCGGAACATACCGCATCGAATGCAAAGTCAAGCGGGGAGGGGCTGATTTCCGTAACGCCCGGTTCATGTCCGGCAATCGCGTTCTGGCCGAAATCACCTCCGAACAAAAGGACAAGAACCGGAGAGACTTCATGTTGACGCTGGCAGATCATAACGTTCCCTCGAACATCACACTCGTCATCGACACGAAAGGTTCCGGCTGGTTTGACCTTGATGGGGAAATCATCATCACCCAGCTTTTCTGAGTTCTCCCTATCTTCCTGCGCCGTTTCCACTTCCGGCATCAATCCATGATTTCCGTCCTTCCATCCGACACCATCGCACCGGAAAAAATCCTTGCAGAAATGGCCGGAGCATATTACAGGAATTCACCGGAATGCCTGGCTTTGTACCCCATTACCCAGGGAGCTTCCGGGAGGACAATTGTCCGCATCGTCCCACCGGAAGGTCAGACATCCTGCATCGGCATTCACTGGACGGGAGTTCGCCCCGACAACGCAGCGTTCATCACAGCAGCCCGTTTCTTAAAATCGCATGGTCTGAGAGTACCGGCCCTGCTGACCGCTACAGAACAACCCACGGGTTCCGGAGCCGCCTTGGCGGAAGATCTGGGCGATCAAAACCTACTGGGACTCAAATCCGCCCATTGGGCAACAAAATCGGCCGCTTATGGTTCAGCCATGGAACAGGTTCATCTCCTGCACAGTCTGGATGCAGCCGCAGTCCCTACCCTCCAGCAGCCCTTCGATGCATCTCTCTACCTTTGGGAACAGGAATACTTTGCCGAACATGTCATCGCCTCCATGTGCGGACAAAATCCCTCTTTCTTTCTCGAGAACCCGGCCAGACGTCAATTAGCCGAAGACCTGGCCTCCCTCCCTCGCTGTTTGATCCATCGCGATTTCCAGTCGCAGAATATCCACATCATCCATGGCAAGGCCTGGCTCATCGACTTTCAAGGAATGCGGTATGGCTTGGCGGAATACGACCTTGCTTCCCTCATTTACGATCCCTACGCCGGACTTTCCGCAACCGAGAGGGATATCCTTCTCTCGCACTGGGAACGCATCACGGGCGCCTCAGTCAACCGAACTCTTCTCCAACTGTGCGCCTTGCAAAGAATCATGCAAGCTACGGCAGCCTTCGCCCGTTACGGTCTCGCCGGACACCCATGGTATGCGGCCCAGTTAAAGCCAGCTCTTGACATTCTCAGGGAACTCTCCCAATCTTCGCCGCTGGAGCACCTGCTTGTCCCGGCCATTCACTCAGCATACGACCATCTGCCTTCATGCTAAGTTTCCGTTCATTTATTTATCTGGCTATCTTCCACGTAGCCATCGGCATCAGCCTCCTGGCCGGGTACTTCTCGGATTCCATGCATGCATGGATGTACCAGGCTCCCATCCAATGGATGTATGGAGGAGATTACATCAATCTGCGCATGGATGGCCTCGATAAGCAGGGTAATTACAAGGCAACCCCGTTCGACTACGACACCCCGCCTGAAGTCCCTGTCGTCACCCTCTACAAGGATGCCGTCGCCGACACCTTTGCGAGTTACCCCCCCGCCCCCATGGACATGGCAGTGCTCTTTTACCAGCTTCATTGCCAGGGAGTCGGCAAACTTGCGCTAATGAGTCCTCTTTACTGGGAACAAAACCCGGACGTCTTTGTCAAAGACGCCGTCATGCATGAGCTGGCGTCGTACAAGACCCTGGCAGTCGGTCGGGCACTTACCCTGTCCGCCCGGGAAGAAGCTCTGCCCGAGAATTGGAAATCACTCATTATCAAGCCCGGACAAATAGCCGGTTCCACCAGTCAGCTACCACCGGCCAACAAACTCGTCGGAGAAACTCCTCAGCTTCCGATCCAGAAATGGAGCGTACCCTCGGTCATTGAAAACGATGCCCTGTTCCGAGAAATGGGGGCAGGAGGCAAGTCATCCCCGTTGTTTGTCCGCTGGGGAGAAGCCGTTCTCCCCACTCTGCCTCTAATGGCGGCCCTGGATGTCTTGAACCTGAAGCTGGAAGACATCCATGTCCACCTGGGAGGACAACTTCGTTTAGGCGACAAAAAGAACATTCCTATCGACACGGCAGGCCGCATCCGCCTCAGACCGGATACCAATGGCATTCCGATCAGCCTGGCCGATATCATCACCATTGACGGACTCCCCCGGAATTCCCTCACCATGGAGAAAACAGCAATCTCCAAACTCCTCAAGAAAGCGGCCTGTACCCTCGTGGAAGAACCGTCAACCATTGCAACCGGCCCCTCGAAAGAAGCCCTCCTTTCCGCCCAGACCATTCGTAATCTCCTCTCCGGCATCACGGAACAGCCACCGCTGCTCTTCCCACAATCCAGTCAATTAACACAATGGATCCTGCTGATTGATATTCTCATTATCGCCATTTTCGCCCTGCATTTTTCCGGTCCCATCAGGAAAACCCTTCTCGGGATTTCCATTGCCATTCCGATTTTGGCAGCCATCATTTTGTTCCTGCACGATTATGAATGGTTTCCCTTCATTCCTGCTACCATCGCCTGCCTGTTCGTCGCCGCCTGCTCTTTCTTCGTGAAACCGGCTATCGTCCCGCATCCAGCAGGCGCGGTTTCGCCTTCGGAAAATGCCGAGCCGGATGAACAGGAAGAGAACGCTCCGGAAATGCCCATGGAGGAACCGGAGTTCCACGAACCGGAAGAAATCCCCATTCCCCATCGTTCCCAAGAAGAAAAAGAGGATCAGGGCAACAAGACAAAACGCTGACTTCTACCACTTCCAGACATCTTCTCTCCATGTCACATCCCTCCTTCCACAAAGTTCTCTTCGTCTGTACGGGCAACACATGCAGAAGTCCCATGGCAGAAGGACTATTCCGCATAAAAACCGCAAAGTATCCCGAATGGACCGCCGCTTCGGCCGGATTAGCCGCTTGCGACGGGGCTCCAGTCAGCCGGGAAACACGACAGATTCTCCTCGAACGCGCCCCATGGCTCACCATCCCTTCCAGCCGTAAAATAACGGAATCCATGCTTCGTGAGTCCACAGACATCCTTTGCCTTACCCGGGAACATCTCGTCATCCTGGGACACCATTTCCCCGAATATATCCATAAAATGCACCTTGTCACCGCCTGGGCGGACAACAAAGACATCCCCGATCCCATCGGAAGGGGGGCGGCGGCCTACAGGCAGGTAGGAGATATGCTTGATCGGGCTCTTGATGCTCTCATTGCCCACTGGGCAGATTGCTGAACGGAGATTAAGGTTCTCTCTCGAACGTTTCCCCGGAAGAAGTGAAAATAATCCACTCTTCCCGCATTTCCCCCTTGCTTCCACAGGAGCATATCTCTAATATCTTACACTATGAAATTCGGCCCATGCCTTCTTGCGCTTTGCCTCCTCACTTCCGGGTTCGTCCATGCCGAAGGCCTGTCGGAAGAGGATAAGCAAAAACTCCTTGATACTCTGGAAAATATTCTCCAGGGGAATGAATCCGCCGAAGACAAAAATGTCCGAGAGGCGTTGAAAGTACTCGCCGCTGCCGCCATGGATGAAAACGCAGCATCCGACCTCTACGAAAAATCCTACAAGAAAATCAACTTCGAGGACAAAGAGAGGAAAGACAAAGACTGGAGAGAATGGAAGGACAAAAACAAAGACCGTCTTACCAGTTCCGCTTTCAAGCGCATTCTGAAATACCAGTGCCAATGGGCCGTTCTCACCCTTCAGGCAGCTAAAAACAAATCCGAGAACCCCGACTTCTCCCAATACTCCAGCCAGGCATTGAGCATGCTCAATACAATTGCTGCAGACTATAAGGATTTGAAGAAATTCCGGGGAGACATGCAGGGCAGTATCCTGAGCGGTCCCGTTGGACGTGTTTTAAAGGTCAACGGTATCCAGGCAGCCAGATGGCCCACGTCCATTTTCGACGTCAATGCAGTCTTTGAACAGATCATTTTTCCGCAATACCGTAATGCCGCCAACATCTCGGGATTGAGAAGTGCATGGAACAAGAGGATCTCACTCGAACTGGCCTTCTCCAACACCAAAGAGGAAGAAGCAGCAACCTTCCTGGGGATTGGAGATGACAGAAGGAAGAAAACAACCGGTTCCAAGCATACCCAGGGAGGTACTCCGGCCAAAAACGACATCGCCGAAGCATCCATGAAAGCTATCAATTCACTGAGATGGAACTGCGAAGTGGATTGTTACAAAATAGGCGACGAAGCAACAGCCAGCGCCAATATGCTTTCCATGATCCGGGCAATCAAAGATACACGGGAACAGAATAATAAAATCCAGGAACTGACTGCTATCCTTTCCGGAGAAAATACAGATGGAGAAACCGATTCTTTAGCCATGACCTCCGGCAATTCTTCCTCTGCTTCAGTGCCTTCAACGCCACCTGTCCCCCGGCAGATACCGAAGCATGACGATTCCGATTTCGTTTACGACGGTCCTCTTCCACCCAGAAATGCACCTTCGTCCGAAACCTCCAAAAATGCGGGCAAGCCATCTGCTCCGAAGGTGGTGGAAATCACCGATGAAGTTTCGGAGACTCCGGTTCCCGCCCAGCAGCCCAAGCCCCCGGTCGAAATCACTGGCCAGGAGACCAAGCAGGACGATCCAGGAAAATCCGGAGCCACCCCTCCCAAGAAGGCCGACGACGACTTCTTCGGAGACTGATCAATTTTCTCTCAACAGCGCCAACACTACTACCGGCGAACCGGGCTGCACCTCATCATGGGAGGCAGTCCGGTTTTTTCTGATCCCAATCCTCGAACAATGATACGCTTTCAACGCAAATCGACCCAGATGGCGCGATGGTCGCTTGCCTCCGCAGATTCCGGGATATCGACAATCCCCAGGGAACCGGAACGCCCCATTCGTTTCTTCTGGATCTTGTTGATCAGGATATGATCATAGGCATGGTAACTATCACCTTCGTCATGGAATATCGTCCATGACGTCCCTCGGGAATCGACGGGTTTCAAAAGCTGCATGCCGGACGGACTGTTTTGAGACCCGCGGACCAGATAAACAGCTGCTTCCGCCGTGCCGTCGTTGAAATCCCCGGCAACGACAACCGGTTCATCCGAATCACCCTTCATGATCGAGTCAAGATACAGGCGCAAAGCCATCGCCTCTCTCCGGCGTAACGCCAAAGCCCTGTCGTCTTCATTAAATTTTGATTTGAGATGTACTTCCAAAATCCGGAATTCCCGCCCATCATCCACTCGAACCACCACATCCAGAATTCCGCGGAGCATCATGCCTCCCGTACCGCCGCCGCCAGGCAACGGCACGTCACGCCGGGAAGCATTTTTCGTGATGGGATAGACAGACAACACCCCCAGGCCGCGCGGTTCGCCGGGACGTTCCAGAACAACAGCATACGGGTATTCCCTGCCCCGGGCCTCCAGGCGTTTTTTCAAATCCTCCAAAGCATGACTTCCGCCGATTTCGCACAATCCCACAATATCCGGTTCCGCAGAAGCAATCACGGATGCAACGGCATCCCGGGCAACATCCGGTTTCTCGGAAATCTTATACCGGCTTCTTACCGGTTCCCCGGCTACAAAGTAATTCTGAACATTCATGTGAAGGAAGCGGACGGGGCTGTTTTTTCCCGTCACCGCCTTTCGCGATGAATGCCCGGATCCGTTCCTTCGCACCGGAGTTGTTTTGGGAGAATCCTCCCGGAGCACACCTGAAACAGGCGGAGTCTCTTCCGTCCAGCCGGAACTGCTGTCTTCCAGGTAGAACGGAAGAACAATCAAGGCAAGAATCAGAAAGACAATCGTAGACAAGTCCGCCCGGAGTTTCCTCCGTCGACCCGGTTTCTTGCGGTGGTTTGGGGACAACATCATCTCATCAGCTCTCAGGACTCCAGAATCCCTTCCTTCCCCCAGTTCTACAGATTCGGAAGAAACAACACAACCCCATTCACGGCAGTATGACCGCCATCCTTCCAGATTGACATTGCAGACAGAGCAACTTTTGCCCATATATAGGGCAGATTATCCCAGCGAAAGCTCTTTTATGTCTTATTCCCTGCTTACTTCATGTTTTCTTGCGGCTTCCGCAGTCACTCCGGTCATAGCTTCCGCAGCCGCCGTTCCCGCCTCCGTCTCTGCACTCATTGCCCGCACAACACCGCAATTGGCCAAGCAATTCAAGTTACAAATCGATCCTTCCATGAATGGATTCAGAATCACTCCATCCACCGGAGGATTCGTTTCCATCACCGCCGGCAATGTCAACGAACTGACTGCCGGATACGGCTACTACCTCCGTCATGTCCTCGGAGTCCACTGGTCGTGGAACGGCAACAGGATGGACATCCCGAACAAGGCCATTATGCCACAAACCCCCATCGAGGTCAAAAGCCCGTGGAAATGGCGCTACGCTTACAATTACTGCACGCTCTCCTACACCATGGGCTTCTGGGGGCCGAAGGAATGGCAGGCGGAAATCGACCGAATGGCTCTCAACGGCGTCAATATAGCTCTCGTCCAGGCCGGACTGGAAAAAGTTTGGCAGCTCACTCTGCGCGATCTAGGCTATCCTGAGGATAAAATCAGAGCTTTCATCCCGAATCCGTCCGCAGCCGCCTGGTGGAATATGGGCAATCTGGAAGGCATGAGCGGCCCCATCAGCCAGGATGTCATTGATCGTGAGGCCCAGCTCGGCAAAGCTATCGTCTCCGCCATGGAATCCTATGGAATGACGCCCGTATTGCAAGGCTTTGTCGGACTCGTCCCCCACGACCTGGAGCAGTACCTCCATGGGAAAGACGCTCATTATATTCCCCAGGGAGAATGGTGCGGACAGACGCGTCCCATCGTTCTCGACCCCACTTGCCCGGCATTCGCCAAAGTTGCCTCCATCTGGTACAAAAACCTGCAAAAAGTGTACGGTATCTCCCCCAAAGCCCTGGGTGGAGACCTCTTCCACGAAGGAGGCAATTCCGGTGGAGTTGACATTCAAAATGCCGCGACAGCCGTCCAGAAAAGCATGCATGCCTCCTGCCCGCAAAGTATCTGGCTCCTCCAGGCATGGGGTGGCAATCCCCGCAAGGAACTGATGGATGGCCTGAATCAAAAATACGTCCTCGTTCTTGCGCTGGACCGCGATATGAGCTCCCCTTTCCGGGAAGGTTCCACCAATGCCTACAAGAATGCACCGTGGATATGGACGGAACTTCTCAACTTCGGTGGCAATCACGGACTCTACGGCAGCCTGAAAAAAATCGCATCTCTCGGCGCCATGCAGCAGTTTGCCAACAAGGATAACCTGCAAGGGCTCGGCCTAATCTCGGAAGGCGTCGAAACCAACCCGATGTACTACGAGTTCTTCTTCCAACGCTTGTGGTCCCCCAAAGAACAAGTGCAGACAGCCGATGAAATTTCCTCATGGATGAAGACCTATGCCCAAAACCGTTACGGCAGCGCTCCGGAGCCTGTCCTGAAAGGGCTGCAACTTCTGGAACGTTCCGTCTATTCCCCCCAGCGCATGCAGGAAGGTTGTACGGAATCAATCCTTTGCGCCCGCCCCGGCCGCAATGTTCAAAAAGCTTCGACATGGTCTTCGGGACAGATCTATTACAATACGGAAGACGTTATCAACGCCGCGGCCGCCTATCTGCAGGCGGCCAGAGAAAACCCCGAACTCCTGCGCCAGGAAACCTTCCGCTACGATCTCATCGATATTCTCCGCCAAATGATTTCCGATATGGCAAGACCTCTGCTGGCAGAAGCCATGCAGGCTTATGACTCCGGCGACAAAAAAGAATTTGAAGCCAAAGCTTCTCTCTTCCTGGATTTGATCAACAACACGGATCAACTCCTCGGCACCTACCCGCAGTGGCGATTCGGGCAAATGTACGAACGAGCCATCGCCAAAGGCCGGACACCGGAAGAAAAAAACAATATGGCTATGGCATGCAAACGCCTCGTCACAACCTGGAGCGGTCACATCGACGGGCTCAACGACTATTCCCATCGCCAGCTGGCAGGCTTGATGAAGGATTTCTACGGAAAACGGTGGCAACTCTTCTTCGATTCCTATCGCCAGGGGTTGGAAGGCAAACTGGACAAAAAGGCCGTGGACGGCGATTTCAGAACCCGCGACCACGCATTCGAGCTCGGATGGGAAAAACAGCCCGCATCCTACTCCTCCAAACCGGAAGGAAATCTGGCTCAAATAGCTCAACAGGTTTTCGACAAATTCGAAAAACCCGCCCGTCAACTTGCCAAAAGCTACTCCAAACTCCACAATGCGCCCAAATGGACATTGAAAGACGGAGCCACGACTCTAACATTCGACGTCTCGGACATCATCACCGCTCCGGGAACTTACAAAGCGACATTCCTGTGGAAAAGCGGTAACAGCGCTCTCGAAATCAGCAAAGTTACCCTGTACGAAGGCAGCAAGATCGTTGCCGTAGACGAACATCCGGGATGGACCGGGATCGAAAACAAGCGGAATACTTACACCCTGCCTGTTGAAAAACTGAGAACCAACCTCGATTCGTACACCATCAAAGCCGAGGTCAAAGGAGCCAGCGGCACGGATTCTTCCGGGGTCTTCATCTTCGACAACTAACCCGCCACCATCCTCAATATCAGGGGCCGTCCTTCCACCCGGAAAGACGGCCCCCTTTCTTGCGACTTCTCTTTTGCTTCTTCTTATCAGAAGTTATACCGGTAGCCGAGGCTGCCGTTCGCGGAAGTGGCCCCGCTGCGGATATCCGCATTGGCTTCCACAAAAATCGTTCCATTGGTGCCTGTCGGCAAGCTGAGTCCGGCCCCGACCTGTAAGCCGGTCTTTCCGATGTCGGCCCCCTTCACTGTACGTCCATATCCCGGATTACCCAGGAAGGAGACATCGGATTCTCCACGGTCGTCACCTATGTCCTGGGCCACCTGCACACGGAGTTCACCCAACGTTTCACGTCCGAACACGTTGCTGCCAATCAACCCCAACAGGCGGGAACCGACGGCAATAGTTGCCGTAGTCCATTTCATGTCCCCTACTTTCAATCCGGCGTTACCGGCACCGGATTCCTCGTAGGCATCAATGCCGGCGTATGCGACACTCACATTGACCAGGGGCTGAAGGAGGGATGAGTGATTCTCATCTAAAGCGATGTCGTATGTCACCTCGTACATGGCCCCCCAGCTGCTGCCGTTCGTATCGCCAGTCCCTTCGTAGGAATCTGCTCCGAAACGGACGCTTCGGGTAACCGAGATATCATTTTGACCGCAGGTAGCCATGAAGTTGTGTCCCCAGTTCTTGTGCTGATAGCGGGCGAACAGGTTGACATAGAAACTATCCAGATTTCCGGTAAGGGAGTCCGCTCCCGTGGAATCCAGGTCTCCATAGGATGCCGTAAAGGCAGCTCCAAACGTCAGCTCTCCGGAGACGCTGACATCCACGCCGGCCGTTCCTCCCCAGGTATTGAGCTGGTACCCGGCAAAATCCCCATCACCATTAAGCGTGTTATAAGAGCCGTTGCCTTGGATCCATGCATTGAATAGGGGGAGTTCCCCCTCGTAATTGTAATCCGGATTCAGTCCCATGGTCGTCATCCTGTTGCGGATAAGCATCTGCTGGTATCGGAAGTCCGCCATCTGCGCCGCGTTCATGGACGTAACAGTACTGCCTGCTGAAGCAGCCATGGAGCGGCTGGCCGAGGTACCATTGCCGCCTTTAATATCATCCATAATGGAGGAGAGCAGATTGTCCAGATTGGAGCCTCCCGCCTGAATGCCCGCGAACCAAAGCATGTTGGCTCCGGCCAGGGCCGTGTCGCTCTTGGCATATTGCTCCAGAGTATTGACCTTGTTGAATACCGGAGTTGCCATCAGGGACTTGCCGTCGGCTCCGACATGGATATTGGCGGACGAGTAGAAAAGGGAAATGCTCTTTTCCAACGTTACCTTCCAATCGGAAAAACCTGTTCCAGCCAGTAGAGCCTCACCTCCGGCGTTGATCAATCCTTCTCCGGCCATCATGACCACAAGGTCATCCGCTGTAGCAATACTGCCTGATCCGTTATTGACAAGGTTGACAGTCATGCTGTTCGGCAAAGTAATCGTACCCGTTGCCGCGACGCCGCCTTTCTCATTGGGAACAATCGTGCTCAGGGAGGAACCTTCTTCAAATACGGCATTGCCATCCACAAACAGAGAGACGGGAGCATATTGCCTGTCGGCATCGGCATCCCCCAGAGTCAGGACGCCATGATTCCGGACGACAAGTTCGGTTGCCTTGGTATCCGTACGAAGGAGGAGTTCCGCATGTCCGTCATCCAGAGGGCCGACACTTAACCTGTCAAATGCCGGCATGCTTTCAGTGACGTTCTTTCGATTGATTTCCATCACTCCATTGCGGGTATCAAGGCTCAGTCCCTTGGCGGAGACGCGCAGGATTTGCCGACTCCCGCCTGTCTTGACGATACTGCCCAAGCTGTCGGCATCCAGGGTACCGGTAAATTCGGCATCCTTGTCTCCTGCAAGCGTCACGACGGATTCATTGGAAATTGACAAGGTATTGTCACCGTCAAGCCCGGATATTGAAATATCCGAATCGGCACGAAGAGTCCAATTCCGGCCCAGCTCAAAGATAATGCCGGCATCGATAGACGAACCGCCCGATACGGTCAGAGAACTGCCATTGGCAAGGATCAAAGAACCACTGCCGGAAATGGATGTCCCGGAACCGATCACATTGCTGCCGGCTTCATCGTGCAGGATGATATCGGCCTGGTGGAGGGAAATCTTCCCATTGCCGGTCAATCGGAGACTGCCGGAATCCAGATTACCGCCCAAAACAAGCGAAGCATCGCGACCGACCTCTGTTGTCCCCGTCACGCTCGCCGCGCCTCCTATTGAGAGGGAAACCGGTTTGCCGGCCATGGACGACGCAACCGTCAATTCATCCGTGGAAAATAAACCGCCTATAGAAAGTTTCCCTTCCCGAATATCGACGGCCCCTCCATTGGCAGAGACATTGCCTCCAATGGCAAGGGAATTGCCTCCCGTTTTGACGATACTGCCGGAACCGGTTATACTGCCTGCATAGCTCGTATCAAGCCCGTCATTGCTTAATACGACGGTAATAGAGGAATCGGCCCCCAAATCAATCCATGCCTCTGTCGCCCAGGAATCGCTCTGCAGTTTTTTGAAAACAATTTCCTGATCGGGTTTGATCCTTATATGGAGTTTGCCATTCACAAACAAGGAAGGATACCGTTCCAGAGAAATAGGGTTTTTGATGGTCTTTTCTTCGTCGGAAAGGACGGAAAAGGGAGTATCAACCGTGCGGCCGTCGATGGAAACGTAGCCGCCGCTCACCTCGAGAAGGTCGTATCCCAGATCGGCAAGATAAGGGGTAAAGGCAATGTTATCCGTATCTTCGGCAACCGCTCCGGCCAGGGTACCGTTCGTAACAAGAACCTTGTACTCATCGCGGTGATCCTTGAGGAAAGACTCAATCGAGACTACATCCAGAGTCAACCGGTCTAGCGTCAGCGTACTGTCGGTCTGGTTAAACTCAACGGCAGCTATCCCGGAATGGGATATACTATCCATATTCTCCTCACCAATACCAATGGTTGCCGATCCGAGGGAGATATTTCCGTTGATGTTGGAAATGATGCCCGCCGAACTCGTCAGGCTCTTGATCATGCTGCCGTCAATGCCTCCCATGTCCACATGCCCGGTCGCGTCGATATGGAGGTTGGTTGCGTGCCCGGCATTGGCAAGGATACCATGCACCATGGTAATGGCATTGCTATAGGCCTGATCGCCAAGATCCAGCGTTCCTCCTCCGGACACAGATACATGACCCGTATAATCTCCGGGAGAAGCCGTATGGATAGAGAGAACGCCGCTGCCGCCATGGACAAGGTTCAGACCGCCGGAGATTTGGGACAGATCCAGTGACTGGGAATTCAATACGGTCAATTCTCCGTTTCCGGTCATCGCTCCAGCCCAGGAGGCGCCATCGGCAAGCACAGCACGGGTATCCACCGTGAGTGTTCCGGACGAAGTACAGGCTCCTGTCAGAGTGAGAACTCCATTCCCGGCCTGGCGCAGGGCAGCAGTACCCGAGACAATGGATCCCAGACTGGCATCATTGGAGTAGTCCAACACAAAGGCACCATCTCCGTACAGACTCGCGGCCCGGGTCAGGAATCCATCTTCCGTCAATGCGGCATCATGACCATCGCCCAAGAGGATCATACATCCCGTTCCGGAGGCAATGGAACCATTGAAACGGCTGATGTCTCCCGCCAATGCCAACTGGTTGATTCCTCCGTCCGCAGCAAAAAATACGGATCCGGTTCCGCTCAGGCTTCCCGTCAATTTGTAACTCTGACCGCTATTACCGTCAAAGGCAACCCCGCCGGGCTGAATGAGCATATCCGCTCCGATTACTATTTCACCAGAACCTTCCACATAAAGGTTGGAGCCATCGACTTCGATGCCGGACACGTGATCAAACAGGCTTGTATTGCTGAATTGATAACGGTTGTTCCGCGTCAGGGGATCCTGTCCGATGAGGACGAGTTTACCGGAAAAGCCACTGTAATCACCGGCAAAAACCGTACTCCTGCTACTCCCCGTATTCCGGGATTCGAGCATCAACGTCCCGCTTCCCGATACGGCCCCCGATAAAGTGCCTGCTCCATCCACGGAAATCTTGAGCGTTCCTGCTCCGATGGTAAGTCCGGAAGACAAACTCCCGGTCACGGCAATATTAAGCTGCCCGGCGGATTGTCCTTCTTCAAGACCGTTATTGAGGATCAAATCCCTGCCGATCGCATTCCATGCGGCGGACCAGGATACGCTATGCGGAGATGTCCCGTTCTGAAGGACATGCACCCGGACGGCATCCGTGGACATATCAAGGTCAATCAAGGACGATGTATCTTGAGCGGATCCCGCCGAATAGACTAACGTACCTCCCTGGAACGCCAGCTTATTGCCGGATGTCAGGATTTCTCCCGCCCGGTCAAGTACCAGGTTTCCATCGTGAAGGGCAACGCCCCCCGTTCCCAGGCCTCCCACAGATTGAAGCACGATGGCCCCTCCCTCCAGCGTCGTACCGCCGGAAAAAGTATTGGCCTGACCCTGATTGATCGTCAATGTTGAGCTGCCACTCTTTCGCAGAGTCGTCACATGATCAGGGTGGTCACCGATGGCTCCGGCGCCCTGCCAGGTATAGTCCGTTCCGTCCGATGAAACGGCGATGCTCGCCGGGTTGACAACCAGTTTGCCTTCACTGCCAATGGTAATCACCGAGTGGCTTGATTCCATATCGGTAAACGTGACAGCCTTGTTATTGACGTATTCAATACTGCCATCCATCCAGCCTGTCGTACCGTTGGACCAGGTACCGTTGCCCGTTATCTCATCGCCCACCCAGACGACAGACGTCAGCCCCATGATGGAGAGATAGAGTTTTCCATCGATATTCTGGAACGAATAGAAACGCGCAATATCGGGGGCAAGCTGCGTCTTCCAGGATATGCTGTCCGTCGACAAATTGTTCCCCGCATTGGAAAGGATTACATACTTGCCATCCACATCCGGGATGAGCTTCCCATCGGAGTTATCGATCGTCAGGGAAAACGTACCGGGATCAGCCGTCAAATTGCCGCTGACAGTCAGAGCCGCAAATCCGGAAGCCAATGCCGTGGAATCCACAATCAGCCCCCCGGTTCCGAGTGCAAGATCTCCGGAAATCACTTGCCCGCCGGAACTGATATACAGATTGCCTCCTCCCGTTGTCAGCGATCCCCCGAAATTCCTGGAGGCAGATCCGAGCGTTACATGGGCATTGTTCACGTTCAACGACCCCGTGAAAGCGGTATTGTCACCAGTAAGTTCCAATTGGCTGGTCATGGCGCTACCTTCCGCCGGAGCCTTGAGCGTAATGTCCAACACGCCTCCACCGGACAGGCCCCCTTCCATCTTCAGGGCATTGCCGGCCGTAATTTCCGTCGTGTTAGTACCGTCCGTCGTGATGGAGATCATTCCTCCCAATGTAGCAATTCCATTGCCCATCATCTTGAGGGAGGCCTTGCCGCCAAATGCCCGCAGAGTCACGTTGTTATTGATTCTGTAGACCGTAGTCTCGGTAGTCGTTGCGGACAGAGTTACGGGAGTGGGGCTTGTATCGGCAGTCTCCCAGTCGGCCACAGTTCTGTCGATGCCGATCGTGACATCACCCGTCCCCCAGGGAGTCAGGATGCCGCTTCCCGGTACTGCACCTGAATAGGTCAAGTTGGTTGCATCCCCCCCTCCTTCCGAAGTACCAATATAGGTATTGCCCACGTATGTATTGTTTAAGGGCAAGGTCAGAATGTTGGACCAGCCGCTCATATTGTTTACCTGCAAATTACCCTGGCCGGAAATGGCTTTGCCAACCGTTGTCCCGCCACTGACTGTTCCGTCAATATTGGCGATTCCATCCGTTCCGGTATTGAGTTGAATGCCCATTCCAAACGTCGTTCCCCAATAATTGCCATTCCAAAGGATAAGCCTGGATCCGGCACCCATGGTCAGTTTGCCATTCACATTGCCAATCGATTCTCCCGCATCCCCAAGTTTCAATGTGGCACCGGGACCACTAAGATTGATATTGAAGGAACCGGAAGAAACATTTCCCTTCAACACAAGTTCTCCTTCACGAACATCAAAATTCAGATTTTGGGAATTGCTGAATGTCCTTGAGTCTATCGTCAACGAACCGCTGCCCGTCTTGGCAATATTGCCGGAAAGAACGACCGTATTGGAAATCGTTGTTGCAGCATTGGTGTTCAGGATAATGGTGCCGTCTCCCGTGCTGGTCAACTTGCCGGAGTAGGCTGTTTCATTGAGGACCAGGGAACCGTCCCCCGACTTGACCAGGTTTCTATCAGCCAGGGATGCATTGCCGGAAGCCCAGGAAAAACTGTTGTTTCCGTCGACGACGATCTTTACGTCCACCCCTTCAATGGTTGAAACGGCAACATTGTCGACACCAAGGACAAGCGATCCCCCGTTGAATTTCAATGTTCCGGTTCCCAACGCATTGACATGTCCGGCTACGAGAAAACCTTCTTTCAGATCAATCGTCCCGGACATTCCGGAATTGTCTGTGGCAAGAGTCACCGAGGCGGAACCTTTTTTGACGATGCCGAACGTTCCGCTCAGAACCCCTGACGCACTTCCCTGAGTCAGGACATAGTGATCCTTCGAGTTGGAAAATTCAATGTAGCCGGGAGAAAGCTTTCCCTCCAGATTCACCGTCAGAGTCGTTCCCGTATCTCCAACCGTCAAATCCCGGAAGACAACGGAATTACCCGGATTGTAGGTTGAGGCCGTTCCCCCTCGATTTACCAAATAGCTTCTCCTCCATCCTTCCAAACGCCGGAATCGGCCTTGTTCCAGTACAAAATCCCTTCCTTGGACGTTACGTTCAACACTAACTTTCCATCGCTTTTGGAAACCGCATAGGAATAATAGGGCGAGATTTCAACATCCAGATAGGCCGATGCCAACGCACCGTCTGACCAGGTGCCGAAAGTTCCAGTCGCCAGGATATATTCCCCGGAAAGATCGGCCACTCCACTACCATCGAAATTCACCAAAGAAAACTGCGAAGAGCCGGACGATGTCAACGTCCCTGTCACAGCCAGCAACGGAGTATCGGTTCCGGCAAGACCAACGAGAGCTCCGCAATCGACCGTAAAAACACCACCTTCATTGATATTGAGACCCATTGTCAAATTGGCGCTGCCGGACGTCCCGGCTCCGACTCCAATCCCCTTGCCCCCGGCCAAAGTCAGGGCGGCATCGGCAAAGGAATCTTCAGCCTTCAATGTGGCTCCACGGGAAATCGTACTGATCCCCGTCCCCAAGGCATCCATCGAGCTGATGGAGAGGATGCCGGACTTGACAACAGTCCCCCCGGAATGAGTGTTAGTACCCGTTAATACGAGAGAACCGGCCCCTTCTGTTGCAATTTTACCGACTCCGGACAAATTCCCCGAAATAGTGATTTTCTTTCCTTCGTTTCCCTTGGTATAGGCCAGCGTATCGTCATCAATCGTATAGCCGGTCGTATCGAATGTTACGGAACCGCCGATGTTGGCAGGAACGGACAAATCCCAATCAGCCGAAGCTCCAAGTGTACCTCCGTTTAAATTGACGGAAAGCGTTATCGCCGTATCACCGGAACCGCTCATTCGAATTCCGATACCTCCCAGAATCATTGTACCACCGTCAAGAGTCAATGTGGACGATGTTGCTGCATTACGCACCATATTGATCCCCTCTGCCCCCAGGAATCCACCCTTTTGCACAAAAGCCCCCGTACCACTCTGAGCAACCGTCAGCTGTTTTTTTAGAAGAATATTCCCTTTTTCCTGAGTAAAAGTCGTCGTTTTCCCCCAATCGGACAATTGCATGGAAAAATCTGTTGAATCGTAGTTGCCCCCTCCCTTGACAAGCAAAGTGCCCCCTGTCATCAAAATCGTATTGGTTCCGGAACTGTTCATTCCAACATCGAATTTATCGTTAATCACAATCTTGGTATCATCTCCGGATATGGTCAGTTGCCCACGTGTCATATTCACCATGTTCGTAAGCTCCCAAATTCCACTCAATTCCATAGCGGTATTGTCGCTGGCAGCATTGAAATGAATACCCGAAATTGTCCCTTGGGAATCGGTCGCCCCATGTATGGAACCTCCTGTCACCAGCAGTTCTCCCATCGAAGCTCCATCTCCCAATCGAATAGTTCCCGACATGCCCGCCTTGAGAGTAAAATCTCCAAATCCTGCGGCATTCAGATTGAGCGTACCTTGATTCAAGCTCAAATTACCGAGAAGAAGTGCAGCATTATTGCCGAGAGTCAGCGTCGCGTTTGTAACACTCACAGAACCTGTAATTTTATTAACGTTCGAAAACGTTACATGTGTGGGGATATCGTCGGAACCACTGATGTACAGGCCTCCGGCCAAATTGATCATCGAGTCGGCATCAGCGGAGACAAACGTATACTCGCCTCCGGTTACCTTCATCAGAGACGGGGACAATACCCCTTCTATCGTAACCGTCCCTTCGTGACCGACATCAAACAGGGCAATTTTTCCATCGGAGAAACTCACCTCGGCTCCAGTATGATCAGCCCAGTTGGTTCCCGTCGAATTCCAGGAAGCGGTACCACCCATCCACGTCATCACCATCTCGGAGACTTCATTGCCGATCGTCGTCGCATAGTCTACATAAAAACCGCCATCCGTTCCACGGTACAGGTAGAATTTGTTCAAGGAACTCTCCGAGGCAGTCAAGGCAGTTGACGAGGCCGTCAAGGCAATATCTCCATCCGTCAGGTTGAAGAAATTTTCCGTTCCGAAGGTTCCCCCCAGAGAGACTCGATCAGCAACGGACCAAAGACGACGGGAATAGACGATATAATTGGAATCTCCATCCATGGAAACATCATTGACGGAATACTGCCCGGCGTTGCTCTTAAACCCTTCTTCACCATACCGGAGAAGTGTCGTATTATGAAACGTGTAGGTCATGTTTCCACCGCTCTGACTAGCATCCGAATGGATACTACCCAGCGTTCCCAGAGAAATATTCGCGGCCCCGCCATATCTCTTCCATCCCTGTTTGAAGACGAGCCCCTCGTAGGGTAGAACCGACATATTAAATACGGAATCGACACCATTCCCGGGCATATTCATGTCCCATACCAATTTGGAATTCTCCCCGATATCAATGCCAGTATTCGGTCCCTGTAATTTCTGAATCGTCCCTTTCAGATTGATTCTGGCTCCGTTAAGGACGGCTATTTTAAAATCCCATCCTTCCAAATCCAGATTTTCAAACGATAGCGATCCTTCTTTATTAAAGCGAACCGTTGATCCCCAATTACCGCTGCTTCTCCAGTTCGGGCCCATTTCTATATCCGCAGGAACCGCTCCATCCGCATAATTCCAATGGTTCTTGTCCTGCCATCCCGATGCTTCGGCGAATGTACCGTCGGCGTCGCCCTGCCACGTCCAAAAAGTCTCTTCGGCGGAATGCCCCTCAGAATGATAACAATAAAGGACAGCCGAGAGGAGTTTAAGAGGGAGTCGTAATTTCATATAATAAATTGGTTGATGTTGATCTAGGTAGTTAATAGTGGATTCTTCTATTTTTGATACAGGGGAAGATTTTATCGGCATTCGGACACGTTTTCCCATTGGGGACCGGCGGTTTGAACTTGCTTTGTTCTCCTTTGATCGAGATAGATCTGTTGGCGGGATCCAGAGTCACGAAGGCAAAAAGCGGATCCTTGTATTCCGCCATGTGTCCGTTGGAAAACCCCTGAGCCTCCTCCACCCAATAATAGGAGGCGCTGTTGATCTGGACGTAGTGAACGTCTTCAATGACCATGTGGTGGTCCACGTGATGGTGGCCGCAGAAGCAGGCAATCACTTTCTTCCCACCTCCGCCATTCGCTTCCCGGATCACTTGGCGAACATCCATTTTGCTGGGAGAAGTCTCTCCCTGCCAGACATCGTCAAACGCTTCATGAGAAAACAGAATGGACGGTTTGACCGCCTTGCGCAGATCTTCCCGCAACCATTCCAGCTCCTCCGGACTGACCATGTCGCGTTTCTCGGCACTATAGTAATTGCCATGGTTGTTGTCGTACATCTTTCCGTCTTTCACACAGTGGTTTGCATCCAGAACGACGAAATGATACCCACCCCGGTCATAAGAATAGTATGGACCGGACATACCCTGTTCCCGGACGACATCAGCCTTGCTCATATGGTCCATATCGTGGTTGCCGAGAACATGGAACCTATCCCCGGGAAAACGATTCCATATCTCCAGCATATCCTTCATCCCGGGACCATGGTGCAAATCTCCCAACTGGATGATGAAATCCGGTTTCACCCGCATGCAACGTTCCATGAAAATTTCCAATCTCTGTTTCGCGTCCGGCTGCAAATCAGCATGCACATCGGAGATAATTCCGAACGTTATCTTGCCTCCAGAAACGCCGGACCGGGCAAAAGACATAGGAGAAGAAAGCAAAACAACCCCGCCCATTCCGAGGCCTTTCATAAAATTCCGCCGGGAAAGAAAATGAAATTTTTCCCCCGGAGAATTCAATTTTTCTAAATTCTTGTCCTTCATGCGAGTATCTTCATATGTAAAGATCCGGCAATTTTGTTTCAAGTATGATTAACGATAAAAAAACGTTAAATACAGAGATAATTAATGTGCCAGAGACAAATATGCTAAGGGGGATCAACCGTTTTCCTTTACCGCCCATGCCACCGTCTCCTCCATCCCTGCTCAATTCTTCCTGGCCCGATGCTCACTGGGACGTATCGGGAATCTTTTCCAATGACCTCGAATTGGCGCATATTCACGACTATTTTCTGAAGTACTTTGGAATCCAATTATTTACACTCGTCCACGGTTCCCCTCTCTTGCTCTGGAACAGCGGACGCGTCCTCCCTCATTTGATCCGTTCGGCCCGGGAAATCGAACAATGTCTGAACACATGGTTCCGGAGAAACGTAGCCATCGATTTAACGTTTTCCAACCCCTATATTCATGAGGATCATCTCAAGCTTCCTCTGGGCAACGACTTGCTGCAAATCGTAGAAGCCAACAACCCGACCGGTAATAATGGCGTTATCATGTCCTCCGATCTGTTTTATGAATACGTTCGGACGAAATACCCCGGCCTCAAAACAGTCTCTTCCATCCTGAAAGTGACCATGGAACGAGGAGGCGGCAAGCTGGATTATTACCTCCGCCTTGCCGATCAATACGACAAAGTCATGGTACATCCGGATGACAATACCAATTACGACCTGCTGGAAAAGCTGGAAGATAAAAGCAAATTTGAAATCCTCGTCAACGAGAACTGTACCCGCCAATGCCCCATCCGGCGCAAGCATTATGATTCTTTGTCAAAGACATCCCTCAATTTCCTGGGATACGGCGACAGCTTCGAGGAACTCCGCCTCAACAACGCCTGTTCGCATCTGGATGTTCTGATGGGCAATGGCCCTCACTGTACGACCCAGCTCTCACGCCAGGAGATGAGGCGACTCTACGAAATGGGATTCCGCCAGTTTAAAATCCAGGGACGCGGCCTCAGTCATTCCGGGGCTCAAATCCTGGATATCCTGAGACTGATGCTGAATGACGACAGAAGTACGCCCGATACCATGGCCTATGCCGTCATGAAATGCCTGGAATCCTTCGGCGCCATGCCTCCCCATGAGACTTTATCCCAGCCCTCCATGCCATGAAGTTCGAATTCAATCTGTCCGGTTCCCCGGAACCCGTCACTCCTCGTCCACTCTCAGAGCTGCTCCATCCGTCACTTCCCCCGGCGTCCTGGACAATCGGGGGTACCGGTATCTGGGATTCATTAATGGAAATGTGTCTGGCAATGATCAACACGATCTCCTCCCCCGAAGGCGCAAAACCGGATTTCATCCTGACTCCGTCCTGCCTATGGACGCTGGAGCCGTTTGACCCCGGGAAGAATACTTCCCTTGACCGCATCGAATCGATCCTGAACTTATACTCGGAAGAAAACGCCGGCGTGTTCCTGAATTTCGACAATCCGCGGCTCCAGCAACGGGATTTGGAAGATTCGTATGGGAACGCCCTGTTTGAATTACTGCTCTCCGCCAATGCCCGCCATCTCCACGGAGTCTATGTTGCCAGCGACCTTCTAGCCCGGCATCTGCGGCAGAAATGCCCCGGCCTCAATATTCGTCTTGGAATGAACCGTCTGCTGATGGAAAAAAAACGCGATGCCGGATTTTACAATATGCTGGCCACTAAATTCAACCGCGTTGCCATAGATCCGAGGGATACTCTGGATGCAAAATTACTCTCCCGCCTTCGAGAGAAGAAAAAATTCGAGATCACGGTCAATGATCCCGGCATTTTTCCCATGGCGGGGCGGGAAGCTTTCTGGGAGGCTGTCTGCAAGCTGAAGCGCGAACCATGGAACATGGATCTGGTTTCCAAATGCAAGAATTTGTTCTCTAAATGGACAGGAGGCTGCTCTCCGTTGTTACCGCCGGGATGCAGGCCGCTCTGCCTCTCCCAACAGGAAATCGACACATTAATTCACATGGGATTTCGCCATTTCAGAATTCAGTCGGAAACCATCCGCAGCGAACTTGCCATGGCCTGGGCCATTACACGCTGGTTTCTAAACCCGGATTCTTCTCTGAGTCATCGAAAAGCCGTCATCGAATATGGAATTCTCGGCCATCGCCCCGGGGAGGCTCACAAACTCCCGACAGGAACCGGAAACTATTTTTTCCGAAATTCCGAAATGCAAACATAATCGCTGCAAAAATAACCATCAGTAGGTCAGGAAACCATATTCCATAATCAAGGCCGCTTCCGTTTGCAGATTTTTTTCACGATTGGAATAGAGATCCCGGTACATTTTGCTGACCTCCTGCTGGTTGTTCTTGTATTCCTCCACAGACAATGGCTGGGTAGCGTCCAGAAAAGCAGCCCGTTTTTTGATATAAGACGCCCACGCTTCAAAGTCTTCCCGACTCTTCATCAACTTCTTCACTTTGTCCTTGCGCTCCAACGCCCTCATGAAAACCTCTTTTTCCAGGATGGCATGGGATGCCTTGGCCGACTGAAGGTTATCCCACACGCTCAGCTTGGTATCCAACTGCAGGGAAAGGTTCATATTCACATACATATCCCCGCTGTCGGCAAAAAAGCCGCCATACGTACCACCGGTGTTCGTAAAAAGAGAAGGGCTGTAAAAATTGACATTCAACTCGGGAAAATACCTCATCTTGATCCCCAAAACATTCAGGCGGGATGCCTCCAACTCCATGGCCATCATCGCCAGAACGAGATGATCCAACTTACCGGATGCCGCCTTATAACGGTCCCAGGAAACTTTGGGTACGGTTTTTTCATCAATTTGCCAGCGGTAATGCGTGTCGCCCATCAGGGAAATCAGTTCCATTGCCAGGGTACGGGATTTTTCACGCCACTCATGGTCGACATTGGAAACCGTTCCGTCACTCCGTTCCTTAATGTCCGATTCCTGTTTGGAGAGTTCATACCGGGCTCTGGCAATTTCAAGACTGCGGACATTTTTATACAATTTGGAAATGAGTTCCCTCTTCTTCATTTCCATGGATTTATTAGCCCGGAACACGGATGCTTTAGCCGTATAGTAGGTAATGGGAATCTGCGTCAGGGACGGGAGATTGAAGAGGATGTTCGTATGGAAACCGATGTCATCGCTGGACACGCTCCCCAGGTTTCCGATGTCTTTCGTCATCAGGGCATCCAGGTTCACGCCGGGGATCATATCCATGTACACGCGGCGCACTCTCCGTTCGGCATCGTCGATCGACAACTGCCCCTGTTTGATTTCCAAATTGTTTTTCAGGGCAAAAGCCACAGCGTCGTTCCACGAAACCTTGCGCACGGGCAGTTGATCCAGGTCAGGTTGCCTTTCCACCTCGGCAGAAAGCGCCTCTACACGCTTCTGTACCATCTTTTCGACAGAACAGGAGGTCACGGCCAGCATCATACCGCCCGCCGCCACAATACGCCAGAACCCGGAAGGCATGTTCAAAAGATTCAACACGTTCATACAGTTCATGGCAAACGGAAATAAATAGGAAAAGCGACAAGAGTTTATACCATTCCGGACTCACTGCCCAACATATTTTTAGTATTTCGGATACGATTATTTCAAAACGCGGCCAATCTCACGGTAAGCCGATACCATAATCGGAACGGATGAGACCAGGACACAGACAACGAGAGAGGCGGAAAGAAGGATGATTTCCGGGAGGAGTTCCTGGATTCCAAGCAGAGGATTGGCTCCTTTGAAGAATTCCCTGAGGAGCATGTCCTGCACCCGGATAAACACCACGACGGCCAGGACGAAAGCCCCCAATACCACGAAAAGGTTCTCTGCAATAAAGGTCATGACCAGCATGAATGGCTGGACGCCAAAGCTCTTCATCAATGTGTACACATACTCGTTCTGCCGGAATTCCATCGATGCCAAAGCCGTCAGCAGAATCCCTACAATGAAGGCGATTCCCAAGGAGAACCCGGCACGGCACTCCGTCTGGTTATCCAGCAGGGATTCCAGCTTCTTCAGAATAGAGGCGCTGCTTCGGGCGTGGGTTGTCGTTCCGTCGAGACGGCCGATGTTATTCAATGTATCCTCAACCAACTTGAGCGTCACATAGCTCATTTCCTTGACGCGTACCAAAAAGTTGCGATGCACCATCGCGTTGCTGCCGGACAAATCCACAACGCCTTCCGGCACGAGAATAACGCCTCGGCTATACACATGCGCCAATACATGTCCGGAAGGCATTTCCCTCACAACAATGGGAAAGGAAAAATCTTCCACCGTCAATTTGGACGGAGCCGGAAGCACGCCTTCGCTTCGAGGCATAAGTGCCAGATAGGGGAATTCCTGGAGGGGCAAATCTTTCAGCCCGGACAAGGATTCGTCACTGTAAGCGACAATAGGGATTTTCTTCCCTTCAATGTCACCGACGGACAATTCGCTGACAATCACCATCTCGGCATCGCAAAGGGAGGAAAGGCTTTCTTTCATCAACCTGGTTTTCCCCGGATCCGCCTTGGTCTCAAAATCGGACATGATAACCATGTCCCCCCCATTCTTCCGCACTTCATTTCTCAAAGTCTGAGTCGAAATCACATACGTGGCCAAGACGGACAAGGCACACACAGACAGGAAAAACACCACGAGAATACGCGACAACAGACTGGAAGGACGTTCCTTCCAGCGGTACAACGTATCCTTAAAGAGATACAGGCTGGTTAAAATCAATGACTTCATCTGCTATCTCCAGAAGCCGGGCATCGTGTGTACTCACGATGCAAATCTTGTTGGCGGCATCACTTACAATCAGGTTTTTAATAATGTTGGTGTTAAAGTCGTCCAAGCCCGATGTCGGCTCGTCCAATAACAAAATCGGGGAATCCTTCATGAGGGTTCTGGCAAGAGCCGCCCTCTGCGCCTGTCCACCGGAGAGGCTGTTCGCTTTTTTGTTCCGCAGGTCTTTCAATCCCAGGGCTTCCGTCAAATCGTCCGCACGCTTTTTCCACTTTGAAGACGGCATCATTGCCATTTCGGCACATAATCTCAAATTACGGCTCACCGTAGCCAGAGGAAGGAGGTTAATCCCCTGGAACATGTAGCTCACGTATTTCCGGCGAAACGCAAGGCTGTTGATCGAACAGCCATTGGGCGTCACAATGCGACCGGAGGAAATTTTCAAATATCCCGCCAGGATTTTCAACAGAGTTGTTTTCCCGCACCCGGAATATCCCTTCAAGACGGTAATCCCCGCTGAAAACGTCTTCGTATAACGATCGAAAACTTTTTTCCCGCGGACGTATTCAAACGTTACGGCATCACATTCAAGTTTCATTTCTTGCGGGCGAAAAGTTGAGTTTCCCCGATCAAAATCAATTCGTAATCGGGAGCCACCTGCTTGATGATTTCCTGCCAATCAATTGCGGCGGAAGCTAAAGGCAGACGGGCGAGATCCATCTTCCCGAACACGCGGATATCGTCATCAACCTTGAAGTAAAGTTTGGCCACACAATTGGCTCCCAGCATGGAATAGAGGATATCATGATCCTTGGGATCGACCTTAAAGTAGAACACAAGCATGTCCATGTTCCCTCCCCCGGACTGATTCTTCTCCACTCTCTTGTGGGAAAAATGGCCGTCAATCACACAGGAATTATTCACTTCCAGACTCAATTTCAATTTATCGGAAGGAATATTCGCAATTTCCGGATTGGAAATAACCACTGTCAGATAAAATGCCGAATCATCGCAGACGGCAGCAATTTCCTTCCCGGTTTCCAGGAATGCTCCTTCCTGGTCACTGGAATCATTTTTCTGAAATTGGTACTGAAGACGACCGTCATAAGGCATCTTTACTACGTAGGATTCCTCTTTCTTCGCGAATTCCGCACGTTTTTGAGAATCAAGCAGCTCAATTTGCCGCTGCGCCAGTTCAATCTTTTCGTCAATGGTTTTCAGGACTTCCTTGGAGGAATTGACATTCTTCCCGCTCTGGTCATAGAACTGACGTTCCTTGCGGGGCAGAGAACTGATGAATTCGATTTCTTCACGTTCCTTGCGCAATTTCTGAATTTCGTCTTTGCGAGCAACCCGTTCCTTGAGGATTTCCATCTCCATGGTCTTGCGATCCAGTTCCAAGTCCTCCTTGTTAACGCGGGCAATGATTGTTCCTTTTGCAATGCGCTTATCCGACGCCACCAGATCCGTCACAACACCCTGTGCCGGCATCATAAAGACGCGAGCCCGTTCCGGAGCTATTTTAGTACGGTACTGTCCGACATAAAACCACTCTTTCCGGACGGCATCGGAAGTCCCGGTCTGTTCGCCGGAGGCATACGACAATTCGCCCAACGTCCCAAACAAGACACACAAAATCCCAATCCAATACTTGAGCAACGAGATCATCCTTCCTTCCATCGCTGAAAAAATAAGCGCAACCTCCTCAAAGGTCACGCTTATTCATCTAAGTTCTGTGTACTACGCGGTATTCTCGCAGACAACTATCCCCGGAGGTTAATTATTGGCATTATAGTTGATCCCATAAATACCGGTCCCTTTGTATGTCTTTTTCTCCGTTGCGGTTTCTTCGTGACCATCAAGGGTTACCTCATAATCGCAATTACCGGAAAGATAGGTAGGAAGCTTACCGGATTCCTCCACCTTGTCTCCAAGATCCAACGTAGCCTGAACACCCGCCTGCATATACAAAACATGAATGACAGGCCCGGGATACGTAATATAGGACTCATCTACATACCTGAAAGACGTTGTAAATATGGCTCTGGTGCCGGTTCTCTGGAAAGAGAACGCAACATTAGTGGCGGGATCTTTGCCTTTAAACGTCATTTGCCCGACATTGTTATTGGTAACAACGCAGGTCAGGAACAGTGGGGCATCGCTAGACTCGTTCATATTCAAGTCCAGTCTGGAACCGACAGGAAGCGAATCCCACGCACTCGTATTGTTACTCCCGCTACCACCGCAGGATACGAAGTTGAACGCTACAAGAGCAAGCGCGAAGAGAGAGGCTGATTTTTTAACAGAAGGAAATCTCATACCAGGAATAGTGCAGTGTTCCTAACTATAGGAGATAGGGTGTTCGAGTCAATGAATAATTCATACAACTTGCAAGAGTATTGAAAGAAAGCGGTTTCCAGAGACGAGACATCCTCTCTTCTTCCCATTCCACTCCGATTTTCCTACAGTCTCAGACCGATCTGATATACCAGTATTGCGAGGAACAGACCCATAAAGTCCAGGAAAAGTACATTCCCGAGTGTGAACAACCACGAGCCGGACTCCTTCTTCATCGTTGCGACCGTCGCCATGCATGGCATGGCAATCAGACAGACAAGCATGAGGCAAATCCCCTGCAGGGGAGAATAATGGGTACTGATCTCCCGGCGCAAAAGCGCCTGTTTTTCTCCGGAATCATCTTGAGTTCCCTCCGGTACGGCGTACAGGATACCGAGCTGGGCCACGAAAATTTCCTTGGCGGCAAAAGCTCCGATCAATGCGGAATTGGTCTTCCAATCCATCCCGGCATACTGGGTCAACGGCTCGAAAAAGCGTCCGATGGATGCCGAGTAGGAATGTTCCAAGACCTGGGCCGATGCGACGGCGCCCCCATCTTCCTGACGAACGGTTTCGTCTTCAGATCCCGGATGCGTGTTGAGAAACCAAAGGATTACGGATGCGAAAAGAATCATCCCTCCGGCTTTCTTTAAATACATCAAAGCCCGCTGCCACATGACCATCATAAGGTTGCATGACGACGGCATCCTGTATGGAGGCAACTCCATGATGAACAATTCATCCCCACCCTTGAACAAAGTAGACTTCAACACACGTGCCGTGCAGACAGCCAGAAGAATCCCTATCAAATAGAAACACCACAGAATCTCGGCTTGATAACCTTCCGGAAACAAAGCCGTAATGAAGAGAACGAAAATAGGAAGCCGCGCTCCGCAACTCATCAAGGGAAGCACGAAAATAGTCGCCAAGCGGTCGCGGCGAGACTCAATGCTGCGCGTTGCCATCATGGCCGGCACCGTACAGCCGAAACCGATAAGCATGGGAATGAAACTCTTGCCATGCAACCCCATCTTATGCATGAACCTGTCCATGATGAAGGCGGCACGAGCCATATAACCGCTCTCTTCCAGCAAGGCGATGAATAAGAACAAAATCAGAATCGTCGGAATAAAGGACAGAACCCCTCCAACACCACCCAACACTCCGTCACACACGAGAGATTGTAATTGAGGGGAATCCGATAAGAGGCTACCCGCCTTCGCCCCCAACCACTCGAAAAAGGTCTCGGTCCATCCCACAAGAGGATCCCCCAAAGTAAACGTCACGTAAAAAACAACGTACATGGCCACCAGAAACAGCGGTATGCCGAACCAGCGGTGAGTTGCTACGGAATCCAGACGATCCGTCCAGAGAAGACGCTCCCGACGATTTTCCAACAACACCTCGCGGACAAGACCGGAAATATAACCGTACCGCCTGTCGGCAAAAACGACCGGAGCCGGGAGATTGTCCCTCTCGGTCAACACACGGCGGAGAAGAGCAGCCTTTTCAACGGCGGCCCTGCCCTCATTCCCTCGTTGCTCGAAACGTGAGACTATTTCCTGATCCCCTTCCAAAAGCTTTTCCGCCAAATAGGATTCAGGCTCGGGATCCCTGCCGGAAACGGCATTTCGGAGAGACTCCTTCATTTCCTCGATGACAGCTTCCTCGGTCACCCCGTAGGGCATGGGTTTCGGATGCTCATAGCCACCCGGTTTGAAGGCGACGGAAGCAATCATGCGCTTCAAGGTCTCAATCCCTTCGCCACGGGAACCCGAAGTCCGGACGATGCGCACTCCCAGCAGTTTCTCCAGCAGTTCCACATCAAACAAAAGGCCCTGGGATTCCGCCTCATCCGTCATATTCATCACAAGGATTACGGGAAGAGAAAAATGCCAGAGTTGAAGCGTCAAATACAGATGGCGATCCAGATTGGTACTGTCTACCACATTGACAATCAAATCAATATCTTTTCCTGAAAGACTTTCCGTCACGACCCGTTCCTCGGGAGCGCCTCCGCCCAGGCGATATACCCCAGGAAGATCTACCGCAAGCACATCCCCCCTCTCCGTATGGATCACGCCACTCTTACTCTCCACCGTCACTCCAGGGTAATTGCCAACGTGCTGCCGGGCGCCGGTCAGAGCATTGAAAATCGTCGTCTTGCCGCAATTGGGGTTTCCCAGCAAGGCCACTTTGGGCATGTGTTCTTTCATTGAACCTGTTTTTATACTTCAGCCTGAACTTCGATGCGCGAAGCCTCGTGAGGACGCAGAGCCAGCACGGAACCGCGTACCCGGATCAGCAAAGGACCGCCAAAAGGCGCCTTCTCCTGGATTTCTACCACGACGCCGGGCGTAATTCCCATGTCGGCCAGCTTGTACATGCCCAGTCTGTCCATCCGGACCGATATGATCCTGACGGAATGCCTGATCCGAACCCGATCCAAAGTTCTCGGTTCACCCATTCTGCGGCCATTTTCGCAATTGCCAAAAAAACGACGAAATCTTCTCCACAAAAACCGCCTCCTCACATGTCTCCCGCGTTTCTTGCAATGGCACAGGCAGTTCTCTTCTCCGTGGTTCCTCATAGTGCGGAAGTAATGTTAGAAGAATCTAAGTCACTGTCAATGTCCGACTGCATGTAAAGTTGCCTTGAACATTACTTTTTACCGTCATCAAGGATTCTGACGGTAACGGACATTCCCTCATCCTTGCGAAACACAATACATGAGCCGCGGAGGCGAATGCTGATGGGATCCCCCATCGGAGCCGAACCGATTACGTAAATTTCCGCTCCCGGCACCAGTCCCAAATCCGCCATTCTGGCAATTCCTTTCATCTGCGGATCCACAGACTTGATGATACACCGCTGACCGGTACGCACCCGGTCAAGCGTTACTACCTGATCCTCATTATCGGATAGTTGTCCGACATCGATAAAACCTTTCAACAGAGGAGCATGAGCCGTCACACAGGCCGTCAATTCCGCAATGCGTTCGATTTCCTCCTGAGTCATGACGTGCTCCACCTGGCAGGCTATCTCATCCGCACGGCTATCCGGCAATTGCAGAATATCCCTAAAGAATGCATGAAGAGTCCTGTGACACTGGATAATTCTGTCAGCCAGTTTAGCCCCCTTCTTTGTTAACCTGACAGGAGCATACTGGACATATTCCACCAGGCCCAGTTCCGCCAGTTGGCGTACAGCCGAGGTAACTGAAGGCATTTTCACATTCATCACCGTGGCAATATCCCTGACCTGGGCAATGCCACGTTCACGAACGAGAAGTCCTATCGCTTCCAAATAATCTTCATTGCTCTTGGTCAATTCCATGGCATAGAGGAAATATGATAGTCATATACGCTAAAACGGCAAGACTTAACTTTCCTTCACATCTCAAGAACATCATTCCCCCTTGACGCAGGAATCATCCCGAAATACCCCTTCAACCAAATTGACGCATTTTACACCAAACATATTCCCGATTACTCCGTCGGGGAACACAGCCAAACGCGTATTCAGATGCGTGGCAATTGTATTGTAATACTCCCGCGCCATGGCAATGCGCAACTCGGTATCGGAAAGTTCCTGCATGAGTTGTTCATACAGGGGAGCCGCTTTCAAACCGGGATATGCCTCCTGCAGAGCATTGATACTTTCGTGATCCAATTGCTGCCGGCGTCGCAAACGGGCAACCAGGAACATGGCTTCACTCTCATGCCGCGTATATTCCTCAACCACCCGGCACAGAGAGGGGATCAATTCATAACGTCTCTGTAAAAGAACCTCTACCTGGGCCCATCCCTGCCGCACACGGTTACGGATATCGACAAGGCTGTTATACACCGTCCACATCCACGACACCAGCCAAGCCAGCACATAAATGCCTCCGGCAACAATCCACAAGGGCCACGCACTGCCATCGGCGGAGTCAATTCCGTAGATCCCGGATCTCAGGAAATAGGAGCCTCCCGCCAAAATCCCCAGTCCCAGTATGGCAAAACACCATGCTTTAACCCCTTTCGTTCTCCTGATGGCTTCCTCATCGCGAGTAGAAATGATAAACTCTTCCCCATCCTGGCCGGAGGCGATTTCGGCAGCAACTCTATCCCGGCATTCACGGGACGGTCCTACCAGATAAATCCTCGTTCCTATGGGAACGGCCTCCTCGGTGAAGCGACGTTCAAATGTACTATTGGCAATACTCCCCTGCGGTCCTTTGGCATAGTAGGCATCATCGGAAGGAGTACTGAAGAAAGAGGCCACTCGCATCGGTTCTATATCCGCACCTTGGGGATGAACGGCAATTTCCCCCGTATCGTCCCGCAGGAAAAATGACTTCAGTCTTCCACCCTCTGCCACAGTCGACCATCCCGACCTCACCACCGTACGGGTACGCCTTTTACCGTTCTCAACGACGGTTCTCACCTCCACCCTCCTCCAATGTTCCTCCACCGTGTAGCTGTACCACACGCATGGTTTTTCAGCGATGAACGATACCAGAGGATCGGCGCATTCCGCCGTCCCTTTCAACTCCACCAATCCAATGAACACTCCACGCACACTGGATGTGGGCAGGGCATCCATCAAGCGCCTCAACCGGTTGGCGCGGTGGCTTCCCCTCAACAACACCCAGGGACAAAGCAGCCAGCATCCGGCAACAAGGACACTAAGAACAAAAGCCATGTATTCTCCCGATGACAAATAGCCTTCCAATGAATCGGAAAGGAAGAGAAGCTCCTGCATGGATCATCAAGGGAAAAACGCTGGAATCCAGCGCCGGCTCTTTCTATTGGAAACTTACCTTCGGTGCCTGCCGGGCCGTTTCGGTCTCCACCTTGAACATCTCCGACGGCTGGAAGTTGAACACCGATGCAATAACATTCGTCGGGAACACCTCCCGCTTCGTATTGTATTTCATCACGGCGTTGTTATACGTCTGCCGGGCATAGGCAACACTATCCTCCGTCTCACGCAATTCCTGCATCAATCTGGACATTTGACTATCCGCCTTCAAGTCGGGATAGGATTCCGACAGGGCAAACAGACGCTCCATGACACCGCCAAGAGAGTTTTCCGCAGCAACCAGAGCCTTAACCGATTCCGGATTCGCCGGATCAATCACTGCTTTTTCAGAGGCTTTGCATGCCACATTACGTGCCGCAATCACAGCCTCCAGCGTCTCGCGTTCATGTTCCATGTATTTTTTTGCAACTTCAACGAGATTGGGGATGAGATCATACCGGCGTTGAAGTTGCACGTCGATACCTGCAAAAGCATTCCGAACGGCATTGCGCAACGTCACCAAACCGTTGTAACCGGAAGCCACCATGCCTCCGGCAACGATAATAACCGCCAAACAAACAATAGTTGCAAACATAGTCAGAAAATATGATGGGTATTAGTCCTTGAAAAATCGGATCGTCAATGGAGGAACATAGTCGGGACGAGAATTGGCCCGGACTAGCATGATGATTGTAAATACAAGAAAAACAATCATATACGCTATTACAAGAAGAACCCACAACAAGACTGGAACCCAAAATATTGCCACACCTGGCTCCCTCGCATGACCAGCAGCAGTCAGGAAAAATCCAACACCCGCTATCAACATTAAAATGATGCATCCAACAATCAACCAGATAGTCCATGAAATCTGGAAATTCAACACTCTCTTGAAGAAAGGAACCGCTTGCGGAGTCGTATCCTTGAAACACAGGAAAAGAATGGCCGGCACTATAATATTACAAAAATATAGATTCAGCAGAAGAGCCAACAAAGGAGACAACGCCGCCCACATGCGTATGGAATACAATCTTCTCAACTCGGGGGACATGGCTGTCTCACCGGAAAAGGGAGGGGGTGATGTCTGATTTTCCATTGCCTATCACGATCCTATCGCAGTTCTATTTTGTCAAACTCAAAATTACCCCAAGTTACATCAAGGCTCAAACAATCGATCACTGGGATACATTGCCGGAACGGGAATAAGCGTTCATTCCATCCAAGGGATAACAGACTGCACCAAGGCATCCATTACACCTTCAGGCCCAGGAAAAGGACTTTCATAACCGGCTCGGGCAGCCACAAGGTGACGAACGGAATCTACGGCATTGGAAGGACAACAGCAAAACGCCTGAGGATTTTCTTTCATCGCATCCAGATCATTGAAACTGTCCCCGAAAATACAGATGCGCTCTCCCGGAATCCCGAGCAGTTCCGCCACATGGGCCAGTGCACTTCCTTTGTTGTAATCGGCATGGCAGAATCGCAGATAAGGACCTGCCCGCTGGAAGGATATTTCAGGATGTTCGGCGATAGCAGGCATAATGAGTCGCTCCGCCCAATCGAGATCCGCCGGATCAGCCATTTCCAGAGAGTAAGGATCCTCTTTCTGCAACCACCAATCCACATGGGCGCAATGAGCTTCCAAATCACGGAGCAAATCCGTAAAAAACTTGCGGTAATGCCGGAACAACTTGGCATGTGCTTCATCGCAGGCATCATTCCACGGTACATAGGGCCTGATATGAAGGCCCTGATCTGCAAGATGGATGTCGCGCTCGCGCGTCACTAAAAAATCCGGGGCAAAAGGCGCCCGGGAATCGCGTTCATAACCTTCCGCCAGGTAGTCCAGACTTCTGCCCGTGTTGATCCCCCACATGATTCCGTAGTCGGTACGCAACCTGCGTATCAGAGAAAAGAAATCCGGTGGCACGCCATGGGCGGAACGCGCATCGTACAACGTATCGTCGAAATCAAAGGACAATAACCATCCCGGCCGATCCGGAGGAGGAAGCGCTTGCAATCTCATATGCCCCACCGTACCTGAAGCATTACCGCATGGCAACCCATTCTCAGGGCAGGAGAGGCTCCTGAAAAGCCGGTTCCTGAGGACTATTCCCGCCCTTCTCCGGTTTTCCGGCAGGATCGGCTCCGGAACCGTGTACCGGTTCCGCCACGGGAATAGCGGCAGGAATATCATCGTGAACAGGCTGGGCAACAGGAATATCATCCTCCTTGCCAACGACGCGGGCAGGTAAATCTTCCAAATCGACCTCCTCATCGTCAACCACCGGCGCTTCCTGGTTGGAGCCGGAAACTACAGGAGGCCGGGCTCCCTGACGAACGGAAGAACCGGTTGCAGTCCCCTGCCCTTGACCGGGTGCCGGAACGACAACCGGAGACGGCTGGCGAACATTCCCCGCCGCCGGAGTAGGCGTTGCGGGACGAACAGCAGCAGGGGAAGTGACCGGAGGCACCGAAGGGACAACCGGTTTGGCAGGAACAACGGGAGCTACAGGACGCCCCTGATCCGAAGAAGGAACAGGCAAAGCCCCAGTCCCTTGCTTCATCGCGGCAATCTGACGTGCGATCGGAGTTTCCATATCCACTTTGTATGAGATCGGCAAGGCATCCGCCGGGAGATCTTCACCCTTCTTGCGCATGTGGATTTCCACACGTCTGTTGGCGGCCTGGGCTCTGCGGTCACCGGTAATCGGCACAACGGGACGTTCATTCCCGCATGCCCTGATGTACACATGCGTCATGTCGATCCCATTGGCCTGGAGCCACAACCGGACGGCATTGGCGCGCATGAGGGAAAGGAGTTTGTTGTACTCCCGGGAACCAAAACTGTCCGTATGGCCCTCGATAATGAATGAAGTTTGGGGATTCTTGCAGATCAATGCCGCGAGCTGAAGCAAGCCGATTCTGGCGGAATTCTTCATAACCGCTTTGTCATATTCAAACAACAGGTCTGCACCGATCAATCCATGACCGCTCTTCTTCCCGAGTGAATTGGATGGCTGAGCCAACAGGTCAGTCAAGGATTTCGTACCGCTCGGTAAGTTGGCATCGCTGACTCCTTTATTGCCCGTCAGATTTTCCCTGTTCCATACATCAGGGTCGATTTCCGGCAGTCCGTCCGACTTGACAACCTTGAGCGGATTGGACGTAATCGCCAATGCCTCGCTCATGCCCGGTTCCGGGCTGCCGGCAGAGCCAACCGAATCAGCCAATTGCTCCATCTGCGAAGCAAGAGCCTGGGATTCCGTAGAATCCATGCTTTCCAGTCCAATGGACGTCTCTCCGGGGGCAATACTCACATCCTCCAGTTCCATATCAACCGGATCCGGAGTCTGAATATCCTCCACAGGCAAATTGTCCGGGTCGGCAGTAGGCAATTCATCAGGTATTTCCTCTCGCTCTTCTTCGTCACTTTGCAAGACGACGGGTCGAAGAATTTCCTCTTTGCTATTTGGTGGCAACTGGCCTTCCACAGGAGAAAGAGTCATCCCCACCCCGGTTACGCGCAAGACAAAATAACCCAATAAATGGACCAGAATGGCACTTGTCAGGGCACCGAGGACAATCGCCCAGAAATGCCTCTGGCTCCGCAAAGCAAATCTGGATTTGCGGCGCTGATTTTGGACGATGTGAGTGTTTTCCGATCCTGTCATGCGAAAATGAATCAAATTTTACGAGTCGATCCCGGGATTTCACCAGGCAGCACCTTAGGTTTGGGCAGACGGTTATTGTCCTGAATCCACTCAGCAACGGAAGCCATCAAATCGTCTTCCCCGTCATACACGTGGATTTGATAACGTTCCTCGAACTTTTCCCCCTTTTTACCCTCCACCATCTGCACATGTTCCCGGGTTTTTGTACCGTACGGTTCTCCGTCCGCCCGGCCATTGTACACAACCTTGTTCTCCGAAGTGACAGCAGAATACAAAGTCAGCGTATCCTTCATATCCGAAAAGAACAACTCATCCGTACAAACCAGCATCGCGGGAACCGTCAAATCACGGGCGGCATCGACGGGAACGACATCGTAGCTGCTATACCCGGCACGCGTACATATCCCCAATTCCGCCAACCAGAACGCGGCGTAACATGTCGGCTTGCCCATGTCATCCTCCATGGCCCGCATGATGGCGGACTTTAAGATGCAAAAACTGTCCATGGCCACCACACAGCGGATGCGCGGTTCCCTGACGGCGGACTGCATCAGCAACGCCGCACCAAATCCCTGCCCCACGGCCGCAACGGGAGCAGTATCTCCCAATTCCTTCTCCACGGCATCAAGCAGCAATGGCACATCCGCCGATTCATAATAACCATACGAACAATAAGGCCTCACCTGGTCTCTTCCCCGGGAATTCCACAACACGCAGGTATAGCCGGCACTGGCTAGACTCTCTGCATAGTTCATGGAATTCTCAATTCCATGATTCCAAGTCGTACTGATCAGGACAATGCCGGGCTGTCGTTCCAGATTGGATAACTTCCCTCGATTTCTCAAAAGGTCCCTCATGCGGCTCAGGCGGGGAGTCGTTTCTCCTCCCTGGTTTTTCATGGACACAATACAGGCATCTACCTTCACGCCGTCCGCTCCGTCAAACTCCAGGAAACGAAGGTCCAATCCTTCCGCCCGGCGTATATCGCCGGCGGGACGGGTATAGGGCACGAGAACCGGTGTCGAGGCATACCACGCATACCACGCCATCAATATAACCAACACCGCAACAAGCCAAAGAAACAGCTTGAAGGCTTTCGATAAGATCTGTTGGAAAAAGCGCACAGCACACAGGAAGATTTACATATCATGCATCCCGAACAGCATGATTACAGACGGATTTATACATGGAGTATGTACTGATTCAAAGAGGAAATTCTTTCAATCTGACTTGAATGAACGGCATTTCGGCTTCATGCTGTCGGCATGAGATCCTGCCTTGGTTCCATCCTTCTGTTTATCGTTATCGTCATGCTAGCCGCAACAGCTTTCTATCAATGGAATACCAATGCCAAAATAGAATTCTCTGTGAGGAACCCGGAAGATCCCATGATCACAACGAAGCGGTATTCCATTGATTCTCTCCACCCCGATCAAAAACCTCTATCCAACAAGCAGGATTCCCCGAATCAGGCGCATGACCCCTACTCTATTTCCGATAACGTCATGCCCGTCAAGCCAGTTCCGGTCTCCCAGCCGGAAGAAGACATCCCGACAGCAGAACCAGTCTCCGATTCCGAGGATATCCCTACCGCGGAACCCGTTCAATCTCCGGAACAAAACGAAATCCGATAATCATAGATGTCCCAGATCACAATCGGCTATACACTCGGAGACCAAGCCGGCATCGGGCCGGAAGTCATCGCCCAAGCCCTGGCTTCTCCCGATTTGCCCCGAAACGTCCAATACACGCTCATCGGAGAAAAAATCAATGCCGTTCCCGGTTCTCCATCGCGCGAGTCCGCCCAAGCCGCCTTCGACCATCTGGAACTGGCTGTCCAGGCTTTGCGCCATGGAACTATCGATGCCATCGTCACAGCACCCGTCTCCAAGGAAGCACTCCACGAAGTCGGTTTCGCCTGGCCGGGGCAGACGGAATTCTTTGCCGCCCGCCTTGGAGAACCCAACTTTGCCATGTGCCTTTCCGGAGTCCACCTGACCGTGGCACTGGCTACCACCCACGTTGCGATCAAAGATGTTCCTTCCCTTCTGAAGACCTCGGAACTCGTTCGCATCGGCAAGCTGCTGGCCGATTTCTGCCTGTGCCGCACATGCAAACGTCCGCAAATCGCCCTCGCCGCCCTCAACCCCCATGCCGGTGAACACGGAGCTTTCGGCAGCGAAGACATGCGTATCATCGCTCCTGCCGTCGGCATTCTCAACAAGGAATGCCCCGACGCCGACTTCTACGGTCCCGAAGTACCGGACACCGTCTACCGCGATGCCCTGCAAGGCCGTTTCGACGGCATCCTGGCTCCTTATCATGACCAAGGGCTCATTCCATTGAAGATGCTCGACTTCAACACAGCCGTTAACATCACCCTCGGTCTGCCCCGGCCACGCGTCAGCCCAGATCACGGCACGGCATTCGGAATCGCCGGCAAAGGCATCGCCGACCCATCCAGTACCTTGCAGGCCTTCCGGGTCGCCGTTCAGGTTGCCTCGCACAGCAGGCTCCAATTCTGAACCTGCCAGCCCCCTCTGGTCGATCGCATCACACCGGATATTCCATTCCAAGCTCCGCGATCACAAGATCGCGTCCGTCGTCGGGGAACTCCTCCTGCAAGGCATCATACATCGCCTGGGAAGCTTTCGGTTCACCGTGGACAAGGAAGACAGTAGAGCGAGAGCCCCCCATTTCCTTGAAATAACTAAGCAATTCATCGTGGTCGGCATGTCCCGAGAACGAATCCATCTCTTCGATTGCCGCCCGAACCGTGTACTGCTTGCCCAGAATAGGCACATCTTTCCAACCGTCCATAATCTTGCGCCCCAACGTAGATGGAGCACAATAACCCACAAATAAGACCGTATTGCGGGGATTACCGATATTATTGGCCAGATGATGCAGAATGCGTCCAGCTTCGCACATGCCCGAAGCGGAAATAATAATCCCCTGTTCCTTCATTTTGTTCAGGGCTTGGGATTCCTCAACAGAACGGATCAGCCGCAAATGTTCAAACCCGAACGGATCTTTCTCCCGGAACAGGAACTCATACGCCTCGGAGTTGAAACATTCGGGATGGAGCCTGTAAATCTCCGTGGCACTTACCGCCATCGGGCTATCCACATACACGGTAAGCTGCGGCAGCTTACCTTCCTGAAAAGCTTTGTGAAGCAAATACAGGAGCTGCTGAGTACGTTCCACGGCAAAAGCGGGAATATAAATGCTGCCGCCTCGTTCCAATGATCGTTCAATACAGGCACAAAACGTCTCGTCATCCCTTGGAGGAGACTCATGGTGACGTCCTCCGTACGTCGATTCCATAATGAGGATATCCACATCCGGTACTGGGACGGGATCCCTCAGCAGTTCGTTATTTCCGCGACCCACGTCACCGGAAAATACCAATCTTTTCTTCCGTCCTCCGTCATCCTCGTCAACAATATCCAGGCAAACCTGGGCTGCACCGAGAATGTGGCCCGCATCATAGAAAGACAACGTGACGCCGGGAGCAATCATCTGAGGGCGTTCGTAGTTAATATTCATGAACAGGCGCGTACACATCTCGGCATCTTGAGGCGTATAATTCGGCACGGCAAGAGGGCCGCGAATACCATTACGGGCATTAATCTTGTTAATGAACGCACAATCGTGTTCCTGAATGCGGGCGGCATCGGCCAGCATGATCAGACACAGGTCTCGCGTCGCCGGCGTACAATAAATATTGCCGTCAAAGCCCTTTTTCACCAAATTCGGCAGGTTTCCGGAGTGGTCGATATGCGCATGAGACAGAACGACACAATCAATCCCCTTCGGATCAAAATACGGAAACTCTCGGTTAATCCTCAGGGATTCCTCACGCCGGCCCTGAAACATCCCGCAATCCAGCAGGATACGAGCGCCGTTCACTTCCAGCAAATGTTGGGACCCAGTCGTCGTCCCTGCTGCACCGCAGAATTTGATTTTCATATGGAACCTACTTTTAATGCAAAAACATCCGGAAATCAAGGAGACTCTTCTTCCCCCCGGCAACAAGAGGTACTACGATTCCACCGTTCCCGGTTCCTGACGGACCTCGGATGGGACAGGAGCAATCCCCAACACCCGGCGCTGAGGGGAAGATACCCCGCCGTGAGTCACATACAAATGAGCCCATGACAGTTCGACCATATCCCCTTTCTTCAGCCCGCGGATTGCCGCCAGGACGGCAGGAGACTGGGGATCTTCTCTGTCATTCTCTTTCATATTCACAAAAAATACCTCCTGCTCGGCATCGCCATACTTACCGAAACACCCGTAATTCAAATAACGGACAACCTTGAAACGCGCCACGTCACGTGCATGTCCGCACTTGTCCGGACACAGCGAAGTCCGAAACATGCAGGGTTTATGCTCCACGCCTTCAAAGCTCGCTACGACGCGGTTGAAAGCCAGGAGTTCCACGCGGGCGGGAGAGTCCCCCTCCTCCAGTGGTTTTTCTTCAGCCCCGGACTGCAACACGACGGCACATCCCAGCATGAACACGGACAACAAACACTTTGCAATTTTTACATTCATATCCAAATCGTGCTAGCTCTCCGCAAATATGTCAAGATACCACGGCGGCACACATCCTACCTCATGCGTCATTCATACAGCAAAGCCACCTCTCCAGGATCATTCCATCCCCCAACCCGGTACCTGGTAAAAAAGAGAAAGACAAGGAAACGCAAACTTACCGGGTGAAGGCAAAATTCAGGCTTCCGTTCCCTGAGCGGGTTATTATAATGCGCTCCGTCCCCATGAGTTCAGCCTCTGCACAGCTCCGTCGATTTCTGCCATTTATCCTGACTTTGGGGATCGGCAGCGTGCTGGCCTTCTATTTGATGAACCGCGAGTGGTCGCAGATGCAATGGGAAATCCCCGGCACGCGGGCAGAGTATCCACTTGCCCAGTCATTACGGCCCTGGCTGATATCCATCGGGTGTTTCCTGCCGGCAGTCGGAGCATTGATCTATGCTTTCATCGATATCATGGATCGGTACATTACCCGGATGTTCCTGTCATCTTTCCTGTTATGTACGGGCATCCTCTCCCTGATCTTCATTCTGGGGGACTTCGCAGAGAATGTGGGAGAATTCGGGGAATTTGACGATCCCATTCTATCTACCGTCCATTTTTACTTGCTGCAGATGCCGATGATTCTCAATCTCGTGCTTCCCTACACGCTGCTGCTCGGCGTATTGTGGGCACTCAGCAAGTTGTCCGGATCTTCGGAAATCACCGGAATGCTGCAATCCGGGCGTTCCCTTCTGCGCATCACGGCGCCCATTATTGTAGGTTCTTGCTTCGTGGCGGCGTATTTCGGAATTTTCGGGTTCCACTGGGCGCCCAATTCCACGCTATACCGCAAGCTCCTGTTTGCATCCATATCCGACAGCCGGAATATGGAAAACAACCCTTTTGCCAAAGCCTGCCGATATAAAAACGAAGTAGCCGGGCGCATTTGGAATATTCGCATCCCTCCTGAAATCGATTCTCCGGGTGCGCCTCTTATCGATGTTCATATCGAACAATTCTCCGCTCCCGGTGTGTTGAATTACGAAATTTTCGCAGATTCTGCTTCTTGGAACCATGCCACACGAGTCTGGACGTTCAAGAATGCCGTTTACCGCAAACACAATGAAACTCCGAAAAACTTGGAAATCGTCCCGGAATTCGAAAAAAAGATTCATCCTACCCTGGTAACCGAATTCCCGGAAACGCCCTGGCAGTTGATTTCGCCGTCGTTTCGTGTTGATACGCAAGGAACGCCAACCATCAAAAGCATTATCGACAATCGCTCCGTCAATCCCAAGATGTCCCGGGCTTTGCATACGGAATGGCATGTCCGTATTGCTAAAATCTTCTCCTGCATCCTGCTGGGCATCATCGCTATCCCTTCAGCCATTACATTCCAGAGGCGTTCCCCAATGGCGGGCATCGGCATTGCCATTTTCCTGGCTGCCGCCATGCTGTTCCTCTACGAATTTTTTCCGACACTGGCATCTGCCGGTTACTTCCCTTCCTGGCTGGGAGCCTGGCTGCCTAATATCATCTACGCCATCATTGCCGTATACCTTTTCAAGAAGCGCCTTGCCATGCGTTCGTTCCAAGAGTGGTTCGCCCAGTTTAAAGCCGAACGGGCAGCCTCCCGTAATCCCCATATCCCCTCATGATCGAATCGCCCGTTCCCTTCCCCAAAGCTGTTCTTTTTGACTTCGACGGTGTCCTTGTCGACACGGAATGGGCCATTTATCAATCCTGGGAACGCGTGTTCCGGGCTCATGGGCATGCCCTGCCTTTGGACTGCTTCAACCAATGCCTCGGAAGCGGATACACGCACTGGAATCCGGCCGACCATCTGGAAAGCCTCACGGGTAAAACATACGACTGGGAGACCATCAATGCCGAACGCCAAAAACGCATCCATGCCGATCTGGCCCATTCCGGGCTAATGACCGGTGCCTTGGAACTGCTAAACTGGTGCCGGAAACAAGCCCTGCCATTGGCCGTAGCCTCCAGTTCATCCCATCGATGGGTGGACGGATGGTTGGAAAAACTGGGGATTCGCGACCGCTTTGTCTCCGTCCTCTGCCGAGACGACGGGCTACCCGTCAAACCGGATCCTGCCTTGTACGTTGAATCGGCACGGCGACTGTCCCTGCCCCCTGCGGACTGCCTCGTCATCGAAGACTCCGAAAACGGCACAACAGCCGCCCATCGCGCAGGAATCCCGGTCATTGCCGTTCCGAACAGAATCACCGAATGCGCCAATTTTGAACTGGCGACCTGCCGTGTCTCCTCCTTGCATAAGGTTCTGGAACTGTTGCAGCATTCCCCATTGGCTCGCTAGTCGATTCCACCGGAAAATCGCATCTACCTCAAACTTTTAAGTACAAGTCTATTGTGCGATATGACAAAAGACATTGATATTGCATGACACTTTTTCCGACTCTTTCCGGGATTTTGAATTTTGATTTTACAGTTTCAAGTTCTAGGGTGTAAGAGAATCAAGAATCTCATGAGCTCCTCTATCTTCGCTCGCTTAAATCCAACTGAAATCGAACTGCTTTACCAATCTTGGAACAATGACCCCACATCCGTGGATCCCGTCTGGGCCGCCTACTTTGAAGGCTATGCCCTCGGTTCCGGCAAAGAAGCCGCACCTTCAAGGCCGACATCCAGGTTGCCTTTTGTTCCTGTGGAAACCGTTCAAGAAATCGTCTCAGCCGATCCGTCTACCTACTTCCGCCGCAACGGTCACCATTTTGCGGACATCAACCCGCTCTATCCCATTTCCAGGGAAGAACGCCTTGCCTCCCTGCCGGAGGGCATTTGCGCCGATGCGGAAACAATCTGCCGATTGTTCGACTTGTATTGCGACAAGACGGGTTACGAATACACCCACATTGATTCCCCGGAAATCGTCAACTGGATCAAGGCCAGAATCGAATCCAGCGATCAGGAAGTTCTCAATACACCGGAAAAACGTATCTCCGCTCTGGAAAAACTCCTCCAGTCGGAACAATTTGAAGAATTTCTGGGCAAAAAATTCCTTGGTGAAAAACGCTTCTCCCTCGAAGGCGGAGAAGGCTTGATCGTCCTCCTCCAAAGTATCTTGGACAACTGCCCCGCCAACGAAATCTCCCATGTGGAACTAGGAATGGCCCACCGCGGACGCCTGAATGTCCTGGCCAATATCTTGCACAAATCCCTTCGCAATATCTTCTACGAATTCACGCCCGACTACATGCCGGACAACCCCGAAGGAGGAAGCGACGTCAAATACCACCTCGGTTACGCTACCACCCTCACCTTCCCGGATGGGCAGTCGCTGGACGTCACCCTTTCCGCCAATCCTAGCCACCTCGAAGCCGTCGACCCCATCGTGGAAGGCCGCGCCCGTGCCGTCCAGCATGAAATCGGTGACAATGCCCGCAAGAAAGTCCTGCCCATCCTCATCCACGGAGATGCCGCATTTGCCGGGCAAGGCCTCGTCAGCGAAGTGCTGAACCTATCCCAACTGCGGGGGTACAAGACCGGCGGTACCATCCATATCATCGTCAACAACCAGATCGGCTTCACAACCGATCCGGGAGAAGCGCGTTCCAGCCGTTATGCAACGGATATGGCCAAGATGGTGCAGGCTCCTATTCTTCATGTCAACGGAGAGTCTCCCGAAGCCCTTGTCAAGGCCGCCCTTTTTGCCCTCGACTTCCGCCAGAAATTCGCCTTCGACATCGTGCTGGACATCTATTGCTACCGCAAGCTCGGTCACAATGAAACCGACCAGTCCTCCTTCACCAATCCCATGCTGGCGGCTACAATCGCCAACCACCCCGGAGCCGTTGCCAGCTATTCCCGCGAACTCATCGAGCGCGGCGACCTGACCGAAGCCGGCTTCAAGGAAATAGCAGACCGCCAGTGGCAAGCTATGGAAGAACAGCTCCAGCAGCTCTCTGTCATGTCTGTCCACTCCATCATGCCGCCCCTCTCCTCGACCCGCGGCCACGGCGTCCTGCCATACTCGCACGACATTATCAACACCGGCATCACGCCGAATATGTACCGCTTCGTCGGAGAAGGCATCACCCGCCTTCCGGAAGGATTCCACCTTCACCCCACTCTGGAAAAGCGCGTATTTGCCCGTCGCAAAGCCGCCTTCGAAAACGGGACTCCTCTCGATTGGGGCATGGGAGAAGCCCTCGCCTGGGGTTCACTAATGATGGAAGGCACTCCCGTCCGCATTAGCGGACAAGACTGCCAGCGAGGCACGTTCTCGCACCGTCACGCCGTCGTCCACGATCAGGAAACGGGAGCCATTCACATCCCGCTGGAACACCTCTCCCCAGACCAGGCTCCCTTCCGCATCTTCAATTCCTCCCTGTCGGAAGCCTCCATCCTTGGCTTCGAATACGGATACTCCCTCGGTTCTCCGGATACACTCACCATGTGGGAAGCCCAGTTCGGCGATTTTGCCAACGGAGCACAGGTTATCATTGATCAGTTTATCGCAGCGGCGGAAGCCAAGTGGCGCCAGGGCTCCAGCATTACCCTACTCCTGCCCCACGGATACGAAGGAGCCGGTTCGGAACACTCCAGCGCGAGAATCGAACGCTACCTGCAACTCTGTGCCCAGCGCAACATGCAAATTCTGAACCTGACGACTCCCGCCCAGCTCTTCCATGCCCTCCGCCGCCAAATCAAGCAGAAGGCAGCCAAGCCGATGGTAATCTTCACCCCCAAGAGCCTGCTCTCCCTGCCGGACGCCGTCTCCCCCATGAAGGACTTCCTCTCCCCATCCGGGTTCCAGGAAATCCTCCCCGACCCGGAATCTCCGACCCCTCGGGAGTGCAGACGCGTCATCCTATGTTCCGGCAAGGTCTTCTACGACCTCATGAACTATCGCCGGGAACACGGTATCACAGACACTCTTATCGTCCGGATCGAACAGCTCTACCCCATCTACGACGAACTGCTCACCTACACCTTGGCCCCCTACGAACACATCCGGGATTACTGCTGGTGCCAGGAAGAACCGGAAAACATGGGACCGTGGAATCACATCCGTCCCCGTCTCAACAGGATACTCTCCGCCTCCTTCCGATACGCCGGACGTCTCGCCATGGCGTGCCCCGCAGAAGGTGCCAAATCCCTGCATAAGGCCGCCCAAAAGCGCCTTCTCAGCTCCGCATTCAACACCCGTGAAACCCTCTAACCTCTTACCATCTTTTCTCTCATGAGCGATATCATCATCCCCAACTTCGGTGAATCCGTCACATCGGCCACCATCTCTACCTGGAACGTTGAATCCGGAGCCCGAGTCAACGCAGGAGACGTACTCGTCACTCTGGAAACGGACAAAGTAGCATCCGAACTGGAAGCACAGGAAAACGGCATCCTTGAGATCCTCGTCCCCGAAGGCAATAACGTCGGCATCGGAGATGTTATTGGACGCATCTCCGCAACATCCGCCGGGACAGTCCCTTCTCCCGTTGCATCCAAGGTAGCCCAACCGGCACCCCGCCCCGCTCCGGTAGAAGAAAAACCCGCAGCCGCATCCATCCCTGTTCCCGCAGTCTCCCCCCAGTCACCTGTGGAAGAAACGCGCTACTCACGCACCCGCATGTCCCCCTTGAGGCGTACGATTGCAGCAAAACTCGTTGAAGTCCAACACCAGTCTGCCCTATTGACGACATTCAACGAATGCGACATGAGCGCCATCATGGAATTACGGCGCCAGTTCAAAAGCATGCCCAACCCCACCGGAGCACGCCTCGGCTTCATGAGCTTTTTCATCAAGGCCGTCGTCGGAGCACTTCAGGAAGTCCCCCAGGTCAATGCCCGCATCGACGGTGACGACATCATCACCAACCACTATTATGACATCTCCATTGCCGTCGGTACGGACAAGGGCCTCACCGTCCCCGTCCTGCGAAACTGCGACGAGAAAAACCACCTCCAACTGGAACAGGAACTGGCCGAACTCTCCGAAAAAGCCCGCACCAACCGCCTGGGCTGGGAAGACCTCCAGGGGGGAGTCTTCACCATCACCAACGGCGGCGTGTATGGCTCCATGCTCTCCACTCCCATCCCCAATCCGCCTCAAAGCGCCATCCTCGGCATGCACGCTATCATGGAACGCCCCGTCGCCAAGGACGGTCAAATCGTCATCCGCCCGATGATGTACCTGGCCCTTTCCTACGACCACCGGCTTATCGACGGCAAACAGGCAGTCACCTTCCTCGTCAAGATCAAGGAGCTTCTGGAAAACCCCGTCTTCCAGCTCTAACTGTCGTCACCAGGACACCATGCTCTCCCGGCTTACCCGGAAATGTATCTTCCTGATGTCCGCAGCCCTCGCCGTCCGGCTGGTAGCGGACATCAGGTATACCATGGAAAGAGACCTGTACCTCTGCGGCATTCAGGATACCCTGACCAGTTCCCTCATGGCTCTGGACGTCTTCCTGTTCTTCCTGGCTACAGCCGTCTTCCTCACTTGGCTCTACAAATCAGTGGAGATGTTATCCGCCCAGGGAGGACAGTTCCCCATCCGATACACGCCGGGAGCCGCCGTCGCCGGATGCCTGATTCCGCCGCTCTTTCTATATCGACCCTGCCTCGTCCTGATGGATATCCGCCGGGCGACGGCTCCAGACAAATCCATAGCGCCCGTCTTCATATGGTGGGGGTTGCTATGGGGAGGCATCGCCACCAGCATCATAGCCAGTTGCCTGGGATTCTCGCTCACCCCTTCCGAAGCATGGGCCTTCTCCCTCATCTCCCAAAGCGCCGTCATCATATCGACGGGAACCCTCTTCGTCGTCATGAACGGCATTGTCTCAGTCAAAGCACAATAAATTCATACAAAAACGTCAACCCTCTCAGGAAGTCAGACGAGAAAAACGCTTGTTGGAATCCGGAAAATCCATACTCATGCAAAACGCATAAAGTACCCCGAGCAACCCACCCGGAACAAGAGCTTCCGAATTCCACGACGGCAACGGTACGGGCACCATTGCCGAAGGAATATTCCAGAAGACAAAAGCCAGGCACACAAAGCCGACGGCCAGCCACTGGTAATCGGACAATCCCCCATGCCTCCCGGTCTGAGGTTCACCTCGATAGGACTCCTCGACAAAACGGGACAATCCGGCCAAGACAAAATACAGCCCAATCAACAATCCGGCAGGCAATCCCGTACACCAAAGACGCACCAACACCCAGCCGCTCACAATATTAAAACCGATGGAATACAGCGCCGTCGCATGCAGCGGCACACCTGCCCACTCCGTCAATCGGCACACACGAGAAGCCGGGTTGGTATGGACAATGCCCCAATGCCTACAGCAATCGCCAACGGGATGACCGTGGCAACATCCTTGTACCAGGCAACGCAAACGTCCTATCGCCTGAATCCACGGCGACGCTACAGCCATCGCGGCAAACAGGACCCAGCCACTAAACCCGTTCCCACCGTCCGACGCTGGATGAAGCAGAGCCGCTCCTGCGACGCCAACCAGCCCCCCAAGGATAGCTCCATAATAACCGAACGGTCGAAGCAGCCGGGCGGAACCTTCCACGACCTGGGCCCAGACACCGGCTCCAAGCAGAGAGCAGACCGCAACTACGGCAATACCAATCCGATATTCTCTCCCTGCCAGAGACACTGCCAGAACATACCCAAGAAACGCAGCCAGAAACACGTAGGCACCATGGTTGATTATACGCAATGGACCAATCCGGCACGCTCTCCAGGAATTGGCCAGCCTTTCCGCCAATTCCAGCGCAGCCCGGGCAAGAGGCCGCGCGCCGGCAACCACAAAAAAAACCGCCAAGGCCCCCAACACATCCAGCCAGCCGTGCATCCCCGTCTCCACGCAACTCCAAGCCAAGGCACAAGCCCACACGACGGCAGCTGCAATCAGCCACCGGGGTACATACCGCCAGGCGAACCCTGCTACCATCAACGCCCACAATACATGGAACGACGGGAACGCAATACAATAATCGGGTAGACCCTCGCGATCCATCTGCAAACAAAAATCCGCCAGCGTTACCGGATAAAAATCATCCAGGGGACATGACAGAGGAAACATCAGAAACATAAGCACCCCCAACCCGAAACATCCGTATGCCCACAACTCCATACACCTCAGCTTTGCATTGGTATTCAGAGAAAAAACAAGCACAAGCGGTACAATCAGATAAATACTTTGGTAAATCCAAATCGCGGCATCAGAAATATCCGCCGCCGCATCTTCGCCAAAAATCCGGCAATCGGGGGCACTCTCCGCCACCCCGGTCAACGCCCCTCCATAATAAGCCAGAGCCCACACAACGCCAATCATCGCCACCCCGGCGAAACGCTTCACCCAGCCGGGACGCTCTCCATTGGCGGGAGGCAGCCCTAAAAGAGTCGGCGGAGCCGATGAACCAAAACGCCGGATCAAATCCTGGCGCTCATAACCCCAGACAATCGCCGCACACCCCAACATGCTCAACGGCGTCATTACATACAAGCCGGCCGACGACCCCGTCAGCAACGAAACACCGGCACACGACAGGCAAAATCCCCAATAAATAGGATGGGGCACAATCCCGTAAAAACCCGTCGAAACAAACTTAGGCGGAGGAAACGCATTCATCGGAAGACCGCCCCCCTTCACCTTCAGCGCAACCATAGCCCCCGCCATCAGGCAAACGCCGAAAAACAGGGACAAACCTCCAAGCCACACAGAATGGATAGCCTCCAGCTTCACCCAAGGTTCCCATACAAGGGTTCCATTCCACAATAGGCAGGGAATCAAGACACAAAAAGCAAACCCATAAAAAAACCGCCCCCTCACCAAGAGACTCAGACCCCGAACAATAGTATTCATGGTTTAAAACGAACAACCTCGTGAATGGCATACCCATTTTCAGGAGCTCCCAACCCGGGAGCAACCAAAGAAGCAGGCCCCCCCCATTTGGTTTCCTTCAAGTGCAGGATAGAATCGGGAAGCAGGCGTCTCAAAACCATGGGGCTACGAGTCAACACCGTCTCGGAAATATCACCGGAACGCAGGACGCGCTCGCAACTCAGATCCAGACTGCAACCCGCAAAATCCAATCCCTCCCCTGACGGTCTCGTCTTAATCCCTCCCGGCAAAGAAATCGGTTTCCCATTCTCCAGCATAATCGACAAGGGATGGTCCCCCTCCCATACAATCCACGTTAGAGCCCGTCCATTATCCGCATGAAACCGCCCCCAATGCAAGGAATCCAAAGGTAAACTCCACGGTTCCAAATTCATGGTCAGGCATTCCATATACCCGGTACCCTCCAGACGCCATCCCTTTGTAGACATCCAAACCTTGGCTCGGGGCGCCAGGCATTGCCATGAAACATTCCTCCATGGCCCCGATCCATACAAGCTGATCGGGGCGGCAGTCGGCACCACCGGTGTCCACGATCCCTGAATGGAAAGAGGCCAGCATCTCCACTGCCACTTGCCACGCACAAACTCCGGCAACATCCCCCGGATAAACGACTGCCGGGACACAACCATCCCGTCAATATCAACAATCAACAGAGAAGAATGCTTCACATGGACACTCCCCAGAGTAAGATCGGAAGCATAAGCAAGAACAACCGTGCCATCCTCGGTTACACAATCCATATAGTATTTGGTTAAAGAAAATCCTCTCACGTGTATCAACAGTCTTTTTGATAAAGTATAAAATCAATCGCACTTTGGCAATCTAATCCACCCCTGAACTACCAAGCCTTCCCCGTCCCCTTCCCGCCCTGTCTGCTGCCTTTCCAAAAAACGATCATTTTTTGCATTCCGTTTCTTTTCACCAACTCCAAGGGAGGATCGGCATGATCATCGGAAGAAAGAAGAAGAGCCCCGCCCAGAGAAGCAGCACTATCATAGTCATATTGTCCTATTCCACAGCAACATGCAGAAAAGGCCTTTTCGCACCATTACATACATCCACGTCGGCTCCGGTTTCAATCAAAGACTCCACAGACCATATTTTCACCCCTCAGTCACCGCATCCATCAAAAGAATCCCCATTCTTCTCTCTCAGCTCATCGCCCTTGAGCATAGCCTCGGACAAAAAATCCAAACAGCGATCCAATTCATCATGATCACCATTTTGAGCCAAATCCAGAGGAGTTTTCCCTTTTTTATCAAGCGCAAACACATTGCTCCCGGCTTGCAGCAGCATATCTACAATAAAATCATGCCGGTAATAAGCAGCAACATGCAAAGGAGTTCTGCCTTCGTCATCACAAACATTCACGTCCGCGCCCAAAAACAATAAAATCTCCACTTTCATTTCTTCGTTATATTCGGTCGCAAGATGCAATGCAGTTTGTCCGCGATTATCACAGGCATTAATGTCCGCACCGCCGGCAACCAAAATATCTACGACATACGAGTTAGACAGATGCAGAGGAGTTCGCCCCTCCACGTCCCGTGCATGAATATCAGCCCCGAGAGCCAACAAAGACAGAATAGAATTATCATCAAAACAAAATTGAACAGCCTCATGCAAGGGAGTCCTCCCCTGGCTATCCCGAACATGAACATTCATTCCTTCTCGGATCAGCTCTTCTTCATTAAAAAAATCCTGTTCGTCCTCCTCTTTACCAGGGACATTTTCCCGATCTTCATTCTCACTACTCATCGTTTCATTCTCATTTTATTCACTATAAAAAATCAACTGCCCTTTGGCAATCAGATCAAACACACTGACAACGGCTGAAACAAATTCCCTCTCACTGACAAATGTGTAATCCATGGACATCATTTCGACACGGAAGAAGAAAGGAATCATGTCGCGCACCGGAAATTGTATCATGAAGGTCGAATTCCATCTTTCCTATGTGTAAGACGAACTTCCGTCCATACAAGTCCGGAAACTGGAAGATTAAAACAAAATCTACCGGAAAACCAGTGAATCGACATAGCAGCAAGAGCCTCTGTCGATCAAGAAGGTTTGTAAGATTCCCGGCCCCCCGGGACTGAATCTATATCGGGATAAACCGGGGGCACCAATCCCCCGCAGAACCGAAACGGCAGCCACAAGAACACAGGGGGAATATTCGACCCGTCCATCCCTTCACCTGTGTGAAAGAATGGACGGGCAAAAAAGTAACGATAGGAGTTATTTGGCGCTGAAACGCAGCGTTACTTTCTCCCGGATATCGGTTTCGGGGACTTCAACGGTAAAGCCTTGGAGGGATTCATCCGGAGTAACCTGGACGTCTTTTCCATTGACCGTTGCCCGGATGTCAGCCGAGGTCGAGGGAAGTTCAAAGCGGTAACTGCGGGCTTTCACCTGTCCCTGGTAGGAACCTTCGGCGGGGTTGACAGTGATTTCCGTCACACCGTCCTTCAGGGAATAATCCAGTCTGGTTGAAGCGCATTTGCCTTGTTCGTAGTCTCGGGTCATTCCATCGTCTTCGTACAGGGAGAAGCTGTTGGAAGCACCTTCGGAGCCGGGATAGCAACGGACGACCAGTGTCTTCAAGTCGGCGGATGTCATACGGTCGGTGTATGGCTGCATCGGCATGGGATAACCTCCCTTGACAAAGAGGGGGAAAGAGTTGATGTCGCAGCTTTCCGTCACGTATTGACCGCCGTCATACTTCTTGCCACTGTAGAACTGGTACCAGACGTCATGCGGGGGCAGCCACACGCGTTGTTCGGCCACTTTGGCATCGCCTTTGCCAGCTGTCGTGATCGGAGCCCCCAGCAACAAGTCTCCGAAGAGAAATTCCTGCGGATTTTTATAGGCATCTTCTTCTCCCGGGTACTCGATGTACATGGCACGGTTCAGCGGCAGCATGTCCGTATGGCACTGGCGCACGGAAGAATAGATGTAAGGCATCAAGCGGGAACGCAAATGATAAACGGAACGCATGGAGTTTTCCGCCTGTTCCCCCCACTTCCACGGACGGCGATCGGGATTGCCGACGGAATGCAGGCGGAGCGACGAGTTCAACAGACCGAACTGGATCCAGCGAGCCATCAGTTCCGCATCTTCGCCGCCGTAAAATCCGCCCAGATCATGGGCCCAGAAGAAACATCCGGCGTTACCGCTTGTAGCGGTCAATTCGATTTCGAACTTCAACATGTTCCAATTGCCTCCGGAATCGCCGGAAAACTGGATCGGGTGACGGTGGTCTCCCCAACCGCCCCAACGGCTGAATCCGGCACCGCGCAGATTGTCTTGCTTGGAATAGTTGAAGTAAAGATGATTGAGCCAGGGAAGATGTTTCATGTTGGTGCCGCGAACGACGGGATAAACGTAGTCCTGCTGCCAGTCCAGCCACCAGAAAGCCACGCCCATCTTATCCGACTCTTCATGGGCATGTTTCATAAAGGCATCCATGTACTTTTTGTCCCCGGCGTCGAAGACAATATTCTTTCCTTGAACCGGTTCCTGGCCCATTTCTTTCATGAAGGCGGGGTACATGTCCTCGTGGTCGCGGATGCCGTCGTGAGGGTGTTCGTTCAGGACTACGCTGATATTGTCCTTCTTGAACTCTGCGATCAGTCCCGCCGGATCGGGGATCAATTGACGATTCCAGGAATACCCCGTCCATCCGCGAGTACCTGCATGAGCCGTACCCACCCGTCCATCCTTCCGGTGCCAGTCCATGTCAAAAACCATGATATCCAGCGGGAAGTCATGTTCCTTGTACTCCTTGACCAGCTGGCGGTAATCATCAGCCGTATAACTCCACCAGCGGCAGTACCACGAGCCATGGACATACTTGCGCGGCATCGGGGCCGCTCCGCTGACCGCTTTCAAGGACTGGAGCGCGGCCTTGTAATCGTTCCCGTACACGAAAAGGTATAAATCCTGAACGTGATCCCTATCGCGCAGAGTTACCCAGTCATTTTTCAGGACTTCCTTGTTCGAGTCCTGGATCAAATACCAGCCGTCACGGCTCAACAGGCCTTCTTCGAGGGGAACAGGCCCACCGATGCCATCCAACGTTGCGATGGCGCCCTTCAGATTGCGCCTCTGGGAACTGGCCATCCCCCATCCGCAATCCTTGCCGTCCATTTTGAAACTGGCCTTTATGTTCGACTGGCCGAACGGGAACCCGTCATTCTGATACTCAAGCCGCATGGCCGGAGTCGTAAATACATAGCGGTTGTTATCTTTTTTTTCGACCTGAACGCCATCGAACAAGATGTCCCGGTTTTGTGCAAACAAGGTCTTGTCATCCAAAAATTTCCCTTTGTTCGCATATTCCATGCGGACAAGATTGGGTGTAATGAAGGTAAACCGGCAATTATCGATGACGATGGGATTTCCATGGGCATCCGTCCATGCGACTGAGGCAATACCAGCTACGGCAAGCATTTTGGTAAGAGAAGTCATGTCCCCATATACGAAAATGAAACAGAATTTGTTTCACTCCCCTTTGCCTTTTCTCCATCATCTCCTCCTTTTTCAGGCAAAAATACCGGATTGAGACTATTTCTCCCTCCTTCCCACATGTGGCTGGATTCCGGAGTATCTCTACGGAAGTTGGGTATCCGTAATGTGTTTTTCACGGAATGGGAAACGCCTGTCGAATTCCTCCACCTCTTCACTTCCTACTTCAAAAGCCGGGTCGGTATGGAATTCTCCCTCCACACTACTCATGCTTCCGGGCTGCAACTCCAGAAGCATGAGTTCATCAATCATGCCAATGCCCGGCAAACCGATTTGCCAGGGGCGGGTACACTGAAACCCGAAACGTCCGTAGTACTCCGGATGTCCGACAAGGACGACAGCAAGAAACCCGAGTTCCTTTGCCCGGGACACAATCGCCCGTATCAACACCCCTCCCACTCCCTGCTTCCGGCAATCAGGAGCAACACTCAATGGGCCAAGACACAGGATCCGGTCTTCATCCCGCCTGCCGGGAGACACGATTTTGGCCCTTGTCGCCATTCCATGCCCAATAATGCGCCCTTCCCTCTCGGCCACCAAGTTCAGTTCCGGAATCATCCCGGAAGCCGATCTCAGACGGTGAAGGATCAGATGTTCGCTGCACCCGGGATGGTAAACATCCCAAAATGCGTCTCTTGTCAGGGTTTCGGTTGTGTTGCGGTCCTGTTCCGTTTCCGGACGGATGATCAATTGTGTATCATTCATGATTGTAACATCGAAAGGGGCGCTCCTCTCAGCATCACCGAGGAAGACATGCCGTTTTAATTTATCAAAGGTGTAGCATACCGGTCAACCAGGATCCATTCGCGGCTTCTAACTGGAAGAGGGCGACCTGTCGATCACAAATTTCGTATTTCATGGACGTCAACACGGTCATCTCCCTATTGACCTGGCAGCATTCGTGCAGTATCTTCAAGTCAAACCATGAGAAGTCCACTCCACAACCTGATTCCGCTTCTCGGAGCCACCCTGGCGCTGACAGCCTGTACCGTGGAAGAACCCCTTCTCCGGGCGGAACCCTATTCCACCCCGAAGAGCTTCTTCGACAACTGGCAGCGTGTGGACGCCATGGTCAAATCGGGAACCACCAATCTGCCGGATGCAGAAGCCTCCTTCCGCAAACTCTACGGCGGGCGCCTGACAACTCTCAGAAGCTACCCCTTTGACAACGAATGCATCATCCATGATCCGCCCACGGAACTGATCCTGCTGCATATCCGTACAAAACAACAATTCGAGAGTTTCCTGCGCCATCTCATCAGCGACAACGACTTCATCGATCAGGCACTGACGCACTTCAAAGGTCCTATTCTTGCTCTCGGCAGCGATGCCAGTTCCTGGGTTCTCCTCTTTTTTGATCGTAACGGCATGCTTATCGAAGCCTTTGGAAGAGCCGCTCCGGATGAAGCCAGACCCAGGTAGTATTCCACGGCACTAGGGATATCGCTTCAGGCAACCGTATCGTATCCTCCTATAACCCGAGGGAATGGAGAATCGTGCGGCGCTTCAAAGCCAGTTCACGCCATTCATGGATCAGGCCCGATCCCCGTACGACTCCGCATCCGGCAGTCAGGGCAATATGATCGCCCTCCCAATGGAGGGAACGGATGGCCACCAGCAGGATCGCCTTGCCGTCCACGGAAATGCCGAAGGGGGCTCCGAACTGACGTGGGCAAAGCATGCGATCCCTCCACTCCTGAAGCTGCCGCAGGGTTTCCGGAGTACGGGGCTTGGATCCCAGAGCAGGCGTCGGATGCAAGAGGTTGATCCAAAATCCGGGAGACTTGGCATCCCGCGTTTCCAAATGGATGGAGGAATACATGTGGATCAACGTATCCAGATTCAAAATCCCGCGTGGAGAACGCGTCAGGCGTCCATACGGGGCCAGTCTGCTCATCAGTGTACCGGCCACGATCTCGTGTTCCCGGATTTCCTTGGAATCATGGATGAAAACATTTTCGTCTTCCGGACGGGCCGTTCCGGCCAATGCCATGGTTTCCAGAGTGCGTCCCTCCTGAATAAAGAGATACTCCGGAGTCACTCCGCAAAACCCTTCCCCGCCCGCCCAAAAACCGTACGGATACAATTTCGGAGACGCCTCCAGACACCTAACCATCAATTCCGCCACATCGCCAGGCCGATGCAGCACCCCGGATTCAGCCAAAGCCGGAACTGTTTTTTCGAGGCGTCCGGCTTCGATTTCGGCCATCATCTCGGAAAAAACCTGGGCAAAAGAATCGGGCGCGGGAGCCTCCCAGGAAATATCCACTTCCTTCGTCACCCTGCCGACAGGAGAAGATGTTTCTTCCACCCGTGCAGGAATCTTCCACGGTAGCGGATCCGACAAATCGAACGAGTTAATATAGAAAGCCACACCTTCGCCAGGAGGTTCCGCCGCTTCGGAAAACGGCCCGATCCCCCACAAGACGCGACCACCGTCGAGGCGGACAAACGCTCCGGAATGGATATCTGGGGGCAGAGGCAAATTCACGATACCGATGAATATAGCCCCCTCCCCTGCCGGAATCCAGCGCGATTTGGCATCATGCCCGCCTTCCCATTAGGATGAAGTGGCTGAAAGGCGTTTTCATTCCATCCCCCTGACTCTGTCATGATCCTTCAGCTGCCCGGAGCCTTCGATCTCGTACTTATACGTCGTCAACTCCCGGAGCCCCATAGGCCCCCGAGCATGGAGTTTACCCGTACCAATGCCGATTTCCGCGCCAAAGCCGAACTCTTCCCCATCACTGAACCGAGTCGAGCAATTATGGTAAACGCATGCACTATCCACCATCGTCATGAAAAGCTTCACCGCTCCGGCATCCTCCGTGACAATGGCATCACTGTGGTGAGAACCGTAACGGTTGATATGACTTATGGCGGCATCCAGTCCATCAACAATACAAACGGAAAGAATCAAATCCTCGTACTCCGTCCTCCAATCCTCTTCACTGGCCGGAGAAGCCGTATTACCCAGCAAAGGAAGGCTCTCCGGACACCCACGCAGCTCCACTCCCCGCCGCTCCATTCTGGCCGCCAGACGAGGCAGGAATTCCGAAGCAATATTGCGGCAGACCAGGAGGGTCTCCATCGCGTTGCAAACGCCCGGACGCTGGGTCTTGGCATCGTCACAAATATCCAGGGCCATCTCCAACCGCGCCGAGGCATCAACGTAAGTATGGCAAATACCGTCCAGGTGCTTTAAGACAGGCATGCGCGCATACTGGCTTACAGCAGAAACTAGTCCCTTGCCTCCCCGGGGAATCAGAACATGGACATAGTCTTCCAACTCGCACAACTGGCGGACTTCGTCACGGCCGCCGCCGGCCACCAATTGAACGGCATCCTCAGGCAATCCGCTTTCCACCAAAGCACGCCGGATAGCTCCGATCATCACTTCATTCGTCCTGCGGGACTCCTTCCCTCCGCGAAGAATCACGGCATTACCCGCCTTCACGCACAAAGACGCCGCATCGCACGTCACCGTGCCCCGGCTCTCGTAAATAAACCCGATTACTCCGATCGGTACACTTACCTTTCTGATGATAAGCCCATTGGGACGGTTCCACTCCTCCAGTATCCGCCCCGAAGGATCAGGCAGGGAAGCAACCTTGCAGACACAGGCCACCACTTGGCGCATGCGCCCGGCATCCAGCATCAGCCGGTCGATAAACGCCGCATTGCGTCCCTCTTCACAAGCCATACGGACATCCGCTGCATTAGCCTGCAGGATGGCCGGAGTTTCTTCCTCCAGCAAAGCAGCCATGCGTTCCAAGGCCTCGTTCTTGCGGGCAGTACCCAGCCCCTGCATGGCAATGGCTGCGTCACGGGCGCGTTCTCCATAAACGGTCAAGGGATTCATCACCGTACAGGTTTGAAATAAGTTCCTATTCCGCGGCCTTCCATCAACTCCCCGATGCGTTCCGGGCAGTATCCATTGACGATCCATGTGCCGATCCCCGATTCAACGGCGCGTTTGACGGCACGGAGCTTGGCATGCATACCTCCCATGGAAAACTTCCCGTGGTCCTCTCCTGCAAATCCCAGCACATCATCCACATTCTCCACTTCGGAGATAATCGTCTTGCGTTCCTCGTCCGGCGGGTACAAGCCATCCACCCCGGTCAGGAGGAACAACCTGTCAGCCTGGATCAATTCCGCCATCAGAACGGAAAGAATATCGTTATCTCCGAACTTCAATTCCTGGACAGCAACCGTGTCGTTCTCATTGATAATAGGAATGATATTGCCGCGTTTCGCCAGGCAATCCAGCGTTGCATGCACATAATCCCGTCTGTCCCGCAAGTCGTCGGCCGTCAACAGGAGCTGGGCGGCATTAATCCCGAAGTGCTGGAAAAGGTTGTCGTAAATATGCATCAGGCGGGTCTGTCCGACGGCAGCACAAGCCTGCCTGACCGAGAGTTCGGACGGATAGGCTGAAAGCCCCATCACATTCACCCCGGCCCCCACCGCGCCGGAACTGACGAGAAAGACTTGATGACCGTCCTCCATCAACGAGGCCAATGCACTCACGAGATGCACGATGGAAGCTTCGTCCAAAGTGCCGGATTCCTGTTTGGTCAGAACGCCTGTCCCGACTTTTACAACTATTTTCATATCATTGTTCGCATGGTTATCGATTAGTAAAAACAAAAAAGGAACGACCATCCGGTCATTCCCTCCTGAAGCAGAATCAAACAAATCAGGCTGCAACTCCCGGAGGGGCGGAGGCAGGCATTGGAGGACAAGGTTCTCCCGCAGGTCGCTCTTCTTGCTTCAATACGGGAACGCCATCGGCACCATCACCGGCTACACCGGACGGCAACAACTCGACGCGGACAGACAATCCAACCGGCGCCACACGCAAATTAACCGGATTCGCCTCATTGGCATCCATACGGGCCACCAGCATCAAATCAGCCGATTTGGGATCCACCCGTCCCTCCAGCCGATCCACCTTCCCTTCCCATTGGTAGCGAAGTTCCCCCACCTGGATATAGGCATACACACGGGCATTGGTATTTCCCTCGGAGTTCCACCCCAGTTGTTCAAGATTTTTGACAGGAACGGCAACGCGCACCACCCGCTCATCCAAGGAAAACAACGAAGCAACAGGAGTACCATCCTGCACCCGGCTTCCCTTGTCGACCAAGCGGGAGCCGATCACGCAATCGTATGGGGCCACAACCGTAGTTCTCTCAAGCGCTTGCTCCGCAATTTTGACTTCCGCCTCCATAGCCTCGACACGAGCAGCCAAAGCCCGGCGATGCGGAAGCCTGACAAGCAGTTCGGATGAACTTCCCTGCTTGTGCGATTTATCTCCCACCCAGGAACCCACCGAATTAATAGCCTGGGCTTTTTCTTCGACCATTTCCAGGCGAGTTTGTTCCAAATCCGCCTTGGCTTGGGACAAGCGAGCCAAATACTCCAACTTGCCCACCTTGAGCATTTCCTGCCCTTTGCGAAACTTGCCTCCCGGAGTCAATTCCGGACTGATCCATTCGACGAATCCCGTAACACCGGAGGTCAGTTCCGTCTCATGCAGGGCTTCCACCGTGCCAAACACGCACACCGGTTCCGGCGCCGCTTGCTGCTTTTCCTCCAACGGAGGGAGAAGCTGGTTTGCGGGAGAATTCATGGAAACCTCGCATTCAAGAGGTTCCGATTTCCGGAGACCGACAAAACAGAGAATGCCTATTTGCAACACGAGAATAGCAATGAGCACCCATTGCGTTCCCTTATGAGCATCCGGTTTCATGAAATGGCTCGCCGAGAATTCGCCCTTTAACCGGGGAATTCGGTTTCCAGCGTTTGCGCATATGTTTCAGCCGTATCCAATCCGATTCGTTCCAGATTGAAGATAAGCTGATTAAACTGTTCTGCGGAAAGATTCAGTTTTTCAACCACAACGGACTGGCGGAAATACACATACCCGCTATTGAGATCCAGACGGAAATCGCCGCACATTTGGTCTTCATTCAATTTACCGAGGATCAGGCTCATTTCCACATGTCTGTCCTGCGGAACTTTGGCAGCAAAGAGCACATCCAGAATCAGTGTCTGGGGATTGGACGCCTCCGTGAAAAGGAAGCTCGTCGGAATCATGGTATCATATTGGACGTAGGCAATGCCCGTCTTCGTGGATAAATCCCCCGATTCGGAAATCCATTCAAATTCATCTCCACGCTGAACAAGAATACTGCAAACGCGATCAAGCAGACTTGGTTTTGTTTCCATAAGTTAAAATCGACTACGGTGTAGAACAGCCTATCCTCCACGGGAATCATCTCAGCCATCCTGTGTAACCAGATTAACCTTCCCCGTAGGAGAGTCAAGACATAGCTGAGGGCTTTGAACACTCTCCTGCAGAAAACTGCGACAGTAGAAAAGAGAACAATCCGTCCATAAAAAATCCCCAGCCCGGAACAACCCGGACAGGGGATGAAAGGATTTGTACCGATAAAACCGGGATTTTACAGTTGCACGCGATAACCAAGGCTGGCATCAAGAGCAATCTGGCGGCTGCGGGCATCCAAGTTAAAGTCGAGGTAGATGGCAGCATCCACACCCACCGGCACGGCCATGCCGGCACCGGCCTGGATAGCTGTCGTCCCTGCTTCCGATGCACGCACCTTCTGTGAGAACCCGGCATTGCCAAGCAAGTTCACCTTCGCTTCGCTGCGAGTGTCTCCAAAATCCTGGGCCACGTTCAACCGCAGATGGAAGATCGATCCACGGCCAAACATGTTTTCTCCGCCAACCGTCACCACACGGCCGCCGAGAGCCAGCGTTGCGAGCGTACCGCTCAGGTCACGAACATCCAATCCGGCATCACCTGCACTGTTTTCGCAGAAGTCGTTCAGATTGGCCCGGATTACCGATGCGTTGAACAGAGGCTGCCAGACCGTATTGCCATTGTCGTCTCCCGGGATGTCGTAGGTCAATTCATACATGGCGCCGAATCCGAAGCCCGTCGGCTTGGCCTTTGCCGTATAACTGCCGCCATCGTAGGCAACGGTACGATCCATGTCCGCATTGTTCCAGCCGCCGGTTAAGATCAGCGTATGCCCCCAGGCCTTGCTCTGGTAACGTCCGAACATACTCAGGTAGTAGTACTCCGTATCGGCCGACAAGTGATCCACGTCGTTCGAAGTAAAGTCTCCGTAGGAGACAGTCAAAGCCGCGCCGAGAGTCAGGTTCCTCGTCACGTCGCAATCCATGCCGAGCATGCCGCCCCAGGAGTTCATCTTGTAGCCGCTATCGTCACCATCGGCATCCAGCTGACTATAATTGCCGGTTGCCTGTACCCACATGTTGTAGTAGGGGAGATCCTTGGTTTCGAATCCCTGCGATGTTCCCATGAAGACCGTCCGGTTCCGTAATTGCGACAATTGTGTGCGCAGCATATCCTTCTGGGCAGTCAACAAGCTCGGGATGGAGCTGCCGGCCATGGCTGCCAACGATTTGGAAACAGTAGACGAATCGGCGGAATACACTGAATCGGCCATCGCCGCCAGGGCGCTTCCCAGGACGGAAGATTCACTAACCGCCATACGGGCATCCCAGGCAAGTTCGGCACCGGCCCGGGCATTGGAGGACTGGGCAACGCGCAGGAAGATGTTGTCATCCTGCTGACGCCCTGTCAGAACAATTGAACCGGCACCGTCATTAACAAGCGCAAGATCGGTGTAATACACCAGGAAGAGTCCTTTGCCTTCTACCGTCACATGATCCCCCAGGCTCGCCTGAGATCCCTTGAAGAGAACCATGGAAAGGTCAGAGAAGCTTTCCGGATTCTTGTACTCTTCCCCACAGCCCAGTACAAACAATGAACCGGAGCCGACAGATACGTTCCCCTGGGTCGTCACGACGGGGCCCGCCATACCGGCGCGTACAAGCGGAATCACGGACAATTCGACACGCGTGTTGTTAGCAAGCTCCAAATTACCGGCCCCCAGGTCCATCGACATATTGGAGGAACCATCCGCACCGGGAGCCAGCTTCAAGGTCGTCCCCGAAGCCGTAGACAGCCCGGCATAGGCAACATGTCCGTCAGGAGAGCCGGACAGGGCCAGAATACCTTTGTTCAGGGATAAAGCGATACCGGAGGTACCGGCAGTTTTCAAAGAAAGAGAACCGCTGCCATCCTTGGCAACCGTACCGTTTCCGGACAATTGACCGGAAAAGACATCGCTGCCGTCTGTTGCCACCGTCAGCCGGCCCCCCTCGCCCTTCAAGGTACCATCGCCGTTAAACGATGACACGGAGTGCGTTTCCGCCCCCATATTGAAAACGGCATTCTCGCGGACTTCCAATTCCTGCCCGGATAATCGGCTGCCTTCCCCCATCTTGAGGTTGGCATTGCCCTTCAGCATCCATGTTGTTTTTCCGGAAACAGTCACGCCGGACAAGACGGATTCGGAACCATCCGTCCCGGTAAGAGTAAGCACTTTACCGTCCTGGATCGTCAAGGAACCGTCCGTACCGCCCAGGGCGCCAGTCGTAATGGAGTTGGCAATATCCAGAACACCGCCGTCCAGCAGGATACTGCCGGTCGTGACGGATTTGCTGTTCAAGATCAACGTTCCATCACCAGCAATCAAAGCGCCGTCCGTGTTGATGTCTCCGTCAACAAACGTCGTACCCTCTCCGGTCTTGCGAAAATCAACACCGTTTTTCCCGGACAAATCAGCGGAAACAATCAAGCCTCCGTTCTGCGAAATTTCGCTGTTGATATCCACAAGAGCATTCCCGATTCCCGCCGTATTGGTCACAAGGATGTGGGAGCCTTCATCCGCAATCAGGTTTTTCAGTTCCAGGCCACGGCCTTCACGATCCGCTTCAGGAGCCCCTGGGAGGTTGATCTTCAGGGTCTGTCCTCCTTCCACAGCAATGGATTCAAACGGCTCCATGGTTCCATAAGCTTCGATCACATGTGAATTGGTTGTGTCCGCATCATCCGTCACCAAATAAACCTTGCCGGTGTAACCGCTCATATAGAAGCAACCGTCATCCTTCCAGCCCAAGGCCGCATCGTCTTTGCCGATAGCGGCAAAACCGAGATACCCCAGGAGAGGAGACGCACTGACATCATTAATATTGCCCGTAACAACCAGTTTTCCATTCGTCACGGCAATCCCGGCAACACCATGATCATTCTGGCTGCGCAAATTCTTCAGCAAAGAAATCGTCGCTTCATTATTCAGATTGAAGGACAATTTGGATGCCGCCACCGTAACCGTATCAACAGAATCTTTCAATTGGACAAGATTGACCGCCTCGGCCCGGTCGGAAGCAAGATCCAGCACTTCCGGATTGGAAGCAATGTAAATGTTGCCGGCCCGGACAGTCAGGGCCAGTTTGTCCAAAGACATTCCTCCGGTGATGCCGGATATAACCGGCCCGGAATCCGTAGCGGAATTAACAGCGGAAGTATCAATGGATTTCAGGGCAGAGCCGCCTATACCGCCAAGAGACATGTCTCCAGCTCCGGACGTCATCTTCACCGTTACATTTTTAACGCCGTTAAACTGTTCTGCCTGAAGAACGCTACCTTTTTCCAAAAGCATCTCGTTACCCATGGTTTTACCACCGAGATCCAGGATACCGTCGGTAAGTATGAATTTGCCGGTACCGAAAGATCCATCCTTCGTAGCCGTCAGCGTACCGCCTCCGGACACAATTGTATTGCCTTGATACGTATTGTCGCCGTTCAGCGTCACATTCCCCGATCCGGCATGAGTGATCCCTCCGTTTCCGGAGATATTGCTGTTCACCGCCATGTTGGTTGAGCCAAGGGAGAACTTCAACGCGCCATTATTGGCAATGCTCGTTGAGGTCAGTTGGGTCACGCCAGCGCCCAGGGTAAGAGTACCGCCCTCGATCGTAATATTCGCAATTGTCACGTCTTTCGTCAACGTCATGGCATTCGTTCCCTTTTTGATCAGGGTTCCCGTACCGGCATAAGAGTTGGCGGATTTAACGTCATTGCTATAGAAGTACACAATCTCCTTTCCTGCCGTAATCGCACCGGTTCCCGTAACATGGTTCAAATCTCCCGTTGCCCAGGCGGCGGAATCCCTTCCTCCAAAAAAGATACTATTATTTGCATTAGTCGTCATATTGCCGGCAAATTCCGACATATCTCCGGCAAAAATATAAGTATCAGCAATAACAGACGAACGATTGAATGTGCCATCTCCCGTCCACTTCCCTGTAAATGTGTACACGGCAGTGGAATATCCGTTCCTCAGAGTCAAACCGCTATTGAGCAATTCTATATTCTGCTCAAAAGTTAATATTCCACTAGCAAAATAACGATCCGTATCCGAGCTGCAATTATCGAACACAACCGTTGCATTCTTTCCAAGTTGCGTCAGATCCAGATTTTTTTCGAAATAATTGTCGAAAATCCATTTCCCGGTAAATTCTTCCTGGGCTTCCACGGAGACAGGTACGCCCGTGGAGGACAGAATCAAGCCTGCCGTACCACCCGACAACCGGACGGCACCTTCCCCCTTCAATGCCGCTGGCACCGTAAATGCACCATCCGACATATTCAACACCCATTCCGTACCCTTGCCCAATGTCAAAGTTCCGCTCGGGAGAGTCGAGGTCTTCAACGCCCCCACGGTATCCGTGTTGGAATTGGACAGCGTGACATCCGTCAGCCAGTCGGTACTGTTCTTCGCCTGAGCCGTCCACGTAACCTTATTGCCATTCAAATCCAAACGCATTACGCCGCTGACACGGGTGGACAAGTCATCGACAGTCGTTTCGAAAGTGGGTGCAATTCCATCTCCGTATTTCAACTGACCGCTCGTCGCACCAAAAGCCAATTTACCGGTACCGCCTAGAGCACCAACATTGTTCAGCACAAGCGTACCTCCGTTGAGAAGAATATCGCCATTGATCGTATTTGCATTGGAAAGCGTCAATGTCGAAGCACCGTACTTGGTCAATTTCGTTGCCGTGGCAGCCCCGCCCTCCAACGTATAATTGGAATTCTTTCCGGCAACAACCGTTATGTCGCCGGCCGTCACACCATCAGCAGCAACTGTCACCGTATGGGTCGCCGGCACCGTATCACCGTCAACATCATGAAAACGGACAGATGCTCCCGTCGTGAAACTGCCATCTGTCTCCGTGTCTCCAATTGTCCAACCTCCACTTCCCGTTGCCCAGGTTGCGGCAGAATCGTTTTTCCATATGGCCTCCGCATCCCCAAAAGAAAGTTTGTTGATTATTACAGCTGTCGGACTTAATTCTACCCAGTAATCAGCCCCCATTTTATTCGTATCATCGATAACAAAGGATGCTTCGTTTAAATTGGAAAACCCTTTTGCAGCCTTCAGCAGAATATTGCTCCCCTCATGAATACCACGAGTGTCCGTTATTTCATAGGAAGCATCCTGAACTCCAACTAGCTGCCCATCAATCTGCACATGTGCATTATCTTCATCTTGTTCAAGATAACAGTCGAAGGAAGCTCCCGATTTAAGAATGAGATTTCCTTTTACAATCAGCGTTCCTATTCCCGGAGATGTCGTTGTAATTCCAGAAGTTAGACCTATATTAAGAACTCCATCCATACTCATATCACCGGCGACAGACATGGAAGAGCCTAGGCCAACACTAACAATAGTATGAAAATCCGATTGTTTCGAAGCTGTAATGTTTAATTCCCCACCAATTTCTACCAATGTCGGACCGGAATATTGAGGTTGTTGACTTAATGTCAAAGAATTATAAACAACACGAATACCTAACTGATTCTGCCCCTCAGGATCAGAAGAAGAATATGCAATTCTGTTATTGACAATGGTTCTGCCATTATCAGACAAAACACCGTCAAATACCGAGTCCTCTCCGTAGTTCGAATCACCAAAAACCAGAAATTGCTTTCCTTTCGCAGAAATGGTACCATGTCCAGATAAAGACCTAGTACTGGTATAATACCAATCCCTGTACCCAGGTAAGTAAGTAACGGATTTCGTTCTTGCCAAAACGAGATCCGTGCCTGTTCCTACAAGATTTATAGAATCAAATTTGTTATACTCAAGTCCACCTAAAACGATTCTGTTCTTTCTGGAGGATTGTGGATTGGAGCCTATCGCAGCATCATCCGAACGGACAGTCAAATAACACAAGCAAGACTGATTATTTTCCTCAGTTCCTAATATAGTTTCACTCCATTCTCCTGCCCTGGTAGGAACATCGACAGTCAGATTCACTGTACCCACTCCATTGTTATAGGCAGCAAGTTCTCGAATTACTGTTCGACTTCCCGACATATTTTTAATCACAACATTGGTGTCAGGATAACCATTATAAAGATAAAGATCTAATCTATTGATAATCAAATCAGATGCGTCTGTGTTTCCATTTTCAAGAACAAGGTAAGCACCACCACTATTACTTAAATTACAATTAATCTCAGTCGATCCAGTTGTTTGGATTTTTGAAGAACCTCCCATATATTGAATTCCATGCAATTCAGCAGCACGGTTCAATTGAACGTTATTCAAAATCAAAGTTCCTCCTTCAATCCGGATAGGCCAGTCGTCATCGCTCATTCGACTAATTGTAACAGTTTCACCTTCTGAAACATAACTTACAGCATAGCTGGAACACACGGAACACGCAGCAACAACGGCTGCCAATAACTTGGTTGGTAATCTAAGTTTCATGGAATCAAAGAGAGAATTTTTTCGCAGGAATTTTCGGTAATAAACAGAGAGTTGCCTTCTTCTGTACCAGAAGGGAACATGTAGAAATCTATCAACAGATATTGACTTCATTCCCCAGAGGACGCAGAGAAACCACTTGTTTCAGATTACCCACTCATCGAAAAATAGCAAGATAGTTTCTACAAAAAATAACAAAAAAATAACTGCCTTTATAACTCGTTCCAATCCATACATTACCACATCTTGTCCATTCTATCGGAGAAGCATTCTCCCCTCTTTTTCCTTTTCCCAAAGGATTTATTAAAAATCATTCAAAAAAAAATATTGTCCACTAAACTCCATGCTTCGGAACAATTTCATTGCCCAGAAGACGGGGGTTCTCTAAAGTCATGTCAGATGCAGACCTCCACCTCCGACTCCTCGACACCGCTCCACATCGTCCTGATTGGATTGATGGGGTGTGGCAAGACAACGGTCGGAAGGGAACTCCACCGTACCATGAATCTTCCTTTCCTCGATACGGATGCCGTTATTGAGAAAGATCAGAACACGACGATCCCGGAGATCTTTGCAGGTCAGGGGGAAGATTATTTCCGGGGCTTGGAAACAAGCCTTCTCCGGCGCATTTTGACAACTCCGGAAAACGGATCCATGGTTATTTCGACAGGGGGCGGCATCGTCATCCGTCCGGAAAACCGGGAATTGCTCCGTTCCCTCGGCTACGTCATCTGGCTCCATGCCGATGTCGATACCCTGCTGCAACGCGTATCCCGTTGTTCCAACCGTCCCCTGCTCCGTACCCCAAATCCACGTAAAACACTCTCCGACCTGACAGCCGAACGAACTCCGTGGTACAAGGAGAGTTCACATCTCTCCATCAACACTTCCAATTTAACCGTTTCGGAAATCGTCTTCGGCATTATGGAATCCGCCCATGTCTTCATGAGCCAACGCAAGATCTGACACATCTCCTCACCAGCAAACAAACCGCTCCTCATATTTACAAGTGGCGGCCCCGACGAGAATCGAACTCATATCTACCCTTTAGGAGAGGGTCGTTCTATCCATTGAACTACGGGGCCGTTAACGGGGCAAAAGTATAGAGAATTGACGAAGGGGAGACAAGCGGGATTTTGCAGCATGGCAGATGTAATTCATAAGATCTGATGGTGAGTCCCTTGTAGGAAAAGACTTTTCCTGTTTTCCTTCCTTTCCTGAATTCCATACCGAATCCCGGTAGGGAATCCTGCCCGGCCGAGACAAAAAACGAGAGCCGCCCCCCGATCAAGGGAGCGGCTCCGAGAGTCAAATTCCGGTATTGGTTTGACTGGAGGGGATGATTACATCATGCCGCCCATGCCACCCATTCCGCCCATGTCGGGAGCGCCGCCACCGCAGCTGCACTTCTTCTCGGGAAGGTCAGCGATGAGGCATTCCGTGGTAAGCAGGAGGCCGGAGATGGAGGCAGCATGCTGAAGAGCGGAGCGGGTCACCTTGGTCGGGTCGACGACACCGGCGGCAAGCAGATCTTCATACTTGTCAGTCACGACGTTGTAACCCATGTTCGCCTGGTCCATCTTCTTGACGTTGGCAACGATGAGAGCGCCTTCGCGGCCGGCATTGGAAGCAAGCTGGCGAAGCGGTGCTTCGATAGCACGATACACAATCTGGGCACCGGTCGCTTCGTCACCTTCGAGCGTCAGTTTTTCAATCGCGCTTTGGGCACGGATGAGGGCAACGCCGCCGCCGGGAACAATACCTTCTTCCACGGCTGCGCGGGTAGCATGCAGAGCATCGTCCACACGGGCCTTCTTTTCCTTCATTTCGGTTTCGGTAGCGGCACCCACATGGATGACGGCTACGCCGCCGGCCAGTTTGGCAAGGCGTTCCTGAAGTTTTTCGCGGTCGTAATCGGAGGTTGTATCTTCGATCTGACGGCGAATCTGGGACACACGAGCGGAGATGGCTTCGGAAGAACCGCTGCCTTCCACAATCACGGTGTCATCCTTGGAGACAACGATGCGCTTGGCCTGTCCGAGATCTTCGAGTCCGACATTTTCCAGCTTGAGACCGAGGTCTTCGGTGATGCACTTGCCACCGGTAAGGATGGCGATGTCTTCAAGCATGGCCTTGCGGCGGTCGCCGAAGCCGGGAGCCTTGACAGCGCAGATATTGAGGACGCCGCGGAGGCGGTTCACAACGAGAGTTGCGAGGGCTTCGCCTTCAATGTCTTCGGCAATGACGAGGAACGGACGGCCGGTCTTGGCAACCTTTTCCAGAAGAGGAAGGAAATCCTTGAGGTTGGTGATCTTCTTCTCATGGATGAGAATGTAGGGATTTTCCAAAATGGCTTCCATCGTTTCCGCATTGGTCACGAAATAGGGAGACAGGTACCCCTTGTCGAACTGCATGCCTTCCACCACGTCAAGCGTGGTTTCGATGCCTTTGGCTTCTTCTACAGTGATCGTGCCATCCTTGCCGACCTTGTCCATGGCTTCGGCGATAATCTGGCCGATTTCAGCGTCCCAGTTAGCGGAAACGGTCGCGACCTGGGCAACTTCCTTGGCGGAATCGACAGGCTTGCTGATCACCTTGAGTTCTTCCACGATGGCATCGGCAGCTTTCATGATGCCGCGCTGCAGGGAGATCGGGTTGGCTCCGGCAGTCACGTTGCGGAGACCTTCGCGGTAGATGCTTTCGGCAAGCACGGTCGCAGTCGTCGTTCCGTCGCCGGCGATGTCGTTGGTCTTGGAGGAAACTTCGCGAACAAGCTGGGCGCCCATGTTTTCATAGGGATCTTCCAGTTCGATTTCCTTGGCCACGGTAACACCATCCTTGGTAATCATGGGAGAGCCGAACTTCTTGTCGATCACGACATTGCGTCCGGCAGGCCCGAGCGTGCTCTTGACAGCCTTGGCGATTTTTTCCACGCCGCGAAGAAGGGACTGGCGTGCGGGTTCTTCAAATTCAATTTGTTTAGCCATAATAATGTGTCTTGGTAATTGTTAAATAAGTGTCCTGGATTTCAGGGAAAATGTTTTAGCCGATGATGCCGAGAATATCGGTTTCGGAGATGATCACATAATCAACGCCATCAATCTTGACGTCCGTGCCACCGTAACGGGAGGTCAGAACGCGGTCGCCAACTTTGACAGTGAATTCGATCAGCTTACCCTGGTCGTCACGACCGCCGGTACCTACGGCGATCACTTCTGCTTCCTGGGGCTTTTCCTTGGCAGTGTCCGGCAGGAAAAGACCGCCAGCCGTTTTCTGTTCAGCTTCGATGCGTTTGATAAGAACGCGCTGTCCGAGTGGTTTGATTGTAGCCATATGTTTTAGTTATTATGTATGTTGGTTTGTTCTACCGTTTTGTAGAAATGCGTCTTGTTATTCAAGAATCGGAGGTCCGCACGGAATGTCCATTTCCCGGACATCCCGTGCAGACGATGAGGGTTATTTGTCGTCGTCAACGATTTCAGCGTCGACAACACGGCCTTTAGCCTTGCGGGGCTCGCCGGAGTCTTCCGGAGCATCGGCAGGAGAGGCTCCCGGCATGGGGCCGGCACCTGCACCCTGAGCAGCCTGGGCGGCACGGTTAAGATCTTCGAGCTTGCGTTCGAGAGCTTCCTTGGCGCTCTTGGCGGCGTCCACATCCTTCTTCTCAACAGCTTCGCGGAGAGTCTTGATGCGGGCTTCCAGATCGCTCTTGAGGTCGGCGGGCACCTTGTCTCCAAGGTCCTTGAGCTGACGTTCCACGGAGAAGGCGAGGGAATCGGCCTGGTTGATGACTTCGATGTTTTCGGCACGCTTCTTGTCTTCTTCGGCGTGGGCTTCGGCATCACGTTTGGCACGTTCGATTTCATCCTTGGAAAGGCCGCTGGATCCCTGGATGGAGATCTGCTGTTCCTTGCCCGTCCCCTTGTCCTTGGCGGACACGTGGAGAATGCCGTTGGCATCGATATCGAACGTCACTTCGATCTGGGGCACTCCACGCGGAGCGGGGGCAATGCCATCAAGCTTGAAGTTGCCCAAAAGCTTGTTGTCTTCGAACATCTTGCGTTCACCCTGGCAGATACGGATGTCCACAGCAGGCTGGTTGTCGGCCGCCGTCGAGAACACCTGGCTCTTGCGAACCGGGATGGTCGTGTTGCGGTCGATCATCGGCGTTGCGATACCGCCCATCGTTTCGATGGAAAGCGTCAGAGGAGTCACGTCGAGTAGAAGGACGTCATTCACGTCTCCCTGGAGAACACCGCCCTGAATGGCGGCGCCGACCGCGACGACTTCGTCCGGATTCACCCCCTTGTGAGGTTCCTTACCTGCGAGGCGATGGGCCATTTCCTGAACGGCCGGCATACGGGTCATGCCACCGACGAGCACGAGTTCATTGATGTCGGACTTGGAAATACCGGCTTCCTGAATAGCTCCTTCGGTCGGGCGCTTCGTGCGATCCAGCAGATTTTCTGTAAGCTGTTCGAGCTTGCTGCGGGTCAGCGTCAGCTGGATGTGCTTCGGTCCCGTGGCATCGGCCGTAATGAACGGCAGGCTGATATCGTAGGACTGGGTGGACGAAAGGGCAATCTTGGCCTTTTCGGCTTCTTCCTTAATACGCTGGATAGCGTCGGCCTGCTTGGAAATATCCATGCCGTTGGCAGCCTGGAACTCGTCCAGTATCCACTTGACGATGGCATTATCCCAGTCATCGCCGCCAAGGTGGGTATCACCATCGGAAGCCATTACTTCGAATACACCGTCGCCGATGTCAAGGACGGACACGTCGAAAGTGCCGCCGCCGAGGTCATAGACGGCAATCTTTTCATTGCTCTTCTTGTCGAGTCCGTAGGCCAACGCGGCAGCCGTCGGTTCATTAATGATACGGCGTACTTTCAGGCCGGCGATTTCACCGGCGGCTTTCGTCGCATTACGCTGGGCGTCGTTGAAGTAGGCTGGCACGGTGATCACGGCTTCCGTAATCGTTTCGCCAAGCTTGGCTTCAGCGTCGGACTTCAGTTTACCGAGCACCATCGCTCCGATTTCCTGGGGAGAAAATACCTTCTTCTCTCCGGCAATTTCCACTTCGATGTGGGCATCGCCATTAGGGGCTTCAACGATAGCGTAAGGAACGTTTTTGTCTTCCGCGCTCAGTTCGCTGAACTTGCGCCCGATCAAGCGCTTGGCCGAGAAAATCGTGTTTCTGGGGTTAGTGACGGCCTGGCGTTTGGCTGCCTGGCCGACGATGCGTTCGCCGCTCTTGGTGAACGCGACGATGGAAGGAGTCGTACGGGCTCCTTCGCTGTTTTCAAGGACGGTCGCCTGACCGCCTTCCATGACGGCCATACAGGAATTGGTCGTCCCAAGGTCAATACCGAGAATCTTGCTCATAATTGTTTTATTCCTCTCTTGATTTTATTTGTTAGTAGATCATGGATGCTCCCCCTCCGGAAGCAATCCTCACTTGTTTCGATACTTTCTTTAGTGCAAATGTCGTGCCAATTTTTCGACACAGGACTTCAAATACATATAACTATCTTATTATCAACAATATTTTAATTGGAAAAACAAAACGCTCTACAATTGATATCTCCTATTCCTGGTCGGAATACCCACAATAAGTGTGACATTTTAACCCACCTAGGACATTTCGTCGCACTCATGTGTGACAGAATGCTCCACCGTCAGACGCCTCATCCACTCGTCGTACTGGATGAGATTGAGACGACCGTCCGATTCCTCAATAATAGCCGTCATGGACTCGACCCAGTCTCCGCAGTTCATGTAATGGATATTACCGATCCATTTGTCTGCGCCATGGTGGATGTGTCCGGCAATCATGCCGTCGCAGCGGCTCCTTCTTGCCATGTTTTCGAGCTGTTTCTCATAATCTCCGATAAAGTTGACAGCACTTTTAACCTTCTGTTTGATGGCTTTGGAAACGGAATAATATTCCTTGCCGCGCCATGCACGGAACCTGTTATAAAAACGGTTGATCCACAGAAGAACATCGTATCCCAGGGAACCGAGGAGAGCCAGCCACCGGAAATGGGAGCATACGTTGTCAAACCCGTCCCCATGAATACATAAATAAGTCCTTCCGCTGCGCGTCGTATGGACGTATTCGCCGGCCAGACGAAGCTTGCCCAACGTCATAGGCATGAACTTCTCCATCACCTCGTCGTGGTTCCCGCGGAGATAGACAATCTCAGTCTGTTCCCGGTCCATTTTCCTCAACAAGGCACGAACGAGCCTGCCGTGCTTGTTGCGCCAAACGGACCCGCGAGACAAGGCCCATGCGTCAATGATGTCTCCGACCAATACGATCTTGTCTGCCCGGATATGTTTCAGGAACCTCCGGCATTCATCCGCTTTACAATCCTTGGTTCCGAGATGGATATCGGAAAGAAACACCGTCCGGCACGTATGCACGGCATCCCGGGGAGCCCGACCGGAACCGCGTATTTCCGGTTGTAGAAGACACAGACGGAGCAGTTGTTCCACTTCTCCATGAATTCGTCGGGAATCCATGGGAAACGTCATTTCCCGGGCATTCCGCCGCATGGAATCATCCGTTCCCGCAGAACCGGCCAGAGCGTCCAGTATCTTCATACAGGAGTAATCGTCATCGGACTCGAAACAATGCACAGGCGAGGCATCGCCTTCGTTCATACTATCTGCACAATCCCCCGTACAAGGACAAACAACAGGAGTCCCGCTGCTCAAAGCCTCGCGGAAAGTTTGTCCAGAAACACAGGACGGATCCGTACATAACAACACGTCTATGGAAGCAAATACCCGAGACTTGGCATCCCGGGATTTCACAGGATGGATCACGACATCCGGAAATTCATCCCTGATTGCCGGCAGGAGCCTTCCCTCTCCAGCCACAACCAGGGCAACACGGGGCCCCCAATGGAGCTTCAAACGCCGGAAACGGTCCAACATGGCATAACACCGGGCATCAGGCTCGAACCTGCCAGCCATCCCGAAAACGACCGTATTCGCAGAAATTCCCCAGGATGCCCGCAGGGTGTCATCCCTGCGTCCCGGATGGAACATCCGCCTGTCCACCCCCTGATCGAGAAGCGATACACGGAAAATTCCCAAAGAGCTCAGCAAGGCCGCAAACGACTCATCCTGAATAATGACGTGCAACCCATGATGGTTGATCTCGGCTACTTCCGCAGCCAGCCTGTCGAATGTCTCTTCTCCGTCCAGCCATGCCCTAAGATCCAGCACTACCGGGATTTCCAGGCTGCGTGCCAGGCGCACGGAAGACGTGGTAATTGTCCGCGTAAGCGCCAGATAGACAATATCCGGTCTTTTCTTGCTCCAGCGAGATTTAAAATCCACGCCTGACACATCATCGTCCGGGTCGGCAACAAACGCCAACTCACTTTCCACCAGCTTGCAACCCGTGTCCACGTCCCGGGAGGACACCCGGTGCCCCCTCAGTTTAAACGAATCAACCAACTGCCGGAAAACCACGGCAGAGCCACATGTCGAAGACGGACCAACATCCGTCAGAAAATCAATTCTCATGTACCGCCAGTCTAGACGGCACCCCTCTCACAGCAACGGAAAGAGGGTGGCAAAATCGTCACTCTCCCCCAGCCGGAGACAACATCATGCATCTTCCCGGGACATTTCCGGAAACGACAAAGGAATATTCTCATTCTTCTCCATGTCTTCCGGCAGAGAGTGCTGTTCCGTTGCCTGTCCGGGAAGACCAGCCGCCGCCAAAGTCGCGCCAAACAGGCGTTCCACATACTTGGCCAGCATATCCACTTCAACGTCCACAGGATCCCCCACAGACATCGCCTGCAAATTAGTTCGATCGAACGTATGGGGAGTAATCCAGAATTCAAGTCGGTTCCTTCCATTGATATTGGCAATCGTCAACGAGATTCCGTCAATCGTGATTGATCCCTTATCAATGCAATAGCGCATGTACTCCATGGGAATCTCCACTTCAAGGCGGTGATCCTGCCCAACGGGTTCCAAAGCCGTCACCCGTCCGCAGGCATCCACATGCCCCATGACAAAATGCCCGCCCAAGCGGTCGGAAGCCCGCATGGCGCGTTCCAAATTGACCGTGCCGCCCTCCTTCAAAAAGCCGAGGCTGGTTACCTTCAAAGTTTGGGACAAAAGGTCAAAGCTCACCCAGTGTCCATCCAGAGCATCCACCGTCAGGCAGCAACCATTGACGGCCACGGAATCTCCAAGGCTCAACTCCCCGGAAAAAGGGATATCCAGCGTCAACCTGGCCCCACCCGCTATGGGAAGGATACGGTTGACTTTGCCGGTTGTTTCAACAAGTCCAGTAAACATGGTTTCTTATTCTATTCAATGTCCGAAGCAGGTGTAGAACACATACACGACCACCGTCGGGAAAATGGCAAACACAAACAGCCAAAGAGGATTGATCCCCTTGAAATACTTGCCGAGGATCGCCTGCCCGGCCGGATTCGGAGCATTTGCAATTACCGTCAAGCCGCCCCCCGTCACAGCACCGGCCACCACGGCATATTTAACGCCCTCGCTCAGGTTCGGCACCGTCGAGGCCAGGAAAGTCACGGCGGCATTGTCATTGAAAGCCGTCAACATAGTCGCCCCCAGCATGACGTCGTCCGCATTCAGCCCCATCAGCACGGGCTGCAGCCACCAAGCCTGTACGCCACCGAGAATCACAAGACCGGCCAGGAAGAAGGCCACCATCATCGGCACCTTGATCGTCATATTGTTCTGGAACTGGGGCGTTGCCAGCGTAAAGCCCATATAGAACAGGAAACCGCCGATGAACAACACCGGAACATGCGAAAAATACACCGTCCATGCCAGGAAAAGCACATGTGCCACCGTCACCCAGACCGGGATACTGTCCTTGCGATCCTCCCAGGCCAGGGGAATGGCATCTCCAAACTCGGAAGCGGCTTCGCTCTCTGCGGTCAAACGCCGGAATTCCTTCCGGAACGCCATATAATACACGATATTGGAAATGATAATGGCCGCCACGGCCTTCCATCCGAAATGAATCACCATGTGGGACATCCCCCAGCCCCATTTTTCGGCCACCATCACTACGGGAGGAGCAGCGAAGGAAGACAGTGTCCCGCCAATGGAAATATTCACGAATAAAAGCGCCAGCGTCGCATACATCAGAGGACGGCTCGGCTTAAGGTCGTAAAAGCGTTTGGCCAGCAAAAGAGCTCCAATCGTCATCGCGGCAGGCTCCGTAATCAGGGACCCGAGAAGAGGAGCCAGGCACATGACAGACAGCCACCAGGCAGCAGGAGTCGCCCCGCCAAGCCTCGCCCCCATGTGAAGAACGGATTCCGCCAAACGAAACACCGGACGGGAGGAAGCAATGATCATAACGACCATCACAAACAACGGCTCCGTAAACGAGCAATCGTAATTCAAATACAGCTTGAAATCTTCAAAACTGTAGTAATTGTTACAGACGATCAGAAACGGGATGATCCACAAACCGAATACCGCCTCCACTTCACCTAAAAAGTGGAACACGACGGACAGGAACGACACGGGGGGGCGCTCCTCCGGATGCATCACCCGGTACCCGGACTTCTGAAGTTTGGCCTTGTGCCTCTGGGCCAGACGATGGGAAATCCGTTCAAATTTGGCAGCCATGAACGTATGGATAATCGCCCCAAGGAAAACCAGGGTCACAGCCAGATTGAAGGGATCCTTCTGGACGCGGAACACAAGCTGGTCCCACACCCCCGAAATACCTGCCGCCTTTTCCTCCTGTTCATAAACGCTCAAAGGTACGGGGAAATGGCTGAACTGGGGTTTTACCCCTTCGTCCTCAGCATGGTACGCGGGCGTCACCGAATGCGAACCGGCAGCGGCTGCATCCTGCGGAGCTACTGCGACCATGCCGGAAAACACCATAATCAACAGGCATAGCAAACGCAGGAATCTCTTTCTGAAGCAATCTTCAATCATGGTTCTGGCGGGAAGATACAGCGATGAAAAAGGCTTGCCCAGCAAAATCGGCGTCCTCCTTCCGGGAATCGGATTCGAGAAAGAGGCTTGGTTCCCTAAGATTTTGCCGGAGTTTCCGGAGAAACCGTCTCTTTCCGCATCCCATCCCAAACGGGGAAGTAGTAGTAGGCAGTCATATCCGGTTCGGGGGAAAGGCGGTAATGCCACCATTCCGGTTCGTAATTGACGAATCCCCTCCTTGCCATGGCTTGCTTGAGAAGCTGGCGGTTCTTTTGCCGGGCAGGAGTCACAAGCTTGGTATCCGTTGCCGAGGTCGGATCCAGAAAGTCATGGTGCCCTCCCATATCGACAGGCTTGCGGGATCCGCGCTTCACCAGTGTAATATCCACGGCAACGCCACGGGAATGCTCCGAACAATCGCGGATGTACTTGTCCTCGAAAATCTGTTTCTTCTCAATACCGGGATAGAATTTCCGTTTCATCTTCTGGTCGGACAGATCCCTGCCCCAGTTATTGATGTCGATCATCGCAATATGGGGGCGGTAGGCATCGTAAATCAGCAACTGGTATCCCTGAGACCACAAATCGTCGGAAACCTGCTTCAACGCTTCCGCCGCCTGCGTCCGTAGAATGGGTCTTTTTCCCCGGTAGCCAGCCATCGGCCTCCCAATGAAATTATCGTTTCCAGCGTATTTCAGATCGGCAAGAACGCGGGGAGCCACTTCATCGACATAGGTAAAGCCATGGGGCATAACCGGCGCATTCGGCTGCTCCAAAGAAGGCTGAACGGAAGAAGAAGATGTAGTACATCCCGCCATCCCCAGCGTCAGAAAAGCAAAGGACAGGCAGGCAAGGCATTTCAAATTATGGGAGATCATATACTGTCGACAGTTATAAAAACGGGAATGAGCGGCAATCGCCCATTCCCGGTATGGAAAAAGATGAGATTCCGGATCAGGACTCCGTCATTTCCAGGAACCCTCTAATCTTGTTCAGACGAATGGGGTGACGGAGCTTACGGAGAGCCTTGGCCTCAATCTGGCGGATACGTTCGCGCGTCACATTGAACTGGCGTCCGACTTCTTCCAGCGTACGGGGACTGCCATCGCGGAGGCCAAAACGTTGTTCGATCACTTCGCGTTCGCGTTCGGTCAAGGTATCCAGCACGTCCTTGATCTTCTCTTTCAGGAAAGAGAACGATGCCTCTTCCATCGGGTTTTCAGCCGCCTTGTCTTCGATGAAGTCGCCGAAGGAGGTATCGTCGGAATCACCGACCGGAGCCTGCAGAGAAATAGGCTGCTGAGCCATTTTGAGGACGGAACGAACCCGTTCGACCGGCAGGTTGATTTCTTCCGCAATTTCCTCGGGGGAGGGTTCACGGCCGAATTCCTGCACCAACTGCTTCTGCACGCGCATCAGCTTGTTGATCGTTTCAATCATGTGGACGGGAATACGGATCGTACGGGCCTGGTCGGCAATCGAACGCGTAATCGCCTGGCGAATCCACCACGTCGCATACGTGGAAAACTTATAGCCACGGCGGTATTCGAACTTTTCCACGGCCTTCATGAGCCCCATGTTGCCTTCCTGAATCAAGTCCAGGAACGAAAGACCGCGGTTCGTGTACTTCTTGGCAATGGAGATAACAAGACGGAGGTTGGCTTCCACCATTTCATCCTTGGCCCGGCGGGCTTCACGAATCCATTTGCGAAGTTCCTTGTAGGCAACTCCCATTTCTTCATGCGTCATCCACATCCGCATTTCATATTCCAGAAGCTTTTCCTGAACAGCGGATTTTTCATCCGGAGTTTCTGTCGGGGAATCAATCTTCTTGACGGCACGAACCACGCTTTCCTTGGCTTCGTCGATCATTGTACAAAAATCTTCAATGATCTTGTGCTTGAAATACAGGCGACCATACAGTTTCACCAGCGAGGAGTGAATTTTCTGAAACTCGGCTTCGCGCGCCTTCGTTGTCTTGCCGGACTTACGCGTCTGATGAAGCTTCTTATAAGCGACTTCGGCGTCGGCATGTGCCTGTACGATCTGATTGCACAGATGGGGCAAAGCTTTCATGTAGCGGTCGCGAGAATCGATCTTCTTGTCGAGAATCACGCGATCGAAGCGTTCTTCCCCTTCATTCAGGTGGAAAGCCACTTTCAGATAAGCTCTGGCAATGAAGCCGAACTTATGGGCACAGCGCTGAACATTCTGTTCGGCGGTTTCGATACGCTTGGAGATTTCAACTTCCTGCTCGCGGGTCAGCAGGGGAACCTGCCCCATCTGCTTGAGGTACATGCGGACGGGATCGTCCAGAATGTCCATTTTGGCTTCCAGCTTTTCCTCCTCGTCCTCTTCCTCGGTATCGCGAATGCGGATGCGATCCGTATAAGTATCTACTTCGGAGGCATCAATGATATCGAATGCCATGCTACGCAGGCGTTCCATGATGCTCTCGTAATCCTGGGGATCGACGATGTCGTTGGGAAGAGCGTCATTGATGTCGTCGAAAGTCAGGTAGCCTTGCTCCTTGGCAAGTTTGATCAAATCACGGATCTTTTCCTGAATTTCCGGAGCATCGATCGGGCTGTTCACCTTGCGGCGGGCAGCGCGGGCACGATCCTCCTCGAGGAGTTCACTGATTTTTTTAATGCGTTCCCCTTCTTTTTGAGCAGCAGTCTTTTCCTCGGAAGTCTTGGATGACTTGGACGCAGATTTCTTAGCCGCCGGCTGCTTGACCGGGGCCTGTTTCGTTTCGGCATCCGGAGAGGATTTGGCAGCCTTGGCAGGTTTTACGACCGGCTTAGCGGCTGGCTTGGCTGGAGCTTTGCCCGTCGCTTTGGCTGGAGCTTTTTTGGCAGGAGTTTTTTCCGCAGCAGGTTGTTTAGCCGGGGCTGAAGAAGCGGCGGGAGCCTTGGTTGCAGCTTTCTTTTTAGGAGCAGCCGGCTTGGATGCCGGAGCGGATTTGGAGGATTTGGCGGATTTGTCAGCCTTCCCGGAAGCCGGGTTTGCCGATTTGGTCGTTGGAGATACCTTCGGTTCACCGGGTTTTACCGGTGTCTTTTTGACAGCAGGGGCTTTAGCCCCGGTGCCGGAGGCTGCCTTGGAGGCAGTTTTTTTGGCATCAGCCTTGGACGCGGAAGAAGATTTGACCTTCTTGGCGGAAGAATCCTTGGCTGAAGACGAAGACGATGAATCACCGGATTTGGACATAAGAAAAAATTCTGGGCACTATGCAACCATTATACAAGCCCTCCTAGGGCGTGTGGGTGAAAATACTAAAGAGGAGGTTCTTCAAGTCAATACTTTTTTGTATCAGCTCCATGCGTTTTTCAACCGGCAAATTTTCATCCTGCAACTCCGCCAGGACGGCATCCTTCTGGCGTTCCAGGGAAATGCGGATAAGGCCGGAACAAGCTTCGGCTGCAGCCCGTTCCGGGTCAGACATGGGAGGAGTGTTCATATTCATCTGCAACAGGGCGGCGCTTTCTTCAGGAGGCAGGGAGTGAATGAACGCCTGGATAGCTGCCGGATCTTCGGGACATGGAGCCTTGTTCAGGATTTTCCTCAACACCTCTCCGCCGGGCACCCAGTTCATGGCTTCCCAAATATCCTCAATGCGTTCTACGAGGTAGGACTGAGCCTTCGCATCGTTCAAAGCCATCTCGCACAGCACGACGACGGAACGGTCCACACGGATAGGTTCTATCCTCTCTTCATCCCGGGCGTTCTCCTTCTCGTTTCTGGAAGAGTTCGATGCCTGCTCGTACCGAAATGAGCGGACGGCCTTCTGCACCTCGCGCTTCGTTTCTTCAAATCCCATGCGCATGCGCGTAGCCATGTCCGATGCAGCAAGATCCCGTGCAACGGCATCTTTGATACATCCCATCAGACTGATCATATCGCGGGAAAATGCCATCCGGGACGAAGAATCGTTCAACAGTCCCTGGTTTCTGGCCCGGTTCACCCGGGCTTCAAAGAAGGGGCGCGCCCCGTCCAGAAGAACGGCGAACGCCTCGGCCCCCTCGCGTTTGATGAAAGAATCCGGATCATCGCCTGCCGGAAGATCTACCAATTCCACATCCAGCCCCGCCGGAGCGAGAATACGAAAAGCCTTATCCGCAGCCGACATCCCGGCGCGATCGGCATCAAAGCATAACAACACCTTCTTCGGCCTGTACCGTAATAACAACGGTACATGATCGTTGGTAAAAGCGGTACCCAGGGGAGCCACGACGCATGTTTGCCCTGCCTCATGGCAGGCGATCACATCCAGCTGCCCCTCGCAAAGTACGACTCGCCCCATCTTGTCGAACGACTTTTTGGCACGGTCCAGCCCAAACAAAATGTCCCGCTTTCGGAACAATTGCGTTTCCGGGCTATTCACATATTTACCCGTATTTACAGCCTGCCCCAAAACGCGCCCGGAAAAAGCCACACACTCGCCCCGGTCATTGCAGATGGGAAACATCAGACGATCCCGGAAGCGGCAGTACATGTCATTTCTTTCCCCGATACTCGCCAAACCGGAATCGATCAAATACCGGGCGGGAATATTCTTCGACTGAGCCCAGCGCAAAAACGAGGACGATTGGTCGGGAGCCCACCCCACCTTCCACCGGGCGGCCATGTCCGAACCAAATCCCCTGGATTTCATGTACTCTCTCGCATGATCCGCCTTCTTCGATTTCATCAAAAGGTTGTGGAAATACTCCATTGCCATCCGGTTCACCTCCAACAGCCCCGTTCTTTGCTTGCGGCGTCGGTCTTCTTCCGGACTGCTCTGCTCCTCAATCAGCGGAATCCCGGCTCGTTCCGCCAGCTTCCGCACAGCATCGGCAAAGGGCAGATTCTCATACTTCATCACGAAGCTCAAGGCATCCCCCCCCGTCTGGCAGGCAAAGCACATGAAGCTCTGGCGCACGGGACTGACGGTCATCGAAGGATGCGTATCGTTATGAAACGGGCAGACACCTTTCCAACTGGCTCCCGCCTTCTTCAACGGGATATAGGAATTGATCAGGTCCACGATATCCGTGGCCCCAAGAACGCGCTTGATGCTTTCCTCCGAGATCTTTCCCATGGGCGTGGGGCATCCTATCACTTCTCCGGCAGGATTCACGGTTTTTTCTCGTCCTTTCGTCATGCTCGGCCTCCAAGTCTTGCAAATCAGCGGAACTTGTTCCAAATTACTGGAAGGATTAGAAAATCATGAGTACAAGCCCCATCAACTTCCGTTTGGTCATCCCCTGTGGCATGGCTCTCCTGCTGCCATGGGCATTCACCTCATGCTCGGATTGCCTCTGCTCCGGCAAAGGCGTCGGCACCATCGCCAAAGTTTCCCTGAAACACGACGACCAGCCCTGGTACCGCTGCGTCACCATTGATCAGAAAACCATGTACATGACCGGCACCCGCGTCAGTTGGACATTCCAGCACGAACTGGGGTACTGGGAAGCCTTCGACACCCGGAACAAGAAACTCTGCATGACGGCTCGCGGCAAAACCTTCACCATCGAACCGGGCTACGTCTGGGACGGAGCAACCGAAGGCCCCACCACAGCCAAATTGCTCACCCCCACCCTCTTCCACGACGCCATGCTGCATGCCATCATGAACGGAGCACCACTCGGACGCGATCAGGCCGACGGAGCATTCTACCAACTGATGAAGGCCGAAAACTTCACGATGGCCCGCCCTTACTACGAACTCGTCCGTAACTTCGGTGAAGCCTACCTCAACCGCCAAAATCCCCCTACCCTCACCATCAAGGCAATCAAAAGATAAACACCCGGCGATCTATCGGAATATTTATTGAGCCGCCGAAGCCTTCGCAGCTTGGGCGGCCTTTTTCTTGAGCAACTTATCGTTCTCCTGACGGTGCTTCCCGCGATACAGGAAGTCCGTTGACGCATCCCTTCCTACCGTCCGGTCAATCAATCCGGGAATTTCGTCTTCCGTGTATCCCGCCTTCAATAGGTATTCCTTCACATCGTTATACCTGCCAGGAAAAACATGCACAAGCGTTCTCATAAATTGCGGTTCCATCCATGGAGTCACAGTCTCCACAAAACTATTCCTTTTATTGATAAATGAATTTGTAAAACCTGTCTTCTGCATTTCTTCCGGCATCTGTCGAAATACGACCTCAATTCCAAGGCGCAACCGATCTTTCCTTGGCCTACCCCAAGGATTCGTTTCATGCGCATTCTTGAACTGATTGAGGATGCAAGCATAGTAGGAAAGAATAGTCCGCGTCAATATTTGCTTCTTCAATGATTCCTTAATTTTATTAGAATCATGAAGGTTCATATTAGCGATTGCAAGCGAAGGTGTAGATTGCAATTTAAGCCACAAATCAAAAATTGCATTAAATTCATGATAGTGATAAGTTTCCGATTCTGTTTCCATATATAATTTCGAATCAAACACAGGAAGGCTAGCCAGAAAATAGCAATACCATACAAAATTACGAAATTCCTCATCAATATCCTTATCAGAAGTTATCTTCCGAGGATTTTTAGCACCAAATTCACGCAGTTCCTTGTAATACGATTTATACTTTTTCTCTTTTAATAGATCCAAAAGTTTATCAATAGCGGGATTCTTGACCCGCAATTGAGGAATGCACGCCGGGGATTCCGGGCACACCTCGGCACGCGAAACATAGGCGCCAATTCCTGATAATAAAGCAATCACAAGGATTAATATATTTCTCATTATACTCACCGAATCAGTTCTTCATGCATAATTTCCTGATCATGTATTCCTACGGCAACGGTTCCGTAAAAGTTTCCCATGAAAACCTCGCTCTACATTCCCTAGCAAAAACCCCCATCCATTACCAGAGAACAGATGGGGGTTTTAGAAAATAAAAACAGGGAAAGCGAGGATCAATAACTACGAGCCCAGATCACGCGGCGCGTCGTCGGCTTGCCGGTCAGGATGCACGGGGCTTCCTCTCCTGTCCCCATGGAACCGACAGGAATGCAGCGGATCGAGATACGGAGACGCTTGGCCAGTTCTTCTTCCTGTTCGGGGGAACCGTCCCACGGCACAAGAAGCCAGTCGGCATCCTGTTCTCCGGAGAAGTTGGCTTCCAGCTCCGCCATGCTTGAAGCCCGGCGGATATGAGAATCGCGAAATTCGGTGGCTTTACGGAGCAGGTTCTGCTGGATGTCATCCAACAGGGCCACCATGCCGTCAACGACTTCAGCTTCCGGTTTGAAAACCTTTTCCGACGTGGATTGGTCACGGCGTTGCAAGCAAACCGAACCTTTTTCCAAATCGCGAGGGCCGATTTCAAGGCGGACCGGAACCCCTTTCTTCACCCATTCCCACTTCTTCGTACCACCGCTCAAGTCGCGCTTGTCAACAACAACGCGCAGAGGCTCGCCATGGAAACTTTGGGAGCGCAGCCTGGCCGCCAATTCTTCGCAATGGGCAATCACGGCATCGGCGGTGTCGGCCTTGGGCGTGACCGGGATAATCACCACCTGCTGAGGAGCAACGCGAGGAGGGCAAACGAGGCCATCGTCGTCGGAGTGCGTCATGATCAGGGCGCCGATCATGCGGGTAGAAACGCCCCAGGAGCTCGTCCAGGCAAACTGAACCGTGTTGTCGCGTCCGGTGAAGCTGATGTTCTGAGCCTTGGAGAAATTCTGCCCTAGGAAGTGAGACGTGCCCGCCTGAATGGCCTTGCGATCCTGCACCATCGCTTCCACCGTCAAAGTCATTTCTGCCCCCGGGAAGCGTTCTGCCTCCGTTTTTTCACCGGGAATCGTCGGGATAGCCAGCACGTCGCGCTGGAAATCCTCATACACTTTGTGCATCGTCCTGGCTTCGCCGATGGCCTCATCGCGCGTTTCGTGAGCCGTATGCCCTTCTTGCCAAAGGAATTCCGCCGTCCGGAGGAAAATGCGGGGGCGCATCTCCCAGCGCATGACGTTGCACCACTGGTTGATCTTGAGAGGCAAATCACGGTAGCTGGATGTCCAGCGGGCGAAAGCAGCGCCAATGACAGTTTCCGAAGTCGGGCGAATGACAAATTTTTCAGTCAGTTCTCCTTCCGGAATCATGCGGGTTTTACCCGTCGCGGGATCCTTCCGGGCCTGAAGGCGGTGATGAGTCACTACGGCGCATTCCGTGGCGAAACCCTCTGCATGTTCGGCCTCCTTCTCCAAATAGGAGATAGGGATCAACAGCGGGAAATAGGCATTGCTGTGCCCGGTTTCTTTAAACCGACGGTCAAGATCCTTCTGGATCAATTCCCAGATGGCATAGCCCCACGGTTTGATGACCATGCAGCCGCGGACTTCGGAATTTTCCGCCATGTCGGCGGCCTTAATGACTTGCTGATACCATTCCGGGAAATCCTGGGCCCGGGTAGGAGTGATGGCAGTTTGTTGGGACATAGGTGTGTGTGATGGAAAAAGAGTTAAAACGGAGCCCGTTTCATGCCCTGATAATTTTCAAAGGCGAACATAATCATGAAAAAGCCCAGGAGCATGGCTCCCATGTAAAGGAAGGAGAAAGCCCCCAAAATGACGGAAAGAGCCAAGCCAACCTGGTGAAGACGCCTGGGAGACTTCATGTATTCTCCCAGGAACTGGCCGCCGTCGAGAGGATAGATCGGCAACACATTCAACACGGTCCACCAAAAGGATGTAAAAAGGAGACATCCCAGAAAGTACAGTTGAATGCCAACTTGGTCGTCAAAACCCAGGGGTTCAGCCAATTGGAACCCATGCCACGGGGAAAGCGACAAGGCTACTGTGGAAACCCACCAGGCCAACATATTGCCTCCGGTATAAAAAAACAAGATCAGAGCAGCAAGAATACCGGGAATCAGCGACGCCAAAGGACCGGCCAGTATGGACAAGGCCCGGCCATGCTTCCCAAACCGAGGATAAAAATATTGCGTATAGGCTCCGAGGAAAACCATTTCGATCGCCGCAGACGCATTCCCCAACCAACGTCCTGCCAAAGCATGACCCAGTTCATGAATGAGGATCGTCAGGGTTCCGGCAATCATGAACAAGACGACCATCATCAGATCCGATGAATTGGTAATCCGCAACGCTCCACCCAAAAAAGCCATCCCCAGCCAAAATATGGGCCGGATGCGAATAGGAAAGCCAAAAAGAGTGAATTCAATCATGGGCAGAAATTATCCGAACTCCCACCCCTTTGCCAAGCATGGAACAAGACAGCCGCTCCGACTTCTGCCTCAGGGTGGCATCGAATCACGTTCTGTACCCCGGAATACCGACAAAAAAACAAGATTAGTTCTTTCCGATGCCTCCAACGAAAAAGGGAGGAGACCGTCAGGCCCCCTCCCTTCGTTGCATGATGAATCGGATAAACCGGATGCGTGGAAATCAGACCAGCCGTTCGTTCTTTTTCGCCGCAAGCAGGGCCGCCGTCCTCTTGACGCGGATCTGAAGGTCGGAAAGAGCGTTCATATAATAAATATAGGCATCGAAGGGTGATGCGTACGGCGTAAAGGAATTGCCTTTTTCCATATAATGGAAGTGGTCGGCACTCTGAAGCTTTCTCCAGACATGGGTCAGATCGGCGTCATTGGCCGCTTTGACTGCGCCTTCAAGCCGATAAATTTTCTTAATCGCTTCATCCTGCATGACGTTGCCGTTCCAGTGCGACATGGAACCGAATGTCGAACAAGTCATCTCCCTCGTGCAATTGCAAACTCCGGCAGGTTTGATTTTTTCCGCTACTTCCGTGGGTGTCATAAACGTATTGCCGCGTTCCACACAGTTAAGGATCATCGTCCTCCAGAATTCAAACACTCCTGTAGCGGCATTTTGCCGTTCTCCAAGAGTTTCGTAGTCCATGGAAAGCGTGGTCACAGAACCGGGCTGGTTCGAGAGCCAGTCGGTAAACGTCAACGGGGAAAGAGGATATTCCGACCAGGAGGAATCCGTTCTGCGGTTAGCCAGATCATTGGAAAGCGTCCTATTCCGGAAAATGGTCGTCGTCCGAAACACCTGGGGAGCCAGGAAAACCTCGTTATCCCAGAAATTCTGAAGAACCGTCGGATTGCCATCCGCCAGTATGCCCTTGAATCCCAAGGTTTCCGCCTGTGAGGCAATGGCATTGGAATAGAGCATGCCCGTATTGACCAGAACGGAAGATTCCGTCCCGAAGAGGTTTTTCAACAGATCCCGGTGTTCCTGTACCTGGTCGGCAAATTCCTGGGGAGAATAAACGGAAGCCAGGGAATTGTAATACGGCATGATCATGAACTCCACGCATCCCGTATCGGCCAATTCACGCAAGGATTCGACCAGATCGGGGCGATGGTAGGTGGCCTGTTCCAGAACCACGCCGCTCAAAGCCAGCCCGAATCTGAATTTCCCTTCCGTAAATTCAATGAGCTGCTTCATCAAACGGTTGGCAGGTAAGTAGCAGCGCTCGGAAACAGCGCTCAGAACGCGGCCGTTCAACGCATCGTCTTCATAGAAAGCGTGTTCGCCAATCTTGAAGAAGTCATAAGGAATAAGCCTGTTGGGCTGGTGGGCGGTGAATGTCAGGCAGATGTTGCTCATGGAAGTAGTATCAATAATGAGTTAAGTTCTATGGAAGAAGGAAAAGCTCTCAATCCCGGTGTAACACCTTGTTATAAACCTTGATCACCTTGTCGGCCGCAGCATCCCAGGTGGAAGCCTGAATATCGGCTGCCCCCTGGCGGACGACCTTGTCATAAAGCTCGTCATCCGTAATCAGGGATACGATATGCTGAGCCATCATGTTCACATCCCAGAAATCGGCTTTCAACGCCCCCTTCATCACTTCGGCCACACCGGATTGCTTGGAAATAACGGCAGGAATGTTGAACTGGGCCGCCTCCAGAGCAGACAGGCCGAACGGCTCGGATACGGACGGCATACAGTAAACATCCGTGATGGAAAGCAGGTCGTTGACACGCTTTTTGTTGAGGAAACCCGTAAAATGGAAACGGTCCCCAACTCCCTTGAAAGCTCCCGTTTCAATTAGCTGGCGGAGTTTCTCTCCAGTGCCGGCCATGACGAAACGCACGTTATCCGTCTGTTCCAAAACCTTGGCCGCAATCTGCAGGAAAAATTCCGGCCCTTTCTGCGCGGTCAAACGCCCCAGGAACAAAACCAGTTTTTCAGGAAATTTCTTTTTCCCTCGGAACGCGCATACGGGATCCGCCCCGTTGTGTACCGGGAAAATCTTGCGCGGGTTAATGGCATAATGCCCGCTGACGACCGTACCCGTATATTTACTGACGGGAATCACGGCATCCGCCTGCTCCATGCCGTACTTTTCAATATCGTAAATCCAGCCCCGGGCATCGGCTCCGGCCCGGTCGAACTGCGAGGCATGCACATGAACAACCAGCGGCTTGCCGGTCGCTTTTTTGATTTCTACACCGGCAAGATAGGTCAGCCAGTCGTGTGCGTGGACAACGTCAAAATCATGTTTCAAGGCCAATTTGGCGGCAATCTTGGAAAACTCAATCACCTTCCGAGCCAAATCGCCCGCATACAAATCCTCGGATGACTGGAACAGTCCCAAATCCTCGCGGCTGGTCCTGGAAAAATTGATTTTCCCCTCTTGAGTAAAAACGATGCGATCCTTGGAACCTTCCACCGTCGTGTACGGATCAAGCGCGATCGGAGCGCGCTCCACAAGAGCAAAACTTTCATAAGCATACCGGCGTTCCACGTTTTCCACATCCTCCAGGCTGATGTTATTGATACCCGTCAGTTGGAATCCCTGATAATGAGTCATGAGATCCGCCTTCGGAACAATCACGCTCAACTCAACTTTGGACGCCAATGCCTTGGACAAGCCCAAACAGGCCACACCCAATCCCCCGTTGACCATCGGGGGAAATTCCCAGCCGAGCTCTAATACTCTAATTTTACTCATGGGATCTGTTTTCCTTTTCTTTCTTGGTTTATCTAGGGAAGGCTCATGCAACGCCCACCCTCTTCGAGATTGTATTCAGGATAAAGCAAAGACAACTCTCAGTCTAGCCGTTATTCAAAAAAACTTCAATATGCCGCAATAACTTAATATTCACTAAAACCTTCTTGTCTTCGCAAATTGGAACCAGTAGAATGAGAGAGCGTACCTATTATGTTTTCTTTCTCACAAATCCCCAGAAAGAAACGGACAACCACTACCGCCGCCTCTCTCCTGGACAGTCCGGCCAACGGTGGGGAGATCCGTGACTTTGAGTCGGCCGGCGGTGAATATTCCCTCAGACTCAACATTCTGGAAAGCGGAATCATCCGCATCCGCTATGTTGTCGGCAACCTGCTCGAAGCCTGGCCCAGTTATGCAGTCGATCCCGGATACGTCTCTCAGCCCCTCTCCTTGGAAGAACAGTCCAACAAGACATACCACAGGATATCCACCGGAGATCTCAGAATCACCATCGACAAGGAAACGCTGAAGCTCGCTTTCTATTCCCAGCATGACGGCAAACTCCTCCAGAAAGACGAGTATGGATTCGGCTACGAAATCAACGCCTGGACGGGAGGAAAGAAAAACTGGGTCAGAAAAACCATCCGCCCCAAAGAGTATTTCTTCGGACTAGGAGACAAACCCTGCGATCTTAATCTTCGGGGCAGACGCCTGGAAATGTGGGGAGCCGACCACTACGCCTTCCATGAACACTCCGACCCTCTTTATAAAAACATCCCATTTTTCCTGGGGCTCAGTGAAGGATCCTGCTACGGAATTTTCTACGACAATACGGCAAGGACCTACTTCGACTTCGGAGCAACGGAAGAAAACATCCTTCTCTTCGGCGCCGATCGCGGAATGATGGACTACTACTTTATCCATGCAAAGTCCCCCATCGGCATCATCGCCGCCTATACCCGCTTGACAGGACTTCCCGCCATGCCTCCTTTATGGGCATTAGGCTATCACCAGTCCAAATGGAGTTACTATCCTGAAGACACCGTCATCGAATTGGCAGACAAACTCCGTACAGACAGCATCCCGTGCGATGCCATCCACCTGGACATCCACCACATGGACAAATACGAGAGTTTTTCCTGGGATCCGTCCATGTTTCCCAATCCCGGCCAGCTCATCAATCATCTGGAAGAGGAAGGGATTAAAACCGTCACCATCGTCAACCCCGGCATCAAAATCGACCATCATGCATCTATCTGGCGCTCCGGCTACCAGTTCAACTGTTTCTGCCGGAGACACGACGGTTCCCTGCTGGAAGGCGTTGCGTGGCCGGGGCTGTGCAACTTCCCCGACTATACGGACCCCTACGTCAGGGACTGGTGGGCCGACCTGTTCGAACACGATGTATCGCGACTCGGTATCAGGGGAATATGGACGGACATGAACGAACCGGTCATTTTCCCGGACAAAACATTCCCCGAAGACACCCGGCATTTCTATGACGGCAGGCCGTGCTCGCACACCAAGGCCCACAACGTGTACGGCCATTGCATGGCCATGGCTACCCGCGAAGGCATGTTGCGCTTTGGAGGTAACAGGAGGCCCTTCGTCCTTACCCGTTCCGGGTATGCAGGAATGCAGCGATTCGCCGCAACATGGACAGGCGACAACTGCTCCACGTGGGAACATCTGAAAATGGCTAATTTCCAATGCCAGCGTCTGGCAGCTTCCGGAGTCTCCTTTGCCGGATCCGATACAGGAGGCTTCCTGGAACATCCGTCAGGAGAACTGTTTTGCCGATGGATCCAGCTGGCTGCCTTCCACGTCTTCTTCCGCAACCACTCTTCAGGAGAATACGGAGGTCAGGAACCATGGTGTTTCGGTGAAGAAATCGAAAATTATGTCCGGACAGCCATCGAAGGCCGCTACCGCCTCCTGCCCTATTTCTATACCCAGTTCTACCTGTTCGCCAAGAAGGGCCTGCCCATCATCCGTTCCCTTCCCTTGCAATGTTACCACGATCCGGACACCTATTGGCGCGGGGTCGAATTCTTCGTAGGGGAACACATGTATGTCGTCCCCGTCCTCAATCCTCAAACAGGCGGCTGTTCCCTCTATGTTCCGCCCGGCCACTGGTATTCCTACCGGGACGATGCCAGCCTGGACGGAGTCAAGTCCGATTCATGGCTATCCTGCGACCTGTCCACCATTCCAGTTTTCGTCCGCGGAGGCGCCGTAATCCCGCACTGGCCCGTTCAGCAATTCGTCGGCGAGTTCGAACGCCCGGATTCTCTCCTGGATCTTTGGTGGGCTCCCCATACGGAATGCGAAAGCCACCTGTACGAAGACTCGGGAGACGGATTCGAACACCTGGAAGGCAACTTCACCTTTAGCACATTTTCCTACCGTTCCGAGGCTGACGGATTCAAACTCATCCGCCACCGGGAAGGGGAAGGGAGCGGTTTCCATGCCAGCCAGACCCTCCTCGTCCATGCTCTGCCAGGCATCGCAGGAGAACTCGGTTGCGAAATCGACGGCATACCGGTACCTGTTGCCCATCGTCAGAATGGAGTCGCAGCAATCACCCTGCCGGAAAACTTCTCGGAGCTAACCCTTTCCTGGAAACCTTCCGCAAAAGACGGGGATCATGCATAGAAATCACTGGCATGTTCCCGGTAAATTCATACACTGGCATCAACCATGAGAGATATCATCATCGTCGTCGTAACCTTGGCTGGAATTTTTGCAGGAATTCATTTCTATGACGACCTGATTGCCGCAATAGGCATCCAGGAAAATACGGAGGCCGTAACAACGCTTCCGGACGAACCATCTGCCCCCCCAGCAGAAGATGCGACTCCGGCAGACGTCCAGTAACATGTTTCCCTTTCCCGGCATGCGCTTTCCCTTCCGGCTATTCCTCTGCGCCTGCTGCCTCATCTTGTCCACGGGTGCCCCGGCAGCCGACCAGGCACCGAAGCCCCGGAGTGTTCTTCCCGCAGGAACGCCCGCCGACATAGAGGAATTGAAAACCATCCAGAAAGCCCTACGGGACGCTCTCCCGAAAATCCTCCCTTCCATTGTGGAAATCTACGCTGCCGGCAATCATGGCAGCGGCGTTTTCGTCAACCGCGACGGTTGCATCTACTCAGCAGCCCACGTCACACGCCAACCGGGCACCAAACTCCAGATCACCCTGTCAGGATCAGAACGAATCGAAGGCAGAACCATCATTCAGGATACGGAGACAGACGCCGGGATCGCATTCCTCCCCCCCCCGTTCACTACTTCACGCCCGGCTGTTCCCATCGCGTCGGCTCCACCTGTCGTCGGCGAATGGGTCTTTGCCCTGGGACACCCCGGCGGTTATGATGCCGCCCGTGGCCCGGTCGTCCGTCTGGGGCGTGTCGTGTCCGTCAAGGACGGCATGCTGCAGACGGATTGCAAGGTCATCGGAGGAGACTCCGGAGGCCCCCTCTTCAATATGAAAGGAGAACTCGTCGGCATTCACAGTAAAGTAGGCACCGGACTGGAAGACAACGTCCACATCCCCATAGCCGTCTTTACCGCTTTGCAGGAACAGGCCCCCTCCGAGCCATCGGCTGTCCAGGACTCGACCGGGCTTGAATTCGACAAACGCCTCAATGGTCGCGAAGTTCTCGCTTCCGTCGCTCCCGTGCGGCAGGACATACAAAACGCCAGTGTGGTCTTCTACGACGGACACGACTCCATCGCCTACGGTATCCCCGTCAGCAGTGACGGGGACGTCACGACCAAATCCTCCGAAGTCCCGGAAGGTAAAACCTACCTGGTCCGGGCAGGTAATCAAAGCTACGCCGAAGCTATCTGCATCGCCCGGGATCCCTCCACCGACCTGGCCCTGTTCCATATTCCCAGCATGCAAATGCCGCAGCCCCGTTTCCGGGAAGAACCTCCCCCCATCGGCACGATCGTCGTCAGCAACGGCTCCACAACCAGAAAAGACCGCCGTATCCGCCTCGGCACGGTCGGCGCCACCACGCGTTCCATTCCCCGGAAATCTGATCTGGTCCCTTACATGGGAATTGCTTTCGAACCGCCTTGCAGCATTGCCGAAGTCGTCTCCGGAACCCCCGCCGACCAAGCCGGACTAAAGCCTGGGGATACCGTCATCAGCCTGGCTGGCCATCCCGTCTCCTCTCTGGAAGATCTCGGCCCCGCCATGCAGGACAAAAAGCCGGGAGACGCCCTCCCCATCTCCGTTTCCCGCAAAGGCGCCCGCATCGATGCTACCATGCACCTGGCGGCCAGATCTGCTTTCGTGAAAGACGAAGACGCCCCTGATCCCAACGAAGACATCAACGGACGGGTCAGTTCTCGCCGTGATAATTTTCCGATGGTCATCCAGCACGACACCCCTCTGCAACCCTCCATGGCAGGAGGCCCTCTGATGGACCTCGACGGCAATATCATCGGTCTCAACATCGCCCGTGCCAACCGGGCGGAAACCTTCGCCCTCCCCATCCGCCTCGTTCTGGCAACATACCGGCGCATGAAGCAACAGGCAAAAACTCCATCAAATTCCCCATCGGACGGGATAAGTTCATCGACAAACCCATCTCCACTCCCTACACTGAAACAATGAGAAGACCTCCAATTCCCGGACTCGTCATGGCCGATGGCTGGCTGGCACCCTTCACCCGCCAAATCAAGGACAGACAACGCATGTTCGACTTCCGCCTCAAAGGGATCAGGGAACATTTCGGCACTCTGGAGGAATGCGCCAACGCATACAGGTATTACGGATTCAACCGCGATCCTGAGACCGGAGAATGGATTTATCGCGAATGGGCTCCCGGTGCGAGGGAACTTTATCTCATCGGTGACTTCAACGGCTGGAACCGCACTTCCCACCCGATGACACGCAACAACCGCGGTGTCTGGGAAATCCGCCTGCCCTCCGATTCCCTGATCCACGAACAGAGAGTCAAAGTCCATGTCATCGGAGCCGACGGAGAGCACAAGGACCGTATCCCCGCGTGGATCCATAGAGCCGTTCAAAACCCGGATACCTATGACTTTTCCGGCCAGATATGGGATCCGTCAACACCATACGACTGGCAAACTCCCCAGTTCGACCCCTCGCGCATCGACACACCCATGATCTATGAGGCCCATGTCGGCATGTCGGGGGAAGAAGAACGCATCCACAGCTACCGTGAATTTGCCGACCATGTCCTTCCGCGCATCTCCGACGGCGGGTATAACACCATCCAGCTGATGGCTATCCAGGAACACCCGTATTACGGTTCCTTCGGCTACCATGTCTCCTCCTTTTTCGCACCTTCTTCCAGATTCGGTACACCGGACGATCTCAAGTACCTCATCGACAAGGCACACGGCCTTGGCATTGCCGTCCTCCTCGACATTGTTCACTCCCACGCCGTCAAGAATGAGGCCGAAGGGCTCAGCAACTTCGACGGTTCCGGCGGACAATATTTCCTCTCCGGTCAACGCGGACACCACCCTGACTGGGACTCGTGCTGTTTCGATTACGGACGCAACGAAGTCATTCAGTTCCTCCTCTCCAATGCACGGTGGTGGCTGGATGAATTCCACTTCGACGGATTCCGTTTCGACGGAATCACCTCCATGCTCTACTTCCACCGAGGACATGAACCATTCGACAACCTAGGAGCCTACTTCGGCCCCTCCGTCGACCACGATGCCGTAGCCTACCTTCAACTCGCCAACACCCTCATCCAGTCCGTCAAGCCGGGAGCAATCGTCATCGCGGAAGACATGTCCGGCATGCCCGGACTCTGCCGCCCCATCGACGAAGGAGGCATCGGCTTCACCCATCGCCTCGCCATGGGCATCCCCGACTACTGGATCAAACTCATCAAAGAAAAGAAGGATGAAGAGTGGCGCATGGGCGATATGTGGTACACCCTCTCCAACCGCCGCCATGGCGAACCTCATATCGCCTACTGCGAAAGCCATGACCAGGCCCTTGTCGGCGACAAGACCCTTGCCTTCCGCCTCATGGATGCCGACATGTACTGGTCCATGAGCAAAGATCAGAAAAGCATCGTCGTCGACCGCGGCATCGCCCTGCACAAAATGATCCGCCTCGTTTCCCTCGCCGCCGGCGGTGAAGGCTGGCTCACCTTCATGGGCAATGAATTCGGCCACCCGGAATGGATCGACTTCCCTCGGGAAGGCAACAACTGGTCCTACCAATACTGCCGCCGCCAATGGTCGCTTGTCGACAATCCCTCTCTGAAATTCGACTTCCTCCGGGAATTCGATAAAGCCATGGTGCATATGGCGGAACAGAGTCGCCTGCTGACCGTTTCCAACGCCTACCCTCTCAACATCGACGAAACCAACCAAGTGCTCGCCTTCCGCCGGGGCAAATTGATCTTCATCTTCAACTGGTCCGGCGACAAGGCCCTGCCCGACTATCTCCTGCCCGTTGATGAAGAAGGAGAATGGCGCATCATCCTTGACACCGATGACCTCCGCTTTGGCGGATTCGGGCGTCAGGATAACGCCATCCACCACTTCACCGCCAACGGTAAGCTCTCTCTCTACCTCCTTCCGCGCACCGCCATCGTCCTCCAGCGAACAGGAAGGTAAAAACATCTTTGCTCCGAATCATCACCAACCGTCTCAAATGGTTTTCATCATTTGAGACGGCTTTGTTTTTCCTGTAAAGAAGAAAATACCATCCAACACAGTTGACTTGGAGGCATGATTTCTCTATCACTTTCGCCAAGCAACGGGGAATTCCGTGAGAACCGGAAACAGTCGCGCTGCGGTATCGGGTTACGACTCTTCAAGGCGGTCACACGCTTAAGCCAGTCCCGCAAGGGGTGAAGGCGAAGAGAAGAAATGAAGCCCGGAGTCCGAATATCCGTTATGACCACATAGACTATTCAACGCATGATTGATCCAAACACTCTTCTGAAGAAGGGCTTACCTCCTTGTTTCGCCCTGTCGCCGTCACCCTGGGCACAGACTCTACCGCCATCGCTGACGAACCTTGCCGTTGTTGGTTAAGGGCTTTTGCAACCGACATTTTTTTGCTGGGTCTTCACCTCATGATTGAGGGGTTGCCTTGTCTGATTTCTTTATTCGTAAAACACCCGTTCTTTGAATCCCATTTTACCATGATCCTCCGCTTCTTCAAAACCCTTTGCATCCTCGCCACCGCCAGCCTTGGTACTTCCATGCTCCCCGCCCAGACTCCAATCGACCGGGACGGTCTCCTCATCGTCGCCTTCGGAACAAGCCATCAAAAAGCTTTGACGTCCTACACCAGTACGGAGAAAACACTCACAACCTGTTTCCCGGCAGATAAAACATCCTGGGCTTACACCTCCGACATCATCCGCCACAAGATCGCCAAAGAAGGCCGCCCTGTTCCGTCTATCCAGGAAAGCCTTAAAATGCTCTCGGACAAAGGCGTCAAAACCCTCTGCGTCCAGTCGCTCCACATGGCAGCCGGAGAAGAATTCTCCCAAATGGAACGCACGATTCAGCGTTATCTGGAGCACAATCCCGGGGCATTTGAAAAAGTTTTGATCGGTCGCCCCCTGCTGGAAAGCAACCGCGATATGCAGGAAGTGGTCACCGCCATCCTCACGGAGTTCCCTCAGGAACGCAAGGCAGACGAAGCCATTGTTCTGATGGGGCACGGTCAGAAGGAAGGCCGCGCCGACCTCGTGTTCGCTGCCGTGCAAACCGAGCTTCACCGGAAGGATCCCAAGGCATTCCTGGCCACAGTCGAAGGAACAACGGGGTTCGATTCCATCCTTGCCGAACTGAAGAAGCTCCAGAAACAGGGGCTCAAAACCGTATGGCTGGCACCTTTCATGATCGTTGCTGGCGACCACGCCACGAATGACCTCGCCGGAGACGAAGAAGACTCCTGGGCAAGCGTCCTGAAGAAGGAGGGCTTCGAAGTCAAATTGAACCTCAAGGGACTGGGCGAACTGCAAGGCATCCGTAATGTCTTCCTGCGCCACGCCCGCGAAACGACGGACAACATCCTGGTCGTCAAAAAAGGAATGAAAGAATAAACATCTATGCAACTCGGCACATTTTACGGCGTGGGCATCGGCCCCGGAAACCCAGAGTACCTGACGCTTCGTGCCGCAAGGGTTCTCGCGGAAGTAGACGTCATCTTCACGGTGACGGGGCCCAACACGGAAACCAGCATTTCGTCCTCCGTTGTCGAATCGCTGGGAGCCATCAAGGGCACCATCGTCCCCCTGCTCTTCTCCATGTCGCGCGACAAGACGGATCGCGAGCTTCACATCGCTGCCAACGCCATGATTATTGCCCAACAGCTGGAGGAAGGCAAAAACTGTGCCTTTGCCACGCTGGGCGACGCCATGACCTACAGCACATTCGGATATATCCTCAAGTTGTTGCAGACACAAATGCCCGGATTGAAGACGGAGGTCGTACCGGGCATTACCTCGTATTGCACGCTCTCTTCACTCTCCCAAACGGTGCTTGTGGAGAATGGTGAAAGCCTGCGCGTCATCCCGGCATTCCGTGCGGAAATGGTCGATCAGCTCGACTTCCCGCCCAATTCAACCACGGTGCTGATGAAAACCTACCGGAGCCGCAATGCTCTCATCCGCAGGGTACTCAATGAACCCGGCACCCGGATCGTCTATGGCGAACGCCTTGGCATGCCCGGACAATTCATCTCCCACAATGGTGAAGAAATCCTGGAACGTCCCGAAGAATACCTCTCCCTGATGATGGTGAAAAAGGCATGAAAAAAGCCTCTCATCTACCCCCCTGGAAACGTCCGTGGCAGTGGTTCTGGCTCGTGCTGGCACTAGCTTCTTCGCTGATTCTGATCCAGACGATGCCGCCCGGCAACAACATGAGGGGAGATGAAATGGACATGCCTTCGCCTGCCGCAGCATCCACAGCGGATTCTCCCAACGTCACCCCCAAAAGGCATGGAAAGGCGGCCTCCAATACCATCGCCACCCCTGCCTCCCCAAAAGCTGAAGGCAGTGAAGGCGGCATGATGAAGAAGCGGCACAGCACCTCTACTACCAACAAAGGATGGTGGAGCAAGGTCGAGCGCAAAGCCTCCGTTATTGGCAAGCTCCTGTTGATGGTGTCTATCGCCGCCATGGTCGGCAGCATTGCGGAAGCACGCAAGTGGCATTTGATTTTCGGCTACATCCTCGGGAGATTCTCGCGCCTGATGCGCCTGCCCGCCATCGTCAGCATCGCCATGCCCACCGCCCTGTATTCCAACACGGCAGCCAACAGCATGCTCGTCAGCAGCCATGCCGAAGGCAAAATCGAACACTCGACGCTGATAGCCGGCGGCATGGCCAACAGCTACCTCTCCTACCTGTCGCACTCCCTGCGCGTTATGTACCCGGTTCTCGGAGCCGTGGGCATCCCCGGCGCACTTTATTTTGGCGGGCAATTCAGCTTCGGCTTCCTCTTCATTCTGGGGGTTCTTCTCTGGCACAGACGCAGGATGGCCGGGAAATCGAATACGGATTCCGATGAAGTAGGCACCACGGATAGCCCCTACGAAGCCCCTCTTTCCTGGGGACAAACCGGGATCAAGACCATCCAGCGCGTCTGTACCCTCCTGTTCCGCATGATGATTCTGACGGTGCCCTTGATGCTCCTGGTAGAATGGATGATGAAAAAAGGCCTGTTCGACTTCTGGGAACAACTCGTGCCTGACTGGGTCAATCGCATCTTCCCGCCCGAATTGATGAGCATCGTCGCCACGCAAATGGGCGGACTCGTCCAGGCCGCCGCCGTCGCCGCCAACCTGCGCGACCACGGAGCCGTAACCAACGCCCAAATCCTGCTGGCCATGTTCGTAGGCAGTGCCATCGGCAACCCCTTCCGCGCCTTGCGCCGCAATCTCCCCTCCGCGCTGGGCATCTTCCCGGCCAGGGAAGCCGTAACGATTGTCGTAGGCATGCAGCTTTCCCGCATCATCGGCGTCATCATCCTCATTGTGGTGACAGCTCTGTTCATCCATTACACCCATTAGTCCATTTCACATACCATGCCTGATTCTCCCCAAGACTACCCGCCCCTGCGTTGGAACCTCAGTGCCACGGAAATCGAAGAGGAAAGTTTCCGCACGATTGAAAGCGAATGCCCGGAAGCGGTCTCCATGCCCCAGCCTCAATGGCGCGTTGCACGCCGCTTGATCCACACGACGGCGGATATGGAGATCATCCGCACGCTGGCATTCCGCCACGCCCCCATCGAATGTGCGCTGGAGGCACTCAAACGCCGTGCCCCCATATTTTGCGACACCAACATGATCCGCGCCGGTATCTCGGTTGATCGCCTCCGACGCCTCAATCCCGCTTATGAACGGGAAGACATCCATTGCTATATCAGCGATCCCGATGTCGTTGCCAAGGCGCGAGCTGCCAACCAGCCCCGCGCCCTCAGTGCCGCCCAAAAAGCCCTGCCTCTGCTGGATGGCGGCATCGTCCTCGTCGGCAATGCTCCGCTATGCCTCGCACGCATCGCACGTTACATTCTGGAGGAAAAGGTGCGTCCAGCCCTCGTCATCGGCATGCCTGTAGGCTTCGTCAATGTCGTGGAGTCCAAGCAGTTGCTCGCCATGTGCGAGGTTCCGCAAATCGTCCTCGAAGGTCGCCGTGGAGGCAGTGCCCTGGCCGTTGCCACACTGCATGCCATTATTGAAAGTGCCTGAAAAGCATTGCTTGCCTATTATCGCCAGTCATGCCTTCTTCGCCGACACGCCGCCACCTGAGACAGGGCTACTCCACGGGAGCCTGCGTCACGGCTGTCATCATGGCGGCATGGGAATCCCTGTGTTCCGGTTTGTGTCGGCATGCCGCCGAAAGGGTGATTCTCTTTCCGGATGGCAAACACCGCGTTCTGATTATGAAGGATCAGAACCCCGGTTTTGCCGCGACCATCAAGGATGGAGGCGACGATCCCGACTGCACGCACCTTGCTAAAATTTACGCCCGCGTCCGGCGGGGCACTCCCGACGAAGCCGGAGAACACGACTACGTGCTCCATGCAGGAGAAGGCATGCTCATTCTCCGCGCCGTGGAAGGAATAGGACTCTGCACACGCCCGGGGTTGGATTGCGAACAAAATCGCTGGGCGATCAACATCGGTCCACGTCGCATGATCGCCGATAATCTGGCAGAAGCTTCCGCGTTCTCCGCTTGTTTCATCGCGGAAATCGGCGTCAAAAACGGCGAACAACTGGCGACAAAAACCCTCAATGCCCAGCTCGGCATCCTCGGCGGGATTTCGATTCTCGGGACGACGGGCATCGTCCGCCCCTTCAGCCACGAAGCCTACATCGAAACCATCCGCATCTGCATGAGGTCGGCCCGCCTGTCCGGATTCGACGAAGTCATCCTCTGCACCGGAGGCCGCACTCAAAGCAGAGCAAAACGCCACCTTCCCGGCATCCCGGATGCCAGTTTCGTCTGCATGGGGGACTTCATTGCCGACAGCCTCCATGCCGCCCGTGAGCAAGGATTGCGTCGTCTCACCATCGCCTGCATGCCCGGCAAACTGTGCAAATATGCCGCCGGGTTCGACAACACGCACGCCCACCGCGTCCGCCAGGACATCGACCTCTTCCTCGATACGCTGGAACAATTCCACTCCCCCACTGCCGAGGATAAACAGGCCATCGCCGCATGTGCCTCCGTCCGGCAGGCACTCGAACACATCCCTGCCGATTGTCGGCTACCCCTTTACAGACGGCTATGCACACTGGCCTTCCGCCAATTTGCCCGTCGGGCTCCCTTGCTTGAATTCCGGCTTTTGATCTGCGATTTTGACGGAAGCCTCCTGCTGGACACCACTTCACAAGATTCCCTGCCATGCCTCCCCTGACCCTCCTCTCCTGCGGCGTTGAATCCGAATCCCGCCTGCCCCGTTCCACCCAATGGGAACTCTGGGCCGAGTGGGCGGATTGTGTGTACGGTTCCGCCAAATTGCTGGCTCTATTCCCCGGATTTCAAGCCAAGGGAATTGTCCTCGGCGCCGATGCCCGCGCCAAAGCACAGGAAGCTCTGGAGGCCTCGCGCAACGGAAAGCGAGTGCTGATTCTGGGCTCGGGCGACGTCCTGTTCCACGGTATCGGGGGCACGCTTTACGATCTGGCTGGAGATGAAGATGAATTGTGCTTCATCCCGGCAGAAACCGCCTTCCAGACGCTCTTCCACCGCCTGGGGCTTCCCTGGGACAAGGCACGAGTCTTCAGCGCCCATGCAACGGAGAACATCCCGTTGGGCGAAATCCTCTCCTGTCCGCTGGCCGTCGTGTATGGTGGAACGCGCCTCACGGCGGCGAGGTTGGCTCAACGATGCGTTGAGTTCCTGCCATCCTGTGCCGGACGTCATGCCATTCTCGCGGAGAATCTCGGCACGCCCGACGAACGCATTTGTGCCGCCAGCCTGCATGAACTTTCGGGGCAGGAATGCTCGCCAACTTCGATGCTGTTGCTACTCCCCACGGGTGACGCACGGATGGCGCCAACTCTGCCTCTGGGCTCCGACAACGTCCGTTTCGTGAAGGAAAACAATCTCATCACTGGAGAGGAAGTCCGCGCCATCGCTCTCTCCAAACTGCGCTTGCCCGCCTGGGGCGTTCTCTGGGATGTCGGCGCAGGCAGTGGTTCGGTTGGGCTGGAAGCCGCCGCTCTCCGCCCCGGGCTACGCGTCCATGGCGTGGAGAAGAACGAATCCCGATTGGAACTCATCCTTGCCAACCAGCTACAGATGGCTCTCCCCAACTACACTCTGCATGCCGGGGCCGCCCCCGAAGCGCTGGCAGACCTGCCCCGACCCGACCGCATTTTCATCGGAGGCGGCGGCGATAATCTGGAGGTCATTCTGGACGCCTGTTTTGAGGCACTCGCGCCCTGGGGCATCATCGTCGCCACCTCGGTGACGCTGGAGAGCACGCACAAACTCCGCAACTGGCACCCGGAATACCGCACGGGATGCCAGGAAATTTCCATCGCCGAAGAATGCCGCATCGCCGGCAAATATCACCACTTCCAACAGCAACACCGCATCACCCTCGTCACCTTCAGCAAGCCATGATCCAAGATTTCTCCTCCCCCCTCGTTTATTTCGTTGGTGCCGGTCCCGGCGCGGAAGACCTCATCACGCAACGGGGCGCGCGCCTTCTGGAAACGGCTGACGTCGTCGTTTATGCGGGTTCCCTCGTCAACCCGGCTCACCTTGCTCGATGCCAGGAAGGCTGTATCTGCCACGACAGCGCCAAACTCAGCCTTGAGGAACAGGTGAGCATCCTGTCCGAACACGCCCTTGCCGGGAAGAAAGTTGTCCGTCTCCACACGGGCGATCCCTCGATGTATGGCGCAATCGCCGAGCAAATTGAAGGCCTGCGACAGCGCGGAGTCGAGCCGGAAGTCGTCCCGGGAGTCAGCAGCGTCTTTGCCGCCGCCGCCGCACTCAAAACCGAACTCACCTACCCCGGACTCAGCCAAAGCCTCGTACTGACGCGCACTGCCGGGCGTACACCGATGCCCGCTGGAGAAAACCCGACCGCCTTCGCAAAAACGGGAGCCACGCTCGCCTTCTTCCTGAGCATGGGCAACATTCGTCCCCTCGCGGACGAACTCATGACGGCAGGACTGGAGGACTCCACGCCCACCGCCATCGTCTATCGCGCGTCCTGGCCCGATGAACGGGTCATTCGCGGAACACTCGGCACCATTGCCGGGCTGGCCGAGGAATCCGGTATCGGGCGACAGGCCCTCATTCTCGTCGGGAAGGCACTGGAAGGCAGCGGAGCCCAGTCGAAGCTCTACGATCACAAGTTCAGCCACGGTTACCGCAACCACCTTCCCCAAGAACAATTCGACGGCACATGCGCTATCTACGCCTTCACGGACAAGGGGGTATCGAAGGCGCGCGAACTCTCTTCAGCCATGGAGGGAAGCCGCATCTTCACGACGCGCCCGGGACAGCCCGGAGAAATCAGGGACGGCATCCAACTGGTAGCATCGGCGGATTTTGATGCTCTGCTGGCCCGCCAATGGAAGTACTACGACGCCCATATTTTCATCGGAGCCACCGGCATCGCCGTCCGCAAAACAGCCCCCCTGCTCGTCTCGAAGGCAGGAGACCCGGCCGTCGTTTCCTGCACGGAAGACGGTGGATGGGTCATCAGCCTCGTCTCCGGCCATCTGGGAGGAGCCAACCGCCTCAGCCGCAAGATCGCCCGCATCACCGGAGGTCAGGCCGTCATCAGCACGGCGACCGACACCCGCGGCATAACGGCATTCGACGAAGCTGCCGCCCTCGAAGGCGCATGCGTCAGCAATCCGGAAGCGATCAAGACCGCCAATGCCGCCCTGCTGGATGGCAGTCCCATCCTCTTTGACGGTCCCGTGGACTTGTACGATCGATACTGGAAGAGCCTTCCCCATGTTCGCCACGGACTTGCGGCGGACAAAATGCCGGAAGACATCCTCGTTGTCTGGGGTCATGCCGAGATAGAAGTTCCCGGCGCGCTCGTCATCCGTCCGGCGGCTTCCTACATACTGGGGATTGGCTGTAAACGCGGTCCGACCTGTGAGCTTCTGCAACAATCCGTTGCGGACTTCCTGAGCAGCAACACCATCGCCCCCCGTCAGGTGGTAGGGCTGGCAAGTTGCGAGATCAAGGCGGATGAACCCGCCCTGCTGGAATTGTCCCGTCATCTGGAGTTGCCCGTGAGTTATTTTTCTGCGGAACAACTCGCCGAGGTAGAGACGCCCACGCCATCCGACATCGTCCGGGAGAAGACGGGCACGCCGTCCGTTTCCGAAGCATCCGCCATCCTTGCCTCAGGCGGCCCCATCAAGGTTTGCAAGACGAAGTACGAGGGCATCACTCTGGCACTCGCTCAGGTACCGCACGGTGCGAGCAAGCCCAACCAGGGTACAAAACGCGGAAGCATCGTCGTCGTCGGACTCGGTTCCGGCTCGCCGTCGCACATTACGCCGGAGGTATCAGAAGCCATCGAACGCTGTGACCAGATTGCCGGGTACACCAAATACATCGACTTCATCCGCAACCGCATTGGCGACAAGCCCTTGATCCAGACGGGCATGCTCGGCGAAGTCTCGCGCTGTCGTGCCGCCCTGCAATCGGCAGCCGAAGGGCGCGAGGTCTGCATGGTTTGCTCCGGAGACCCCGGCATCCTCGCCATGGCGGGCTTGCTCTACGAAATGCAGGAAAAGAGCCCCGAATTTTCGGAAGTCGCCATCCGCGTGCTGCCCGGCATCACCTCCGCCAACATCGCGGCGGCAAGTCTCGGAGCCCCGCTACAGAATGGTTTTTGCCTCATCAGCCTGTCCGACCTCCTCGTCCCTGCCGACGAAGTACGCACCAACCTGCGCAACGCCGCGCAAACCGAACTGCCCGTTGTGCTCTACAACCCCGCCGGACGCAAACGCCGTCACCTGCTGGAAGAAGCCCTGGACTTGTTCGCCTCGGTGCGCGGAAACGAAACGCTCTCGGCTATTGTTCGCCATGCGGGACGCCCCGCCGAGGAAAAGTGGGTGGGCACTCTCGCCGAGTTCCCGCGTGATCGCGTGGATATGTCGTCGCTGGTGCTCATTGGCGGCCATCGCACTCGCCGCCATGGGGAAACCCTCTACGAAGCTCGCGGGTACGACGACAAGTACGACGTTTCACCCGGCGAATAACAAAGCTCAAAGCTACCCCCAGCCCACCCTCTCACACAGCCATGTCGCAAGCCCCCGAAGCCTCTCAGGGTTCCCCATCATCCTCGCGCCCTTTCCATGCCTTCTGCCTCGCAGCTCCGCATTCCGGGGGCGGCAAAACGACGATTGCCCTGATGCTGATGCGGGCCTTCCGCAACCGGGGAATGCGCGTGCAGGGGTTCAAATGCGGGCCGGATTACATCGATCCCTCCTTCCACCGTCAGGCAACAGGCAATCCCTCGTTCAACCTCGACACCTGGATGATGGGGCATGAAGGCGTCCGCGCCGTCTGGCAAAAGCACGCGGCACAAGCCGACATCACCATCTGTGAGGGCGTCATGGGACTGTTCGATTCTCGCCAGCCGGGAGACATGGCGGGCAGCACCGCAGACTGTGCGCTGGCTCTCGACATCCCGGTCATCCTCGTCGTCCCGGCCAAAGGCATGGCGGGCTCGATCGCCCCACTCGTCGCCGGGTTCCGCGACTTCCATCCCAGGGTTCACATCGCGGGAGTCATCGCCAATGGTGTCGGCAGCATCAAACACGCGCGCCTTCTCGCAGAAGCCCTGAAGCAGGAAGGCCTCCCGCCGCTCGTCGGAGCACTGACCAATCAGGAGCAATGGAAATTGCCCGAACGTCAACTGGGACTCGTTCCGGCGGAAGAATACGACCAGCTCGAATCATGGTTCGATGCTTTGGACGGCGAGTGGAACACAAAATGGTTCGAGTTCGACACCATTCTGGAACTCACGCGGACAAACTCCCCGGAGCAACTCGCCAAGGGCGGCGCCACGCCCCCACTTGGCGGCAAAGGACGCATCGGCATCGCCCGCGATGAAGCCTTCTGCTTCTACTACGACGAAAACCTCGACCACCTCACCCGACAGGGCTGGGAACTCGTCCCCTTCTCCCCCCTCAACGATACCTCCCTGCCCGATCATCTGGACATGCTCTACCTCGGCGGCGGTTACCCGGAAGTCTTCGCCAAAGAACTGTCCGGAAATGTCTCCATGAGGGAATCCATCCGCGCCTTTGCCGCCACCGGGAAACGCATCTTTGCCGAATGCGGCGGCTACATGTACCTTGGCACGACTCTCATCACCGCACAGGGAGACGCCTACCCCATGTGCAGCCTGATCAACGGCACCTGCCACATGGGAACAAAACTCCGTTCTCTGGGCTACCGGGAAGTGGAGCTGGCTCCTGGCTCTCTCCCATGGCACCCCGGAGTCACGAGCCTGCGCGGGCACGAATTCCACTGGTCGGACATGGAACTGCACGAATCCTATCCCCCCCTGTACAGCTACCGTGACCTCCGCGGCAACGAATGCCGCGACGGTGTCGTCCACAACAACATCCGCGCCGGGTACATTCACCTCTACTGGGCTCACACGCCGGAAACCGCCCTTCCCCAGAGCTCCGTTCCACGCCACGCGGGCAGGGTTCTGCTCCTGAACGGAGCCTCCAGTTCCGGCAAAACCAGTCTGGCGCATGCCTTTCGCCAGCATTGCCTCTTCCCCGTCATGATCTTCTCTATCGACAGCTTTTTGCCCATCTGCGGCAGTGCCGGGCAATCCGTTGCCGAAGCCGTCGATGATACACGGCTTCCCCTGATCGAAGCCTTCCACGCCGGAATAGCCGCTTCCGCCCGCGCCGGAGCCTTCGTCGTCGTCGATCACGTCATCGGAGAAAGCGCCGCTTGGGTGCGCGACCTCAACATGCGCCTCGGTTCCCTCCCCCTCCAAACAATTCAGGTTCATTGTGACCAAGACATGCTCATTGCCCGCGAAAACTCCCGCACCGACCGCCAACCGGACATTCCCCACGCCCTCCGGCAAGCCAGCACCATCCACCAGTGCATGGACTACAAGCTCGACATCGACACCACGCACCAATCCGCCGATGCTTGCGCGCTCGAACTCCTCAAGGCTCTAGAAAGCATCCCCGGATTCCTCCCTTCTTCCGCTGTGGATACACCAGGACAAGACAGCCCCGGCACATCGCCGAGGCCATAAGCAGAAAGAGTTGGAGAAATTAGAAAAACAACGCGTCAGAACTCCACATTCTCCTGTGCCTCCACGCCCGATTGCAAGGCGTGTTTGACGCATTCCACCCGGCTGACCGTATCAGCCAAAGCCACCAATTCCTCCGGAGCACCGCGCCCCGTCATCACCAGCACACGACCACCGCCGGACTGTTGAAACTCCCGTACGGCATCCAGCGCATCTTCAAGGGCGATGTGGCCGTACTTGATCGGATAGAACACCTCATCGAGAACCAGTGTCCGAATCGCCTCGTCACGCATCCTCTCCAAGGCACAACGCCAACCACCGCGAGCGGCATCGGCATGGCGTTCCCATTGCGCAGAATCCTCATGGCGCGGAGTAAAACCCAGCCCGGAACAAATTACCTCTGCCCCAGGCAAGAGCCTCAAAGCCTCCACCTCGCCATACCCTCCATCATGCTTGATGAATTGCACCACCGCCGCCCTCTGCCCGTGCCCCAAGGCACGCAAAGCCATCCCGAAAGCCGACGTCGTCTTCCCCTTGCCATCCCCCGTCACAATCAACACGCGATTCTGTTCCATGCCCCCATTCTCTCCTCATCCCCGTGCCTCGTCAAAAACATTCTCCAAGGTTTGAGACCGGAAATTTCCCCCCACAAGCCCCTGCATTCCATTCCTCCGCCTACTTCTGATTATTCAAAAGCTGAGCCTCCACTACCGATGGGTTGACATGGTACTCCCTCGCTTTTTCGCCAGGGAAGCCAGTCACCAGAACAAGCAACTCCCGTATGCACAGCATGATTGGGGATACGGGAGCGATAGTTTCGGTGACGAAGGGAATGAAATCAATCAAAGGCTACCATATCGTCCAGATACGGGCGGGAAACACTGACGATTGTTCCTCGACCCATTTCGGCATTTTTCTCAGTATCAAATTCTACATCGATTTTGATCATGGGGCATGCCTTGAACACATAAGTTGCGACTTTGCCGGGAGCTACCAGCCCCCCGGCAGGCATGAACAATCTATTGAGATCAGCTATGCTTGATCCTGCCTTGATCGTTTTGATCAGCGGGATACTCTTCCTCAACCACGATTCCACCTGAAGAGCAGATTCATCTCTCGGCACCGACACAGTATCTGCCAATGTCTGAGGTACACCCAGCATCATTGTCGATGCTGCCAATAATATCATGATTTTTAATGCTTTCATATTTTCATGCTTCTGGGGCTAGTCAATTGCAAAGGATTTGTTCAAATCAGCAACCGCATGTCCTGCTTGATCTCTTCCGATCAGGAAAATGTGTTGCTGGAATCAGGTGGAGGTGATTTCCGCCGCAAGTTCAGTGCTACTCACCTTATCAGGGGACTTGGAGTCTCCGAACCAAAAACTCCCCCGGAGTTGCAAGCACAATGTGATTCCATTGTTTCAATATAAAAGGAGTTTGGAGTACGTATTAATCTAAAAAATGCGATCCATACTCATAGCAACTAGCATATCCCCGACAATGTACAATCTATTTCAGAAGAGAAATTTTCATTCATAAAAACAGGATATCCACTCACCCTCTATCGCTTTCAATACAAAAGCCACAAAGGGTAAACGACGATTCCTCTCTATACTTCTCTTATTCTTCGTGCGGCTTAATCAGAACCTCGCGGGGACGATTGGTTCCATCGGAGGGAGCGATGACGCGGCGAGCTTCAAGAAGTTCCATCATCCGGGCAGCCTTGCTGTAACCTATGCGAAGACGGCGCTGCAGAAGCGAGGTGCTGGCCTTGCGTTCGGCTCGGACGACTTCAACGCATTTTTCGAAGGTTTCTTCATCGGCGGGATCGACCCCGCCTTCTTCTTCAGGCGAATCGCCACCAAGTTCGACGGTTTGCTGGGCATCAAGCAGGAACTGTTGTTTGGCCTGCTTGCTGCAGTGCGCCACGATGGCTTCAACTTCCTCATCGGAAACGAAAGCACCCTGGGCGCGTTCCAACTTGGCGGAACCGGGAGGAAGGAAAAGCAAATCTCCCTTGCCGACGAGATTTTCCGCACCGCCCTGATCGAGGATAATGCGACTATCGAGAGAGCTGGATACCTGAAAAGCGATACGGCTCGGAATGTTGGCCTTGATCAGGCCGGTCACGACATTGGAACGCGGAGTCTGTGTCGCGACGATCAAGTGGATGCCAGCGGCTCTTGCTTTCTGAGTCAGGCGGCCGATGTAGCCTTCCGTATCGGCGGGCGCGGTCTGCATCAAGTCGGCCAACTCGTCGATAATCACGACGATATATGGAAGACGATCGGGGATTTCGTCTTCATCGGATCCGGGGTCATCATCTTCGGCTTCCCACACAGAAGCAGGAGATTCGCCCTGGGATTCAAACTCACGAGCAATAGAATCGGCCAGGAGTTCATCGGCAAACGGTTCTTCCTCCTCTTCTTCTTCCGGCAAGGGGGCATCTTTGGGCCGACTGTTAAAGGATTCGAAGTTGCGGACATGGACGCGTTTGAAAAGGCCATATCGATGCTCCATTTCATTGACACACCAGCGGAGGGCGCCAACAACCTTTTTGGGATCCGTCACAACGGGAACGATCAGGTGAGGCAGGCGGGAATAGGGTTCCATTTCCACGACTTTCGGGTCCACGAGAATAAACTTGAGTTCGTCGGGGCGGAAACGGTAGAGGATGGAGGTAATGATGCTGTTGATGCAGACGGATTTACCCGAACCGGTCGTCCCGGCCACCAGCAAGTGGGGCATGGCGGCCAGATCTCCAATGACGGTATTACCGTAGACGTCTTTTCCCAACGCGATGGGAATTTTTTTCTTGGATGAAGTAAAGCCCGGATCTTCCAGCAGAGTACGGAGCGAAACGGGCACTTTCTTGTCATTGGCGATTTCGATACCGACAGTGTCCTTGCCGGGAATAGGAGCCAGGATATTGATGAAAACGGCCTTGACGGCGCGGGCAAGGTCGTCCTTCAGGTTGGTAATCCTGTTCACACGCAGACCGGGAGCCGGATAGACCTCGTAACGGGTAATCGTCGGCCCCTTGGTGATGTTGCCCGGCGTCACGGAGAGCCCGAAAGATTTGAGCGTTTCGACAATAACGTTCTGGGTATTGACGAGTTCCTGGCTTTCCGAGGCTGTTTGTTCCTTCGGGATCTCCACCTTCTTCATCAATTCATAAGGAGGAAAGACATAATTCTCCAAATTCCCCTGTGCGGGAAACAAGGAAGACGCAGGTCTGGCAGGTGGAGTCGCCGTAGGCCTTACCATCTGGTTGGAATCAAAAATCTTGGGAGTATAGGTCAGGGGCAGCTGTTGCTGGGCCATCTCCTTCTCGACTTCTTCCTCAAGAATTTCCAGAGGATCTCCCGTTCTCTTGCGCGGACGAGGCACAACGGGAGCGTCCGTATCAATGACCGCAGGTTTCTTTTCGTGCGAAAAGATCTCTTCTTTCAATTCCTGTTTGAGCTCGGAAAATTTCTTGCGACTTCGTTCGCGTTTTTCCTCTTCTTCCAGAGCTTTCTTCTTCTCAGCCAGACTCCAGGCCGCTTCGCGTTTAGAGCGGCGGCGTTTCCTGAAGGCAACGTATTCCGCAGCAAGACCTTTCCATATGGCCTTGGGCGTCAAAGCGACAGCATAAATAAAAGCCAGGCTGTAAACCACGAAGGACAAAGCAAGAGTCCCCCCGGTCCCCATCAGGTTCCGCAGACATTTGACACCCAGAAGATACCCCCATGCACCACCGGGACCATAGACGGCATGGGTTTCCGCCCAGGCTCTTCCGGCCCAAGGCTGAACGGCAATGAAAATGCAAGCGCAGGTTACGGCGACACCCCCCGCATACCACATGAATTTGATCCGGTCACCTCCACGTAAAATACGATAAAAACCAATCCACTCCAACAATACCGCCAAAAACCATGTTCCGATGCCAAAACACCAATACAACAATCCGGCCAGATAGAGGCCAAAAACACCTAATACATTGGTGTTCAGGTCAACAACAATTCCTGTTTCATTCAAAAAGTCCCAACTGATTTCCTCCAGACGAAACGAGGATAGGCAAACGATCAGCAACAAACCGCAGGCCATCGGAATACATCCCCACAGGCGATCGGTCCAATGGGATCGGGGGACTTCCCTCCCAATGGGTTCATCAACATCGTATCGGCTTTGACTTTTCCGAAGCGCCATGCCCAGACATTAGATGAGAAATGCCTCCGCCTCAAGTTCAAAGGAGAACATGAGGGGAGGCTTTCGTCAGGATGTCTTAAAAATCAGAAAGAGTAAACTGCCTGGACACCGGCCACAAGCTGGAAAGCGTCGATCACCCGCACTCCACAAGCGCGATTGACTTCACCCCGGGTATCGCCGGCCCACAAAGCCTGAATAAACGGAACAACTTTAAACCCGTGGTCGAAACTTGCCGAATTGATTTTGAATGGTAAAGCGGCTTTCACATTAAGCTGGTCGCATCCATGGACGCCTCCCGCCCAGAATCCGTAGGAAAGCCCGGTTCCGGCACTCACCTCAAGATCCGCCTGGGAGTGCAGAAATCCCTGCCAGCGCTTGCCGGCTTCCAGTTCAAAACGCCAGCCGGTCAAGCCGTAAAATCCGCCATAGAGTTTTGCCGAGGCAAAAAGCCCACGTCCGGGATCATCATAGCTGAGGTAACCCTTAAAGTCCTGAGCCAGGGAATGGGGAGCCTTGCCGCAGATCTTGGCCACATAACCGGGCAGGCCGCCGTAGTTCAAGTCGTATCCCGCACCTGCTTTCAAATTAGGGAAGATTTCCGTATCCGCCGTCCAATTGGCCTGGAACACGTCCCGGTCGGACAAACGACCATCCAGAACGGCTCCGTACGTCGCACCGATATGTTGCTGCATCCGCATCAAAGGAAGATTCACCAAGCCGGAAACATTGAATACGCCGGACTTGTTCAGCCATGAAGATGCTGCGATGTCCTGATAAGTATACCGGGAGTTGTAACCGATGGAAGCGCTCCCGGACAAATTGTTCTGGTAATAGCTTACAGGCCGGGGACTATCCAGTGCTTCCATATACGTATAGGCACTGGCGGCAGTCGCCGCCATAAGCAATGTTGCTACGGCTGATTTCATCATGGTATACTAACTACCTTTCTGCCTTTTCCAATGCAAGCCTTATTTAAGAAATCCTAATTATCTCCAAAATTTGAGCTTTGCCCACCGCCCAGGAAACAGGAAAAAAAGGAACCGGCAATCGCAGAACTGCCGGTTCCTCATTGGAAAATCAATCATTTCTGTAAACCCGGGGTCTACTTGGTCTCCCCGGAAAGCTCCGATCCCGCCGAAACCGGGGGAACAGAAGCATCTTTTTCTCCAGCAGGTGCGGGAGCAGGAGAAACCGGAGGAGCCACTTTTTCAGGAGCCGTAATATCCAAAAGATCTTCGCGGGAAGAAACACCGAATTCATTCGTGCCAAACGCACCGTCCGGGAATCTCTGGGCAATGTTATCATAATACTGCTGTGCAGTTTTGAAATCGCCCTTGGCACGCGCCATATCGCCCAGGCAGAGATAAGCCAGAGGGGTATAAATCCCTTCCTGTGAATCAATGACAGTTTCGAACTGGCGAATGGCATCCTCCGTTTGTCCCATCCTCATGTACTGGCATCCAAGAACGGCCAAAGCCTGGTTGGAAAACTCGGCAGAAGGAGCGTTCTTGATGAATTCTTCCATACGGGCACATCCTTCCTTATCCTTGCCTTGGTTCCATAAGGCGATAGCTTCCAGATAACCGGCTGTTACAGATGCAGCCGTACCGGAATAATTGGCAGGAATAGCCTGCAGCTTGGCAAGATCCAACTGCCCCTCCTTGTCGAAGGAAGCCACAAGCGCAGCGCCTGCACTATGTTCCCGATCTTCGGAAATGCCGTTATAGACAATCAGTCCGCCAAAAACAAGTCCGGCAGCCAGGACAATCAAGGTAATTTTTTTATAATTTTTATCAAGGAACTGCTCGTGCTTGGCGGGACCAACTTCAATTTCGGCTACGGGGCGGACGCCTTCCGCGGCGAACAGATCATCGACGTTCTGAGGATTTTTCTTCATAGAGGTGCTTGGGGAAAATAACTAACTGGAATAGGATGGCAAATCAATGACGTTTTTCATGCACTGCCACCTTCTTTCTGCAATTGCCTGGAATCTTTGAGTCCGAGGTTACGATAAATACGCCGCGTCGCCCCGGATTGATTCAGGGTGTAGAAATGAATGCCGTCCACCCCGTTGTCCAATAATTCGGCACACTGAGACGAAGCGTACTGAATGCCGACCTCACGGATAGCGTCGGGATCTCCTCCGGCACGGTTGAGCGCCTTGAGCAAGCGGGCCGGAAAACAGGTACCGCCCGAAAGCTCCGCCATCCTTTTCATCCCGGAAAGACTGGTAATGGGCATGATGCCCGCAATGATGGGAACCTTGATCCCTGCCAAGGCGCAACGCTCGCGGTAATCAAAAAAGGCATGGTTGTCAAAAAACAGTTGCGTACAAATATAATCGGCTCCGGCATCGATTTTCGCTTTCAGAAAATCCATCTCCAGCAGGCGGTTGGGCATCTCCGGATGGCCTTCCGGGAAACCGGCTACGCCGACGGCAAAACCGCGTTTGTCCGGATGCATTCCGGACTCGTTATACTCGCGGATGAACGAGACAAGCTCCGAAGCATGTTGGAACGCATCCGAAGAACGGTCATACCGGGTTTCTCCACGAGGTGGATCTCCGCGCAAAGCCAGTACGGCACTGACGCCCGCCCGGGCATAGCGACTCAGGATAGAGATGATTTCATCCCGGGAATGACCGACGCAGGTCAAATGAGGTACAGTAGGCAGCATGGACTGCTCCTGGATTCTCATGACAACGTCACGAGTCAGTTCACGAGTGGAACCGCCGGCACCGTAGGTAACACTGACAAAAGTTGGCTTGTATTCCTCAAGCTCTTTAATAGTCCGATAAAGTTGTTTGGCCGCCTCTTCGTTTTTGGGAGGAAAAAACTCAAAAGAAAAGGTAGGCCCCGACAGGGAGATCAGATCTAGCAGATGCACGGCAAAGGATAATTACGAAGCAGGCGCAAAGTCCGGCTCCATCGGAATGGGAGGAAGTTTTGTATTGAGCTGATTCGTCTTGAGATCGGGCAAATCAAGCTCAAGTTCCTTGGGTGCAATAATGACTTCATCACCAACGATCAAGGAATCTTCCTTGTTGGAATCGTAGAGTTCATTCCTTTTCACCTCCGCCGAATAATTGCCCGTCTGGGGATCCAGCTCTTCAATAATAAGAGTGACGAAAATGGCTCCGCGTCTACGGACGGCAAGTTCCTCGCCATTTTTCAGAATCGGCTGACCGACAGGCTGAAGGATCACCAGATTATTCTCCCGGTCATAGAAGGTCACTTTGCCGACAAGGCGGGCATCCATAACTTGATTGACCTCCTTGAGAGAGGCATTGTTCTTCTCGGCATCCTTGGTGGCGAACAGGGTTTTTTCCTCCGCTTCAAGTGCTTGTTTGTTTTTAATGCGCTCTTCTTCAGCCTTCTGGCGACTGGCGATGGAATCCTGCAGTTGATTAGACGAAGCAGTCGTTCCTCCGGCGGCGGGTCGCGAAACATCTGTTGCTGTGTCCGTACCGGAAGACGCACCTTCAAAGGGGGATGCGTTCTTCTTACGGAGCATGGCAAGCTCCTGCTCTTGTTTGGCGAATTTACTATCCAGAGCCTGCTGTTCCTGCATACGCTGGAGCTCATCGAACTTCTGTGCATTCATCAGATACAAGCCTCCGAGCCCGACGAGACACAGGAGCAGGACAGCTAAAATGGCAATTTGTGTTTTGTTCATGTTGCGGATGAGGGGTACGGAAAAGGACGGCAGGAGAGAACAAGGCCTCAGCCCGGATCCAGACGTCCCAGACCTGATGATTTTAATAGGAATAGTTCAAATAGAACTGGAACTGACCACCTCTGTCAATTGCATTCCCCGTCTGAATCGGAATGGCATAGTCCACGGCAAGCGGGCCGATCGGCAAATTCAGACGAAGACCGATACCGTAATCGGACACTACATTCTTGCCCTTGAAGTCAAAAGCGTCTTCATGAACGAAACCGATGTCGTAGAAGAAGGCCACGCGGACTTCCTCAATGACCGGAACGGACAATTCAAACTGACAAAAGGCAGACGTCTTTCCGCCCATCGTTTCATCTCCCGTAAGTTCTTCGGAATGAATACCGACATCGCGGAAACGGAAACCGCGCATATTGTAAGGACCGCCAAGGTATTCACGTTCGAAGATAGGAACATTTTTGTTATTGTCCGTTCCTTCGACGGTTGCAAGGCCGCCGTTAATGCTGAAAATGGTATCCCATTTGAGATTCCAATAATAGGCGGCATTAATGCCGAAATTGTACGTCTTGACATCACCTCCCAAACCGGAATAACCGCCAATGGCTTCAAACTTGCCGCCCTTGCGAGGGAATATCTGGGCATCCCGGCTGTCATAAAGGTAAGACAGCTCAATATGACTGCGAAGATAGCTGCCGTCCTGGGAACGGAAATAAGCAGGCGCACCACCTTTGGCATCAATATCGAAGTTTTCGACTCTATATTCCAGTTTGACGGATTCAAGGTCACCCAACGGTTTACGAAGGAAAACGGAAACACCGTAGTTCTGCTGGTCGTAGAAATCGGAGAAATACGTCGAATTGCTATAGAAGATTTCCGTACCCAGAGACAATTTGCGATCCATGAACCAGGGGTCAACCCAGGAAATGGAAGCATCCTGTGTTTCCGTACCCAGTTTTCCGTTAATAGCAAACCGCTGGCCGCCACCGACAAAGGAACGCCAGTCGTAAAGGTCAAAGTTGGACTGCGTCACACCTGCAAACAGATAAACGCTTTCAATCGACGAGAACGCCACACCGATGTTCAGCATTCCCGTGCGCCGTTCCATCACTTCGATATTCACGTCGCGGTAGCCGGGACGGGACGAAGCCAGCTGGCTGATGTCCACCATGTCGTAGTAGCCCAGGTTCATCAAACGCTTCTGAGCGGTTTCCAAATCGACGGAATTAAGAGGATCGTTCGACTGGAGGGGAAGTTCCCGGCGAATCACATAGTCTTTGGACTTGCTGTTGCCCGTGATGCTGATATTGCCGACGCGGTAGGGATCCCCTTCCTTGACGCGGTAGACGATGTCGATCAAACCGTAGCCGTTGGCATCCGTTCCCACTTCCTGAATGTCTGGGGCAACCTGGGCATCGGCGTATCCGCGGGAACCGTAATAACGGCGAATCATCGTCACGTCGTCAGCCACCTTCTGACCGGAGTAGGCATCGCCGTTGTACATGCTCAACCCGGGGACGAGCTCTTCCGCTGTGAATACCTTCGTCGGCCCGAAGGCTACACGATTAACCTTATAGCGTTTTCCTTCGTCAATTGTAATTTTGAATGTAACAAGCTGTTTGTTGCCGGAACCCCGGACAAATTGTTCCACCTTGGCAAGACGGGCGCGAAGGTAACCGTGGTTACGGTAGAAAGTAATTAAGGCAGCCAGGTCGTCCTCCCAAATTTCGCGATCAAGACGGCCCGATTTGGTGATCCATGTCAACCAGCCGCGTTCTTTCGTCTTAAGAACTTCGCGAAGCTGGCGGGAATCAAAATGTTGATTGCCGACGAAATCGATGTCAATTACATTAATATGCTTCCCTTCCTGAATGTCGAAGATCAAGTCGACGAAGCCCGGACGTTCCGTCGGTACAAAACGGTAGTGTATTGACACATCGGGATAACGGGAATCCTGATAATAGGAACGCAGCTTAGTCAACGCGTCGCTGATGGCACGATCACTCAACACCTGGCCGCCGACGAGCTTCGTTTCTTCCGCCAGCTCCTGATTGTCGAATTCGGCATTGCCGGTAAACCCGACCCCCCCCAAAAGCTTCTGGGAAGACACTTCGAAAACAATCTGGACGGAATTGGGGCCCGTAGGTTCCACGGCAATCGTTGTATCGCCCGTTACAAGTCCGTCATTGACGAGGCGCTCCAAATCATGATTCACCACTTCGGAAGAATACTTGCCCCCTTTCTTCGTGGAAATACGGTCCAACAAGCGGGCTTTGTCCACCATTTCACCGGCCCCTTTATAGCGAATACCTACATTGGATACCGTAAACCCGTCATAGGCCTGGTCACCGGCAAAAAGACCCGTTCCCGGCCCCAGTTCCTTCATCACCTGTTCCGCTGTCATAATTTCCCCTGTAAATGGAGAATTCTGGGGAGGGAGAGCATCCTGTGCTGTTGCGCCGCCGGCAAAAATGGGAGCAGTTGCCAGAACCGTACATGCCTTTTTGTAGTAGTTGTTCAGGGACATATGAAATTATTGGACGGGATCAGTGTCGGTGTATTGAGGACTTTTCCTTCTATCTAGTCAAGGCACTAAATAGGGTGTGATGCTTTTTAGAGGAACAATCGTGTCATTTCCATTCAAGATTCTTGCCAAGAGATACAATGAAGCCTAACTTCTCCCAGCCGGGATTCCCCGTTTTCCCCGTTTCCCCTGGGACCGAACACACCTATCCCGTTGCATCATTTTACTCAACACTCTACATTCATGGACATCACTGTCGAGACACAGCCCGATTGCACAGCAACGCTGAAAGCAACCGTATCCGCCGCCGATACCGCCTCACGCCGCAAGGCCATCGTCGCCACCTACGCCAGCCGCGTGAAGCTCCCGGGTTTCCGCCCCGGCAAAGCCCCCGCTTCCACCGTTGAAAAACGCTTCAACAAGGAAATCACCGCTGAACTCTCCGATTCCCTTTTTCAAGACATCTGCTCCGAAGCCCTCGAAAAGAATCCCAAACTCAAAGTGCTCGACTTTGGCAAACCCGTAGAATCCTACGAACAGGATGGCGCTTTCACCGTAACGTCCAGCCTTACCATCGTCCCCGACTTCACCTTGCCCGAATACAAGGGTATCGAAGTTACAGTCCCTTCGGAAGAAGTAACGGAAGACGACATTGAGAAAGCCCTCTCCGACTTGGCCAACCGCCTTGCCGAATACAACACCGTCGAAAAAGCTGCCGCCGAAGGCGACGTCACCATTATCGACTTCACAACCACGCTCGACGGCAAGCCCGTCGCCGAAGCACTCGGCAAACCCGCCGGCTTCCTGGAAGGTCGTGAAGGCCAGTGGATGAAGGTAGAAGAAGACGGTTTCATCCCCGGTTTCTCCAAGGGGCTTGAAGGCACTAAAGCCGGAGATACCAAGGATATCCCCGTTACCTTGTCCGATTCCTTCCCCTTCACCGAATTGCGTAACAAGGAAGTCGTCTTCCACGTTACCATCAAGGAAGTCAAGGAACAGGTCGTCCCCGCTATCGACGAAGCCTTCGCGGAACGTCTGATGCCCGGCAAGAGCCTGGAAGAAGTCAAAGTCATGCTCAAGGAAGACCTCATCAAGCGCAAGAAGAACGAGATCGACAACATCAAGGCCGACCAGATTACGGAAAAACTCGCCGATGCTCTCGACTTCGAACTGCCGGCAGCCTTGATTGAGCGCGAATCCTACGGCATCACCCAGCAAAAAATGCAGGAACTCATGTACTCCGGTCAGGTTACCACCCCCGAAGATATGGAAAGCCGCATGGAATCTGTCCGTGAAGAAGCCACCAAAGATGCTAAACGCAATCTGAAAGTCTACTTCATGCTTCAGGAAATTGCCCGAGAAGAAAAAATTGACGTCACTGACCAGGAGTTGACTGCCGAAATCTTCCAGCAAGCCCAGCGTTCCAAGCAAAATCCAAAAACATATATTCGCCAGCTTCGGCGCGAAGGCCGCATCCACGGCATCCGTATGAGCCTGCTGACGGCAAAGGTTCTCGACTCTCTCGTCAAGAATGCTACCGTCAAGGTGAGCGAAGACAAGTAAGGGTAACACCTTCTTTTCCATCCCCCGGGGAGATGGGAGCTCAAGCTCCTTTCTCCCCCTTTTTTTCTTCTTTAACCAATAAAAGACAACAATGTTTTCCAATCTGAATTCCATGAATCCTACCCCCGTACGCAACTACGTCCCCATCGTCATTGAACAGGATGGACGCGGAGAACGTTCCTTCGACATCTACTCACGCCTGTTGAAGGATCGCGTCATATTCATCGGTACCGCCATTGACGACTTTGTCGCCAACTCCGTCATCGCCCAGCTTCTGTTCCTCCAGATGGCCGACCCCAAAAAGGACATCCACATCTACATCAACTCCCCCGGCGGCTCCGTCACATCCGGCCTTGCCATCTATGACACCATGCAATTCGTCTCCTGCGACGTCAACACCTACTGCCTCGGCATTGCCGCCTCCATGGGCTCCGTCCTCCTGGCTGCCGGCACAAAAGGTAAACGCTTCTGTCTACCCAACTCCCATGTCATGATCCATCAGGTTTCCGGCGGAGCACAAGGCACAGCCTCCGATGTGGAACGCACCGTCGGATTCATGTTCAACCTGAAAAAACGTCTCAACGGCATCCTGGCCAAACACACCGGAAAAACCGTCGAACAAATTGAACATGACGCCGATCGCGACAATTATATGACCGCCGAAGAAGCAGCTGCCTACGGTCTGGTCGACAAAGTCCTGGAACACAACAAAGCGACCACAGACAAAAAGGACTAATTCTCCTCCCTTCTCAGCCCGCCCACTCACTACCAAAGACTCCATGAGCACATCCGACCAGAACAACCTCCTCCGTTGTTCCTTCTGCCTCAAAACAGAAAAAGACGTTCCGAAAATCATTCGGGCCACGGAAACCATCAACATCTGCAGCAATTGCGGAGAAGCCTGTGCGGCTGTCTTCCTGCGCGAATTGGGTGAAAACGAGGGAGACCGCATCCTGAACCTCGTCGCGAGATTCCGCCCAGAATCCCTCGCAAAAGCCATCCAGCGCTCCATGCCCACTCCGCTGGAAGGCACCGCACAACCCGAACCCGAGACGAACATTGGCGACGACGACTTTGCTACGCGCAAGCTCCCGACGCCGGCGGAACTCTGCAAAGCGCTTGACGGATATGTCGTCGGACAGGCTCGCGCAAAAAAAGTGCTTTCCGTCGCCGTTTACAACCACTACCAGCGCCTTCGGCAGAACAAGATATCTATTGACGGCTCCATGGATGATGTGGAAATCGAAAAATCCAACATCCTCATGGCCGGCCCGACAGGATCCGGAAAAACTCTTCTTGCCAGAACCCTCGCACGAATTCTCGACGTACCTTTCTGCATTGTTGATGCCACCACACTGACAGAAGCCGGCTACGTGGGCGAAGACGTCGAAAATGTCGTTCAACGCCTCCTTCAAGCAGCCAACTTCGACGTTGCCAAAGCTGAACGAGGCATTATCTATATCGACGAGATCGACAAAATCGGTCGCAAAACGCAGAACGTCTCCGTCACACGCGACGTATCGGGAGAAGGCGTCCAGCAAGCCCTCCTGAAAATTGTCGAAGGGACCATTTGCAACGTCCCTCCTTCCGGAGGGCGCAAACATCCTCAACAAGAATACATCAAGGTCAACACGGAAAAAATCCTCTTCATCTGCGGCGGAGCCTTCGTCGGATTGGAGGACATCATCCGCAAACGCCTCGGAGCCAGCCAAATGGGATTCGCAGCCATCGACTCCGAACGCAACCGCCAGGAAATTTCCGAAGAAGAAGTCCTCAGCCAGGCCATGCCGGAAGACTTCTTCTCTTTCGGTATGATTCCCGAATTTGTAGGCCGCTTCCCGATCTTTACCGCCCTGACCACCCTGGACGAAGACCAGCTTGTCCGCTTGCTTACCGAGCCGCGCAATGCCCTCGTCAAGCAGTATACAAAATTACTGGCCCTATCAGGTGCCGTGCTCAACATCCAGCCGGGAGCCCTGAAAGCCATGGCCAAAAAAGCCATTGAACGCGGTACGGGAGCCCGTGCCCTCCGCGCCATTTTCGAGGATCTCATGCTCGACGTCATGTTCGACATCCCCAGCATGAAAGACGTCGAATCCGTCACTATCACCAAAGATGTTGTCGCTAAGGGTAAAAAACCTGTCATAGCCACCAAATCCTAAAACTCAGCCGATCATATCCGGACATGAAGGAAATCACCGTACTCGGTATCGAATCCTCTTGTGACGAAACGGCCGTAGCCATTTTGCGTGCACCGGCATCCACTGGCGCACGCAAAGCCCCCACTCTTCTCTCCTCTGTCATCTCTACCCAGATCGCCCTGCACAGGCAGCACGGAGGCGTCGTCCCGGAACTTGCCTCGCGTAACCACTCGGTCGATCTGCCGCGCGTCATCCGCGAAGCCTGCCGGCAGGCCGGCATAGAGCCCGGCCAAGCGGACGCATACGCCGCCACCTCCGGTCCCGGCCTCGTCGCAGCCCTGCTCGTCGGCAACACCACCGCCAAGGCTCTTGCCCTGACAACAGGTAAACCATTCATCGCCGTCAACCACCTCGAAGGGCACATGCTTTCCCCCTTCATTACTTCGGACGAAGGCATCATCCCCCACCTCGCTCTTGTCGTTTCCGGCGGTCACACCCTCTACATCGACGTTCAAAGCTTCGGTAATTACCGTCTCCTCGGCCGTTCGCTGGACGATGCAGCCGGAGAAGCATTCGATAAAGTCGGTAAAATGCTCGGCCTCCCCTACCCCGGAGGCCCGGAAATCGACAAACTCGCTGCGCAAGGCGATTCGGGTGCCTTTAACCTACCCCGGGCTCTCCTCAAAGACCCCGGCATGAACGTCAGTTTCTCCGGCCTGAAAACAGCCGTTCTCTACACCCTCCCCAAACTAACACCATCCGGAAACCCGGCCGATCTTCCGGAACAAACGCTTTGCGACCTTTGCGCCTCTTTTCAACAAGCGGTTATCGACACCCTGATTACCAAAGCCCTTCGCGGCCTTCGCTCAACCGGTCACCAGTCTCTTGCACTTTCCGGAGGAGTCTCTTGCAACCAGGCGTTAAGAAACCAATTGCAAGCAACATGCAATCTCCACGGCATACGACTCATCCTTCCTTCTCCTGCATTTACAACAGATAATGCAGCCATGATCGCATTCGCCGGCCTGCATCACGCATTACACGGGCATCACCACCCTCTGGATTGTGACGTCGACCCCAACCTCAAACTGACAGACGAATCCAATCGTTCAAAACAGGATAAATACATTGGAAATCACTGATTTATATGATAACAAAAATATAAAAAAGAAAAATATTTGCCTTTATCATTGACAGAACACCACTGTAACACTAAACTGTTTTCCGCTTTTCGTCAGGCGCCATACGGGAGGATGAGCATCCGCTAGAACCGAAGGTTTGGGCGGGCTACCGGCCCCGGTATAAGCTCCAGCGAAAAGTAAAAGGAAAGAGAACGCTTCTGTAGCTCAGGGGTAGAGCGCATCCTTGGTAAGGATGAGGTCGCGGGTTCAATTCCCGCCAGAAGCTCCACTTTTTCCCGCTAGACCAAAGCAGCCCAAACCATTCAAAAAATCATGGCCAAAGAGCAATTCCAGCGCAACAAGCCCCACGTCAACGTGGGCACGATCGGTCACGTCGACCACGGTAAAACCTCCCTTACCGCCGCTATCACCACCGTACTCGCCAAGCAGGGCTTCAACGCAACCGCTAAGAAGTACGACGAAATTGACGCCGCCCCCGAAGAACGCGAACGCGGCATCACGATTTCCACGGCTCACGTCGAATACGAAACCGCGAAACGTCACTATGCACACGTCGACTGCCCCGGACACGCCGACTACGTGAAGAACATGATCACGGGTGCCGCCCAGATGGACGGAGCCATTCTCGTTGTTTCCGCCGCCGACGGCCCCATGCCGCAGACTCGCGAACACATCCTTCTTGCCCGCCAGGTAGGTGTGCCCGCCGTTGTTGTTTTCATGAACAAGTGCGACCTCGTCGACGATCCTGAACTCATCGAACTCGTGGAAATGGAAATCCGCGAACTCCTTTCCTCCTACGAATTCCCGGGCGACGACATTCCGATCGTTTCCGGTTCCGCCGTCAAAGCTCTTGAAGGCGTTGCCGAATACGAGCAGAAGATCCTCGACCTCATGGACGCAGTTGACTCCTACATCCCGGAACCCGAACGTCCCGTGGATCAGCCCTTCCTCATGCCCGTCGAAGACGTGTTCTCCATTTCCGGTCGTGGCACCGTTGCTACCGGCCGTATCGAACGCGGTATCATCAAGAAGATGGAAGAAGTCGAAATCGTCGGCATCAAGGACACCCAGAAGACCGCCGTTACGGACATCGAAATGTTCCGCAAACTGCTCGACGAAGGTCGTGCCGGTGACAACGTCGGCCTGCTTCTCCGTGGCCTCAAGAAGGAAGACATCGAACGCGGCCAGGTGATTGCCAAGCCGGGTTCCGTCAAGCCTCACAAGAAGTTCACGGCTGAAGTATACGTCCTTTCCAAGGATGAAGGCGGTCGTCACACCCCGTTCTTCAATAACTATCGTCCTCAGTTCTACTTCCGTACGACGGACGTGACCGGTTGCGTCACCCTGCCCGAAGGAACGGAAATGGTTATGCCTGGCGACAACGTCTCCATGACCATCGAACTCATCACGCCCATCGCCATGGAAAAAACCATGCGTTTCGCTATCCGTGAAGGTGGACGTACCGTGGGTGCCGGCCGTGTTGCCGACATTCTCGACTAAGCATCCTAATACTGGGCTGCAGTAGATCTGCACCCTTGGTCATGTTGAGGGTGCCTCAGGATGGGGCACCCTCAATATACCGAACAATAAGAAAAGTTATCACAGGGTAGTAGTTCAATTGGTAGAGCAGCGGTCTCCAAAACCGCAAGTTGTGGGTTCGAGCCCCTCCTACCCTGCCACTTTTCATCAGATGATCCCTTGAAGCATGTTTCGCAAGATTTTCCAATACATCGCCGAGATTAAAGGCGAACTTAAAAAAACAACTTGGCCTTGGGACAGCGATCCGAAAGCTAAAGGCTTTAAAAAGTATCGCGAACTCTGGGGATCCACATTGGTCGTTCTGATCGCAATGGTACTGCTAGGCGCTTATGTGGCGTCTTTTGACGTCATCCTTGCCTTTGTCGTTAACTGGATCATCAGTGTCGCCAGTTAATCCGCCTGCAATTTTTTTAATCCATCCCACCCGATACGCAATACTTCCATGTCCAGTATCCCTGAGCCCAAGAATCAATGGTATGTGATGCACGTTCTTTCCGGCCAGGAAGGACGTGTCCGTGACCGTATTCTCCGCAAAGTCTGCGCCGAAGAGATGGGTGAATATATCTTCGACATCCTTGTGCCGACCGAAATGGTTTCCGAAATCCGCAACGGAAAGAAAATGGAAACCAAGCGCAAGTTCTTCCCTGGATACGTCCTGGCCAATATGGCGCTCCTCCAGCCCGACGGTTCATTGAACAAGAACGTCTGGTATTTCGTCCTTCAGACCGATGGAGTTATCGGCTTTGCCGGTTCCAGAGACAAGCCCATGCCTATGCGCGAACGAGAAGTGGAAGACATGCTTGCCCAAATCCAGGAACGTTCCGAAGGTACCCGTCCGAAAATTCAATTTGAAGTGGGCGATACCGTCCGTGTGGCGGAAGGTCCCTTCCAGAGCCAGGAAGGCATCATTGAGGAAATTGATCCTGAACGAGGCAAACTTCGCGTCAGCGTTTCCATTTTCGGACGTTCCACTCCCGTTGATCTGGAATTCTGGCAGGTTGAAAAAGCCTGAGTCTCCACGTCAACTCCCCCCCCTTTCCCCGCTAACAAAGTAAAACCATGGCAAAAGAAGTAACAAAAATCATCAAGCTCCAGATCTCTGCCGGCGCGGCAAATCCGTCGCCGCCCGTGGGTCCCGCCCTCGGTCAGGCTGGTGTCAACATCATGGCGTTTTGCAAGGAATTCAACGCAGCCACACAGAAGCAGGCTGGCGATATCCTTCCCGTCGTGATCACCGTCTATAAGGACAAATCCTTCTCCTTCATCACCAAGCAGCCCCCGGGTGCCGTTCTTCTCAAGAAGGCTGCCGGTATTGCTTCCGGTTCTGGAGAACCGAACAAGAAAACGGTCGCCACGATCTCCAAGGCCAAGCTTATGGAAGTCGTCAACACCAAGCTCCCTGACATGAATACTCAGGATCCAGAAAAGGCCGCCCTCATCCTGGCTGGCCAGGCCCGTCAAATGGGTATCCAAATCGAAGGTATGTAATTTCCATCCGCAGGAGGATCCCCCCTCAAGGATCCGAACGCACTGCCCAACACACACATGTCCAAAAAACGCAGCAAGCGATATCAAGAAGCAGCCAAGCTTGTTACCCCCGGTAAGAGCTACAGCATCCCGGAAGCCGTGGAAACGATGAAGTCTTTCCCCGCTCCCAAATTCGACCCCACCGTCACCGTCTCGTTCCACCTGACGGTAGACCCCCGCAAGTCCGATCAGATGGTTCGCGGGAGCGTTTCCCTTCCCCATGGTACCGGTAAGAACGTACGCGTTCTCGTCTTTGCCAAGGGTGATGCTGCAAAAGCAGCAGAAGAAGCAGGAGCCGAATACGTTGGTTTCGAAGATCTCATCAAGAAAGTCCAGGAAGGATTCACCGACTTTGACTCGGCCATTGCCACCCCCGACGCCATGACGGAGGTTCGCAAGGTTGCCCGTGTCCTCGGTCCCCGCGGCCTGATGCCCAACCCGAAGACCGGAACGGTTACCGACGACACAGCCAAGGCTGTTCGCGAAGTCAAGGCCGGTCGTGTCGACTACAAGGTCGACAAAAACGCCAACATCTCTGCCGCTGTCGGCAAGCTCTCCTTCGATAACGAAAAAATCGCTGAAAACGCCAAGGCATTCATCGATTCCGTCGTCAAGGCTCGTCCCTCCTCCGCGAAGGGCGCCTACATCGAATCCGCCACGATTTCCTGCGCTATGTGCCCCGGTCTGACCGTTGACTCCGCAGAACTCGGCAAACTGTAAACACAAACCGGAACACAATACATATGAATCCTGATAAGCGCATCATCATCGACGACTTGATCGCCCGCGTCAACGGGTCTCCGTTCCTGATTGTTATCGACTACACGAAGGTTACCGTCCCCGAATTTACCGGTCTTCGCGCCAAGCTCTCCGAGTCCGGCGCCCAGTGCCACGTCGTGAAGAACAACTTCATGCACAAAGCTTTGACAGAAGCAGGCCTTCCGGACATCGGAGAATACCTCACCGGACAAACCGCATTCATCACCGGTTCTTCCGACATTATCGGAGCGGCCAAAGTCATGAACGCCTTCAACAAGACCTCTAAAAAAGGTGCCTACAAAGTGGCCCTGGTTGATGGTTCCGTTCTTGATGCCGCCGCTATCCAAGCCCTCGGCGAACTTCCCTCCCGTGAAGCCCTCCTTGCCAAACTCCTCGGAACTATCAACGCTGCCGGCTCCGCCCTCGCTCGCGTTATCCAGGCTTATGTGGACAAGGAAAACGGATCGGACGAAGCCCCTGCCGCCTAATCACTTGACCAGATGGCTCGGTTGCATTATAACATCCAACCCAACCGAGCCTGAATCTCCAGAATGGTTCCTTTGTCGGAACTCCGGCCGGAGAACTGAAATGCCGGGGAGCCCCCCGGCGCGACTTGAACCTAAACTAATACAATACAATGGCTGATATTAATAAAATCGCAGAAGACCTCGGCACGCTGACCATCCTTGAAGCTGCTGAACTCGTCAAGCTCCTCGAAGAAAAGTGGGGCGTTTCCGCCGCTGCTCCCGTAGCCGCCGCCGGTGCCGCCGCCGCTCCCGCCGAAGCTGCTGAAGAAAAAACCGAATTCAACCTCGTCATCGCTGAAGGTGGTCCCAACAAGATTGCCGTCATTAAGGTTGTCCGCGAAGTCAAGGCCGGTCTCGGACTTGCCGATGCCAAGAAGCTTGTGGAAAGCGCTCCCGCTGTCCTGCTTGAAGGTGTCTCCAAGGATGAAGCTGAAGCTGGCAAAGCCAAGCTGGAAGCTGCCGGTGCCAAGGCTGAAATCAAGTAAGCTTTTTCTCCCCTGCGCAGCAGGAGAGGGCGCAAATCCTTCTCCTGCTGCGTTCGCGTGCATCCATTCGGGATGCCCCCCCATGACATGATCGACCGGAGTTCGCCGGATTGAACCTGCGGGTTCCGGTCGGTTCTGTCTAAAACGAACCAAGCCCAGCATCCGGGCGCAAGGATGCAACCAGTAACATCTCCTCTACAGCAGCCCATGTCACAGCGACTCTACTTCGGGAACATTAAGGAAGTCATCGAACCGCCAAATTTGATTGAGATTCAACTTCAATCATACTTTGATTTTCTCCAGAAAGACACTCCCGCAGCAGAGCGGAAGGATATCGGTCTTCAAGGAGTGATGAAGGAAATCTTCCCCATCAAGAGCTACGACGAAAACATTGAACTGGACTTCGTTTCCTATGAAATTGAAGATCCCAAAGTCAGTGATTACGAAGCTATCCGCTCCGGCGAAACTTATGGTGCTGCCCTACAGGTCAATTTCCGTCTGAAATCCGAAAATGAATCCAAGACGGAAACCGTTTACATGGGAGAAATTCCCATGATGACCAATCGCGGCACATTCGTTATCAACGGCGCGGAACGCGTCATCGTCTCCCAGTTGCACCGTTCTCCGGGTATTTGCTTTGAAAGTACCCAGCACCTCAACGGGAAGATGCTTCATTCCTTCCGCATCATCCCCGATCGCGGTTCCTGGCTTGAAGTCCAGTTCGACACGAACGATCTCCTTTACGTTTACCTTGACCGCCGCCGCCGCCGCCGCAAGTTTCTTGCCACAACGTTCATGCGTTACCTCGGGTTTACGTCCGACCGGGATATCGTCAAGCAATTCTACGATATCAAGAAACTGGACTTGAACGAAGATCTCACCGAAGAGGAACTCACCAACCTCGTCGTCGTCGAGTCCGTCATTCGCGACGAAAAGACCATCGTCAAGGCATTCGACGCCGTCACCAAGGGGGTCGTTCTCCAGCTTCTCCAATTCGGAGTTAAAGAAATCGAAGTCATCGACCAGTCTCAGGAAGAAGTCCTTATCAAGACCCTCAAGAAGGATCCTGCCAAGGATGAAGATTCCGCCTTGAAGGAAATCTACAAGCGTCTCCGCCCCGGCGATCCCGCTACGGCAACGCAAGCCCGCACTTTGCTCAACCGTCTCTTCAATGATCCGAAGAAGTACGACCTGACCCGTGTCGGACGTTACAAGATCAACCAAAAGCTCGGTCTCACGACCAGCCTCGACCAGCGTCTGATGACTGCCGAGGACTTTCTCAGTTCCCTCAAGTACCTTCTCAAACTCAAGAAGGGCGAAGGTGTGGTCGACGATATCGACCACCTTGGTAGCCGCCGTGTACGTGCCGTTGGCGAACTGATGGCCAATCAGTGCCGCGTGGGTCTTGCTCGTACGGAACGCCTGGTTAAGGAACGCATGACCCTCATCGACCAGAACATCGAAGGAGTCACCCCCAGCAAGCTCATCAATCCGAAGGCACTCAGCGCCGTTGTCCGCGATTTCTTCGGACGTTCCCAGTTGAGCCAGTTCATGGATCAGATCAATCCCCTGGCCGAACTGACTCACAAGCGCCGTCTCTCCGCCCTCGGACCGGGTGGTCTGAACCGCGACCGCGCCGGATTCGAAGTTCGAGACGTACATCCTTCCCACTACGGACGCATCTGCCCGATCGAAACGCCGGAAGGTCCCAACATCGGCCTCATCAACTCGATGTGTACTTATGCACGCATCAATGAATTCGGTTTCATCGAAACGCCCTACCGTAAAGTCATCAACGGTCGTGTCTCCAACGAAATCGAGTACATCACCGCCGACCAGGAAGAAGGACACCTCGTTGCCCAGGCGAACAACAAAATCGACGACGAAGGCAACTTCCTCACGGCAAACGTGACCGCCCGTCTCGGAGGCGACTTCATCGAAGTCGACCCGATGGACGTCACCTACATGGACGTTTCACCCAAGCAACTCGTTTCCATCGCCGCAGGCCTCATCCCGTTCCTCGAACACGATGACGCCAACCGTGCACTCATGGGTTCGAACATGCAGCGCCAAGGTGTGCCTCTCATGGTCGCCGAATCTCCCCTCGTCGGTACCGGTCTCGAAGGCAAGTCGGCCCGCGATTCGCGTTCCGTCGTACTCGCAGAAGCCGATGGTATCGTCGCCTCCGCGTCGGCCGAAGTCATCATCACCACCCCCGATGGTCAGTTGCCCGTCCGTCCCGAAGTCTTCCTTTCCGATCCGGAAAGCGTCAAGACCGATCGCGACAACGGCATCTACGTCTATCCTCTTCGCAAGTTCATGCGTTCCAATGCAGGCACCTGCATCAACCAGAGACCTATCGTCCGTCGCGGACAGGCCGTTAAGACCGGAGATGTCCTGGCTGACGGCCCGAACACCGACGGAGGAGAACTCGCCCTCGGACGCAATGTTCTCGTGGCTTACATGCCTTGGAACGGATACAACTTCGAAGACGCCATTGTCATCTCCCAGCGTGTCGTCATGAACGACACCTACACATCGATTCACATCTCTGAATTCGAAGTACAGGCTCGCGATACCAAGCTGGGACCGGAAGAAATCACCCGGGACATTCCGAATGCCGGCGACGAAGCCCTCAAAAACCTCGACCACGACGGTGTCATCCGCATCGGTGCCGAAGTGAAACCCGGCGATATTCTCGTTGGCAAGATCACTCCGAAGTCCGAAACGGAACTCGCTCCCGAAGAACGCCTCCTGCGAGCCATCTTCGGTGAGAAGGCAGCCGAAGTGAAAGATACTTCCCTGCGCGTACCTTCCGGTTGTACAGGTATCGTAATGGATGTCCGCACGTCGTCCCACAGTTCCACCCGCGGTCATGACGATCTGATCGTCGACACAGCCGAGAAGAAGAAGCAATTCAAGAAGATTAACGACGAGCACAAGAAGAAGATCGACCAATTGATCGATCAGCTTACCAAGAAGCTCTCCGACATCCTGCTGGGTGAAAAAATCCCGCTCGACGTTGTCAATGCCCAGACGGGTGAAATCATCATTCCTGCCAATCGCAAGATCACCAAGACCCTACTTCGCAAGCTCGCCCTCGTCCACGACCACATCGAAATCGACCCGAGCCCGATCCGCAACAAAATCTTTGAAATCATCACCTCCTTCGAAGGACGCTTCACCGAACTCGATGAAGAACGCGAACATCGCCTCGACCTCATGGAATCAGGAGATGAATCCGAACCTGGCGGAATCAAAGAAGTCAAGGTTTACATCGCAGCCAAGCGTAAGCTCGGCGTCGGTGACAAGATGGCAGGCCGCCACGGAAACAAAGGCGTCGTCGCCAAGATTGTTCCCGAAGCCGACATGCCCTTCCTCTCGGACGGAACTCCGGTTGACATCGTGCTGAACCCCCTGGGCGTGCCTTCTCGAATGAATGTCGGCCAGGTGCTTGAAGCTCACTTGGGCGTCGCAGCCAAGGCTCTCGGTTTCAAGGTAGCCACCCCCGTTTTCGACGGCATTCACGAATCCAAGATCTGGGATTACATGTCCCAAGCTAAAAAGATCGACGGTTTCACCTGGATTGGCGACGGGAAAGACGGCACAGTGGCCGGCAAGAGCACTCTTTACGACGGTCTCACCGGCGAACCGTTCCACAACCCGGTCGTGGTCGGTTATACCTACATGCTCAAGTTGAACCACTTGGTTGCAGACAAGATCCACGCCCGTGCAGTCGGTCCCTACAGCCTCGTGACTCAGCAACCCCTCGGCGGCAAAGCCCAATACGGCGGTCAGCGCTTCGGGGAAATGGAAGTGTGGGCACTGGAAGCATACGGCGCAGCGTACACGCTGCAGGAACTCCTTACCGTCAAATCCGACGACGTTCAGGGCCGTACGCGTATCTACGAATCCATCGTCAAGGGGGACAACTCCCTGGAAGCCGGTACCCCGGAATCCTTTAACGTGTTGATCAAGGAAATGCAGTCCCTTGGCCTGGATGTCCGTCCCGGCAGCAAGGAAGACCTCGCGAAGTCCCGCGACGAGCTGGACGAACTGGGTGACCTCGACCTTTCCTTCGACATGTCCGCCGATATGTCCGACATCTCCTCTGATGACGACATCCTCGGTGACCTGTAACCATATCCTCGTCCAACCAGAACACACACAGTTCAAAATCCGCCTTGCGTCTTCAGGGGCGCAAGGCAAAACCCCACCACTCCAAGCTTAATCAGATATGTCTGAAGCCCCTTCCATCCGGGAACTCCATGGATATAACGACAAGCCCAAGTCGTTCGATCAAGTATCCATCACCGTTGCCAATCCCGACGCCATCCGCGCCTGGTCCTTCGGTGAGGTTACCAATCCAGAGACAATCAATTACCGTACGTTCAAGCCAGAAAAAGGCGGCTTGTTCTGCGAACGCATTTTCGGACCGACGCGCGATATGGAATGCGCCTGCGGCAAGTACAAGAGAGTCAAGCACAAGGGTGTCGTCTGCGACCGTTGCGGCGTAGAAGTTACCAACTCCCGAGTCCGCCGTGAACGCATGGGACACATTGAATTGGCCGTCCCCGTCTCCCACATTTGGTTCTACAAGTGCATGCCCAGCCGCATCGGCCTGATGCTGGACATGACGGCACGCCATCTGGAACGCGTCATCTACTACGAAGATTACATCGTCATCGATCCTCTGGACACGCCCCTGGAAAAGGGACAGATCCTCACTGAGGATGAATTCCGCAGTTATGAAGACGAATACGGTGACGACGCATTCAAGGCAGGAATGGGAGCCGACGCCATCCAGGAAATGCTTAAAAACATTGATCTGGAAGCCCTTATCGCCCAACTGCAGGAGGAAATGGAAAACACCAATTCCAAGCAGAACAAGCGTAAAATAGCCAAGCGTCTGAAACTCGCTCAGGGATTCCTCCAGTCCAATACCCGCCCGGAATGGATGATCATGAATGTCCTGCCGGTCATTCCTCCCGACCTCCGTCCTCTCGTTCCCCTCGAAGGCGGACGCTTCGCTACCTCCGACCTCAACGATCTGTACCGCCGCGTCATCAATCGCAACAACCGATTGAAGACCCTGCTTCAGCTCAAGACGCCGGAAGTCATCATTCGCAACGAAAAGCGCATGCTTCAGGAAGCCGTTGACGCCCTGTTCGACAATGGTCGCCATGGCCGGGCCGTAACCGGAGCCGGTAATCGTCCCCTCAAGTCCCTGTCCGACATGCTCAAGGGCAAAGGAGGCCGCTTCCGTCAGAACCTCCTCGGCAAACGCGTCGACTACTCGGGACGATCCGTCATCGTGATTGGACCGGAACTGAAGATGAGCCAATGCGGTCTTCCCAAGAAGATGGCCCTCGTCCTCTTCGAACCCTTCATCATCCACCGCCTCAAGGAACTCGGATACGTCCATACCGTACGCTCCGCCAAGAAACTCATTGACCGCAAGACGCCTGAAGTATGGGACATCCTTGAAGAGGTCACCAAGGGACATCCGGTCATGCTGAACCGCGCCCCGACCCTTCACCGCCTGTCCATTCAGGCATTTGAACCGGTTCTGATCGAAGGTTCTGCAATCCGCTTGCATCCGCTTGTTTGCAATGCCTACAATGCTGACTTCGACGGTGACCAGATGGCCGTGCACGTTCCTCTTTCCGTGGAAGCCCAGCTCGAAGCAAGGCAGCTCATGTTGTCCACCAACAACATCTTCTCCCCGGCCTCCGGCAAGCCCATCACCACGCCTACGCAGGACATTATTCTCGGCGCCTACTTCCTCACGCACACCCGTGCCGTGGAAATCAAGAACCAACAAGATAATCCCCACCTTCTTCCCCTCTTCGAGTCTATCGGAGAAGTGGAATACGCCATTGCCGCCCGCAAGATCGGCTACCACAACTGGATTCGTCTCCGCAACCCCGACTACGGTAAAAAGCCCGAAGAAGTCGTCTACGGAGACGTCACCAAAAAGGTGCTTATCACTACGGCCGGACGTGTCCGTTTTAATGAAATCTGGCCTGAGGAAATCGGTTACATCAACCGTAACGTCGGCAAGAAGCAAATGGGGGATATCATTTGGCGCTGCTACCAGACGGTAGGCAAGGAACGTACCGTTCAAACCCTTGACGCTCTCAAAAACCTCGGTTTCAAGGAAGCTACGCGTTCCGGGTGCTCTATCGGTATTGTCGACATGGTCGTTCCCTCCCAGAAGAAGGAAGAAATCGACAAGGCCTACAAAGCCGTCGAAAAAGTCACCAAGCAGTACAAGAACGGTATCATCACCGATGGCGAACGCTATCAGAAGATCGTCGACATCTGGACTCAGACCACCGACATCATCCAGAAAGCCCTCTACTCCAAACTGGAACACAACGAAGGTTCCGCCATGGCCAGCCCGCTCTATATGATGGTTGACTCCGGCGCCCGCGGTAACAAGGCCCAGGTCAAGCAGCTCTCCGGCATGCGCGGTCTTATGGCCAAGCCCAGTGGTGAAATTATCGAACGCCCGATTACGTCCAACTTCCGAGAAGGCCTCTCCGTGCTGGAATACTTCATTTCCACCCACGGCGCCCGCAAGGGGTTGGCTGATACCGCTTTGAAGACGGCAGACTCCGGGTACATGACCCGCAAGCTCGTCGATGTAGCCCAGGATGTCATCGTCTTCGCCGACGATTGCCACACATCCAACGGGATCACCGTTCATGCCATCTATGACGGTGAAGACGAAGTAGCCTCCCTCGCCAGCCGCATTTACGGACGCGTTTCCTGTGAACGTATCGTGGATCCGGTCTCCGGCGAAGTCATTGTGGACGTCAACCAGCTCATTGATGAAAAGCAGGCCGACAAGCTTGAAAAAATCGGTGTGGAACAGCTCAAGATCCGTTCTGTCCTCACCTGCGACCTCAAGCGCGGCTGCTGTGCCAAATGCTATGGTCTCAACCTCGCTACCGGCCTCGAAGTAAAAATCGGCGAAGCCGTCGGCATCATTGCCGCCCAGTCCATCGGTGAACCCGGTACGCAGCTCACCATGCGTACGTTCCACGTCGGCGGTACGGCGACCACAGCATTCAAACAGCCTATCATCAAGGTCAAGAATCCCGGTAAAGTCGTCTACCCCGAAGACCTCACCGTCGTCGAAGACGCCAATGGCAACCACGTTGTCCTCAACAAACAGGGCTCCGTATCCATCGTCAACGACAAGGGACGCGAAATTGATTCCTACCAGATCATCCTCGGTACCGTTCTCTATGTGCCAAACGGCGGTACAATCAACAAGGACGATACCCTCGCCACTTGGGATCCGTACAACGTACCTGTCATTTCGCAATTCTCCGGTAAAGTAGAATTCAAGGACATCATTGTCGGCATCACCGTTTCCAAGGAAAAGGACAACCAGACCGGCACCTCTTCCATGGTCGTCATTGAGCACAAACAGGAACTCCATCCGCAGGTCGTTATCAAGGATTCCAAGACCCACGAAATCCTGGCTTCCTACGCCATTCCCTCTGGAGCCAATATCTCCGTCAAGGAAGGTGAAAACATCACCGCAGGTACCATGCTGGCCAGAACGCCCCGCAAAGCGTCCAAGACGAAGGATATTACTGGTGGTCTTCCCCGCGTTGCCGAACTCTTTGAAGCTCGCAAGCCCAAAGATGCCTGCACGATCGCCCGTATCGACGGTACGGTCAAAATGGACGGAGTTCCCAACTCCCGCGGCAAGAAGAATATTATCGTCGTCGATCCCTCCACGGGAGAAGAAGTCGATCACCTCGTCCCGCTCAATAAGCATATCGTTGTCCACGAAGGTGACCACGTGCATCAAGGCGATCAACTGACGGAAGGCTCAGTCTCCCCGGATGAAATCCTCGACGTCTGCGGCAAGGAAAAACTTCAGGAACACCTCGTCAACGAAGTTCAGGAAGTCTATCGTCTCCAAGGGGTGGAAATTAACGACAAGCACGTCGAAATCATCATTCGGCAGATGCTGCGTAAAGTCGTCATCATCGAACCCGGCAACACCGAGTTCCTGTGGGGCGACCAGGTCGACAAAACCACCTTTGACCGCGTCAACGAAGAAACAGTCGCCAAAGGCGGTACTCCCGCCATTGCCCGACCGGTTCTCCTCGGTATCACGAAAGCATCCCTCGAAACGGAATCCTTTATCTCCGCCGCTTCCTTCCAGGATACGACACGCGTCCTGACGGAAGCCTCTACTCTCGGCAAGACCGATATGCTGGAAGGCTTCAAGGAAAACGTCATCATGGGGCACCTCATTCCCGCCGGCACGGGCTTTTCGACCTACCGTAACATTGAAGTACATCCCGCCGACGGAGTCGAAGAGATCATACCTACCCCCGAAACTCCGGACGACGGAGAAGGAGGAATCGAAGATTCCATCAACTTCGGTGAAGACCGCTAAGTCATCCCGAAGCCGATAGAATCCTCGTTCAAAAATTCAGAGGCTGTTCCGCATGTTCGGAACAGCCTCTTTTGCTTATCAATAATACGGTATCCGCACTCACAACGGAGCACAGGCATGTTCTTTCAAGGAACGGCGGGCTTCTGGTCTCGCCCAAATCGCTTCATGCCCTCCAGGGAATTCCTCATAGGAAACATCCGCAAATCTGTCTCGAAGCCTGCGGGCCTGTTCTACCGGAATCTGCCGGTCGTGCGTCGCGGCCAGGATGACAACCGGAACCTTGATCCGGGGAGCATACAAGTCGGAACGGAATATTCCACCTACCAGCACGGACACCATCCAATCCGGGGCATACATCCGGGCACATGCTCCGAAACTGTCGAACGGCACACAGAGGATCAATCTTCCTACGGAGCGCCGGGCTGCTATGTGCGTTGCTACTCCGGTTCCCAACGAGTTACCTACCAGAACCACCTGTGACCAATTCCGGTCCGTCTCCTGCAAAATAGTTTCCACAACACGGATCATATCGTCCACTACTGTTTCCTCCGACGGCCATCCTGAACTTCTCCCGGAACCACGGTAATTCACTAGGAGCTTTGCCACAGGCCAGGAATCGACAGCACTTAGATAACTGGCAACATCACGCCCTCTTCCCGGGCAAAAAACAATCAAAGGCGCCCCAGGCTTCTCCTGGAACCATCCATCCAGTTGTTCTCCCCCCACCTCAAAACTCCGTCTGCTCTCCGACCATGCGGCATAACGCCGGGCATAAGTATTCGCATCCTTCATCGGTTGCGGATTGAATACTACAAGCCCCCTTCCCCACATCACCCATGCCACCCAGCAAGCCGCCAGCAAGACAAGCACAATCCCCCCCAGGATACACACTCTTTTTCCCGTACCCCGTAACATTCCTTTACTTGTTGAATTTCTCAACCATCGAATCATTCCTTACGCTCCATTCTGCATTCTCCGTTGAAAGATGCAATTGAACTCTTAATTATTCTCATCCATGATTTTATCTTCAGGAAAACAGAAGTTGAAACACAGCCAACAAATATACGGAGCTTCGGAGTCATCCCTCCAAAGCCCCGTTGAATATCGATAATTTTAGAAACTGCTAATCCGATAGCTTGTACACCTCCGCGGCGCTCATCAGGAACGCGCCAGTGCCGTACACTTCAGTATTGCTTTTCTGCACCTGTTTCGGATCGGCTCCAACGGGTTGCACCCAGCAGAGTTTGCCTTCAGTATCGACAGAGTTCACCAGAGCCTTCCATCCCTTTTGGACAATGGGAAGAAAACGCTTCTTCGGTAACAATCCCGCATTGATACCGTAAGCCATGGCATAGGTCATAAAGCCTGTCGCACTAGTTTCCGGAGCGGGATAACTGACTGGATCCAACAGGCTGGCGTGCCAGCATCCGTCTTCCTGCTGGAGTCCGGCAAGACGGTCACACATTTCCACGAAAAGCTTTTCATAGAAGGGTCTGTACCTCTTGTCATCGGCAGGCAGTGCCTTGAGTATCTCTGCCAAGCCCCCCATCACCCATCCATTGCCACGCCCCCAGAAAACCTTCTGCCCGTTGGCTTCCTTTTTATTGATGTACGAGGCATCGCGAAAGAACAGGCGTTCCTCAACATCGTAGAGTTTGTCATAGGTTGCCTTGTATTCACTGGAGGCAAACTCCATATACTTTTCATCCCCCGTCAAGGTATAAAGCCGGGCATAGACAGGAGGCGCCATAAACAGGGCATCGCACCACGACCAGCGTTCATACTGCCCGGAGGTGCCATGAATCATCTTGGCTGGATCCATGCAGCGATTGGCAATCACCCAGTCGGCCCGCGCCTGAGTCGGCATCTTCATCAGCTTCTTCCCATGCTTGGCATACATATCCAGGTATGCCTGACCGACACAAATATCGTCGGCATGATACATGTAAGGACCCACCTGCCATATCATACGGTTAAAGAGCTTCTGGAGCCACTGATCATATTTTTTATCGCCGCTCAATTCCGCCCAGTCGAACATGCCTACATACAGGGCACCATTGAGCCAGCTCTGCGGAGACCGGGACGAGGGTTGATCCGGAAAGTACGAAATTTGCCAATCAGCCACTTTGCGTGCAATATTCAGCACATCCTGCTTCCGGAAGTCCGAAGCATATGACCGTGCCGGGGCATTCATGCGAATGGCTGTTTCAAAAGCACGAAATCCCGGATATTTATAGTTGTACATCCACAGAAGATTGGACTTACCCTGGGTTCCACTTACCACAAATGGTCGGACATTGTCCCTCCGGGACGATGCCGTCACTGGTTCCGATTTCCATGTTTTACCCTTATCGGATGTTTCCCAGCGCTCAATTTCGAAAATGTCCTTCACCGGGCGCGAAGCATAGACAACATCGGGATTATCATGGTCGAGGTACACCCCTCCGGAATAATTACATTCGTATTCCGACTGTTCTTTGGGGTAGACGTTTCTTTGGAACCACCGACCGGCCTTTGTGATCTTGTGATTGTTCCACTTCGAGCCATCCCAGCGAGCATACCAGTAGGAATGTTCCGTCAGGACATTGCTAAATCGGGCATATACAAGGACTGGATACTCGTTTTCATCGAAAGCCACATCCCAGATCCACGCTTTCTCCAACGTTTTGCCAGCATCATAGACCTTGTCGCATCGGGAAGGAGGCACCGCTCCGCCATCCGCCAACTTGCCAATGAGACGTCCATCAGCTCCCCAGAGGGAGCCATCCCGGTACATGGCGAAGTAGATGGAGTTTGTCGGTTCATTCCTTGGATGTCCATCTGTGAAAGCCAGAAAGATCTTATCCTTCCCGTTGTTGGTGGCCTTCAGATAGGGTCGTACGGAATTGTTCGTCTTTTCATCCTGAATCAAGGTCTGTGCCGGACTCCACGTCTTCAAATCGTCCGTATACACCATGTTCGGTTTGAAATTCGGTCCCCGGAACAAGAGGTAAATCCTGCCGTTTTCTCCAGTCAGCAAAGCCGGATTAGTATAGCAAACCCCCATCGGACCTTTAACATCGGGTCTGATACTTAGTTCTTCATCCCATTCCGATATATCGCCGGGCTTTTTAGTTACACGGTAATAGATCGGAGAATTCTTCGTCCCTCCATGAGCGGAATAAAATACTGCCACACGCTTGTCAGGAAGAACCAGGAAAGAAGGATTGGCGTGGTCGTCATAATCCAGCTTGTCATGAAGCTTGAACGATTTCTTCTCCCCGGAGGTAGGATTCATAGAAAAAGCCCGGATACTGCCCTCCCTGTCTACCGCTCCGCCAATGATCACACCGTCCACATACACGGCGCGTGGATCGGAAAACCAGCACCAGGCACCGTCATCGGCTACAACCTCGCAGTCTTCCGCATAAGGAGGCATGGAAGGAGGTGATGCCAAAACGGTTCCAACTCCAGAGTACCACAAAAGAGATGCGCACGCTACCGTACGCAGGTGAGAAAGCCCTCCTGACAAAAGCTTCATTCTTTTCTTCATATCAGCAGAGGAGGAATGGTGATTATTACTTATCAAGTTTGATCACGGACAAGCCGATAGGGAGGTCATGCTTGGTATTCTTCATCCCGGGAAATGGCATGTCAAAGTTGACGATGATGAGCTCGTCCCCGATCACAAGAGGTTCACAAGGCTGGTCAAGTTTGCCTCCGGCACCGGTTGTATTGCCGTTTTCGCTGATGATCCGGAAGGTAGACTTATCCACATCATACATATGGATCGAATTTCGTTTCGAATTTGTCACGTAGATTTTGTTGGTATCCCGGTCGCACACGATGCCATCACAGCAATTGATCGAAGGGTCATCGACAATGATTTCCTGCTTAATAGGTTTGCCACTGGCGGAAAAAGTCGTCCGGGAAATCACACCGTCACCGAACCGTCCACTGTACATGCGCCCCTGATTATCGAACGTAACGCCATCGGCTCCGTCGGTTTCCGCTTGGGGATCTGCAGACGGTTTGGCATCATACTGGGCTACCAGATGAGGATCGGAAGCATTGGGAAGTAGCTTCACTTCGCCCTTCTTCATCTCATCGAGGGAAATGGCATAAACCCCGCTCTGATTCGGCTTGCCGGGAAGATCGAAATGGGTATCGCTGACATATGCCTTTCCATTATGCCAACGCACGGCATTGGCCAGTTTAAAGCCGGATGCCGCCACTTCACACCGTACGGGCTTTCCGTTTTCCACAACAATACGAAGAAGGCGAGATTTGTAGTTTTTGTCGTTAAAATACTGATTATCGGCAATGTACAGATTACCGTCGGGTCCAAATTCAATGCCCATGGGGTGTACCTTGCCCGTGTCCGGATGAGGAGTCAGTTTATCGAACCAAATACTTACATTCCTGTTTTTATCGATACGGAACAATTTGGATCCACCTACCTTCTCATAGTCGATGTAATTCGGGGCGGAAAGAATAATGCTTCCGTCAGCCGCCACAGACATGCCGTCGGGTACCGAACAAGTAGCGGGATCCAAATTGACAAACATCTGCGGTTTCAAAGAAAGCGGAGGGAGGACCTGGGTTGAAGCGACGGCATTCGTCGATTCCGGTAAACTGGAACAACCAGCAGAAACAAGAACAGCACCAAGCGCCGACACTAAGAGGAGATATTGGTTTTTCATAGAAAAATTGTGTGATACGAGAAATACGACTATTTCTGACACAATCTTTCATCAATAAAAACACGGGCGGCTCCGTTCCTTGAGAACGTTAAGCCGCCCGAGCAGGCCATTCAAAAAGCCAAGGTATATTTTAACGTTTGGTCGGGAATTTTTTCTCAATCAACGTCTTGCCATCCGTATCAAAGGCGCGCATTTTAATGCCGCTCCTGTCAATATCCAGTCTGGCTCCGCTGTGGTTGCTACCGACCAGAAGAGGATAGTTCCTCTTTCCTTGTACCGGTTCATGGAAGTCATACCTATGCGTATGCCCGGCAATCATCAGATCAATCCCAGCCTTATTCAGCATATTGAGCATCTTGGAGCTGATGTCGTTCATTCCATGTTCCTTGTTATATTGCTCAATTTCAGAAATCGGGAAATGGGACATCACAATGCGATGGCGTGCCTTTTTGAAATCCGGACTTTGCAGAACACCCTTCAACCACTCGGCCTGTTCCGTCCTGTAATGATCAAAATCCGTCAATCCGGCATAAACAGGATGCGTATCGGGTTTATCCTCTCCACAATCCAGAAATATGACAAACGTATCTCCAATCGTTTGCGTTCCGTATATATTCCCGCTCTCTTGAGGAACATAGCCAGAATAGTCGCGAGCCAAAGCCCCTCTCGTTTCATGGTTGCCGCGGACAAGAATAAAGGGCTTTTCTTTGGCAAACATATTGACGCACAAATCAATGTAGCTCTTGTAAGGTTGTCCCGCAGACATACAGTAGCTTGTAATATCCCCCACGAGGAACATGGCGTCACAAGAACCATAGTCTCCAAGCTCCAGTAATTTTTTCAGTTTGCCGGGGTCATCGTGAATATCGCTGGCCGCAAACAGAGAACATTTGTCAATTCTCGGTGAAAAGGTTTTGAAATCATACCACGGAGACTGGATCTCCTTGCCATACACCACCTTGTAAGGTTGAAAAGTTGTAATCTCCTTAGAACAAATCCGGTACTGGTAGGCTGTACCCGGTTCCAAATCGTGAACGCGAATGGCATTGAATGTATTGTTGGCTTCCTTCAACCCGTCTCGACGAGAATAATAAACTTTGGCATCACTGTCGGGAGCGCCTTGTTTCTTCACTTCAACCCAGGAAAATCCTTTCTCCGTTGTCGTAAACAGGAAGGAAACCCCCTTATTGCCGACTTCCTGCAAATAGGGACCGTGGTCAAATGAATATTCGTCCCCGGCCAAGGCCGGGTTTGCGTAAAAGCTCAAACTCAACAGAGCTGCAGCTACTAATAACTTGATTTTCATGGTATCGTACAATGGTAGATGAATAAATTCTGTACATGACCACTTACGTTCCTGTAAGGATAAAAATTTCCTTTATCCTGATTTTTTCTGAAAAATTCATTCCCATTCATCCGGAAATATCTTTTCCATGAAAGATTGCCTCTCCTCCGGGCGTAGGTGATTGTATGAGTTTTTCCTTTCTCACCTCTTGGAGGGCATTCATGCTCCTGGCTGTAACATTCCTGCCATGTTTGTCCGAATCAAAGGGAGAGGAGCTCCCCCGCCCGGCACCTTCCTCATTCGTCGATCCCCACATTGGAACGGGAGGGCACGGACACGTTTTTGTGGGAGCCAGCGTGCCTTTCGGACTCGTCCAGCTTGGTCCTACCAATGTTTCCCAAGGCTGGGACTGGTGTTCCGGATACCACATATCGGACGCAAGTATCATCGGCTTCAGCCACACGCATCTGAGCGGTACAGGATGCCACGATCTTGGAGATATCTCCCTCATGCCAGTCATCGGAGAAGTTCCCTTGTCCCGCGGTTCCAAGGATAATCTGCTTTCCGGACTCGGATCATCCTTCGACCATTCCTCGGAACAAGTTCGACCCGGATACTATGCCGTCCATCTGGACCGATTCGGGATTGATGTGAAATTAACAGCCACACAGAGAACAGGTTTCCACAAATACACGTTTCCCAAGACTGAAGACGCACGAATCATCGTAGACCTGAAACATGGGGTCGGCAGTGGAAATCAAACCGAAGTCCAATTCCACCGGGAGAGCAATACCGTCATATCGGGATTCCGCCACACCAAAGGCTGGGCAAACAATCGGAAGCTCTTCTTCGTCATAGAATTTTCTCGTCCGATGAAACAATGGATGGAATCCGAAGGCTCACATCCGTCGACAAACTGTCCCGGCAAGCCTTTCGGACAGGCTGTCTTCGATACAAGGGACGAGAACCCCGTCTTCGTCAAAGTCGCTATCTCACTGGTGAGCGTGGAAAATGCCAAGGCCAACATGCAAGCCGAACTACCCGGTTGGGATTTCAACAAAACCGTGATCCAAGCCGATCAGGCCTGGAACCGCGAACTCTCCAAAATTTCCATTTCCACTCGTAACGACAAAGTACGCCGCATCTTCTACACCGCCTTGTACCATACCATGATCTACCCTGCCGTCTGTTCCGATGTCAACGGGGACTATCGCGGGGCGGACGGCAACATCCACAAAAGCTCTCATCTCCAGTACACGGGATTTTCTCTTTGGGATACCTACCGTGCAGCCCATCCCCTGATGACTCTCATCCAACCTGAAAAAGTACCCGACCTGATCAACTCCATGCTGGACATCTACCAAAAGCAGGGGAAATTGCCCGTCTGGCACCTGATGGCCTGTGAAACAGACTGCATGGTAGGCAATCCGGCCGTTTGCGTCGTCGCAGATGCCGTAATGAAAAATTTTGAGGGGATATCAGCCGAAAAGGCATTCACAGCCATGAAGGAATCCTCCCTTTTAGACGAACGCGGACTCAAGTACCTCAAGGAATACGGCTATATTCCCTATGACAAGGAAGGAGAAGGTCTTTCCAAATGCATGGAATACGCCGTCGCCGACTGGAGTCTTGCCCAGGTTGCGGACAAACTCGGAAAAACCCAGGATCACGATTACTTCCTGAAACGGAGTAAATCCTATAAGCATTACTTCGACCCGAAAACGGAATTCGTCCGGGGATTATCCTCGGAAGGAGTGTTCGGAAAAAACTTCGACCCGTTTGTCTCCGTCCACCGGAACAATGATTATACCGAAGGCAATGCATGGCAATACACCTGGCTGGTACCGCACGACATAAAAGGACTTGTCGAATTGTTCGGGAATACGGAAAAGTTCCTGGCCAAACTAGACGGGCTATTTACGGCACAGGGAGATCTAGGCAAAGACGCCTCCCCCGACATCTCCGGAATGATCGGGCAGTATGCGCATGGCAACGAGCCCAGCCACCACGTCGCCTACATGTACACTTGCGTCGACAAACCATGGAAAACAGCGGATAAAGTCCGGGAAATACTTTCCACCATGTATGACGACACGCCGGAGGGACTCTGCGGCAATGAAGACATGGGACAAATGTCCGCCTGGTACATCCTTTCCGCCCTCGGATTTTACCAAGTAGAGCCGGCAGGAGGCAAATTCGTATTCGGCAGTCCGATTGTCGATGGAGCGGAACTCCAGGTCGGGAACGGGAAAACATTCCGTATCATCGTCCGCGACAATAGCCCCGAACGTAAATATATCGGAAAAATTCTCTTGAACGGAAGACCGCATTCACTGAAGTATATCGACTTCAAGGACATTGCAGCCGGAGGAACACTGGAAATCCAGATGACCGGGGATTCCTCCCTCTGCTGGCTGCCGTCCTGCAATGAGTCCTCCATGGCTTCCAATCCCTGACATTCCGCTATGTTCTTCAAATTCCTGATTCCGCTCATCCTCCTTGCCGCCGGCATTCCGGCTCTTGCCATGGATGATCATTATGAATTGAAAACGGACTGGAAATGTCTTCCCTCCACGCAAACAACCGCCTCCGGAGAAACAATTTCCAATCCTTCGTTCGCTCTGGACAACTGGAAACCCGCTGTTGTGCCCGGAACCGTCCTGACCACGCAGCTGGCCAATGGAGAAATTCCCGATCCGTTCTACGGCATGAACAATGAAAAGATCCCGGACATCCATGCCACGGGCCGAGAATACTACACCTACTGGTTCGTCAAGGACTTCCGGGAACTTCCTCCCAAGGAAGGAGGGCAGGTATGGCTAACGTTTCGAGGCATCAATTATTCCTGTGATATTTTCCTGAATGGTCACAAGGTCAACGCCAAACCCTATCGGGGAATGTTCCTGAGGAAAACGTTCAACATCACAGACTTATTGAAGCCCGACGGAGTGAACCGTCTGGCCGTAATCGTCTATCCCCCGGATCATGTCGGCAATCCGAACGGGGGCCAGGGAGGAGATGGACGCATCGCCCGTAACCTGACGCATCAATATGTGGCCGGATGGGACTGGATCCAACCTATCCGAGATCGTAACACCGGCATATGGGACAAGGTCATTCTGGAAAAAACCGGACGTATCCGCATCAAGGAACCGCATATCGTCACCCGCGTCCCCGGGGTCAGGAAACCATCATCTCCCCAGGAAAATGCCTTTATGAACCTTTCTGCCGAACTGGAAAACCCCACCGGGCAAACAGTTCGCGGTACGCTTGCCTGTCTCCTCGGCAATAAACAGACAGAATGCCGTGTGGAAATCCCTCCGAACTCCACTGTCCAAGCAAAACTACCAGAGATCGTTCTGGAGAATCCCAAACTCTGGTGGCCAACCGGTTACGGTCCCCAGAATATGTACACCCTTCGCCTTGAATTCAGGGAGAACGGACAGCTATCCGCTTCGGATGTTCATTCCATCAACTTCGGTGTCAGAGAACTCGACACGGCATGGAACGAACGGACCCGCAGCCGGGAAATGTTCGTCAACGGGCAACGGCTTTTCATTCGAGGCGGCAACTGGATTATTTCCGACGCCATGCTCAGGTTCTCCCCGGAACGCTACGATGCCGAAATCCGCTACCACCGGGACATGAACCTGAACCTCATCCGCATTTGGGGAGGGGCTCTGACGGAACGTCCGGAATTCTATGAAGCCTGCGATCGCTACGGTCTGCTCGTCATGCAGGATTTCTGGTTTTCCGGCGATTGCAACGGTCGCTGGCGCGATGCACTAAAAGCGGATGATCAATGGACTCGCAGGAAGTATCCCGACGATCATGCCCTCGTACTGGAAGCTGCGGAAGACATGGTCAAAATGATCCGTAACCATCCTTCTCTTGCAGCTTGGTGCGGCGGCAATGAAATCCCCCCTCCGTCCGGGATTCTGGATGCCCTCAGAAACCGCATCCTGCCCAGCCTGGATGGAACCCGCTGGTTCATCGACTACTCCAACTCCTGCGAGATGTCCTACAATTCTCTGGGAGGAAATGGGGACGGTCCATACAGAATCCAGCCGATATCGACTTTCTGGCAGGAAAAAACCTGGCCGTTCAACTCGGAAATAGGCTCGATCGGAGTTGGCGACTATGAATCCCTCGAACGATTCATCCCCGAAGATTCCATGATCGTCCCTACCCTTGATCCAACCGAACCTTTCGGAGAAAAGGTCAACGATGTCTGGACCTACCACAAATACACGGGAGTCGGATACGAAGACCATTTGATCCCCTATGGTCCCCCTTCCGATGTGCGGGACTTTACCCGCAAGGCTCAACTCGTCAACTATGAGCAATACCGGGCAATTATGGAAGGATTTTCCTCCCATATGTGGGACTGGTACACAGGATTTATCATCTGGAAAACACAAAATCCATGGACGGCCATGCGGGGACAAATGTACGACTACTATTTGGACCCCAACGCCTGCCTCTTCGGGACCCGCAAGGGTGGCGAACCCCTCCATGCCATGTGCAACCCTGTTACGGGAGAAGTCATGGTCGTCAACAACGGACTGGAGCCGGCCCGGGATGTCATGCTCGTCGTCCGTTTGTTCAACACGGAAGGCAAAGAGAAAAAGAACGACCAGGTATTCTGCTACGTCAATGCCTCCAATTGTCTGAAGATCATGTCCCTGTCTGCAAGAATCAAGGATGTATGCCGGGACAAGGGAGGCTTCCTTCTGCTCCAGCTAATGGACGCCGATGGGAAACTCATCAGTGACAATTTCTATTGGTTTCCGAATCAGGACGGACAATATTCCGGACTCCGCTCCATGAGCAAAGCCGATCTGCAGGTAACAGCCACCTCTCCGAAACCGGGAACAGTCATCGTCCGACTTACCGCCCCGAAAGAGGGAGGGATAGCATTCTTCAACCGCATCTCCCTGGTGGACGCCAAATCGGGTAAACGTATCATGCCTGCCTTCTACCAGGACAACTATGTCTCCCTCGTTCCCGGCTCCACCCGGGAAATTCCTATCGACTATATTCCCGGAGACAACGGAATTCCGGCGGTCACCGTCGAAGGCTGGAATGTCGATCAACAAACTATTCTCCCCACTTCACCACAACTATGAATCGAATACTCATCCCCTGCGTCTGCATGGCGCTGGCAACCGGATCCTTTGGCGGCCAAGGAGCTACTTCATCAACATCAGGCCTGGAACAAGCCCTCTCCAAAGCCGGTTCCAATGCCCGTCCCCTGCAAGACTTGTTATCCGAACTGCCTGCCGAACAAAAAGCCGGAGCGGCTTTTCTCATCGAACACATGCCGGAACGGGATTTGACCAGTATCGACAAAGCACTCCTCTCCTCCAACATCGCCCTGGCCTATCAAGCGAAAGCATCCTTCCCTTGGGGCCGTGACATCCCTGAAGACATCTTCCTCAACGATGTCCTCCCCTATGCCGTCGTAGATGAAACCCGTGAAAACTGGCGTCAGGGATTCTTCGACCTCTTTGGGAAACTCGTTCACGACAGCAAATCCATCCGGGATGCAGTGCTCTCCATCAACTCAAAAATAGGCAAACTGACGGGGGTGGACTATAATACGCTCCGGGAGAAGCCCAACCAATCCCCTTCGGAGTCTATCCGCCAGCATATGGCATCATGTACCGGATTGGCCATTCTGCTAGTGGATGCCTTTCGGTCAGTCGGCATTCCGGCCCGGTTCGCCGGAACGGCTTCATGGCACGACGATCGCGGCAATCATAGCTGGGTAGAAGTATGGATGGACGGCAAATGGTACATCACGGAATACTATATGCCCCGCCAGCTCAATCACCCGTGGTTCCTGGCAAACGCCGGCAAGGCTAACCCGGACAATCGCCAATATGCCATTTACGCCACTTCCTTCAAACAAACGGGAGAATCCTTCCCCATGGTCTGGAACGATCAATCCCAGGAAGTCCACGCCGTCAACGTTTCGCAGAGATACATCGACACCTGCGAGGCCATGGAAGAACAAGCCGTCTCCCAAGGCACGCATGTCCCAGTCTCCATCCGCATCTTTAAAAATTCCGGCAGCAACTCGAATTCCGGAGACAGAGTTGCCGTCAACGTCGATGTCTTCGACGGTCAGCTCCAAATGGACGGAGGCCGTACTTCCGGCCCCTTACAGGACATGAACGATGTCTTGACGTTCCTTCTGGAAAAGAACAAAACCTACACCTTCCGCTATCAGGATGCCTCCGGAAACACGAAAGACATCACAGCCACCGTCAAAGACAGTCCTATGACTGTGGATGCTACTTTTGAATAAGCATCATCATCGCATTGCACAGTCAATGGCTCTCAGGGCGTAGGCATACGCCCCGACGGCCACGGCTTCGCTGGTTCCCAATCGCGTGATACCGATGCCGATTCTCTTCCGAGGATCGTAAATGACTTCCCGTCCGGAACCCGGTACGATCAACCGGCGTTCGTCTCCCAACAGGAAGTTTTCCATCTGAGATGGATCTTCCAGATCAAAAGCCTTCTGAACCAATCGTGGCAATTCCCGTCCATCGTAACTTCTGATTGTCCCGTTCATTTCCTCCAGAACGCTGTCCATGAAAAGCCTGTGTCCGTAGGCCAGACCTCCGCCGATCACAATCAAGGTATCGAACAACGTCGCAGCCGTTGCAAAAACATCGCCAAGCAGGCGTCCCATTTCACGATACGCCTCACGGGCGGCGCGAGAATCCCCCTCACGCTTACCGAGGGCAATCTCCTCAATGTCCCGGGCAGATAAATGAGTGGCCTCCGGCAGCCCTGCTTCTCGTGCATACGTTTTCTGAATCGCACGGATGCACGCTCCCTCTTCCGCAAAAGTCCCCGGATGAAGCTTATTGTTCATCAGCCACACTTCCAGGGCATTGGAGTTATCGCCTATATACAACTGCCCATTCATCACAAGCCCCCCGCCGAATCCGGTCCCCAGAGTCACACCAAACAAATTGCGGAACTTCTTCGGGCTACCCGCCTTCGCCAGCGCCTCATTAACCTGGGGCAGCAATCCGGCCACGGCTTCGCCATAGACAAACAAATCGCCGTCGTTGTTAATGAAAACGGGTACACCAAACTCATCTTGGAGGATATCCGCCAAGGGAACGCCCCCTGCATAGGCCGGAAGATTGCCAACATTGTCAATAATACCCCTGGGATAATCGGCCGGTCCCGGAAATGCAAAACTGATGGCGGCAGGCGCCTGCCCCGTTTCTTCAATCAGGGCTCTGAACCCTTTTTTGATATTCTCCAGGGAACGTTCTAAATTCCGGGCTTCCGAAGCAAGCCGAACCGGAGTTCCAATACGGCGGTTCCCTTGCATGGCGGCAAAAACGAAATTCGTCCCCCCCGCATCCAAAGTCAGAACAATGCGGTCATCACGGTCGGAGTCCACCTCAGGCATCCCTCCCTTCTTTCTTTTCGGATTTCATTACCAACCCGACCCCCAATATGTAGAGCACGGCCACAAGAGGTACAACAAAACCGTAGAAAAGATTGCCGGAGGCATCGCCGATCCACCCCATGAGGGGCAACAGGAAAGCCCCTCCGCAAATAGCGGATACCATCAATCCTGACAACTCGTTCGCCTTGTCGGGCAACCTGTCGATCGCCATGGAAAACACAAGGGGGAAAATGTTGGCAAACCCAAGAGCCAGCACGACAAGAGACGCCGTCGTCACAATCTCACGGGCATCGGGAGAAGCAATCAGCCCGACCGCGCTGCTACCCAAGACCAGAAGAATAAATCCAGCCAGAGATACATAGCATGTCGCCACCAGAAAACGTCCCGGCCGTACTTTACGTAGCAGCATCGCCCCCAGAAAACGCCCGATCATGATCGTCACGAAAAAATACATCACAAACTTGGTCGCCAAGGATTGATTGATTCCGAATTGCTCGGAAAAATACACGGGCATGCCGGATGCCATACAAACTTCGGCTCCCACATACACGAAAATGGCAAGGACGGAAAACGCCACGGACGGATCCCCCAGAAGGCGGATGCACGACCCCAGAGAAGCCGTCTTGCCCGCATCAGACTTTTCCTGAACCTTCAACGTAGCAACGGAAATAATAGATACCGCGACGGCCACTGCAAAAATAGGGAACAGAACATTCCAGCTCTGAGTCTCGGTATAACCCATCTTGCCCGCCATGAAAAAAACGAGCGGAGCCGTAAAGGAACCAATAGCCTTGATAAACTGCCCCAGGGAAAGATTGCTGGAATACCTTCCCTCATCCGACACGTCACGCATGATCGGGTTGCCGGCCACCTGAAGGATCGTAGCTCCGCCTCCCAGAAGAAGGATGGAAAGCAGGAAGACAGCATACCTGTCTAACCCGAACAACATCACAGTCAGAATACCTATCAGAGCAACGATCAACCCTGTCAGCAACGTCTTTTTGCGACCGCATTTGTCCTGGAAAAGCCCCATTGGCACCGAGAGCAGGCCGAACATGATAAACCCCGCCGATGCAATGAAACTGGATTCGAATGTCGTCAGAGAAAAATGATCTTTTGCCACTCCCACAAAGGTATTGACGGCATCGCCAAACCCCATACATAGGAACGAAAGGAAAACAGGTAGTGTCTTGCTGTTCATAATCGTATAATAATCAGTTAAAAAATAAGTCAGGGGAGACGATTCAGAAGATCGGTCTTTCCTTCACCGACCAGTTTCAGGATGAGCTCTCCAAAAAGCGTATTCTGCCATGCGAACCACTCGCGGGTAAACTTGCCGGCATCGTCCTTGTGGAAAGATTCATGGATGAACCCGGTTCCGGCATCGGTTTCCAGCAGCATCCTGATACAAGCAGCCGTCTCTTCATCGTCACGGCTCGTAAACGCCTTCATCATGATGCTCATCGGCCAAATCATGTTCATCGAAACATGGGACACATGAGGTCCTCCGATTCCCTCGCCTGCCCTTCCCTTGAAAAAGTAGGGATTATGCTCGCTCCACACCAGGCGGCGCGTATTCAAATAAACCGGATCGTCCGCCGGGACATCCCCCAGATAAGGCATGGCAAGCAAACTCGGTACATTGGCATCGTCCATAAACAGGTGATTACCGTACCCGTCCACCTCATAAGCGTACACACGACCAAATACAGGATGCTCCACGACCGCGTATTTCTTTAACGCCGCTTCGACCTCGTCAGCCAAAGCCAGGCATTCGCTCGCCAGTTCTTCATCATGATTGACCGATTGCAGGATTTCCGCCGCCTTGCGCAACGAGGACACGGCAAAGAAATTCGACGGCACCAAGAAAGGAAACGTCGTTGCATCGTCTGACGGACGAAATACGGAGGCAATCAGGCCCACCGGTTTACAGGGATTGCCCCATCCGTCATTCATGACCGTGTCGGAGGCCTTTTCCGTCTTGCGCTGGAATTTGTAAGGCCCGGGATTCTCTTTCCTCTGCTGTTCTCGGAAAGTTGCCACGATACGCCGGACAGCCGAGCTCCATTCCGCACCGAACACGGAATCGTCCTTCGTCGTCTTCCAATAACGGTAGGACAACCGTATGGGGTAACACAAGGAATCAATTTCCCACTTACGCTCATGGAGTTCCGGTTTCATATCCGTAAGGTCGAACTCCCACTCGCTACCAGTCGGTCCGTCATTAAACGCATTGGCATAGGGGTCAATATTGATGCATTTCATCTGACGGAGGATCACCCCCGCCAGCATCTTCCTCAACTTCTCATCCTTGTTAGCCAGTGGAACATACGGCCACACCTGAGCCGCGGAATCGCGCAACCACATGGCGGCAATATCTCCGGTATAGACAAACGTATCATCCACTCCGTCCTTCTCACGGTAATGCACCGTCGTATCCAGAGTATTGGGAAAACAGTTCTCGAACATCCAGCGTAACTTCGGATGGGTCAACATCCCTTTGACGCGTGCAATCTCTTCATCAATACTTCGAGAAATAAACAACCGCTCTTCCACGGGAGGACGTTTCGTCTTCGTGTAAACATCCCGTGCTACATCCGGCTGGATATTCTGATCCTGAGGCGTCCGAGACCAACAAAATCCCCCAAACAAAAGAAGAACAACTCCGCACACGACAAGCACTTTTCTTCCTTTTTCCATCATGAACAAACCGGATATTTGCATAAATTTAAGTAATGCTATGGAATTCACCGATGCAACTCAACCATTAATTTACAGCCTTTCGCATTTTAATTCCCCAACATTTGGCTCCTCTACCACCCGTCGAATTCCACTTCCGAATACGTAAAACGTTCTTGTCTCAATACCCCCAGCCAGTAAGAACATACCGATGTATGGAACAGGACGATCCGCAAGTCTTGCAAAACCAACCGAAACCATGCACAGACAGTCTCTTCGCTTGACGCTCATACTTCGTACTATTAGCATTCGCCGGAATTTTTTACCCTCGGAAGGCCGGTATCCATTATGAGCATTGAGCAGAAACGCAACTTTTCCATCATCGCCCACATCGACCACGGAAAGACGACTCTTTCCGATCGTCTGTTGGAATACACCAACACGATTTCCGACCGTGAGAAACAAGACCAGCTTCTGGACGCCATGGATCTGGAACGGGAAAAAGGCATTACCATCAAATCCCACCCCGTAACCATGCGCTACAAGGCGCGCAACGGACAAACCTACGAACTGAATTTGCTGGATACCCCGGGCCACGTGGACTTCTCTTACGAAGTATCCCGTTCTCTGGCTGCTTGCGAAGGTGCGCTCCTCATCGTCGATGCCGCTCAAGGAGTTGAAGCCCAGACATTAGCCAACATGCACCTGGCTATGGACCAAAAACTGGCTATCGTGCCGGTCATCAACAAGATCGACCTTCCCAGCGCCAATCTCCCGAAAGTCTTCAAACAACTTGAAGACATCATCTGCATCCCCCACGAAGAAGCCATCCAGGCATCCGCCAAAGCCGGTATCGGCATCGAAGACATTCTGGAAGCTGTCGTCGAACGAATTCCTCCTCCCAAGGATAGCCCCGACGGCTTGCTGCGCGCCCTTGTATTCGACTCCGTGTACGACTCGTACCGGGGCGTCGTCTCCTACGTACGCATCGTTTCCGGCTCCGTCAAGCGCGGCATGCGCGTCAAGCTCTTCGCCACGGACGAAGTATATGAAGTCAAGGAGGTCGGCATTTTCACTCCCAAAATGACCAAGTCCGACGAACTCAGCACCGGAGACGTCGGCTACATCATCGCCAATATGAAGGCAGCCTCCGATGTCAAAATAGGCGATACCTATACCGACGTCGTCCACCCATGCGACAAGCCCTTGCCCGGCTTCAAGGAAATACGTCCCATGGTCTTTTCAGGCATCTACCCCGTCGATTCCTCCGACTTTGAAGCCTTGAAAGCAGCCATGGCCAAGCTTCAGATCAACGATGCCGCCTTCACCTTCATGGCGGAATCGTCTATCGCTCTCGGATTCGGTTTCCGCTGCGGTTTTCTCGGGCTGCTGCATATGGAAATCGTCCAGGAACGTCTGCGGCGAGAATTCAACATGGATGTCATTTCCACCTACCCGTCCGTCATCTACGAGGTCACCAAGACCAACGGAGAAGAGCTCTTGGTAGACAACCCGAGCCTTCTGCCCGAACCACAGGAAATCAAGGAAATCCGTGAACCCATCGTCAAGGTTTTCATCATGCTTCCCGGCGACTACATCGGCGACATCATGCAACTGGTTCTGGAAAAACGCGGTAATGTCGTCAACACCGAGACTATCGATGACATGCGCGTCATGCTCACCGCCACTCTTCCTCTCGCCGAAATCCTCGTCGATTTCAACGACAAGCTCAAATCCATGACGCGCGGCTACGGTTCCATGGACTACGAACATGACGGTTACGCCCCTGCCAATCTGATCAAGATGGACATGATGATCGCCGGAGAACCCGTCGACGCCTTCTCCATGATCGTTCACCGCGAAAAGGCAGAATCCCGTGGACGCGATCTGGCATCCCGCCTTAAGGAAGTCATCCCCCGGCAATTGTTCACTGTTGCCATCCAGGCTTGTATCGGCGGTAAAATCATCGCACGGGAAAGCATCTCTCCCATGCGCAAGAACGTAACTGCCAAATGCTACGGAGGCGACGTCACCCGTAAACGCAAACTTCTCGAAAAGCAAAAAGAAGGGAAAAAACGTATGAAGGCCATCGGCCGGGTCAACATCCCGCAGGAAGCCTTCATCCGCGTTCTCAAATCCGGGGATTGATTCGGCAAAGGGCCCGAACATCGGTTATTTTCTTACGGAGAGCCATGAAATCCGGGGGCTTCCCGTTTGGAGATTGAGACAGGCGGCTCTTTATGCTACAAATCGGAACATGAGAAAGTCGTTGCTGCAAATTTCGATCATTGCGGTTGCCTCCGTATTGCTGGTGTCCTGTGCCACAACGGATCCGGCAGAAGACAAGCCGGATAGCAAGGAGGCCCAATCCAAGGGATTCCTCTCCCAATTGACGGAAGAAACACAGGGATTCAGCAATCCCGACGGATTCATGCCGCCGGGACTCATGAGCGGTGGGAACAGGAAGCAACTCAAGGAACTGGAAACCAAAAGCACGCAAGACCTCCTGACTCTCAAGGCAGATGAAGACATCATCTTCACCGACCCGGACAATCCCTATGCCGACATCAAGGAATTGGATGAAGCGTTCTCCCTCCAAAGCGAACGTTCCAAACAATGGCAGCAAAGCTATTCCAAGGCTCTACGAGATGCCCGCCGTTCCGGCAAACCGATTCTCATCTGGTTCCATGACAGCAAATATAGCCCGGCCAGCCAGAAAATAAGTGCGGAATTGTTCAAATCCGATGCATTTGAGGACTGGGCCAAAGACAACCTGATCCGCGTCTGCTACGACAAATCAGCCGAGTACGACACAACCGCCCCCAACAAGGATCAGAACGTCATTATCGGCAATCTCGCTACCAAAAAGAAGGAATACGTCATGAGAGCCTTCTCCCATTATGGAGTAAAGGGAACTCCCAACGTTATTATTCTCACACCGGATGGACGCCAGGTCGCCTCGTGGAAGGGATATTCCGGAGGAAATTCCAAAAATGTCATGGACCGCATCCGCCAGGATGTTGAAACAGCCAACAAACAATTCTCCGATTTCAAAAAACATCTCAGCTCCGCCGGATATCGTGATTGGACAGGCAAAAACGGCACCAAAATATTCGCTAAATTCGTCCGTTACGATCCCAAGAAAAACATGGTATGGCTTAAGGAATTCGACGGGACTCAATTCAGTTCGTCTCTGAACCTGCTCAGTGACGAAGACCGGGCCTATGTCGATAAAAGACAATGATCTGACTCTTGTTCTATTGAACATTCTTCGTTCAGAACGAATCATATCCCATACAGGACATTCCAGTCCGGGCAAACCAACTTCTATCATGAAAATTACTTTCATCCCCATTTTGCTTCTGTCCGGCCTCTTGGTCGCATCCTGTTCGACAACTCCGCAAGAACGCATCGACGCCAACTTGCCGGCCTTCCAGAAACTAGCTCCACGAGAACAATACCTCGTTCTTGCCGGGCAAATCTCTCTCGGCATGACTCCGGAAGCCGTCAAACTGGCCTGGGGAGATCCGGACTCCATTTCCCGCGGCAATTTGGACGGAATCCCCTCGGAACGATGGATCTACCAGAAAGGCGGCAGCGGGTTCTCCTTCGGCGTCGGCGGAGGAGTCGGTCATTACCATAACGGATCCTCCATGATCGGTACGGGCATCGGTACGACATTCCCCATCTCGACCATTCCTCCGAACACTTCCTACGTCCTCTTCAGCAAAGGCAAAGTAACGGCTTGGGAAGGTTCGGGACACTGAAAAAATACCTGCCCGAACATTTCCTCTGACGTGCTGGCGGCTTGACCACCCGCCTGTTTTATTCTGCAATGGGCAGACCATGTTGCATCTTTACGACACGCAAAGCAGAACCATCAGGGAATTGTCACCAATCGACGGCAAACGGTTCCGGTTTTACTGTTGCGGTCCGACGGTGTACGGTCCGGCTCATATTGGCAACTTCAGGACCTTTGTTCTTCAAGATGTCTTTCGCCGTGTCTTGGAGCTCGGCGGAGTCACGACCATGCATGTCCGCAATCTCACCGACGTAGACGACAAAACGATCCGGGACTCTCAAAAAGCCGGTATGAGCCTGGCGGATTTCACTCAGGGATGGACGGACAAATTCCATGCCGATTGCGCAGCTCTAAACTGCCTCCCTCCCCATATCGAACCTTCCGCTGTCAGCCATATTCCGGAACAAATCCGCATGGTGGAAGACCTCATGACCAAGGGTCATGCCTACGCATCGGAAGATGGCTCCGTGTATTTCAAAATTTCCTCTTTCGGAGAATACGGCCAGCTTTCCCATCTCGACAAAAGGGAACTCGACTTGGGAAAAACCGCCAATGAACGTTCCAATGCCGACGAATACGAAAAGGATTCCGTTGCGGACTTCGTCCTCTGGAAGGCCCGCCGCCCCGAAGACGGGCCGAACTACTGGCAATCGCCATGGGGAGAAGGCCGTCCGGGCTGGCATCTTGAATGCTCGGCGATGATCAACAAATACTTCGGTCCGGATTTCGACCTCCACTCCGGAGGAGTCGACCTCGTTTTCCCGCACCATGAAAACGAAGTAGCGCAATCACGCTGTGCCTGCGGAGGCCATTTTGCCCGCAATTGGTTTCATATCACCCACTTGTTGGTTGACGGAGGCAAAATGTCCAAATCCCTGGGCAACATGTACACGCTGGAAGATCTCTCCCGTCTCGGACACATCCCGGAAGCCGTCCGCTATGTTCTGGCCGGAGGCTACTACCGCCGCCCTCTCAACTTTACGCTGGACTCCCTCAACGATGCTCGAGCCTCACTCGCCCGCCTCGCTAAATTCGACATGCAACTGGCCGAACGCTCCGGCAATGCAGCTATCCCGCCCTACAAGCAACTCTGCCGGAAAACGCCGGATCTCGGAGAATTCCAGGCTGCCTGGGACAGTCTCAATGACGATCTCAACACGCCCGAAGCACTCGGCCACGTGTACAGCGCCATCAAGCGCATCAATGTCCAGGAACTTTCACAGGAACAAGCCCATGCCGTCCGGACCGCCTTCCACTTCATCCTGTCCGCATTCGGCATCACGCCAGTAGCCAAGGAACAGTCACAGGAAGAAGCACCGGAAGATGTCAAAGCACTGGCAGAACAACGCTGGATCGCCAAGCAGAACAAGGACTGGACCGCAGCCGATACCCTACGAGGCCAGGTCGCCGACCTGGGATGGACAATCAAAGACCGTAAAGACGGCTTCGACCTGATCCGCTCATAACCACGCTTACCGCAAACCGGACGGACATTCGGAAGAATGCGAGCCCGGTAATCTCCACACAGGAACACAGGCCGTCTCTTCATGAAAATTCTGGATCGTTATATCGCCAGGCAAATTCTGGGAGTCACCCTCATCGGGGTTATGGCCCTCAGTGCCCTGCTTTTGCTTGGCAACCTGTTCAAGGAATTACGGCCGCTCCTGCTGGACAGCGGGGCTCCGACCAGCATCGTCGTGGAATTCATCTTCCAGGTCATCCCCTTCTCCCTGATGTTTTCCATCCCGTGGGGATTCCTCACGGCTGTCCTGCTCGTATACGGCAGGCTGGCTGCCGACAACGAACTGACTTCCATGCGCATGGCGGGACAAAGTCTCCTCCGTCTCAGCGCTCCGGCCATCGTCATCGCTTGCATTCTCTCCGCCTTTTGTTACTGGGTCAACATCGACATCTCCCCCAAAGCCAAACAGGCTATCACTGAAATCATCGTCAAAGCTGCTGCCATCGATCCCAAGGGACTGCTGAACGAAGGCCAGGCCATTACTAAATTCGACGATCAGGAAATCTACATCGACAAACGCCAAGGAGACACCATCTACGGCATGCACGTTTACCAGCACGATGATGCAACCGGTAAATCCAAAGCCATGCATGCAAAAAAAGTCGATGTCGACTTCGATGATCAAGAGAAGATTCTCCACTTCATCTTGCACAATACCTTTGTGGAAATGTCCCAACCGAACGGCAAAAGCCAAGTCATGCTCGTCGAACGCATGCCGTGGATGATTCGCGTCAACCAGATCAAGTCCCGTAAAATACGAGCCAACAGATTCACCAACGATGAAATCCATGAGGCGCTAGAGACGCCCGGCTACCTGAATGAACGCCAGAAGCTGGAGTTTGAAACGGAACTCCCGCGGAGGGCATCGTTCTCCATGGCCTGTATCGTCTTCGCTCTAATCGGTGTCCCGCTGGCCATCAGCGCCCGCCGCAGAGATACCTCGACGGGATTCGTCCTGGGCATTATCATTGCCGCCTTGTACTTTGTTGCACTCGTTTTCGCCGACCTTTCAAGAAAAACGCCCGGTCCCCTGCCCTACATCCTGCTGTGGACACCCAACATCATCGGTTTTGCCGTCGCTTGGTACCTTCACAGGAAAGCACTCAACAGGGGCTGACGCATGCCTCAGGGAAAACCACGGGAAAAGGCTTTCCCGGTCAACGGATTTGGTGCATGATGTCTTTATGCGCGACATCCCCACCATTGCTATCGTCGGAAGACCCAATGTAGGCAAATCCGCCCTCTTCAACAGGATGGTCGGACGACGCATCGCCATCGTCCATGACGAACCAGGCGTTACGCGAGACCGTCTCAGCGCCCCCTGCACCATCACCGACTATGCCTGCGAAGTCGTAGATACCGGAGGGATTGGTGCCACGCTCAACGATACCTTTGCCGATGCCGTCGCCGCGGAAGCGGACATTGCCATGCAGACAGCCAATCTGATCCTCTTTGTCCTCGACAGCCGTGATCACGTCACTCCCATCGATCTTTCTATCGCCGCCCAGCTGCACAAGTCGCAAGTTCCCGTCATCATGATCCTCAACAAAGCGGATCATGAAACCCAGGAACTCAATATCGGCGAATTCGCCGGCCTCGGCATCGAAGAGCACGTTTTCGTCTCCTCCGCCCATGGAAGGGGCTTCCAAAAACTGGCGGAACTTCTCGACACCAGACTAAAAGCCATAGGCGCCCCCACCCGCGAAGAAATCGAAGCTGCCGTCCCTCAGGAGGATGAAGAAGAGCAAAACGGCGAACGCCCCGTCAAAGTAGCCGTCGTAGGACGCCCCAATGCCGGTAAATCCTCCCTCATCAATGCCATCCTCAACGACAAGCGAACGATCGTCTCGGACATAGCCGGTACCACGCGCGATGCCATCGATATCCCCTACACCCACGGGGACAAACCCTACATGCTCATCGACACGGCAGGCATGCGTCCTCGCTCCAAAAGAGATACCTCCGTCGAGGTCTTTTCCGCCATGCGCAGCGAAAAAGCCATCCGTCGTTCGGATATCTGCCTTCTGGTCATCGACATCGCTCTGGGAATCACCCAGCAGGATCGCCGCATCGCCGGAATCATCGCCGAAGAAGGCAAGCCCTGTATCATCGTCGTCAATAAATTCGACCTCTACCATCCCACCGCTCCTTTCAAAGCCAGACGAGAAGAAGCCAAGGAACATATCCGGACCGAGCTTTTCTTCCTGGACTACGCGCCCTTCGTTACAGTCTCCGCCCTGAAAGGCAATGGCATCGACGACATTTTCCGCCAGATCGACACCATTCGAGAAATCGCCCAGAACTACCCCTCCACCGGCAAGCTCAACCGCATCCTGCAAAAAGCCATGGAGAGCAATCCTCCCAAAGTTGCCAAATCCGGACACAAGCGCCTGCGTCTCTACTATGCTACAGCAGCAGTCGATCCCAAATACGACATCATTCCCGTCCCGAAGTACGTCCTGTTCGTCAACGACAAGAACCTCCTCACGGACAGCTACTCTCAATATCTGCGCAACGCTCTCCGCCAGAGCACACCCGGTTTAGGCATCCCAATCCTCTTCTCTCCGCGTTCACGCATCAGAACCTCCGATTGACACGAACAGTTGGAAACCACACCTCCTCTCCGACATCATGCTTCTGGATGTCCGCCATCTCACAACACATTTCCGCACGAGAGCCGGTATCGTCCGCGCCGTCGAAGATGTGTCGTTTACCCTTAATCCCGGAGAAACACTGGGGATCGTCGGGGAATCCGGATCCGGCAAATCCGTTACCTGCTACTCGCTGATGAGGCTCATTCCCATGCCTCCCGGAAAAATAGAATCCGGTCAGGCCCTCTTTAACGGAACTGATCTGCTTCATTGTACAGAAGCAGTGATGCGCCGCATCCGGGGTAAACGCATTTCCATGATCTTCCAGGATCCGATGACATCGCTCAATCCTTATCTGCGCATTGGAGAACAGGTTGCGGAACCCCTTGTCATTCACGAAAAGATGTCTCGAAAACAAGCTCTGAGCCGAGCCATTGAAGAATTGGCTCTCGTCGGCATCCCTGATCCGGAACAGAGGGCAATGGCCTATCCGCACGAATTTTCCGGAGGCATGCGCCAGCGCGTGATGATTGCCATGGCCTTAATCACCCGACCGGAAATCCTCATCGCCGACGAACCTACGACCGCCCTTGATGTCACCGTCCAAAAACAGGTGCTGGACCTCATCAAACAGCGCCAGCAGGAACTCGGCACAGCCGTCATTCTCATCACGCACGACCTCGGCGTTGTTCGCCAGTATGCGGATCGTATCAACGTCATGTATGCCGGAGGCCTCGTTGAGAGCGCCCCAGCAGGCGATCTCCTCCTCCATCCAAGGCACGCGTACACCCGTGCCCTCCTCCGTTCCATCCCCGGCATGCAGTCCAAGGGCACTCCTTTGTACACGATTCCCGGCCTCCCTCCTAACTTGATATCCCCTCCGCCCGGCTGTACTTTCCGCCCCAGAAACACGCTGGGCACTCCGGAGCTCTGCCTCAGAGACCGCATCCCGGAACTCATCGAAATCCAACCCGGCCACTGGGTGCGCAATTGTCCCGGCTGCCTGGCTGATGCTCCCTGATCCCGCCGTCTTCCGATTAATAGGTTTCGAATTCTTACCCATTTTTTTTTGACTTGGGAATGGAAGTAATTACTATGAGTTAGTTTTAATTTTTTCTTCCTTCCCATGAAAATTCCAATTTTTTTCGTTGCGGCGGCGTACGCCTTATGCTGCTTTGCCAGTCAGGGGGCCAAACCCAATATCGTACTCATCAATGCCGATGACCTGGGATGGGCGGAAGTCGGTTGCTACGGGCAAAAAAAGATCAAAACGCCCAATATTGACAAGCTTGCCACCCAAGGGCAGAAATGGACTTATTTCTACTCCGGAGCTCCCGTCTGCTCTCCATCCCGCAACGTTTTGATGACCGGACGCCACACCGGAGTCAATGACGTTCAGGACTTGAAACGCGTCGATCCGGGAGAAAGCTGGGACGATCTGCGTGCCGGAGACTGGCCTATAGCCAAAGACGCCTACACCCTTCCCGAAGCCTTGAAAAAGGCCGGATATGCTACAGCCATTTTTGGAAAATGGGGCATTGGAGAATTCGGGACAACAGGTGCTCCGGACAAGCACGGAGTCGACCGCTTCTACGGCTACACCGACCAGAAAGCCTGCCACTCCTACTACCCTCCCTTCATCTGGGACAACGGGGAAAAAGTCGCTCTGAACAAAAAAAATCCTCCCGCCACAATTGGTCATATTTTCGGTCCCCTCCCCAAGGGAGAAATCAACGCGGACGACTACCGGGGAGAGGTTCATTCCTCTGATTTGATCGCAGATAAGATGCTCGAATTCGTCAAGGCCCACTCCGATCACAAGCAACCCTTTTTCCTCTACTACGCCCCACTAGAACCGCACGTTCCATTGCAGCCCACGCAAAAATGGATCGACGAATACCCGACGAAATGGGATCCTACCCCCTTCCGAGGAAATGGTTACCTGCCCCATCCCCGCCCCAAGGCCGCCTATGCCGCCATGATCTCCCAGATGGACCACAATGTCGGGCGTCTGCTGGATACCTTGAAGGCTTGCGGACTGGAAAATAACACCATCGTCATCTTCACCAGCGATAACGGCACTACGCACGATGTCGGAGGCGTCGACCATAAATTCTTTAATTCGGTGGCCGGATTGCGTGGATTGAAAGGTCAACTCTATGAAGGCGGCATCCGCGTACCCGGAATCATCAAATGGCCGGGAAAGGTGACACCCGGTACAATCATCGACCAGCCGGCCTACCACGCCGACATCATGCCGACACTCTGCGCCATCGTCGGAGCAAAACCCGGCAAACCGTTGGGGACCGATCTCACCCCCGTCATTCTCGGCAAGAAAAAATCCCTCCCCAACCGTAACCCCATGGTCTGGGCCGGAGGCGGATATGGAGGACAGGTTGCCGTACGCCTCGGAGACATGAAAGTCGTCCGGCGCAACCTTTTCCCCAAGAAAAAACCGGATAATTGGGAAGTCTATGACATCTCCAAGGATCCTTTCGAAAAAAATAACCTTGCAGCTCAGCACCGCGACTTGATCGACAAAGCCATTGCCATTCTGGACCGGGAATACCGCCCCTCACCCGGTTTTCCCTCCCTCCAATACAAGGCAAAAGAATACTGAGCTTTTCCGTTGGGATCTACATACTTAACTAACCATACTATTTTCTAAAATTTTCGTCATCAAAAATCAGGTTGATGATTTGACAATCTTTTATCCTGATATATACTAACACTAGATTTGACCATCAAATCACCAACCTGACTCTGCGAGTTATACAACTCCTTCTGTCTACATTTCCCATTTCAATCGAAACCTCAAAAATAGAAAGAAATGTGAATATGCTGATAATCGTTGTAAATGTAGTTATTAACTTCTTAAGTTTATTAATTGATTTATTAACAGGAGGAACAGGGGTTGTGGGGAAGTTGTTTAGACAAGGGTTGTATAACTCCTGAAAGTCAGGATAACCCTCAAGGTTAACCAAACCTTGCTTCTCCTCATACCTTAATTTTTATTATATAACATGATTTTATTATCATGTTTTTCTATTTTTCTAAAGTGCTAATTTTGAATACAAAAAAGGTCAACCAGATGAACGGTTGACCTTTCAAATATGCTGATAAGTGGAATCTATCTCATCTCAAATACAGCTTTTGCTGGGAATTGTCCTCCTGATTGATTCATTGTACCATCAGCAATCACTTGAGTACCTGAAAAATTCAAATTCAGAGTAAAACCACATGAAGTGTATAGTTACCGCAATTCAAGAATAGGTCTGTTTTTTCAAAAATCAATAGCAAAATGGTCTACTTGGTTAGTCAAGTATGTAGGCCCCTTTCCGCCTTATCCGGGCTCAAGGAAGAGCCGATACCCATTTATCCCCGGACTTGCGAACGGGGATAAATGTTACCGTCCAGTTCTGCTGAGGCACGGTAAACGGATTTTCAATCACGATCATATTGGTGCCCTTTTTAACGGGGATAGCCACAGGTTCGCGCGTCCACCAGAATTCCTCATCAGTAAAAGAGAGTTCATTGGGAGGCCGGAACCACGTGTTTTCCCGGTATCCGCGGCTACCGGGCATTTGCCAGTTCGGGCCTTTAATCTCTTGCCCGTTTACCCAAATCCGTGATCCGAAGGACGACCACTCTCCATTCCGGGGAATCCCGGAACAACGGCGGTTAGAACGCGCCGGGGCATCGAACCCGATCACTACATATTGAATCCCGTCGGCAGGAGACTCCAGTTCGGTACGGCACCAGACGGTCACCCCTGGAGACTCTTTTGCAAAAATTCCGCAGGGATCGACTCTGGTTTTCAGAGCCAGATACCCTCCATCCGCCTGCTTCGTCAAAGGAGAGAGTTCTCCGGAAACAATGAGACGTCTCATCGCTTCCACCTTGCTTCCATCCTTCACCGGCACAGGATCAGTCACCCTCCAGGAAACACCGCACTGGGGCCAATACGGAAAGGGACGGCCCAATCCTATTCCCAGTTTTTCCAAGCGTTGCTCAAACAATTCGAAAGCCTGAAAAGCCTCGCTGTCCCGGGGAGGCAACACTCCTTTGTAAAACGTTGCATCAATTGAAGAACCTTTCCAACTTCTCTCCGCAAAAGTCATGATTCCGGGCCACATGGGATTCTGCCGTTCGATCTGCTCGGGGTTATCGGCCCGGACATCATTCCACAGGCAAACAATTCCCCCCAAGGCTTTGTCATCTCCCCGTTCCTGCCCGCACATTTGCCGGAAAAACTGCTTCCTGACCATAACGGTTGGATCCAGAACATTGATATATCCTGCAGTAGAATCTATATACGCTCCCTTCTCCCGGCTGGGAATAACGGAAATTCCCTCATCATTCCACAATTGAGCCACCGCTCCATCCGCTACGGGTAACCCCGGTTTCCACTGCATCGGCCTTCTGCCGAGAGAGACTACTTTACCCGCCATGCGTTTGGCAAACTTCACCGGATTGGGAACATGGCACTCGTCTGTTCCGATATGAAGCCAGGGACACATCTCCCGGGGAATTTCCCGACAGAATTCATCCAGCAGCTTTTCCAAAACATCCATGCCCTGAGGGCTTTCCATAGGAAAACCAAAAGCCTTTTTGAAGTAATCGCTATGTCCTGGCATGTCCAACTCCGGAACCACCATCACATGTCTCTTGCGAGCGTAAGCAATCAAATCACGGATCTCGTCGTAAGTATAAAAAACCCCGGGATCACGCCCCTTTACCTGGAATTGAGGATCGTTCAGCCGGGGAAAAGACTTGCACTCCACACGCCAGGAGGGACTGTCCGTCAAATGCCAGTGGAAGAGATTGATTTTGAAGCGCGACATGAGATCGATGTGCTTCTTCAACGTATCGATCGGCATAAAATTCCGTCCGACATCGAGCAGGAATCCCCGGTGAGGAAATGCCGGCATATCCCGAATCTCAGCGGAGGCAAGAACCTCCTGTCCCTGGTCGTTTTTCCCAAGAACCAACTGACGCAAGGTCTGGAGTCCATAAAACAAGCCTGCTTCCGTTGCTGCCTCCAACTCAAAACGATCCGGCCATGTCCGGAGAACATAACCCTCAGAACCCGTAGCAAGTTTACCGTTCAAACGCACGGAGGAGATTCCCTTTCCCGGTTCCCCTTTGACTACACGGATACCGGGGAAAATTTCCTTCAATGCCCACAGGGTAGAACCACCGGAAAAGGCACAGGCTGCAATACCCGGAGATGAAGCTACACAATCCGTCTGTTTTCCCCAGGCAAGCTCGCAAGGGAATGGAAGCAGCGCCACCGGAGCCTTTCTCTCAAGATCCAATGGATGGGGAGAACGCCATGCCGGCAGAGTCTCCGCCCCGGCAGACAGGGACAGCGCTGCCGGGCACATCACCCCGGACAGACTCAACATACCAACAGCACAAAAACGAAGCAAAGTGGGAGTCTTCATTGCTATATTCTCAAATATTATCGCTTAAAATCAATAATTATATCCCGGGCTGGCGGTATAGAATCCATTCCGCCATTCCGATCTTGTTAACGCCAGCCCCGGAATTCACCTGCGTAAGCGTCACCCGGACATAACGGACATTCTTTACGGGAACCGGGAAAAACTCCGGCTTGAAATACTGCCCCGCCACCTGACGCTGGTCCATCACCTTGTTCCAGTTTTTTCCATCGGAGGAAACCTCCATGTCGTAAGTGTATTGGGAACTGTCCTTTTCCCAATAAATCCGGCTACCAGTCAAAGTCTGCGGCGATTTGAACTCCATCGTCACCGACTGGGGACATTCGGATGAAGCCGACAACCAGCCGGAACCGATCACCGTTTCTCCATCACGGAGCTTATCCGTTCCTCGATCCGGTTCAGAAGGGGCTGAAGCAGTCAAGCACACTACATCGGCATTGGGAACAGGTTCCCCAGGAGACAGTTCCTCCCCTTCTCCTAGGGGACGAACGCGAATTTCCCGGATGGAGGCCCAACCCGCCTCGCCTTCAACTCCCGTCACTACCACTCGGACATAACGGGCATGAGTACGCACCGGACTCAAGCTGCGCCCCTGGACTGCTTTGCCTTCTGCAGCAGGGAACCATGTTTTTCCATCTCCGGATGTTTCCAGACGAAAGACATAGGCAAGAGGATTCTCCCAGATGATCTCAACGGCCGACATGGATGCAGGAGCCTTCATATCTATCTCCACCGTCTGGGGGAATGAACCATCCGAGGCAGCCCAACGGGATCCTTCGTCTTCATCCGTCACCGCAGCAGCAGGATTTTGCTCTTGGGCGGAAGAAACCGTTACAGGACACCCCGCCGCCAAATTGAGGAACAATTCAGCCTTGTCTTCCAAATCGGCCTCGCTGCGCGTCCACCGGGGCTCCTGCCCCGGTACAAAACGTCCTGTAAACGGGAGGGATTCCACAACCGCTTCGCCAGCTTCCAGCCCATCGGACGAAGCTTTCAAAATAAGTTTTCCTGGAGAGTTCCCCGTCTTTGCAAAGAAAAAGCCGATTCCGCCATCGGGCTGCTGGTTCTCCACCCGGATGCGCGGCATCTTTTCTCCGACGAGGGTCCCTGCCCCTTCCACACCAACCCGGACATTCCCCTTGAAACCGGGAACTACCGTCCCTTCGGCATCTACGACTTTGACATGCACGGGGATCAGGTCGGACCCATCCGCTACAGGAGCAATCCCTTTCAAATCCGGCTCCACAACCACGCGGGCGGGATTGCCGGGAGTGGACACGGCATGCGTTTTGACAAGCTTCCCGTCCAGATAGGCTTCGGCCTTCAGTTCACCAGCCTCATAACCGGACAGAGAAAACCGGAAAATCGGACTGCCTCCCTTTTCTCCAATATGCGGACATGCCTTCAAGGCTTCTTCACGCGTTTGTTCACCGACGAATTTTCCATTACGGTAGAATTTGACACTGTCACAATTGGAAAAGACATCGACATCCAGAGAAGAATCGGGCGAATTAGTACTGGCAACAAATACTTTCGGTCCATACTGGGGATCCCTCGCCGGCTGCATCGTCTCCAGCCAATACGCGCTATACTTGCCGAAACGGTCAATATCCACGGCTCCGCTGCCAAGTGTGACAGAAGCCGAGCCGCGTGCATAATCGTTCCAACTCCACAAACAATAACCGGCGATACGCTTGTTGGCATCCAGCCCGCCCCAATCGGGATAACCGCGACCATTGAGCTGATCCTGCCGGGCATGAACCTGGTCCAACATAAGAGCTTCCCCTTGCTTCCGCAAAGACTGATGTCCCCAATCTCCCCATTCACGTGTCAGGAAAGGCTTGTCGGGATTAAAATCCTTCTGCACGCCATCCAGAGAACAATCCACCACCTTGTAGCAGGCATCGTAATACTTTCCATGATAGCCATAGTCCGCCGCCGTATACATCTGGTTCCCCGGGTACTCGGCATGGGCAATCTCGGTAGACTCACGAGCCCACTGCTCGGAATACCCCGTTTCATTGAGGGACGTCTCCCATAGAATGACGCTGGGACGATTACGATCCCGGCGGATCATCTCACGCGTATCCCGGTGAGTCCTGTCGTAAAACGTCCGGGATTTCCCGAAAAACTGCCACCCGGGTTGACACTCGATCACCAAAAGCCCGAGCTCGTCGCAGGCATCCAGAAAAGCGGGATCCTGGGGATAGTGCGTCGCACGGACAAAATTGAACCCATTGTCCCTGATCTGCAAGGCATCCCTGCGCTGCATGGAATTCGGGGCTGCATCCCCGACATTCTGGTAGCTTTGATGCCTGTTGGCGCCGCGCAAATACAACTTTTTCTCATTCAAGTAAAAACCATCCGGCTTAAAGGCAATCGTACGGATCCCGATACGGGTTTCCACCACATCTACCGGCCGCCCATCGACGACAATTTCACTCACCAGCGTATAGAGGTAGGGGGATTTCGTATCCCACAAATGAGGATGAGGTACATCAAGCTTTTGTTCGAAATGACGGTCGCCTCCGGAAGAAAGGGAACTCGCCGGGGTCTCCCCACGTGCAACAATCCGTCCGTCCGCATCTTTCAATAAAGTGCGGACCTTCAACCCGGCTGCCGCCTCCCGGTCGTTTTTAACATGGGTTCGGACATGAACCGTCGCCACTTCTTCGGAGACACTCGGGTACGTCACAAATACGCCGCCACCCGCCACGCGATCCGCCGACAGGGGATCCGTAATATGCAGTTTATCCGTCACCTTCATGGCAACGTCCCGGTAAATACCTCCGTAATAATGGAAATCCAGATTCGCCAGAGGCTTTCCAGGAGGAGTATCCGGATTGTCCCTGTTGGATACGCGCACGGCCAGCACATTAGATTCCCCCCATTTGATTTTGTCCGTAATATCCAGGGAAAATCCGATATATCCTCCGTTTCTGGTACCGATTTCTTCTCCGTTCAAATAGTACGTACTGTCAATCATCACCCCTTCGAAATCCAGCACAACACGCTGGTTGCGAAATTTATCCGGTACCGTAAAATAACGTCTGTACCAGCCAATGCCCTGATAAACATTGGCCGCTCCGCCGCAATGCTTGGTTTCCAGGCGCATCGTATGGGGGAGAGTTATCCGGGCAAATCCGGAATCATCGTACCCCGGCTTCTCGGCACCCGGTTTTTCTCCGCGCCAAAACCCCCAATCACTATTGAAATTCAAAAGTGTCCGAGCCTCGGCAATAGACATGACAGCCACTCCGACCGGAACCATAGCCGCAAACACGGCCCATCCATACAATCTGCTTCTCGAACTTCTCATAAGCGATGCAAAAGATACGCTCAAGAGGGAAGCGATCTTACAGCAGCTTTGTCACCTCCGCCATTCTCTTCAGGAAAGGAAATCCATACGGCAGGGCGTAAATACATCCAGTAACCTCCCTGCCTCCAGACAACGGGTACCATGCATCACCATCGATGAAAAATGCAGGGAGTCACCCTTGCCGACCAGGCGGGTCTCATCGCCGATCGTAAATTCAAAAAGTCCCTCCAGCACATAACAAACCTGTTCATGCTCATGATTGTGGAGTGCCCCGACAGCCCCCGCGTCGAAAGATACCTCCACCATCATCAGTTTCTCGTCATGAGCCAGTATCTTCCGTACAACGCCATCCCCTAAATCCTGTCCGGATACGGAATTGTAAAACACAAATGAACTCATGACCAACAATAGTAAAACATGCAAATAAAAAAGCTCCCTATTGCCGGGAGCCTCATATCAACCTGATGGCGGAGCGGGTGGGATTCGAACCCACGGTACCGGTTGTGCCAGTACGCTCATTTAGCAAACGAGTGCTTTCGGCCACTCAGCCACCGCTCCGTTAACAAGGTTGTGGGCAGGAAACTACCACTTTCCCCTTATACCTGTCAATACCGGAATTGGTGATTTTTCTCTTCCTAGGAAACCGTAATGTATCAAGCCAATTTGGATAGCCGTAAGCTTGAGTTATGATGCAGTCGCTGTCCCGATCACGTCAAATTTCCTCATTTTTGTCCGGAATCATGCTCTGCAACCGGGAGTCCTCACTTGACCGAAAGGATGAAAGAACATAGAACTAGCGCGTACATCTCCATGATATCCCGCCTTTACCTATTGATTCTCTTGCTCCTTGCATTTTGGGCCAATCCAATGCAATTGGAGGCGGTCGAAAAGGAAGCCACCGTTGATCAAACAATTCAGGCCCTCTCTGCCGAATTGTCCAACCGCTTAGACACGCTCCCCAGGGAGATGACTCGCTTCGACTCCCTCAGGAACGACTATATGAACCAAAGGACGCGCCTGAAAAGCAGTTTGGATGAACTGGCCGTTGTCCTCTATTCGCAAAGTTACGCCAACTTTTTCTCACTCACCTATTATTGCCAGAGAGTCGCCGACATCAACACCACATTCCACGGAAAGCATTTTCCATTCAACCGTTTCAGGAGCTTCATCCTCAGCGAACAGCAAAAACTATCCCAGCTCAAGCTGGCATTGGAGAACATCGATCCCTCCTCTCTTTCCTCTGCCGGGAAATCCGCCCGGGAAAAAGCCATCGGATCATGCGATGAGCTCAACAGCAGTATCAAAGCATTTGACGAACAAGTCCAAGCGGACGAAAAATTGTTCATCCAACTTGGAAAAGAAATTGAAGAACTTAACACTTACGCCAACGGAAACACCAATTCCGTCAATATCAAAAAATTATCCCTTCCTCAAAAGGTACAGGCTCCTTCCTCGGAAACAGAGCAAGTGGAAACGAAAACAGACAGTATTCTACCTGCTCCAGTCGCAAAAATCCTGGATACGGCAATCGATACGGTCTCCACGGCCCCGCATCCAGCCCCTGAAAACCAAAATGGTTCCATTGGAAATGACGGTCAAATGTATGAAATGATGAATCAGGCTTTCTGGCAGCCCATACCCATTATTTCAAATTTCAAAGACAACTGGCCATCTTTCATTGATGCCCTCCGTACAACTTACACCAAGGACACCGGAACCATCAAAAACAAAGAGCTTCGCCTATTGGGCATTTCGTTTTTCATCTTTTTGGTCGTATGTTACCTAGTCTCCAGACTCATCTTCCGAGTCTTCCTCAAATCCTTGATGACCAAAAGAAACGCTCTTCCTAAAATACCGTTCTATACGCTGGCAGGCACTTTCATCCTCCTGGCCCTCTGCTTTATCGCCGTCAATACCTTCCAAAATCTGGACGTCATGGCAAGCATCACCCTTCTGGGTACGGAGTTTTTCTTCATTGTCGCCGCCATCATCCTTTCCCTGACAATACGACTGCCTCATGAAAAAATGTGGGCCGGATTGCGTCTTTATTCTCCGATGGTTGTCCTGTGCGCCATTTTCGTTTCTTTCCGCATTTGCATGGTGCCCAACATCATCATCAACTTTTCCCTTCCTTTCATCTTCCTGATCATGGCTTTCCTCAACGCCCTGCTGATCAGAAAAACGGAAAAAAGCCTCCCCATGATCGATCGTGCCTTGAGCACCGTCTCCCTGCTTGTCACCATCGCCGGAACCATCGCCTGTTTCAAAGGATATTGCTTCATGAGTTTCCTCTGTACTCTCATCTGGATCATGCTCATGAGCAGCCTCTTGTTCCTGTCGGCAATTTCCCAGCTCCTGCATCAGTTTCAGGCCCGCCTCAACAAAAAGAGCCCGACAAACAATACATCATGGTTTCAGATACTCGTCACCAAGCTGGCTCTCCCCCTGATGAGCGTCATCCTGATCATTTACAGTTTCCTGTGGCCTGCGGATATTTTCGACATGACTCACATGCTCACGGACTGGTCTTCCAAAGCCTACTCCATCAACGATGTTATCAAAGAGCTCTCTGTCAATAACATCATAATCATTATCGTCATAGGAATCATCCTCCACTACTTGATCTCCCTGGGTAAGCACACCCTTCATGAAATCTATAAGGACCAGTACGAAACGGGTGCCATCCCCACCTTCATCACCCTTTCATCCTTCGCCTTGTGGGGAATTTTCATCTTCACGGCACTCACCATCGTCCATGCCGACTATCACGGTCTCCTCATGGTCATGGGCGGCATGAGCATGGGTATCGGCTTTGCCTTGAAAGATACCATCGACAACATTATCTGCGGACTCTCCCTTATGTTCGGGCGGTTGCGCCAAGGAGACATCGTAGAATGCGACGGCATCCGCGGCAAAGTTTCATCTATCGGCTACCGCACCACTTTCATCGAAACAACAGACGGCTCCATTATCGCATTCCAAAACAACCAGTTATTCAACAAGAACTTCCGCAACCTTACACGCAACCACCTCTACGAATGCATCAAGGTCGAAGTCGGTATCTCCTACGGCACCAATGTCGAATTCGCCCGTCAATTGATCCTTGATGCAACGCGGAAAATCGATGTCCTCTCCAAAATCAAGAATACCCTGGTCGTCCTGGACAATTTCGGGGACAGCTCCGTCAACCTCGGAGTCTGGGTCTGGGTTCCAGTCCGAGCCAAAGCATCCGCCCTCTCACGAGTCCGCGAAGCCATCTACCATACATTCAATGACAATGGCATCGAAATTCCTTTCCCACAACAGGACATTTACGTCAAATCCTTTCCTGAGCAACCCCAGGAACAATCTTCTGCCTCGACAAAAGACATCCCCCCTACAGCCTCTCCGCCAGTAACTCCGTCCGTTTCCTGAACCGACTACTTCGCTTTTCCAACCTGACCCGTTCAACTTTTCATTCATCTCCAATACCATGAGCAACGATCTGTCCCTACTCGGAGCACAAAGCTCCTTCTATACCAATCCTGACGATGCCAAACTGGAAGCATTCCCCAACAGAACGCCCGGACGCCCCTATGTCATCACGCTTGATACACACGAGTTTTCCTCGCTATGCCCCGTCACCGGCCAACCCGATTACTGCCACATGACCATCACCTATGTCCCGGCTGAAAAATGCGTAGAGACGAAATCCCTTAAATACTATCTTGCTTCCTTCCGTAACTACCCGTCCTTCAACGAGCAAATAGTCAACCGCATCGTGGACGACCTCGTTGCCGCCATCCAGCCACAATGGCTGAAAGTAGAAGGCCGTTTCTCGCCCCGCGGCGGCATCCAGCTTACAACCACGGCCGAGCACTGTCCGGAAAACCGCCCCCTTTAATCCAGACCTCCACACATAATGGACCGTCAACAAGTCACAGTCCTGCTCAGCGGCGGTCTGGATTCATCCGTAGCCCTTCACTGGGCATCCCGATACCATAACGTCCGGTTGGCTCTCAGTTTCCACTACGGATCCAAGCATGCCGTCCATGAGCTCGAATGCGCCCGCCTTCAAGCAGACTCCCTGGACATCGAACACCGGGTGATCGACATTTCCGCTATCTCCCGCCACCTCAAGTCCGCTCTTCTGGAAGGGGGGGATCCTATTCCAGACGGCAATTACGACGAATCCAACATGATCCAGACCGTTGTCCCCTTCCGCAACGGGATTTTCCTCTCCATAGCCGCCGGAATTGCGGAAAGCATGGAATCGACCGCTCTCGTTATTGCCGCCCATGCCGGAGATCACACAATCTATCCGGATTGCCGGGAAGAATTCATGAAAGCCATGTCCGACGCGATCCGCTTGGGCACCTATGCCGGAATGGAAATTCTCCGCCCCTTCATCGAATACAGCAAAGGAGACATCGTCCGTACCGGCCACGATCTCGGCGTCGATTTTTCCAAAACCTACTCCTGTTACAAGGGAGGAGATATCCATTGCGGCACTTGCGGTACCTGTATGGAACGCAAGGAAGCATTCCGGAATGCCGGACTTCAAGATCCGACCAATTATCTCCGATAACCGGAAAATTCAGATTTCCGGAAGAGTTACTCCTTCCGATCTAATCCAAATCTAATTCTTTCATTGTCAAAAGGCATGCCTTCTTTCAGGGCATGCCTTTTCGTTTTCTCTCATCTACTCTTTGGTCTGGTGGTACTCCTGTTTCAGAGACATTCAAAATGTTCAAAATCCAACAAAGTTGTAAAATGAACGACAAAAGAGTATAAAATCATTATATAGTGAAGAGTATGAGTTTGAAAAAACTGCTTCTCTCCTTCTTCCTGACTGCCATTCCCATTGCTCACGCCCACACCAACATTGAGCAAATCAGCAATTGGGTCACTATTTCCAATGCAAAGAACACGCTCTCCTTTAACCTATCCGATGGATTTTACTACATGTTGGATGAAAAAGGGGAAAAAGCTATCGACTATGCCTACTTTCAACTCGGAGCTCTCCATTCCAAGGACAAGGAAGCCACACGAACCTACTCCGCGGCAGATGTCAACGATGATTTAGGAACAGGTAAATGTCTGACGGTCAATGTTAATTTCCAGAATGACGTCAATATCATCTGGCAAGTCTTCATGTATGATGACGCTCCGTATGTCGTGTTCAACATGGGAGTCGAAAACGATACCCGGCAAGATTACCGCCTCGCCGTATTCCATCCTCTTACCAGCCGTAGTTCTTATGCAGGAAACGACAACACGGATCATTTCAAGGCCCTGGACGGTCACGGAGGCGGTGCCCGTACTCTTGTGAGCGACAATACCGGTATCGGATCCTTCAACAACCTTCTTTTCCGTTTCGGGACCGGAAACGCTCTCCGCATCTTTGTTGCGGGAGGATTGACTTACAAAGAATTCGAGAAATTCGTCACAGTCAACCGACAGAATAAAAAGATGTGTGTTGATATCTATGCAGAAGATCCCGTCGGAAAGGGCGTCCCTGCCGGCAGTCGGTATTTGCCGGACGAACGATTCTACGTCTGTCTTAATAATCCCAATCCGTTTGAGGCGCTGGAACTTTACGGGAAAACGCTCAAAACCGCCCAAGCCATCAAGTTGAATTACTATGATTTCCCCACAGAATGCCTCTGGTATGCCAGCTTCTACAACCGGGACAAAAATCGTCCGCGTTTCAATGACTCCAAGGGAGCCGTTGAAGAAATGAACCGTGCCATACAATCCGGAGTCACCCGCTACACCCGCGTAGCCATACGGCTTGTCCCGGATGCCTACGGTCCGGATAACCAGCAAGGATGGTGGGACGACGAACATTGGGCCAGATACGGAGAACCCATGTCTTCCGAAGGCCCCCACTACGTCGCTCCCTACTTGACGACCAAAAGCTGGGCCGGAGAAATCCTCTCCAAAGGAGGTATTCCCATAACTTACTTCCAAGGCACGCGACGCTCGGAGGACTATGCGAAAGAGCATCCCGACCACATGCTGTTCAATACGGTACGAAAAGTCATGAACCAGCCGGAACGTTTGAGGTACAAGGTCACTCCGGGACCGGAGTATGGAGATACCAACCAATTCGAACTCTCCGGAGGCTACTATAGTCACTGGTGGACTGATAAAATGGTGTGGAGCTATGACTTGACCGATCCCGGATTCGTCCAACACATGCAGGATGTATATCGAAACCTCCACGATGCCGGTATCGCCGGGATTATGTACGACTACCCGGATCTGACAGGATGGGCCTACGAAGGAGGATTCGAGGACAAAAATGCCACTACAGCCCACGCTTACCGGGAAATTTACCGACTCGCCTACGAGGGACTCGGCGACAAATGTTATCTGGATGAACGCAATCTTCTACGCGGTTCCGACATTACGCTGGGACTGGTCGCCTCCCAGCGAGTCTGGGCGGATACAGATATCATCACCCCCGAAATGGTCACACGCTGCGGTCTGCGCTGGTACAAGAACCGCGTCGTCGTCAACTACGATATGGATGCCAAAGACCCCGTCAATGTCGCACCCCTGGAAAATCGCGATGGTAATAAAGCCATGTTAACCATGTGTTACGTCACCAGCGGACGTTTCCTGATGGGACGGGGATTCGCTCAACTTTCACCGGAAGAAATGAGGGATTTCTCCCGCACCTTTCCCTATCACACGTCCCCCCAAAGCGCACGCCCTCTTGATGCTTTTCACAGCCGAGACAACTTCTGCCGCGTGTATGACTTTGCTGTAACGCCCGACTGGCATCAATTAACCTTCTACAATCCCGATACCCAAAAACCGGATACCCTGAGCATTGCCCTCGGTGCCTCACTCAACGAGGGTGGTATGGAGCTTGCCCCCCAGGCATCCTATCATGTGTACGACTTTTGGAACGATTGCTACATGGGACTCATCCAGGGAACGGATGTACTGACCCAGACGCTCCGCCCCGGGGAAGCACGCATGCTCTCCATCCGCAAAAAACAGACAGTTCCCCAGTATCTGTCCACCAATCGGCACCTGATGCAGGGCTATATCGATATGAAATCCTGCACATGGGACAAATCGCAACACAAATTGAAGGGATGTTCCCTCGTCGTTGCAAACGAACCATACGAAATCATCGTGGCGACAAATGGAATGACGCCTGACAAAGCCGAGGCAGAAGGCGCCGATATTACCATCAACTCCATTCCCGGACACAAGGATTTAATCAAACTGATCCTCACTTCATCTCGCGGAGGCGAAACCACATGGAATCTTTCATTCAACAGCTAACATCCCATTTATAGACAATACATTCCAGAAATAAAACAACTATTATTTACCCCAGGATTCATCCGAATAGAGATCAAACAGCGACCGCACTCTATTCCCGACAAAACAATCATTGGAACACACGATTCCTCCCTCACAGTAACCCCGCTACTCCTCCCCAGCCGACATGACATCCTCCATCTAACAACAAATTAAAAAATACTACTTCGCCACTATGAAACTCAGACTACCCCTCCAACTGGCGGCGGCCATTTTGGCTTGCTTCGCCCAATTATCACCCTCCTCCGCCTCCGATACGTTGAGTATCAAATTCGGAGAGAATGGCACCAATATGGCCGGATCTCTCATCTTCGGAGAAGGAGGTTCTTCAGACCTTTTCTTCGGTAACACATCCATCGGTATGGAGGCTGTTTCCGGAAAAGACTGGTTCCTCTGCACGGATACGACCGGTTCCAAAAAAATGGCGAATGGCCCGACTGTCGCCTGGAATTCCTTGTGCGACTGGTATGTTGATGCCGGCAACGACTTCCTCGACCGTTGGCTGGGAGAAAGCAAAGATATCCCAACGACCATCAATGTCAGCGGCATCGACATGCTGCAATACACGGTCTACATTGTTTATTCTACCGACAATGGCAGCAAATGGTTTGCACCCCTTGTCAACGGACAGTACTACTCCTACGATGAAGCTGGAAATCTGGTCGAATCCGATGCTGCATGGGGACAAGCCGGAAGCAGGAATGATATCGTTCTGAAGGAAAATACCATCGCCATCGGAGGTCTCACCGGAGACCTCTCCATCATTGGAGGCTACAACAGTGGCGGCAACCGTGGCGGCATCGCCGGCATTCAAATCGTCGATTCTTACGAAGGAACGGTTCTCCACCGTATCACACCTGCTGGGACAGCTGCGTGGACAGCAGCCGAATGGTCCGATACCAGCGGAAGTACGGGCTCTCTGGCGTGGGGAACGGGGAAGCAGGCAGCTTTCATCTATGCCCATGCCGAGGGCTCTACACTAACTTTGGATGGAACCATTTCTACGGATGGGCTCATTCTTAAATCAGGTTCCCTGGCTCTCTCCGGAGGAAGGCTCAATATGACCGGGCCTTCCATGCTGCAAACGGCAGAAGGAACCACCCTGGACCTCAGTGCCACAACCTTTAACAATGAGCTAGTCCTGTCCGGAAACGGCTCCGTGATTATCGACACCATTTCCAGCACGATCAAGGTCACCGGAGGAACGCTTAAACCGGGAACTCTCCACGACGGTTCCCAAATCACAATAACCGGATTAGGAAGTCTTGGGGGAGACTCAGTCAAACTGGAATCCGGAGCAAAAATCATCCTCTCCGACAACAATTCCAATGCTTTCACTTTCAACAATATTTCGGGCGATGGCACTCTCCTGCTCATTGGCGCTACCGTCGGTTCATGGGCTACGGACAACAGACTGACCAATACACGCACTGAAATCAGAGACAGAGAAAGCGTCTGGCTACCCGGAGGTTCTTTTGACGCTGAAAAAACATATTCCCTGGGCAGAAACCTTTACATTTACTCCGGAAGCTCCCTGAAGCTTAAATTCCCGGCAGTCAATAACAATGCCCATACCATATCTTCCGTTCTTACTCTGCAGGAAGGAGGCACCCTGTACGGAGGCGTTGGTTGGGCGGACGATCAGGGAGGCGGTGCCAACATGGCAAATATCAATTTCATCAATGGCATCACAATTGAAGCAACGGCAGCGGCTGATGACATCGCTTTGATCTACCTTTCCTCGGGACAGCGTGGCCTGTTAACCTCCAAACTCAATGGCTCCGGCACCATCAAACTTGAACGTGTCGGCGGAATATCCTACGGCGGCAGTATGGTTCCGGAATCAAGCCTAGTGATCACCGGGGCGGATGACGATGCAACTCGCCGGTTTTCCGGGAAAATACAGCTTACAGGAGTTGATGGAGAAAAGAAAACCCACTTGATTCTCAATCATCAATTGGCAGCTGAAAAAGCTCTCATCTCATTGCAGGGAGCCTTCTCCGGACTCTCCCTGGGTGTCTCGGAGAGTACCATTGCCGGTCTGGAATCCGTCCTGACCGGAGCAGAACACATCACTGTAGGAATTACCAGTGGGTCAACACTAACTGACAGTGCTCTGACTATCAATTATTCCGGTAAAGACACCCTGACATATGCCGGAACTGTACTGGCCGGAATCAGTATCAATAAAACAGGTACCGGCACACAAGTTTTAAGTGGAGACATGAGCGCCTTCAACGGCACGCTGACTGCTAGCGAAGGTGAGTTGATCCTTAACAATTTCACGGGAAGAGGCATGCTTGCCGCCAATGGGGGAAAACTGATTTTGGATGGTTCGGGCACCTTCAACGCGAATGCGACTGGCACAAAAGAAGGTACCTTCGTGTTCAGAAATGGTTCGTGGAAGCTCTACATCAGCAGCAATAAAACATTCGATGCCGGAACATTCCATATCGAGGAAGGAGCCATGTTCCGCACGACATCACTGTGGAAACATCACCTGAATTTTGGGTCAGAATCCAAATGGACGGGAACCGGAACCTTCCGTTTTGACGTCCCGGAAACACAAGGCCAATACGATGGTTTCCGCAATCTGACTCTCCAGGGAAGCACGGCCGGATTCACGGGCACACTCGAATTGCTCGGAACCGACTGGTATGCAAACCAATATGCCTACCGTACCATGCTTTATCTGGATTCTGCCGATAACACTTTTGGAGGAATTATCAAAACCGTCGGCATCAGTAAATCGGAAGGAGGCGATACCAGCATCATTGATGACAGCGTCACCCCCAACTCCGTACAAATCATCGTTCAGAGGGATATGAGTGTCGCCGGCCTGGAAGGACAAGGAGGCCTTGTCACTGGAGATGAAACCATCGGTACCGTTGATCTGATCGTGGGGGATGCCGCCAACCATACATTCGGCGGAAGCATCGGCACGCTCGTCAACATTGTGAAAGCCGGTGAAGGAACCCATTTCTTCACCGGAGATATGTCCTCCTTCAATGGGATATGGGAAGCTCGGGCTGGAATTCTGGACATTAGCGGAGCCACTCATCTGGGAACAGCCGCTACGGAATACCGCCTTGCCGGAGGGCAATTGAAAGTCGGAGACTCCTTCACTTTATCTGCCGCATCAACCTTGTCGGGCAGCGCGGCTTCCGCAGGCAGCCTGATTGGCAATATGGTACTCGACGGAGGTACTGTCACCGTCCTGAATGACACGACGGAAACTCCACAGTACATCATTGACGGCAATCTGACTTTGGGTACGGGAACAGCCCCCAAAGTCGTTCTCGACCTCAACTCCCTCTTCTCGTTGGCAGCCAGCAATACCCCTTATGTGTTCACCTTGTTCCAGAACAACAACAACTTCACGGGATTAACGCTCGACGACATCGAAACAAAAGGCCTGATTGTGGACAATACATCGCGTGACTCCCTCTCCTTCGCTCAAGGCACACTCGGAGGCAAATACATCACGACCATGTCGCTTACCAAATCCGCTCCAGTCACCTTGACATGGACTGGCAATGGAAGCCTCTGGCAGACGAAAAACGGGCAATCCTCGTGGACGGCAGACATCGCTTCCGCCGATACCGGCTTCTTCACGGGAGACAAAGTCATCTTTACTGCCGACGCCAGCAACAAATCCGTATCTATCACTGGTACTGTCAAGCCGCGAGCCATGGAAATTCAGGGTGGAGACTACGTCTTCAATGCCGGGACCGAGGGAACGATCACCGGAGACGGAGCCCTGACTCTCAACAGTGGAAGCCTCAGCATAAACCTAGCCAATGCCGGATGGAAAGGATCCATCGACGTCAAGGCAGGCGAACTGAAATTCGCACAAGATGGCCTCGGAACGGGCAAAATCACCCTGAATAACGGAACAATGCTGAGCTGGCTTGCCGGCAACCAGCAGGATGTCTCCTCGCGTCTGAACTGGGAGGAAGACTCCCATATCACCCTGAACATTGCCGGAGCCGATGACAAAGTGACCTTCGGAACATCCATTTCCAACAAGGCCCATGTCACCAAGCTGGGCAACGGAACCATGATCCTGAATGGAAGCGCCCGAATCACAGGCTCCCTGACCATCGGAACCAAAAATCTTAGCGGAGGCATCGTCTCCATGACGGGGGGAGGCAGCACGACTCCCGCTGCCGTCAAGGGAGCTATCGACGTCGTCAATGGCATTCTCAGCCTGGACGCCGTCAGCATGACAGGATGGGGGGAAGCCGCCAACAATGTCTCTTCCCTGGCAATCCGAGAAAACGGGGAAGTCAGATTCACCACAAGCGACAACCAGACATTCACGGATCTGACTGTCACCATGGAGGGCGGTACGCTTTCCGGCAGTACGGGACGCGTTGATTTCTACGGACAGACAACTCAGGTAAAGACTCTGGCTTCATCGAAAGAATCCATTATATCCACCCAAGTTTCTTTGCGGCAGGATGATAACATCTTTGACATCGCCGATGGAGTTGCCGCCAATGACCTTCTGGTTTCGGGCAATTTCATTACAACCGGCGGAGAGGCTGTCACCCGCACATTGATCAAGCTGGGCGCCGGAACAATGAATATCTCCGGGCAGTACAACATCGCCAAAGGCATCGAAGTCCGAACCGGGAAACTCATTCTGAGCAATGCCGATGCCAAACTGGCCGCCACGGAAATCTCCATCCACAAGGATGCCGTACTCACCTTCAATACCATGAAGGCAGAGGGTTACAACTACGGAGGAATCCTGTCGGCACAAGGAGCCGATGCAACTGAAGCGGGAACAGTCGAAACCGCCGCAGGAACCAAACTCGCCTTGTCGGGCAACAACTCCGCATTCAATGGAACTTTACAGATAGCCAACAACGCAGCACTGACTCTTCTTGGAGATATGGGCGCGGCCAATTTACGTGGTGACGGCGCCTTGCTCGTCCAGAGAGGAACAACCGTCATTTCCGGCAACAATGATGGGGATTCGCTCTTCAGCGGCACCATTACCATAACAAACGGTACACTTCGTGCCGGGACGGACACTGCCTTGGGCAATGGAGACATCAACCTTCAGGGAGGCACGCTGGATCTCACAGACAAAGCCCTCGCCAACAAGATTATTGCCACAGGAGGAACAATCTCCGGAAACGCGTCTGCTTCGATTGGCGATGTAGTCGCCCGCCGGGCATTTTCCACAACAGGGACATTATCAGTGGCGTCACTGTCCATGGATGCAGGGATCACGGTCTCGACAGCCAATCTGACGTCCCGTGGCGGCCTCACACTCGGTACCGGAGCCCTGCTTGCCACAACAGGCAATCTCACTCTGGCAGAAGGAACAACCATCAGTATCGATGCTCTTAACCTGACTCGGGATGATGCCTCCATAACGGTATCCGGCAATCTCTCAGTCAGTGGTAATGGTAGCGTATCCATCAAACTCGGAGACGACTTCATGTCCAACAATATCAGCGAAGGTAACTACACCATTCTGAGTGTCTCAGGCGGACTGGACCCGAACTGCTTTGTGGCAGGAACCACGCTCGGGGGCACACTTTGGGATGACGTTTCCGATGTCTACGAATTCAATTTGGTGCTTTCCGACGATAAAACAAAACTCTACCTCCATGCCGGCATCGACAACAACAAAGCCTGGCAGTGGAAGGGCGCTTCATCGGGGACATGGTCAAACACCTCGGCTGAAGATTGGAAGGACAAGGAAACAGGCCCCGAAGGAAAAGCTGTTTTCTTCGGAGCTGAATCCCCATTGGATCAAACAATTCACATTGATGAGACAGGAGTCAACCCCGTCTTCGTCCAGATACAATCCAATGCTTCCTACACCTTCACGGGAGGGGCCATCTCAGACTACACGGGAGCGGGCAACACGAAGCCAACCGCCTTGATGATGGCCGGAACAGGAACCGTCATCCTCCAGAATGCCAATACATTCTCCGGGGATGTCACACTGAACAAAGGAACCGTCGTCATTCAGAATGCAAATGCCTTGGGCAAGAACGGAGCCATCATTTTCAATAACGGCACTTTGGAATTCGGCAACAATGCCACGGATATTTCATCACGCTTCATCGTTAACGAAAACAAACTGAAACTGGCTGTTTCCGAAAATGTCAGCATCACTCTCGCCAATCTGGCGACCGGAATCAGGGACAACGCTCAAATGCTCCTGACCAAGTCCGGAGCCGGAAATTTAACTCTCGCACAAAGCTTTGCGGGAGACATGCACATCACCGATGCCGCTACGGAAGAGGCCGGCATACGCATCCGACGCTCGGATTCCGGAGGAAGCCTGACTCTTCAGGGCGCTTCCTACAAGTCGGTAACCATCGATTCCCTCAACACCCTTATCATCGACGGATCAAGCAATAACTCCCTGACTCTGGCAAATATGGCTCAGGGAGACGGCCGAATTCTGATCAATGCCGGGAAAAAACTCTCTATTGCAAGCGCTGGCCGTTGGGACGGCAAATTGGAACTTCGCAATGGAGCCACCCTCAGCCTGACCGGATCGGCCAATACGCTATCCGGAGGAGTCACTGTCAACGCTGATGGTGGTCAAGCCACGATCAACGCCGGAGGCTCCACCATCGGCATCGCGGGCAAAATTGGAGGTCTTGCAGAAGTCGACAGCCAGCCAGGAAGCCTCATGCTCCATCATGGCACGTTCGATCTTTCCGCTTCCACCGTTGAGGACAATGTCCACATCATCCTGGGCAATGGCACGAATCCAAGCCAGCTTCTTCTGGGGACGGAAGCGGACTCCACCTTGCGACTTGCCAACTTCACGTCTTCAGTGGGAAGTACCGTCTCCGGTACTGAAGGGCAAACTCTGGAATTGGTGGAGGCCGAACTCTCCGGTACCCTCACCGGCGGGTTTACGATTCGGGTAGATGGCGAAGGGTTGGGAAAAACATCCGTCATTCTCAAGGAAGGTATCAGCATCGGGGAGTATATCGGATTCGTCGTCTCCGGCGGGACTCTGGATCTGGCGGGACTCGCTCTTCAAAACGACATCACTCTGTATTCCGGTAGTCTCACCAACGCTTCCAACTGGGACAGCCATGTCAGTATTGACACTTCGGCAGGCCCAGACTGCATCGCCCTGGGAGACATCAAGGCAAGTGCCATCAAGAAGATTGTGACGAGCGACGGTTCTACAGTACAGGGAATCGGCCACGGAACAATTGAGCTTGATACCGCCAACCTCACACTGGGTGTCTCCAACACGAAAACATACACAGCATCAACGGACGCTATCACTGGAGACGGAATCACCGTAATCAACTTCGGATCAAGGCAATCGGATGCCCAGGCAGATGATCGCATCACCCTGAGCGAAGGGACAAAGCTGTGCCTGAATCTCGGAGACGACCTGAAGGAAAATGTGCTCGACCAATTTGCCGTCAACTTCGATAAGGAAGAGCTCCTGCCCGACTATGGAGACTCTGGCGACAAAATCAACAGACTCTACTTCACCATTACCAATGGCAGACTCGATGTAGATCCCAAGCGGATCGACTTTGATCCCCTCCTCAAAATATGGGGGCTCAAGGTCGCCGGAATTGATGGAGGAAGCATCATCGCCGACGGCAATCTCTCCGTCTGGAGAACATCGAAAGAAGGGCACGTTAGCGGTTATGAAGACATAAACGACTACCGTGCCGTTTATCTGGACAGAGATATGAATATCACTCTGCCCGGCAGCGATGATCAGGTACTCACCATCAAGTACGCCAGCGGGAAGAAAGGTTGCGATCTCACCATCAACAGCGATGGAACAGGAACAGCGCGCGTCCAGTTCTACAATAATCGCGACCGCGATGGCAATCTGGTGCATTCCACCATCGCAGGCAAGCTCCAATCCGATGAGCACACGGCCATCTCCAAAACGGGTGAAGCCACTCTCAGCATCGGAGGAGATATTTCTATCGCAGGTAGCCTGAGCATCGAAGAAGGCGGCATGGCATTCACTCGCAATGACGGGGAACACACCATCGGCAGACTCTCCATCAGCAAGGAAGGCAAACTGACCATCTCCGGAGCCGAAAGCATCATCACCGTCAACACCCTGGAAAGCTCCGCCGGCACCATTCAACTGGGAGGAGATTCCATCCTGAGAATTACCAGCGGCAGCATCATCACCGGCTCCATTCAAGCCATCGGAGACAAGGACGAAACCGGAACGCTCGAATTGGGTGAAGGCACCATCCTCCTTCGCTCCCAAAATGCACTCGCCGGAATCAACCTCACCACAGCTTACGGAACCAACCTTGATCTGGATACCAAAGAGGCCTGCGCCACCATCAACAATTGGAACGGGCTTGGCACCCTCGCCGGAGAAGGATCACTCACCATCACCGGGCAAGCCAGCTATCGGGGTACTCTCGACGACTTCTCGGGCCAAATTGCAGTTGATCGTGGAGAACTCACCCTCGGCAATATAGGCAACAAGGCAGCCAGCCTGTCCGCTACAGGTGGAGCAAGCCTCACCTTGGACTACACCGAAGGTGAAGCCGCCTACGCCAACATCACCATCGGTGAAGCCTCCCGGCTAACCCTCATCGCAGGTAACGGCTCCGGTACCAACAACACACTCACCCTGACACGTGGCGGCAGCATCATCGGAGACTCCACACTCGGTTTCGTACTGAACACCGAAGCAGACGGAAGCCTGAGCCCCTCCAAACCGCTTGTCACCACCGGAGGCCAGGAACACCTCACCATGGGCGATGGAGCCACCATCCATATCGCCGCCGGTGACAACCAACACGTCATCAACGGAACCATGCCGATGCAAATCGCTCTGGCATCCCACGTCATTCAACAGGGCGGAGTCCAGATCGTCTTTGACGAACTCTTCGGCAAATACTTCGACCCAACCCAATCGCATGTCGAAACCATCAATGGCACCATGATCCTCACAACCACAGCCAGCAGCAAAGGATTCTACATCCACCATGCCAAGACTGAAGTTGCACAGGCGGGCGCCCAACTCATGGACATGGCTCTCATCACCATCAACCCGCAAACATCCGACAAGACCAGTACCCTGGCAGCCCTCCTAAACACCGTAGATGCCTCCATCAAGGCACACGATGCTGCTGGAGCCAGCCGTGCCATGGCAGCCTCGGCAGGCAGCACAGTCACCAGCCTTCTGGGGTCTCTACAATCTGATTTCCGCTACCAGCAGACCCTGCTCCGCAATCGCATGACCACCATGGGATTGCCCTCGGGATATAGCTATGGCGGCGACCTGCCTCTGTGGAACACCTGGATGCAAGCCACCGGCTCCTACAACTGCCTCAATGGCGATGGAGACAATGCCGGGTACCAATACAACACTTGGGGAGGTACCTTTGGCGTCGATGCCAACTTCACGCCCGGATTCACCGCAGGTATTGCCATGACAGCCAGTTATGGAAAATTGACATCCAACTCGGCAGATAGTCTCAGTGGAGACATGGACAACTATTACGTCAATCTCTTCGGCCGTTACCAGCGCGGCAAGTGGGGACACAACTTCATCCTCACCGCCGGATGGAGCCAGGGAGATGCCGAACGCACCGTTCCCCTGGGGCAATATAGCTACGCCGGACACAGTGAAACCAGCGGCAACACCTGGGGCGCCATGTACGAAGCCACCTACGACATCTCCCTCGACGAAAACAACAGCTCCATCCTCCAACCACTCGTCAACATCTCCCTCCACAAGAGCAGCATTGACGACTACAACGAAACCGGTGCAGGAAACGCCGGACTCGCCGTCAGAGACATGGACGCGACAACAGCCACCATATCGGCAGGCATCCGCTGGATGGGCCTCATGGGAGGAAACCTCTTTGGCAGAGAATCCCTGGCTGAGCTTCGCATGCAGGTTTCCCAGGATATGGGTGACACACAGAATGAAGCCCGCGTTGGATTCCAGGGGAATCCCGGTTTCAGCCAAAACGTCAAAGGAAGCAAAATGGGAACAACCGGCCTTCAAATCGGAGCCGGAATCAGCATCCCATCCGGAGAACAAGGCACAGTCTTTATGGAAGCCAATGCTGACATCCGCAGCCGCATGACCTCGGCTAGCGGCAGCATCGGTTACAGGTACAACTTCTGATAAAAACGGAAGACGGAATAAAAGAGAAAAACAGCGGGGCGGCTCCTCCACACGCAAGGAGGAGCCGCCCTCAACAAAACCAATTGGCATCACCGAATGCACCTCTAGCCACTTCCCCTACCGAAACATAAAAACAATCGAACCGCAGCCCGGAAACGGAAAATTCCGGGTTCCCTACCTCTTCACATCATGAAAAACATATGAGCCTTCATATTAGGATGACCCGAGAAGCCGACCTGGCTATCCACAGGATGAAAACATATAACTTCCTGACAGCTTTGGTCTCAGCCATATTATCTTTTTGCTTGTTCGGCTTAACTCTGTATATGGTTACAATCGTTGTATCAAAACCGGAAATACCGGAAATAGTTGCCTATGCCGCAAGCAACGAAGAAGGGGCTCCCCTGGATACTCCATTGACACCGGAACGAGTCATCACCCGACCGACTGCGAGCATTCAAAATCACGCCAGCATCATCACTTCCGACGCAGTAAGCGATGTAGCAATTAGCTCGGTAGACATCGACACTCCGGAATTTTCCGATCTGGGCCAAAGTCTCGAACTGGGCGTCGATTTCGGTACAGGAGTAGGTGACGATCCCGGTACGGAAGGAGGAGGTTTCGGCACGGACTCTCCAGCAGGAAGTTCCCTGGTTGGTACATTCTACGATCTCAAACAAACAGCATCCCGGAAACCGCTCAAAGAAGACTTGAGCTACGAAGAACACACGAACATCTTAAAAAGATTCGTTCAATCGGGATGGAAGGAAAGCACACTGGCCAAATACTACAAAGCACCGAGGAAATTGTACAACTCACACATTTTCATCTCCCACAGATCAGCCGAGGAAGCACCGAAAGCCTTCGGTTGTGAAAACACAGTCAAGCCCAAACACTGGGTGGCCATCTACCGAGGAAAAATCGTTGCTCCCAAAACCGGGAAATTCCGTTTCGTAGGACTCGCGGACGATATCATGACCGTCCGTCTGAACGGCAAGGAAGTATATGATCACGGCTACTTCTACATGACAATGGGAGGCAGGTATATGGAAAGCGAAGAGATCTTTCTCGTCATGGAAGGCAAAGCCAAAAATGCCATTCTCAAACGAGAAATCCAGAGATCGGGCATCTACCACATCCCTGCCAAATTCTATAAATACAGTACCATGGGGCACTACAACAGTCGCTTGAATGGAATGATTGTCGGCCCTGAATTCTCTGTCACAGCCAATGAAATATATCCCATTGAAATTATGATCTCAGAAGTACCCGGGGCCGGATTTTCCGCCTTTTTGTTAATAGAAGAAATTGGTGCCGTCTATGCTAAAAAAGACCCCAGCGGCACTCCGATACTGCCCCTATTCCGAACCAATTACTCCCTTCCCGATCCATCATTCAATCAAGGGACCAGACCTCCATTCGACCCCATTGGCCCGGTTTGGCCATGCGTCAAATAAAGTTTCGCCTGCTTACTCTCCGCATGCAAGCCACAGGCAGTATCTATCCGGGAATACTCTGTTCCGGAATAAAAATAAGGCTTCTCCGTAACATTTTGCGGAGAAGCCTTAAGAAAAGTTGGAGCGGGTAACGGGAATCGAACCCGTATGATCAGCTTGGAAGGCTGGAGCTTTACCACTAAGCTATACCCGCGTGACGTGAGGAAAATCTACATTTTCCTCACCAGAAGTCAAGATGTAATTCATTTTTTTCCTTCTATTATCTGCAAACAATATGATTGACACCCCTCAGAAAACAGCGTAAGCATTTCTCCACATAGCGTCATGCGGGTGTCGTTCAATGGTAGGACACGAGCTTCCCAAGCTTGTGACGTGGGTTCGATTCCCATCACCCGTACCAATTCGCCTTTTCCTCCCCCTTGCAGAATACCTTAATTCGCAAGGGTTTCTCATTTCTATCCAGCATATACCAGAAGTCACGAGTCCGGATCAGCGTTCTGTACGAAGGACTTTGCCGTCGGCAGAAATCAGCAGGTCGTAATCTTCGGTGTCAGTAACCACTTCTATGTCGTAACTGACAGTCTGACCCTCGGTGATTTTTTTAACTTCCTTGATTCTTCCCTGAGGATAGTCTTTCAAAGCTGCTGTTCGGACAATTTCCGGAGTGAGGGCTGGATCGATTTCCTCTTTGACACGAACTATCTTACCGTCCGAAGTAAGCTTCACTTCGACGTCAAAGCCGTTGATGCGAAATTCCGCTTCGTACTGTTTGGTACGATTATTGAAATCCCACTCGATTTTGCGCACCTGGGCGTAAGCGGATTTCACTCCGGAAACGACCTCCGCCGGAACGGATGTTTCAGGAATATCGGCAAAAGCCGGAACAACCCATAAAATGGCGGCAGCAAAGGACAAAATACTCTTCGTTTTCATCATATGTGGTATGATTCTAAAATAGGATAAAGTGTTCAATTCAATCCCAGTCAGGAGCCATCGCTTTCCTCTCCTCATTCACACGTCGAAGTTAATTTCACAACCGATGCTATGACAAATTCCAGTAGTGTCTCTCTCAAAAATCACGCTCATGACATATTATTTTGACAGACTTCTCCCTTCTTGAACGTAGAGTGAATAAAATAGAGAAGTAGTTTCGTATCATAGTCCGGTCATTTCCTGACTCAACACAACGCTTCTCTTTCTCTAAACAGACATGAAACACTTTTTCCTTTTATTTTCCCTGGTTCTCTCGTGTTCGGCCCTGGAAGCCGCACCTCTGTGGATGCGTTATCCTTCCATTTCCCCCGACGGCAAGTCCATCGCATTCACTTATAAAGGCGACATTTATACCGTTCCCTCCGAAGGAGGCAAAGCTCAACGCCTGACCACTGATCCCGCCCATGACTTTGCCCCGGTGTGGTCACCCGATAGCAGCAAGATTGCCTTCGCCAGCGACAGATACGGTAATTTCGATGTCTATCTCGTCGACGCACAAGGTGGGGCTCCGCAAAGACTCACCACGCATTCCGGAGCGGAAATCCCCTACTGCTTTACCAATGACGGACGCAACATCCTGTTTGGCGCATCAATTGCCGATCCTGCCTCCAGTATGCTCCATCCCCACTCATCGATGAAAGAATTGTACTCCGTTTCTATCAACGGAGGACGTCCGGAACAAATTCTGGCTGTTCCCGCCGAACGGGTCTCTTTCTCTCATTCCGGAACCCTCCTTCTCTACCAGGATAAAAAAGGCGGTGAAAACGAGTGGCGCAAGCATCACCAGTCCTCCATCACACGCGACATCTGGCTCTACGATACCGTCAAAAATCGCCACACCCGATTGACAAGCTTCGCCGGGGAAGACCGGGATCCCCGCTTCAGTCCGGATGACGGATACATCTATTATCTCAGCGAAAGGGGCAGTACTTTCAATGTCTGGCGCTTTGTCCTCAACAACAAACAGCAAGCTCCGGAACAAGTCACAAATTTCAAAACCCATCCCGTCCGCTTTCTCTCCATCGCCAATAACGGAACTCTCTGTTACGGATATAACGGAAACATTTATATCCAACCCCAGGGTGCTGCCGCCCAACCAGTCAAGGTATCCATTACCGGAGACATTTCCCAGGAAGAGAAGGAAACACTCTCCGTAGGAATGAAGAACGGTACCGTCTCGGAAGACGGAAAACAGATAGCTTTCGTCAACCGCGGAGACATCTTCGTCACATCCGCTTCTTATCCCACGACCAAGCAGATCACCACAACTCCAGAACAGGAAAGTTCACCCGCCTTCTCTCCCGATGCCCGGACGCTTGCCTATACCTCGGAGCGCGACGGTAGCAGGAATATTTACCTAGCCAAAATTGCCCGCAAGGAAGACCCCGACTTCCCCAACGCGATGGTCATTCATGAAAAACCGCTCATTAACAATAATAAACATGAACGGGAACTCCCTCAATTCTCCCCAGACGGCAAGGAAGTAGCCTTCATTGAAGACCGAAGCCGCCTGATGGTCATGAATCTCAAGACGGGAAACGTCCGCCAGATCACGGATGGAGCGACCACCTATTCCACCAGCGGACAAATCGACTATGAATGGTCTCCCGACGGTAAATGGTTTACCCTGGCCTACACCAGCAATCACCATGACCCCTACACCGATATTGGCATCGTCAGTGCCGATGGAGGAGGGAAAGTGATCAACCTCACCAATAGCGGCTACACGGACACCAACCCCCGATGGGTCCTCGGCGGAAACGCCATCCTGTTCCATTCCGAACGCTACGGCATGCGCAACCATGCCTCCTGGGGATCCCTGACTGACGCCATCCTGATTTTCCTGAATCAGGAAGCTTACGAGCAATTCAATATGAGCAAGGAGGAAAAAGAACTTTTACTGGGTTCTGACAAGGAATCCGAGTCAAAGGAAAAGAAGAAAAAAACTGTCGCTCCTATCAAGATCGAGCTGAAAGATCTTGACGAAAGACTCGTCCGTCTCACCCCCGCATCCAGTCAGTTGGGGGACGCCATCCTCGATAAAAAAGGAGAACAACTCTACTACATTTGTGCTTTCCAAAAAGGCTTCGATCTATGGCAGTTGGATCTTCGAAACCGTTCGGCAAAAATCATTCGTCCGGACGTTTCCCCGTCTTCCCTGCAATGGGACAAAAAAATGTCCATGCTTTTTATCCTTGGAACAAAACCCGCTTGGATGAAGGCGGAAAACAATGCCTTCACATCCATTTCAGCCAAGGCTGAACGAGCCATCGACATGGCAGCCGAACGTTCCGCCATGTTCAAACATGTCTGCCGGGAAGAACAAAAACGGTTCTACACGGAAAACATGCACGGAGTCGATTGGAAAGCCATGCAAGCCAATTACGCCCGATTCCTGCCTCATATCAACAACAACTACGATTTTGCGGAAATGGTCAGCGAACTCCTCGGTGAGTTAAACGTATCCCACACGGGATGCTCCTACAGAAAGCCCTCCAGCCTGAGTAACGACGAAACGGCGGAACTCGGACTCTTTATCGATCAGGATTACACGGGAGACGGGCTTCGCATTCAGGAAGTTATCCGCCAGGGGCCTTTTGATAAATCACACCTCGATGTTCGTCCCGGAGATATTTTGGAAACAATTAACGGTACCTTTATCCCATCAGGCATGGACTACTTCCCGCTCCTGAACCACAAAGCAGGGAAAAAGGTTCTGGTTTCCCTTTACCGTCCGGAAACGCAGGAACGCTTTGAGGAAGTCATCATTCCCATTTCCCGCAGCAAGCAGAATTCCCTTCTCTACTCCCGCTGGGTCAAACAGTGTGAAGAAGAAGTGGACCGCCTCTCCGGCGGGCGTCTCGGCTACGTTCATATCCAGGCCATGGGAGATCCCAGTTTCCGTTCCATTTACTCCGCAATCCTCGGTAAGTACAATGACCGCGAAGGTATTGTCATCGATACCCGGTTCAACGGAGGAGGGCGGTTGCACGAAGATATCGAGGTGCTTTTCAGCGGAAAGAAATACTTCACTCAAGTCATTCGCGGCAAGGAAGCATGCGACATGCCCAGCCGCCGCTGGAACAAACCCTCGATCATGCTGACCTGCGAAGCAAACTACTCCAATGCCCATGGTACTCCTTGGGTTTACCGCCACCAAGGCATTGGCAAACTCGTCGGCATGCCCGTACCCGGAACCATGACCAGTGTCTGCTGGGAGCATCTGCAAGACTCCTCGCTCGTGTACGGTATTCCTATCATCGGTTACCGGCTTGACGACGGTTCCTATCTTGAAAATACTCAGCTCGAACCCGATATCAAAGTCGCCAACTCTCCTGAAAAAATCGTTGCCGGCAGAGACGAACAACTGGAAATCGCCGTGAAGGCTCTCCTTCAAGATATCGACAAGCCCAAACAACGACAGGGCAAACTCCCCTAAACCGGATTCTTCCGACTGGCATTGTTCCCTTTCTTCCGCGCCTGAACGAATTCTACGTCGTTCAGGCGCCATTGTTCCTTGCCACATCATGATTTCATCCAAGCCTCAAGATGGGATTCAATTAATTTTTTAATTATTTTTTGGAAGAACATCTTTGACTTTATCTTTTAGAGGACTTAATGGTAATTTCATGTTTGAGAAAAATCGCAAACTCATCGTTGGAGTGTGTATTTTTGTGAGCGTTATCATCATTAGCTCTCTCTGCCTGATCCTCAGAGAGAACAATTTAATCTATTTGGAGCAACAGAGAGCGCTATGGAACGAACTCAACTCTCTCATACCTCTCCACTACAGAATCGATACGGATAAATCACATTATATGTATTCTTTCACTCAACGAAACATCAGGCTGGAGCACAACCTATCATCTATGCCTGCGTTCATGAAAAACAACTATGAGTACAATCAAAAGGTAAACGATATATCGAAGCGCCTTACTGACAACAACACAACACTGGCAGACAAGGCAACATCCTTCTCCATTATCATCCCGGATACTCCATCCCCGTCACTTCCCCTCTCCGGATTAACAGAGCATGAATTGGAGAAATTAACTTTGGAGGGTAATCGAGAAGCCAGCCTGATTATCATCGCCCGCAAATCCCCTCCCACAAGCTCTATTCAGACTCATATCGTCAAAAATTCACTTCACATCAACCGACTTGTACCCGGACAAAATCCGGAGAAAAATTTCTTCTCTCATTTACAACAAGCAATCATCCAGATCAATGATCTTTCGTCCACACAAAAAACACGTTCATCTGGAGACAAGTTCTCTCAAGTTAATTACAAAAATCTCCCCGGTTATTCAACCTTCCAGGAAAAACTGAGAGAAGGGGATTTATTATCCTATCTCGCGTTCAAGAGCATTCTCTCCCCAGTTACATACACCATGGCAAGCCATGATGAAATCATGCAGGAAGAAAAAATGCTCATGGAAAGCCTGAGAGCTCGGAGCCAGGACAAATACGATTTGGCCTCCGCTCTCTTACTATGCAGAAATTCCCCAATGGGCTTTTATGGGATGAAAATTGATGATGAATTTAACAATAGACTAAGAATATACAAACAAATCGTAATGGATTATCCGGCATTGGCTGGAAGTACCATTCAAAATATCGTCTCCTTTCTGTTTTTCGATTACAGCAGTGCCACTTCCGTTAAAAAATTCCGGCAAGCTTCCGAGGCTCTGAGAAAAGCAGCCAGACAAGGAAACATGGAAGCCATGTTTCTTTGGCTCACCCGAGGAATCACTTCCCTGGATCGTTTCACCCGCGAAGACTGGGAGGAAATCGACACGTACCGCAAAGTGCTTTTGAAGGCCGGATACGCACCTTACCTTGAAACATTTATCAACAAACAAGAAACTCTTGATATCAACCTGTTCAAATCCATCTATCCAGACACCACATACCGATCCATCAGCAAACGCTGCCAGAAAGTATTGGAAGCAAGAAATTGATTATCTTGCTCCCACTCCACTCTTTGCCTCTCTCTTATTTTATATTTCGACAATTTCGTCGATTTTCAGAGCCCGGCACCTCGTCTTCTCATTGACCTGCCAGGTTGCGGACACATGGAAATGAGCGAAATACCATTCGGAAGGCTGGAGCTTTTCCATCAGATCCATCAGTAAATTGCGTTCCTTGGGCAGATCAAACCTTAAATCCGGATCACGATCCAAGAGTCCCGGATTCGCTTCCTTCAACGAGGGTTCGGATGGAGGCAACAACCCGACGTGAGTCAGAAGGATATCTATCTTGCCGGCATGAGCAGCCACAAACTCCCCATTCCATGGAATCACCTCATCCTCCCACCAACCTCTACCCGGAGCGCGGAATGACCGATCCACACTAACGCCTCCGCCCACGGCCAGAGCCCGACGTCCATTCAACAGCAGTTCAGAATAATCCGACAGAAGATGAAAGTATTCTCCAACCGGAGGATTGCGAAACATGGCAGGATCGTCATGATTTCCACGAAGACAGTACACATGATTGCCGGTCTCCCTAGCCATTTCTTCCAGCACTTCCCGGTAACGGGGCACAAATCCAAAACCGCAATCTCCCAGCTGGATCAGGCTGATGCCCGTCCGTGAGCGTAAGAATTTCTCCAGAGCTTCCGGCTTCCCATGAATATCTCCCATGAGAAAGCAGGGAGTATCAATAATCATCATAAGCGTTCCCTTTCGGAACATCCTACCCGAATCAGTCAAACATGGAAAGAATGCTTTCAATCTATTTTCTTCCTCGTCAGAAAATTCATTTCCATACACCCCCAGCCAACAGGAACGAACAGGAGAACACGAAGCTGCGAAAAATCACCCAGGTCGGCATTCCTGGCATCTGTAATCTAGGTACACCCCGGCGCATCCCCCTCGAAAGCCATCGGAGCTCACAGCAAAACTCTCCTTGAGTCGGATTTGTTTTCAATTTTGGAACATTTACCCGGTAAGAAATAACGTGCGATATTAACTTCTCCTTCTCCGTCATCTCGGATCCCGTATTCCTATCCACCAACAAATAACGGTGAAAGGTTCCGAAAACATGATCCTTTGATTCATCGAATTCAAGAGTTCTTCATTTCATTCCGCACCATTAGCTACAACTCCTCCGAATTATCTCTCCAAAACGGTAAAAACAGTGAAATACTAAAGTATTTTTTTAACGTAATTTTAGATCCTGTTTGTCGGTTTTCTCTACAACGGATCAAATGTTTGTAAAAAAAAGTTACAATTCCAATAAATCAAATAGTTTTGCACATTTGACATCTCACTCATCACACCAATTAACAGTTAACAATAAATGTATTATGTAAAAACAAAACAGAACACGAACACATCGATATTACACAAAGTTATTCTTTAGCTCGCCAGATTCTGTTTTTTTTCGTAAGAAGTAGGAAATCACACCGTACTAAGATACGATCATTTTACATAACACACTTATGAGCTTATCTATCAAACCCGCCAGCGCCTGCCGCTGGGACATCGTTTCCCTCGGAGAAGTCATGTTGCGCCTTGATCCCGGAGAAGGCCGCATTCACACGACTCGCACGTTTAAAGTTTGGGAAGGAGGAGGCGAATATAACGTAGCCAGGGGACTCCGCCGCTGCTTCGGTTTAAGAGGCGCCGTCGTCACTGCCATTTGCGATAATCCCGTCGGTCGCCTGCTGGAAGATTGCATGCTCCAGGGGGGGCTTGACCTGGATTATGTTGCCTGGACGCCCTTCGACGGCATTGGCCGTGATTGCCGCGTCGGCCTCAACTTCACGGAACGCGGCTACGGAGTCCGCGCTGCAGTCGGATGTTCCGACCGAGGCCTGAGCGCTGCGAGCCAGATGAAGCCGGGCGATGTGGATTGGGACAAGCTTTTCGGAGAAGAAGGAGTCCGTTGGTTCCATACGGGCGGGATTTATGCCGGACTTTCCGAAACGACGAGTGCCGTCGTTCTGGAAGCCGTCCAAGCCGCCCGTAGACACGGCACTATCGTTTCCTACGACCTCAACTACCGTCCTTCTCTCTGGAAGAGTATCGGCGGCCAGGCCCGCGCCCAGGAAGTCAACCGCGCCATCGCCCCTTTTGTTGACGTCATGATCGGCAATGAAGAAGACTTCCAGGCATCGCTCGGTCTCACGATTGAGGGCTCCACGGATGATTTCGCCCATATCGACCAGAATGCCTACCAAAAAATGATCCGCCTGGCCGTCAAGGAATTCGGATTCAAGGCGGCAGCCACCACCCTGCGCGTCGCCCGTACGGCAACCTTTAACGATTGGGCTGCCATGCTATACTACGATGGCGAATTCTACGACTCCATTTCCCTTCCGAATCTGGAAATCCTCGATCGCGTCGGAGGCGGAGACTCCTTTGCTTCAGGCCTCATTTACGGTTTCCTGGCCGACAAAGGCCCCCAATACGCCGTCAATTGCGGCTGCGCTCACGGAGCCCTGGCCATGACCACTCCCGGCGATACATCGACGGCATCGCTCTCCGAAGTCGAACGAGTCATGAAAGGCGGCACAGCCCGCGTCAACCGCTAACCCATTCCTACGACCATGATTGAAAGTTGGAGATGGTACGGACCATCAGACCCCATCACGCTACGCGACATCAGGCAGGCCGGCATTTCCGGCATCGTCAACGCTCTCCACGAAGTCCGCTGCGGTGACTTGTGGACGGAAGAGGCTGTTGCCGAACGCGTTAAAATGATTGAAGCAGCCGGTATGAAATGGGTTGTAGCGGAAAGCATCGCCGTCCATGAGGATATCAAAACCCGTTCCGGCAACTGGCAACACTACATTGAAGTTTACAAGCAAAGTCTTCGCAACCTCGCCAAGGGAGGAGTCAAAGTCGTATGCTACAACTTCATGCCTGTCCTGGACTGGACGCGTACCGATCTCGTCTGGCAATTGCCGGACGGCAGTAGCGTCCTGAAGTGCGATGCCGATGAAGTTGCAGTTTTCGACATCTTTATCCTGAAACGGGCAGGCGCAGAAAAGGACTACGATCAAGACACGCTGGCACGTGCGCAAAGCCGCTTCGAATCAATGACGGACGAGCAGAAAAAACAACTCAGTGATTCCATCCTGCTCGGACTCCCCGGTACTGTAGACGACCTGACGCCGGATCAATTCAAGGAAATGCTGGCTCGTTACGAAGGGATCGACGATGCCCGTCTCCGCCGCAATCTGTACGATTTCCTCAACGAAATCATACCAGTCTGTGAAGAGACCGGAATTCGCATGGCTATCCATCCGGACGATCCGCCCCGTCCGATCTTCGGATTGCCGCGCATCATGAGCGATGAGGCAGACATGGAACAACTTATCCGGGAAGTCCCGTCCATGCACTCGGGCTTCACTCTCTGTACGGGTTCGCTGGGAGGTCTCCGCAGCAATGCCCCGCACTTGCTAATGGAAAAATTCGCCGACCGCGTCTATTTTGCCCACTTCCGCAACACTGTCTATGACGGAGAGAATCCCGATACCTTCCGCGAATCGGGGACCCATCTTTGCGGTCACACGGACATGGCCTATGCCATGCAGTGCCTGATCAACGAAGAAGCCCGCAGGCGCGAAACCGGCGAAGAATGTGCGGAAATTCCCGTCCGCCCGGACCATGGCAAGCTCATGGACATCGATCTGGAAAAACACTGCTACGCCGGATATTCGTACGGCGGACGCGTCATCGGCATAGCCGAATTGCGAGGCCTGGCTTTTGGACTGGCATCCAGCCGTCCCCTGGTCGGTAAAGTAGCCGTTGTCACGGGAGCCGCCGGAGTCCTCTGCTCCGTCATGGCCCGCAGTCTCCTGAAGGCGGGAGCCAAGGTAGCCCTTCTTGGCAGGACAGAATCCAAACTCGTCGCACTCCAGCAACAACTGGCGGAAGAAGGCCTGACTCAGACGATCATCCTCGCAGCAGACGTCCTTGACAAGGCGGCCTTGGAACAGGCTTGCGACAAATTGGTTGCCGCCTGGGGCAAACTCGACATCCTTCTCAACGGAGCCGGAGGCAACGATCCGCGCGGGACTACACCCGCCGAACAATGCACCCCGGACACTCCGGAAAAGGACGGATTCTTCGGCATGGATATGGAAGGCTTCGAGTACGTTAACCGCCTGAACATGATCGGGACGATCCTGCCCTCGCAGATCTTCGGCAAACTGTTGACGAAGACCCAAGGTACCATCGTCAACATCTCCTCCATGGCCGCCTTCCTGCCCCTCACCAAAGTCGGTGCCTACGGTTCCGCCAAAGCTGCCGTAGAGAACTTCACCAAGTGGCTTGCCACACATCTGGCCCCCATGGGCATCCGCGTCAATGCCATTGCTCCCGGTTTCTTCATCACCAACCAGAATCGCTTCCTGATGATGGAACAGGATGGAGTTACTCCTACGGCCCGAGGTAAAAAAGTAATCGCCAAAACACCGATGCGCCGTTTCGGTGAACCGGAAGACCTGTGCGGTGCCCTCAAGTTCCTCGTGTCCAATGAAGCCGGATTCATCACCGGCATTACCATCCCCGTCGACGGCGGGTTCCTCGCCTTCTCCGGCGTTTAACAGCATTCCCCTCCTGTATTTATATCATGATCACAGACAATTTCCTGCTTGATACGCCGCAGGCTCGCACCCTCTTCCACGAGTATGCGGAAAACCTGCCTATTATCGACTACCATTCACACCTGGACCCCGTAGCTATTGCAGAAAACAAACAGTTTTCCAACATCGCCCAGATCTGGCTGGATGGAGACCACTATAAATGGCGAGCCATGCGTACCAACGGCATTCTGGAACAATTCTGTTCCGGCAATGCGTCCGACCGGGAAAAATACAATGCCTGGGCAAAAACCGTTCCCCTTCTCATTCGCAACCCCCTTTATCACTGGACACATCTGGAACTTCGCCGTCCCTTCGGCATCACCGGAGTCCTCTTCGGGCCGGATACAGCCGACGCGATCTGGGACCAAACAGCCGCCATGCTCCAAGCCGGAGACATGGGTGTCCGGGACATTCTGCGTACGATGAAAGTCGAAACCGTCTGTACGACGGACGATCCTGCCGATAACCTGGAGGCTCATGCCCGCATCGCAGCATCAGACTGCTCCACCAAAGTCCTGCCGACCTTCCGCCCGGACAAGGCAAGAGCACTCAAGGACGTCAAGACATGGAATACCTGGACGGGACGCCTCGAACAAGCTGCCGGCAAAGAGCTCGACTCGCTGGAAGCCTTCAAACAAGCCCTCTCCGACAGGCACGACTATTTCGCCGCCCACGGTTGTAAGCTCTCCGACCATTCCCTCGAATTCATGGATGAAGAATCGCTGTCCGACGAGGAAGCGGCCGCTATCTTCTCCGCAGCACGCCAAGGACAGGAAATCGCCGTCAAAGACGCCGAACGTTTCTCCAACTATATGATTGACTTCTTCGCCGATCTGGATGCCCGTTCCGGCTGGGTGCGCCAGCTCCACATCGGAGCCTTGCGCAACCCGAACGGAGAAGCCCTCCGAACGCTTGGTCCGGATACCGGGTTCGACAGTATCGCCGATTTCAACTACGCCTCTCCCCTTGCCAAAATCCTGGATCGTTCCGCGCAAAAAGGAGCCCTGCCCCGTACCATCCTATACAACCTCAATCCACGGGACAATGCCCTCATGGCTGCTCTCTGCGGTAGTTTCCAGGACGGTTCCAGCCCCTGCAAAATGCAATACGGAGCCGCCTGGTGGTTCCTGGACCAAATGGACGGCATGATCAACCACCTCGAAACTCTTAGCCAACTTGGGACTCTCTCCCGCTTCGTCGGCATGCTGACGGACAGCCGGAGTTTCCTCAGCTACACGCGCCACGAATACTTCCGCCGCATTCTATGCCGCGTTCTCGGGCGCGACATGGCCGGAGGACTCATTCCGGACGATATGGAGCTCATCGGCACCATGGTCAGTGATATTTCTTACTTTAACGCTAAAAACTATTTTAACTTCTAAATCATGAAAACTATTATCGAGGCTCTCTCCTCTCTCAAACTCGTTCCCGTCGTTGTTCTCAACGATCCGGATAAAGCCGTCCCTCTGGCACGTACGCTTGTGGACAACGGATGCAACGGCATCGAAATTACCTTCCGCACGGAAGCTGCCGAAGAATCCATTGCCCGCATCGCCCGGGAAGTCCCTGAAATGCTGATCGGAGCAGGTACCCTGCTCACTCCCGATCAAGTCGTCCGAGCCAAAAAAGCCGGAGCCACCTTCGGCGTTTCTCCCGGTTTCGATCCCGTCGTCGTCAAGGCAGCCCAGGAAGACGGACTGCCTTTTGCCCCCGGCATTGCCACAGCATCGGAAATCTGCCAGGCCCTCACAATGGGGTGCCTTTTCCAGAAGTTCTTCCCGGCGGAACCGGCGGGCGGTCCCAAAATGCTGAAGGCCATCCTGGCCGCCGTACGCCACACGGGCATCCGCATCATGCCGACGGGAGGGATCAATGCCAACAACATCGCCAACTGGCTTTCCATTCCGGAAGTTGTCGCCTGCGGCGGTTCCTGGATCTGTGAAGCATCCCTGATTGATACCTCCAACTGGGAAGAAATAGGACGACGCACACGAGAAGCCCTCGCTGCCATCCGCTAAACTTTCTCTGTATTATTTTAGGGGCTGTTCCGCACAAACAAGCGGAGCAGCCCCTTTTCGTTTATCATTTATTTCAAAGATCGCATCCTGAATTCGGCCTATTCGGAAGGAGTTTCGCCCTCATCAAGTCCGAGGTAGCACCCGGGATAGTTCTTGGTCGGCTGCCAATGTTCCCATTTTTTCAACTGGCCCTTGGTAGAATTATTGATAGGAAGTTTCCAGGTTTCAAAGAAGAGGGTCAAATCCTTCTGAAGCACTTTACCGAAATTCTTCATCACCCAGTTCCACTTTTCATCATCCGATGTCTTGTCGTTCTTGTAGGGACGCTTGATGTAAGCCTTGTTCACTTCACGGAACGATTCACAGCCGAAATGATACATAATTTCACCCCACAGGAACAACTGGGTCCCGTTTTCGGCATCATTATATCCGGCCTTCTTGTCCGTCAAATACGTACACATGTTCGGAGCCATCACATCCGGAGACATGCCACGAACAACATAGGGTTTCTTTCCGACACCCATCACCTCGCATACGAGCGAGAAGATGTTGACGGATACCTCCGTCTGACCTTCCATCGCAAAGGGTGCTCCCTGATGGTTATGCCCCAGTTCATGCCAAAGCCCCCAACTCCCTTCCGTCAAAATGGAACCGTCCGCTACGGCATCCGCCCAGCTCATATACCCCATGGCAGGATAACCCGAATGTCCGAAACCTACGGAAATCTGCCGGTCGACGACAAAACGCATGGGAGTACGAATACGGTCGGTCATATCATCCCAGCCGGCCACCCAGTCCTCAAGAGCCATGCATTTCTGAAGAAGTTCCGCAACTTCCTTGATCTTGACGCATTCCTTTAATTTTTTCGTCGGCATGGTGAAAACCAACCGGGGCATGCGAATTTCTCCCCAGGGAGCCTTTGTCTGAGCAACCTGTTCCTGCCATTGTTCGGGGGTCGTTTCTCCCATGATGTAGAGAGGAGCGGAAATTGCTCCGGAAATTTTCACCTTGAACGTCTTGGCTTGTTTGTTGCGTTTATTCACGCAGACATACACCAAGCCGCCGCTGGGATCAGCCAAATGCACTCTGGCCTTGTTGACGCCCGTACTGTTGCCGATAATTGGCAGACGCGCCCATTCCGTCGTCTTCTCATTCATCAGGTTGTCCGTATGACAACCGATACGGACACTCAACTGCCCCTTGGGAGCACTACCGGAAAACGAGAAGGTTACCTTGGCCCCGGGAGGAGCATACAATCCCGTACTGTGCCAACCACCGATGGAAGAATCGATTTCCACTGTTCTCGTCACCAATTCGGCTCCTTCATCGGGCAACCCGGGAAAATCCTTGGCGGACGGACTCGCCTTAATCCGAGAATCCTGTCCTCTCCATTTCTGATAAGTTTCCACCATTTCCGCCGCTTTGGAACGATCCTTCCACTTTGAAGACTCCGTCGGGAAATCGGTCAATTCCGTATATTTATCGGCGGATTCCCAAGACCACGTCCCGATCACCTTGTCTTCATTCATGGGAATCTTGTCCGCGGATTTGGGGTAAAACTTGCTCAAATCGGGCATCTTATTCTCGAAAGGCTTGGGAAAATCCGACTTGCGAAGCGCATCAAAGTCCGGTTCCTCCTGGCTGCCTTCATCTTGTTCTGCCTTGCGTGCAGCATCTTCTTCGGCCTGGCGGCGGGCTTCTTCCTCCTCCGCTTTCCTGCGGGCCTCTTCCTCCTGTTGTTTTTTCAGAGCTTCCTTCTTGGCTTCATCAGCCTTGCGGCGTGCTTCCTCGCTCATTTTCCTCTGGCGTTCCAGCTTCTCCTTGCGGCGTGCTTCCGCCTGCTGGGCAATACGCAGGTTTTCCTGACGCACTTTTTCCTGCTGGGCTTTTTTCTTTTCCGCCTGTTCAATGCGGGCTGCCCTATCCCTCTCCTGTTTATTCTGGTAGACATAATAAGCTCCCCACAGGATAGCACCAATCATAACGATCACCAAAAAGGAGGCGATGGCGCCTCCCCGGAACACGTGGCGGGAAAAGGATCTGTTCTTCATACTAGCAAATAAGGGAACCCGTTAATACATGGCATATTGAGGCCCTCCTGTCAAATTGAATCCTCGCCCGCAAATCCGGCAACTACTTCTAGATGAAAGCATCGCTCTTTGACTGCCTTGTCAGAACGATTTCTTCCAAATGCCTCCTGTATGGCATATTCCTCACAAAAAAACCTCCCCTCTGCAACATGCAGAAAGGAGGTTGTAGAAAAGAAATCCGGCTTATTCGACCGGAAGGATACTTATGCAGTAGCCGTCGTCGCAGTAGCGGCAACTTCTTCCGTCTTCTCTTCACGGGGAAGATCGATAATTTCGATCATACCCATGGGAGCGGAGTCGCTCATGCGCTGTCCCAGCTTGACGATGCGGCAGTAACCGCCGGAACGTTCGGCACAGGCCGTAGCAACGGCGCCGAAAAGCACCTTGACGGCTTCCGTGTTGTGAATCGTACCGATGGCCAGGCGGCGGGCATGCAGGTCGCCGCGCTTGCCGAGCGTAATCAGCTTTTCAACATAGGGCCGCAGGGCCTTGGCCTTGGCAAGCGTCGTCGTAATGCGGCCATGCAGGATCAGGCTGACTGCCTGATTGGCAAGCAGAGCGCGACGGTGGGAAGCATTGCGCTGAAGTTTGGAGATTTTACGTCCGTGTCTCATGGTAATGTGTTTCTGTTAGGTTTTGCGTTAAGTTTAATTAATCTTCGTCGTCTTCGATATTCTGGGCAATCAGGTCGGCAAGGCCTACGGGACTTTCCTCTTCGACTCCGATACGGGTCTTGGTCTGCGGAGCAGGTCCGTTCAGAAGGGAAGGATCAACCTGGACGCCAAGAGACAAACCGAGGTCTGCGAGCTTTTCCTTGATTTCGTTGAGGGATTTTTTACCGAAGTTGCGGTACTTGAGCATTTCGCTTTCGCTCTTCATGGCCAGCTGTCCAACCGTTGTGATGTTGGCATTGTTGAGGCAGTTGGCGGCACGAACGGAAAGTTCAATTTCGTTGACGCTCATATTAAGAAGCTTGCGGAGGCGAGCGGTTTCTTCGTCCTGCACGGCGGCGGGAGCTTCTTCGAAGCTAACCTTGCTATCGTCGTAATTGACGAACACGTCCAGGTGGTGGCGAAGAATCGCGGAAGCCTGAAGCATAGCGTCGGCAGGAGAAATGCGGCCGTCCGTCCAGACTTCCAGCGTCAGCTTGTCAAAGTCGGTCATGTGGCCGACACGCGTATTCATGACGGAATATTTCACGCGGGTCACGGGGGAGAAGATCGAGTCGATCGGAATCACGCCGATGGGCATGTCGGGCTGCTTGTTTTCTTCACCTGTCTTGAAGCCGCGGCTGACGCGCACTTCGAATTCGCAATCGAAAAGAGTGTTTTGGTCCAGGTGGCAAATGACCTGTTCGGGGTTAACGACCTTGTAAACGGTATCGTCGGAGATGTCACCGGCAGTGACGACCCCTTCCTTCTGGACCTTGAGGGTCAAGAGTCGGGGTTCCTTGCTCGTGTGGCTGAAGCGGACCTTCTTGAGGTTGAGGATGATTTCCGTCACATCTTCCACAACGCCGGGAAGAGAGGAAAATTCATGCTGCGCACCGGCGATGCGAACGGACGTAATGGCAGCGCCTTCCAGCGAGCCGAGAAGTACGCGGCGCAGGGAGTTGCCGAGAGTATGCCCGAATCCGTTTTCAAACGGTTCGGCAACGAAGGTCAGACGGTTGGGGTTTTCGGGGTCTTCGATCTTTTCGAGATGGCTAGGCACTTCGAAACGGCTCAAAACCGTCACTTCATCCTGTATGTTTTCTTGATCCGACATGGTCGTATTGGGTTTACCGGGTTTCCCTCCTGGCGAGCTGACCGGGAATGAGTTAACCTCTTCCCTGGGAGGACCTACGGCAAGTTTTAATGACAACTCGCGTGGCGGAAACTCTAGCCTGACACGGAAAACAATCAACACTTTTTCTCTCTGTATAAAAAAAATCTGTGACTTACCGCCCTGTTTAGGGCATTTATAGAGGGAGAATAGATCACTCCTTTATGAAACAACCCCAATTCCTGAATGAACGAGACATCCTCTGCGTACGAGCCACCGCCCTGGAAGAAAAGGGCCTTACGACAGGCGTCGATGAGCTCGATGAAGAAATCAGAAAATTTTCGGAAAGGGTATCAACGACTTTCGATCCCCGCTACCTGCAGTCCCTGATCACCTTGGGCGCCGTCATGGCACAGTCCGATCTTCCCCAGCATGACTACGCCCTCATGGTCCGCACAGTATATGAAATGTTGAAAGCCGACCAGGTATTCGCCCCCTACCGTCATATCCGTAAAATCACGGTATTCGGCTCCGCACGCATCAAATTCGAAGAACCGGCCTATCGAACCGCCCTGGATTTTTCCAGAGAAGCGGCGGAACACGGCTACATGGTCATCTCGGGGGGAGGACCGGGCATCATGCAGGCCTGCAATGAAGGAGCCGGTGTAACGCGTTCTTTCGGACTGAACATCAAGCTTCCCTTCGAGCAGCATTCCAACCACATTGTCAAAGACAGCGAGAGGCTCGTCAACTTCCACTATTTCTTTACGAGGAAACTCAATTTCGTATCGCAGGCCGATGCCATGGTAGCTTTCCCCGGCGGATTCGGTACCATGGACGAAGTCTTTGAAACCCTGACGCTCATCCAAACAGGCAAGGCGTCCATCTTCCCTCTCGTCCTCCTGGATTCACCAGGCAAGACATTCTGGATCAACTGGTTGCGATTTATCCGAGTAGAATTGCTCGAATCCGGCCTGATTTCCAACGATGACATGGACTTCATCTATCTGACCAAGAGCCCTCAAGATGCCATCGACCACATTGACCAGTTCTACAAAATATTCCACTCGTACCGTTTCATCGGCGACATCATCAGCATCCGCCTCAACACCCCCATCAGCCAGGAATGGATATCCAGACTCCAGCTTGAGTTTGCGGACATCATTCAGGATGGTTCCATCACGCTCTGCGACGCCCTTCCGGAAGAAGACGACGAACCTCTCATTTTCAACATGCCCCGGCTTGTTTTCACCTTCAACCGTTCCAGCTACGGACGCCTCCGCACATTGATCGACCGCATCAACGAATACCCCGAAGCCTGAAGAGCCTCCTCCGCAATCATCCCCCTCCATCATGCCGGACTACCTTCCCTGCTGGTTCCTGCCCGCCGCCTGCGCCTTGATCGGCGCATGCATCGGGTCGTTTCTCAATGTCGTCATCTACCGGCTGCCCAGGAACCTCTCCATCAACGAACCGAAGCGCTCCTTCTGTCCGGCCTGTAAAAAGTCCATCCCCTGGTACCGGAACATTCCCGTCGCCAGCTGGCTCATCCTGCGCGGAAAATGCGCCAACTGCCATAGCCGGATCTCCTTCCGGTACTGGATAGTCGAAGTTATGACGGCACTGCTCTTTGCAGCGGCCGCCTATGTCTGCCGGGACGAATCCCCTCTGCTCCTCGTCCCCCTGCTGGGATGGACAGCCATGGGAATCGCCATCGCCTTCATCGACGCCGAACACATGATCGTCTTCCCAAGAGATACGGTCATCGCCGGACTTCTGGGAGTGTCTGCTGCTCTGCTCTCTCCCCCCTGGATGGAAGAACTTCCTTTCCTGACCGAACGTCTCGAAGCCTCATTCATCGGAGCAGCCGCTGGCTATATCGGAATTCGTCTCGTCATTGAACTGGGGAAAAAGCTCTTCGGCACATGGAAGCGGGACTTTCCAGTCGGGAGCCGGTGGGAACTCCGCGAGCCGTCCACCGACGAAGAAGAACTCACGCTGGTGCTTCCCGACGGGGACTACACCTGGTCCGATCTCTTCTCCCGCGACAGCGACCGGGCCATTTTCACGGTAGCGCAGTTGGAAATTGACGGATCTTCCGTTCCCGGGGATACATTCACCCTGTACCAGAACCGCATCGTCTCCGGTGACGGGACAATCTTCCTCATTGAATCCATCAAGTCCGCCTCCGGCACGCTGGAACACATTCAAGCCAACCGGGAAGCCATGGGCTACGGAGATGCGTGGATCATGATGATGATCGGTGCACTTTGCGGATGGGAGGGAGTCCTCTTCTGCCTCGTTGCCGGAAGCCTCACCGGTATCATTGCCGGTCTGGCAGGGCGCATCGGATTCGGGAAACCGATCCCCTTCGGGCCCTGCCTGCTATTCGCCGCCGCCATCTGGATTCTGGGCGGCTACGAGCTGTGGGCATGGTATTGCGAATGGCTGCTCGTGCCCCTGTAAGGAAAGGAGGAAACGAGATATCCTGGGGAGTCCTCCTATTCGGAGTCCTTTTTCTCAGAATTTTTGATCCACTTGGCAAGGCTCGCAAAAAACACTTGCTCCAGAGAATTGCGAGGATGTCCCGTACTCTCCAGAGTCACGGAAGGATCCTCGGCCACCAGCCGCTTGATCCCGTCGATCAATTCAGGCGACGCATGATCCAGAAGAATCTCCGTCCGGGAAGAATCGCGCGTCAGTTCATCGACGGAACCTTCCGCAATCATCACCCCCTTGTAAATGATACCGACGCGGTCGCATACCTCCTGCACCTGCTCCAAAAGGTGAGAGCAGAGGAACACCGACATTCCGCGCTTCTTCAAATTCAGGATAATGTCGCGGATCGCACGGGAGCCGATCGGGTCGACACCGGCAGTCGGCTCATCCAGCACCACCAACCGGGGGTCCTGCACAAGAGCCTGAGCCAGTCCTATGCGCTGAAGCATCCCTTTGGAATACCCACCAAGACGCCTGTCGGCCGCATCTTCCAGCCCGACCAGATCAAGCAGTTCCGCAACCTTCTCCTTCAAGGCGATTCCCTTCAATCCGCACAGCTTCCCGTAGAAAGCCACAGTCTCGGCTCCTGTCAGAAACTTGTAGAAATACGGATTCTCAGGCAGGAATCCCACCTTGTTGCGGCTGTCCGGATCCGTACCGGGAATGCCGAATATCGAGCAGGTTCCCTCCGTCGGCTTGACCAATCCCAGCAAGGCCTTCATCAATGTCGATTTCCCGGAGCCGTTGGGGCCGATCAAACCGTACACATCTCCCTCGCCGACATCCAGGGAAACCCCCTTGAGGGCATAGACTCCCGGTCTGCCCCATGGAGTCAGGAATTGTTTATGCAGATTGGTGACGCGGACAGCAGGAATCATCGTGATGGGAAAGGGATCAGATTGCAGAATAACTCACGACAGTTGCACTTGGGCAAGGCGGCGCAACAGGCACTTGCTCATCTCCACGCCCTTGTTGAACAGTTCAACGGGCATATTCTCGTTCGGAGAATGGATGCGGGCGTCAGGCAGGCACAAGCCGATCAGCAAACTATCCACGCCGAGGATGTCCTTGAACTCCGTGATACTTCCGATGCTGCCCCCTTCGCGCACGAGGACGGGTTTCACTCCAAAACTCTCCTCCAAAGCCTCCTGCGCAGCGCGACTGAATGAAGACTTGGGATCGCACAAATACGGAGTACTGACGTGCTGGCGGCGGAACTCAAGCTTGACCGAAGGAGGAGTCAGGCGACGGAAATGGGCTTCCAATAGATCCTGGATACGCGCGCCATCCTGTCCCGGAACAGTACGGCAAGTAATTTTGGCAAAAGCGGACGAGGGAATAATCGTCTTGCTGCCCTCACCCTGGTACCCGCTTCCGAGACCATTGATTTCAAGAGTCGGCCGGGCGTAAATGCACTCGGTCCCCGTATAGCCGGTTTCCGGCATCAGCGTTTCCACACCGACAAGCCGTGCGATATCGGCATTGGACATGCCCTGGACATTGCCCCACATGTTCCTCTCCCAGTTTTCCAGTGCAGCCACACCATCGTAAAAACCTTCGACAGCCACACGACCGTCGGCATCATGACACGAGTCGATCAAATGGCAGAGCACCGTTGCGGGATTGGAAACGGCTCCTCCAAAAATACCGGAATGGAGATCGGCCTCCGGCCCGTGCACGACAATTTCCACCCCCGTCACTCCGCGCAAACCATAGGACAGCGTAGGCAGATTCTGAGCTACCATCCCCGTATCGGAAACGACAACCACGTCACAGGCCAATTCATCGCGGTGTTCCTGCAAAAACGCAGAAAGATTGACACTGCCGACTTCTTCCTCTCCTTCAAAGATAAATTTAACATTGAGAGGAAGCGTCCCTCCTTCCTGAGCCATCAATTCCTCCACTCCCAGAATGTGGGCCATGATTTCTCCCTTGTCGTCGGACACCCCGCGTGCATACAGGCGCTCTCCGCGGATTTCCGGTTCAAACGGATCGGATTTCCATTCGTCAAGCGGATCCACCGGCTGGACGTCATAGTGTCCGTAGATCAACACAGTCGGCCTGCCCGGAACTTTCGGGCCTTCCGCTACGACAACCGGATGCAGGGGAGTCGCATATTTGCGGGCAACAAATCCCATGGAAGATAATTTATCCACCAGCCAGTCAGCGCAATCACTCACATCCGAAGCATGAACATTCTGAGCGGAAATACTCGGAAAGCGCAAAAAGGCGGTCAGTTGATCCAATCGTTTCATGAAAGCATTATGTGCCGCATTGCCTCGATCAATCAATGAGAATGTATTTCATCCCGACAATTTATAATCCGGCTTCTTCGCACCGGGACGGCCGGCATTGCCCATAAAAATCGGGCCGGTCCGCAAAAGAGCGAACCGGCCCGGAAATGTTCTCACGGCAATCTACCCGGATTAGAACGTGTATCGGAAACCGATGTTACCCGAGAACCCGCTCTGGCGGCTGCGGATATCGCAGTCAACGTCACCGTAAACGGAACTCTGCTGACCAACCGGAATCGCCAGGCCCGCGCCAAATTGAAGACCGGTACGGCCCACCTTGGAACCTTCGATATTCATCGGAACAGCCGGCATGCCAAGGGCGGATACCGTAGCCTTATTGGTTTCGTCGCCAAAGTCCTGAACGACCTGGACACGGACTTCACCCAGGGCATCGCGGCCGAAGATGTTGTCGCCGATAAGCCCCATCAGACGGGCGCCGAGAGCGGCACGTCCGTAGGTTGCATCCTGGCCGTCAACCTTCAGGGACGCATCGCCGGCACCCGTTTCAGTGTAGCCGTCCATCTTGGTCGAATACAGGCCGAGGCTGGCCAAAGGCTGAAGGATCGTACCCTTTTCCTCGTTCATCTTGATGTCGTACGTGGCTTCATAGAAGAGGCCGAAGCTGCTGCCGGAGGTAGAACCCTGCGTATGGATCGGATCCAGTCCCGGCACGTTCATCGTGCGGTTCATCGTCGCATCATTCCAGCCGGTAGTGAAGATCAGGGTATGGCCCCAGGCCTTCTTCTGCCCGCGGAGGAAGAGGTTGAAATACGTACCATCATTGTCTCCGGATCCATTGTCATAGCCGGAAGTGGACAGATTGGAACGATTTGCCGTCAACGCGCCGCCAACCGTGAGGTGGGAGTTGATGTCAACATCGCAACCGAGAGTTGCACCCCAGGTGTCCATCGTGTAACCGGCCTTGTCTCCGCTGGAGGAGAGCTTCCCGTAACCGCCGTTGGCCTGAACCCAGGCATTGACGTAGGGAGCGGAATCATAGTTCACGTCCGGATTAAGCCCCATTTGAGCAACGCGGTTGCGAACCCACTTGACCTGCTGCAGGAGGTCATCGTGCTGAGATCCCACCAGAGCCGTCACGGAACTCCCGGCAACGGCGGACAGTGTCGCGGTAGCCTGGTCGGCTGTCATGCCGTACTTCGTTTCGGCGGCGATCACGGCGTCGATGATGTTGCTAAGCGTCGTGCCGCCGTTCAAGGCGTAACGAGCCGCCCACAGAGCCTGTGCGGCCTGGGTGGAGTTGTTCGAATTGGCATAGTGGAGAATCCCGTTCCTGCCGCTGGAAACAACCTTCACCTGAACGGTCTTGCCATCCTTGAGCGTCACGCCGGAAATGAAGTATTCCAAATTCTTGTTCCCCAGCAGACCGGACATCGTCACGTCAATCTGGGAGAGAGAACCTTCGGTCAATCCGCTTTCGGCCGTCATCAGATTAATCGTATATTCCGATCCCTTCCAGTCGAACTGGCTGCCCAGCGTGTTCAGGTTGAGTTCCGTCAAACCGTTGGCCGGAAGATGCATTTCCTTCACGTTCAGGATCGTCGACGAGGTCTGAGCCAGAGTATCGATCTGAGCCTTGTCCATCGCCAGAGAAACCGTACCGCCACGTTCCATCGTCAACTTGTCCGTGGTCAGCTGGCCCTTGATCAAGCTCGGATAGGGGTTGTTTTCGTATTTTTCATTGCCGATGGAAAGCACGCCATTCTTGGAAACCGTTGTTTCGGGAGTCTGGAGAGAACCTTCGACAATCAACGTATTGGCTACATTGTTCGCGGCATCGCCAACAGAGAGGGCACGATAATTCATCGTCGAATGCGCATTGCTCAGGATAAGCGTATTCGTCTTGTCCTTGGCATCGCCCATTTCAATGGCAACCATTTCATTACCGTTCCCGGTAATCTTCTGCGTTCCGACACCCGTCTTGCGAATCACGCCGGAACCCACGATATTGCCCGAGTAATCGCCGCCGTCACCGCTGATCAACAAGGTGGAACCTTGAAGTTCGACAGAACCGAGGCCGCTCAATCCCCGGAAGTCCGGCATCGTAGCCGTCTTCACAATCATGGAGGAAGTACCGTTCTTGAGATTCACCAGGAACTGCCCGGCTTCGATATTTTCAGGATTGGTAAGCACGCCATCGTTAACCGTCAACGTACCCGTGCCTTGGATGGAACCGAGCAGATCAACGGATCCGCTCACGGCCAGATTACCCTGGTTCACCGTAATAACAGACTCCTCAGTCATCGTCAGCATGCCGACATTCGCATTGGCGGCAAGACCGAGATTCATGGAAGCCTTGCCTGCCATCGTCAGGTTGCCTACATTGTTTTCAGAGCCGTTGAGATTCAGCTTGGCATCGTTATTGATGGTTGTGATATTGGAATCCATGCGGGTCTGAACAGTCAATTCCGTACCCTCCTGCAAGCCGGTCGTACCGGAAACATTCAGGGAACCGCCTATCAACATGGATCCTTCCTTCACGGTCAGCGCGGAACCGGAGACGTCCCCACCGACATGGAACAACCCGTCGCCGATTTTGGCAAGTTGAGCCTTGCCAAGGATGGAACCCGCAAATACGGACTTCTGATCAGCCTTTTTCTCGAAAGAAATCAAGCTATTGGCATTCGCATCGGAATCGCCCGTCTTCACCAGGGCATTTGCGCTACCCGCTTCAAGATCGCGGATAATCAAGCCATCCGCATTGGGCGGAGCTTGCGTAATATTGATGGAAAGAACGGAATCTCCCATCAGCGTCACACCCGTAAAGGCATCGATCTGGCCATAGGAAGTAATATCGTAACGGTACTGATTGCCTTCATGAAGCACGAGGCGGGTCGTCTCTTCTGCAAAAATCAGCTGCAGAGACCCATCGGACATCGTCTTGGTTCCACGGTAAATGTCGTTGAACAAGCCGAAGTTCGCATTAAAGATCGTATCGCCGGAGTACACCAGGCCGCCGGAGGCAAGACGAATATAGTAATCGTTGCGCGGGCTGGCCAGGTAGGCATTGAGTAGAACGTTTTCAGCTTCCATCGTCAGGTCAAGCGTCAGGTTGCCGTTGATCGTCACGGTAGAACCGGAGGAAACATGCAATGCCGCATTCGAAGCGGGAGGAGCGACGGTATTGCCTACCATCTTGGACGATACGCCGAAACGCGTCGTACCCTTGCCGTTGTAATTCAAGGTCACATTGCCTTCAATACCGGAAATGACGGAAGCTTCATCGATAGCGGAGTTAACCCCTACGTTAACCGACGTCAGCTTCGACCCGTCGAACCCGGGCAACTTATACATGACCGCGTTATGAACATAGTTTCCATTAGCATCGGGAAGCTGGTCAATCGTCAAACTACCTTTGAAATTCTTGTAGCCGGTGAAATCGCCATGATCCCAATTGACCACGCAATTGGCGGTCTTGTCGTTCAAACTCAGATTGCCTCCGTTAATCACCACAGTGGCTCCGCCGGAGAACACATTGTCAATGCCGGCGACAATTGTTCCGGATTCGAGATTCCACGTTCCGGTAAACACCGACGAATTGTTAATCGTCAACGTTCCGGCTCCGGTATACAACACTGTGCCTCTACCGGAAAGAGTACCGACATATGTACGATTCTCATCCCACGCAAACTCGACCGTTGAGGAATCGGAAATACTGATGTTGCCTCCCCAGACGCCACCGTCAATGAACTTGATGTAGCCCCCGTCGGAAATTGTCAATTTTCCGGCTCCGGACGCCAATTCTCCGTTGTTCCAGTAGGAAACGTTATCCCCGGCAATCGTAAAGACGGGCACCTTTTCACCGGCTGGCACTCCACTGGTCAGAGTCAGATTAATGATGTGGGTGTTATCGTTGGCTTCACCGATATAGACGCGCCCGGACCATGTCGTATCTTCCGTCAGCAACAGGTCGACCGTCGTCTGTACTTTCGAATCATTATTTTCCCTGAAAGAAATAACGCCGGTACCTTCGAGTTTGTTCAAGTAAAGAGTCTTCCCATTCATGGCATTGGAAAGATCCAAGCCGTTTCCGGTGTTGGTTGCCTGAATGTTCAGACCGAAACGGGTCGTAGCCGTGTTTGCAGAGTCCAGAGTCAAACAGAATGTCGTACCGCCGCCTACAACGGGACCGACTGTCAAATTCCCCGTAAATGCAGGAATACCCGTCTTCGCATCCCCCTGGATTGAACCGATGGTCAGCTTGCCTGTCAAATTCGTCGTAAAATCGCCGTTACCTCCAATGGAATCAAGTTCTCCGGAAGTTTGCAAGACGACATTAGTTCCTTCGCCGTTGGAAATAATGTTGGCCACGCTGCTGATATTAGAAATCGTCAGAGATCCCTTGCTGTCCTTCCCTGCAGAATCCGAAATATTGTACGTCTTGTTAAAACTGGATTCGTACGAATTCGCCCAGGTAACGTTATTACCGTTAATATCGACATTCACGAACCCTGTCCCCTGATACAGTCTGTCGGACAAGTCCGTACCGACCCCGTCTCCGTAAACGAGAGAGCCGCCGTCAAACGTAATAGGCCCGGAACCAAGAGCGTCACGGGCATCCATAATAATGCGACCGCCGCTGATAACCGTACCGCCAGTGTAGGAGTTGTCCGTCTTGATCGTCAAATCACCGGAACCTTCCTTGTAAAGGGTTCCCTTGCCAATGATCGATCCTGTACCGCCAAAAACATAACCGTCGCCGGTCACTCGGATGGCGTTCGGAACGACATTGCCAACAATTTCAACGTTTCTTTCGCCAGTGGAGCCAAAAATCACACTGTCATTCTGGTAAAATTGGTTATCGCCCTTAGCCCCTCCGGTCCATGGTGTATTGTTATCTACTCCCCCTTTCGTGATCCACTGGTTATTCCCAGACGTACCAACCCAGGTCAATTCCGACGACGAACCCGTTGTCAGCATATGTACCTGGATTGTATTATTCTCTCCGGACAATACCAAAGTACCGCTAGCTCCACGACTTTGAAAATCAAGATCAATATCGCTGATATTGGAGAACGTTCCAGTCGTTCTCATGACCGTATAATTTGTCCCTACATTCGTGTTGAAACAGGAAATTCCGAGCACAAAACCTTGACCGCTAAAATCGACACTCTGGTTCAAATTCAACTGATCCTGAATTGTACCGATGTCCATGACAATACCGGTTCCCTTCGCAATTGTCAGCCCGTCGGCGGCAACTTCCAGCGTACCGGCCGTGCCGATTCCGGAAAGATTCAAATAACCGGACTGCAAATTCAACGTTTTCACCGTGTAACTACTGCCGGTTGTTGACATACCGAAAGTAGACTGCATTTGGTTACCTCCAGCAACCGTCAGGTTCAATGTCCCCATGGCACCGAGAGAATCGGACATGCCCAAAAACACGGAACCGTTCTTAAGGGTCAGATTTCCGTCGAATGCCGTACTGGAACTACCGAGGGTCAACACGCCGGAACCGTCCTTGACAAGGGATATCTTGCTTCCGATCGTACCATTGAATTTACTGCCGTATTTGGCATTGATCGTCAACGTTGCGGGGTTGTCTCCGAGCGAAGTCGTATTGTAGGCAACTTTAACGGAAGAATCCGTGGAAGGCTGTGATCCATTACGGAGGATTTGTGCCGTCGTATTGCTGTCAAGTCCGCCGATCATCGTGTTCGCCGTAGCCAGCACTAATACTGCGGGGCCATTGGCGTTACCCTGTAAATTAACCGTCGCTGAATTAAGAGATTTATCTGTCAGCAGGACAAGCTCTGTACGGTGAGCAACAGCCGCCGCTCCTCCCGAAGGACCATTCACGGTAATCGTACCGGCATAGCCATTCGTACCGCTGTCCATGATATAAAAATCTGGGTTTGTATTTTCTGCGTTCGAACCATACAGACTCAAATTAGCCTGAGAGGAACCGATAAGGTTGCGCAACCACACATGCTGTCTGGACCAGTTCATGGTCATTTTAGCAGAGCCATCGACATGAAGAGCACTCGTCAAATCAATCATACCATCCTGAAGATGGAGGGTCGAGCCACTGGCCAGATTGATGTCATTGGGTATCTGGACACGATCCGTATAAGAACCTTTCGTTCCGCCAAAGTGAATATAGAAGGTTGCATTGTTTGCAACGGAAATCGCCCCCGTACCCAACCTGTAAGTAGGAGCGCCAGTCGTAGATTGAGAACCAGATCCCCATACCAGGCGCCCGGAATTGATCCATGTACCGCCAGTATAGGTATAATTATTACCTGTGATCAATGCTGCCGTCTTGATATTCAAATCGCTTGTACCACTGTAAATAAGAGCGAGATTTCCCGTCAGTCCTTTATTGTAATTTGTAGCCGCACTGGCAGCGCCCTTGCCGAATTCAAGGACACCTCCATCGTTCTCTCCACCGAGGATCGTATACTCGAAAGTTCCGTTGGCATTGACGAGAAGCTTGCCGCCATTAATGGTAATATCACCCGTCCCGAGAGCATCCAATGCCGAAATGGAAAGGGTACCTTTCTCAATCGTTGTCCCTCCCGCATAGGTTTTGGAGCCGTCTACCGTGACAACCTTGTTCTGGGAATCCATGGCGACCGTCATGGAACCATCCCCCGTCACTGTACTGGAAAGCTGGATATTGCCTCCTCCGATGAGATACAGCTTCGATCCGGCGTCTTTAAGAGTGATGTTGTTGGCCAACGTTCCGTCTCCACCGATCTTCACAGCACCCGTCCCGGAAACGGAAATACTGCCCGTACCCAGCCCGGAAAGATTGTTGCTGATCACTGTACCGCCGGAAATCACCGTTCCTCCCGTATATTTATTGGCCGTATTGATCGTCAATGTTCCGGAGCCGCTCTTTTCAAGACTTGTCGATCCGATAATGGCTCCGTTGCCGCTAAACGTGTAATTCGTCGTTTCAGCATCGACAGTTACTTGAGCAGGCGCCACATTCGACGTAATTCTCACATCGGAAATGCCTCCCGGAGCCAAATCGCCGAACGTTACACCGGAACCATCCACATAAATGGCAGACCCACCACCGGGAATCGTCCAATCGGCACCGGAAGAAGTACTCCAAATAGAGCCGGTTCCCCCCCACTGAAGGGAAGTCTTCAACAAAGTCAATTTGAAGGAAATGCTCCCGGTCGTACTCCACACAGTAGGGACATACCCGCTCAGGTTGTAATTGACCAACCCCAGATTGCTGGGATTGAAACCAAGCAACGATCCGGCACGTATCAATTCGTATTCTCGGTCGGCAACCAGACTGCCACCCTTGAAATCAACGAGGTTCACAGTCGCCGGGCCGTCAAATGCCACCGATCCGGTGACAGTCAAAAGATCGGCCAGCCTGATATTGGAATCGGCGGCAAACGCAACGTTACCCTGAATGGACGCCGTTCCCGTCGTCGTCAAAGAAGTCGGAGCGAGAAGATTTGCATCAATCCCGACAGTCAAATAGGCCCCGGTTTGCAATGTAATATTCTTGAAAGCATCCGATACCCCTTGGATAGTACCGCGTCCGGAGACAGTCAACTTGCCGTTCGTACCGAGTGCACCGGCCACATTGGCAACCAGAGTCCCTTCCTGCAAGGTGAAACCGTTCGTCAAAGACGTCATGGCATTCACGAGGGTCAGAGTGCCGGCACCGGATTTGATGACAGTAGTACCGTTGCTGTTACCACTGTTGTCAAAAGAGTATATCGAGGCGTTACCGCCATTGATCACGCTAATTTCGTCCCACTCCTTGAAAAGGACTGTCTTAAACTGGTCCGCATTGTTCGTTCCGTCAAGCGTCAGTTTTTTATGGTCGACCGTACCGGCATTTGCGGGTTCATATCCGCCTCCGGAAATGATGAATCCCGTAGCGGAAAATACCGGTGCCGCACCGATCGTAAAATTAACGTTCTTGACATGTTCCTTGGAAGAACCACCCGAACGACCAAGACCATATAGACCCTGGTTGTTCCCGGTAAACGTCCCCCCCGTCACAATCAAGTTAGCGGTTCCGATTTCTATCGGCTTGCCTGTCGATGCTGTACTCCAGCCGCCGAGAGAAATACGGGAAGAGAAAGTCCCGCCCTCAACAGTAATATTCGTACTTCCCACTTCGTAGGAACCACCGCTATTCGTATAGTTCCCGGTTCCGAAGACGGCAGCAGAAAACGTACCCGCTTTGAAAGTCAAATTTGCCGATGTGACCTTGGACGTATAATTGCCGGCAAGATAGTTACCTCCCTTGATTTCCTTGTCCCACGTCTTGCCGGCAAAGTCCAGCGTCAGATTGGTGGTAATGCCCTCCGTCATATTGGCAGATACATTTTTGCCTGCGCATAACTCTCCCAGATCCGCCTTCATGGCGTCAAAGTTCGAGGCATTAATGGTCGTAGTAACGCCATCCAGGAATTTATTGGCGGCAAAGGACTCCATTTGAGAGAAGCAGGCCATAACGGCAGCTGCCAGCATGAGAGGTAGTCTGAGTTTCATATTGGAAGAGATCTGATCAGTAGGTTGTGAAAGAGGGGGAAAATGAATTCAGTGCCCAGTATCTTAGCAATTCCCCGAATGGAGACAACAAAAATCCGCACAATCGCTTTTTTTCTGAATCAAACGGTCACAATGAATGGAAAAAGCCGGTAGACAATCAAGAGGTCCAAGAGAGAGTTCCCTTCCATTTTTTTGAAAAGAATAAGTCATTTTGCCCAATTTCACGAAAGATCCTTCCATTCCCGATCGTTTTATGTTATGAGACCCACTCACACATATTCTAATAGCCAACTATGGATACATCTTCATCTCGCCGTCGATTCCTCCAGACTCTCGGTCTGGCATCAGGAGCCATTGCCGCAGGAGGCCTCATCACTCCTGCAAGAGCCCAGGAATCCGCCGCCGGCCAAATCGTTGTCCCCAATCCCGACATGATCGGACCCTCCACCGATTGGACACCCCGTCCCGCCGGTTCCAAATATATGGGAGGCTTCCGCGCTCCCAAGCTTGACGTCGTCAAGGTAGCCTTCGTCGGCGTTGGCGAACGCGGTTCAATGCACGTCAGCCAAATGTGCTCGATCGAAGGAGCCGAAGTCGTCGGCATTTGCGACCTTTACGAAGCCCGTTGCGAACACAACGCAGCCACCGTTGAAAAGAAGACCGGCAAACGCCCCCCCATCTTCTGCAAAGGCGACCAGGACTACCTCCGCATGTTCAAGGAAGTCAAGCCGGATGCCGTCATCATCTGCCCTAGCTGGGAATGGCACGCCCGCATCACCTGCGACGCGATGAAGAACCACATCCACGCATTCACGGAAGTCCCCATCGCCATCAAGATGGACGAACTCTGGGACATCGTCAACACCTGCGAAGCCTGCCAGGTTCACTGCATGCAGATGGAAAACGTCAACTATGGGCGTGAAGAGCTCATGTTCCTCAACATGGTTCGCCAAGGCGTCATCGGCGACCTTCTGCACGGCGAAGCCGCTTACATCCATGAACTCCGCGGACAAATGTATCAGGACACCCCCGGTAAAGGCAATGCCGGCACCGGTTCATGGAGAACCTACCACTACGCCGAACACAATGGCAACCTGTACCCGACACACGGTCTCGGCCCCGTTGCCCAGTACATGAACCTCGCGCGTACGGATGATAACTTCGGCCGCCTCGTCTCCTTCTCAAGCCCCTCCATCGGACGCGCCCTGTTCGCCAAGAAAAACTTCCCCGCCGATCACAAGTGGAACAAGCTCGACTTCAAGGGCGGCGATATGAACACATCCATCATCAAGACCACGATGGGACGCACTATCCTCGTAGAATGGGATGAAACCAGTCCGCGCCCCTACTCCCGCATGAACCTCATCCAGGGCGTCCTGGGTACGCTTGCCGGATTCCCGACCCGCGTAGCCGGTGAAAAACTGGGGAACGGCAACTACCATGCATGGATCGAAGGCAACGAAGCCCTTGCTCCGATTTACGAAAAATACGATCACCCCCTCTGGAAGCGCCTCGGCGACCTCGCCAAAAAAATGGGCGGACACGGCGGCATGGATTTCATCATGCTCTACCGCATGATCGAATGCCTCCGCAAGGGTGAACCCATGGATCAAAACGTCTACGAAGGCGCCTTCTGGTCTGCCGTAACCCCGCTTTCCGAAACCTCCGTTGCCCAAGGCGGCATGCCGCAGGTCTTCCCGGATTTCACCCGCGGCGACTGGAAGACGACCGCCCCCCTCGGCATCGTTCAATAATCTCACCCGGGAAGGTTTCCCTTCTCCTGAAAGAAATTCATCCAAGGGTTGTCCCGTCTCATGCGGGGCAACCCTTTTTCATATTCCCTTCCAGAAACGAGAGTACTCTGGAAGGGAAACTTATATTAATCGTCCGTTTGTAAAAAATCCGACCCTCCGTCAAAATGAAGTTGATTTGGCGCAGAGCCTATGGATACCGGAACTCTGCCAATATTGTACCACGCACTCGTTGAATGTTCGAGTTGCATCCTCCAAATTACAGTTCCCATCCATTTTGACGTTGAGCCATATGGCTCCTGAATTCAGGCAACGAGAAAAAGACGGAACCGTACGTCTCTGAACGATTATCGTTCTCTCGATCGACAAAGACAGAGAGAAACACACTATCTCTAGAGTCTGTTCATCAGTATGTTAGCACTATTACGACAAGATTCATCAAATAGTCAAAAATAGAAATTGCTATCTATTTGCTACGGATTTCAAAACCGTGCACAAGTATTTTTTTTCTCGTTAATATCTTTTTTATTATCAGTTGCGATTCGGATCCAGTCACGAATCCTGAAGCGGTACATCTATAGAGTCCGCGCATTGTAATATCACTAATAATAAGCTAATTATAGAAATTTTAGCGGTTTTGAAATCCGCTAATTCTCCATTACCCATAAACAACAAATATGTCCCAATGAACATTAAATATCTACCTCTCCTTGCCTGTGCTCCTTTTGCATACATCTCCGATGCGCAAGAGGTCATTGATTCTCTTGAATCCTGGGCTAATGCCGTCAACAATAATAGCGGATCCAACAGTTATATCCTGACGGCCAACCTCAAGACAACATCTTCAGTTTCACTCAACAACGGAGATCTTCTAATCGATCTTGAGGGCCATCAGATTACTTTCGGAAAAACAGGAAGCTCGGTTTCCGACAAACTCCAATGGGGTATCCAAATCAAAGAGACTTCTACGTTAACACTCATGAATGGAACTCTCCAAGGGAAGTATTACGATACCATTGGCAAGGGAATTGTCACCAACCACGGGAAAGCAACCTTGGATCGTGTCACTATTTCCGACAGTGTCGGAACAGGATACGGGCTGGCAATTTATAATTCCGACTCTTTTAGCTCTTCCATGCCGGAACTCACCCTCACCGACAGCGTCATTAAAAACAATACCATGATTTTTAAAGGAGGAAGAGGCTTTGGAGCCGGCCTGTACAATGGAGCATCCTCCGGAGGCAACCTCTTGGTACAGGGTGCTCTCGCCCATCTGGACAATGTCCAGTTTATCAACAACCGCAATCACGGAGGATTTGGGGGCGCCATTGCCAACGGAAGCACATCTGATGTTGGAACACTTTACATCAAAAACAGCCTGTTCTGGGGCAATGACGCCGTAGAGGATATGGAATATCCCAATTCAAACGAGACTTCGGTGGGAGGAGGGGCCATAGCCAATATGGCCGGAACAGTCCAAATCATTGACTCAGACTTCTACAGCAACCGTTCCGATCTAGGGGGAGCCATCATCAACCGACACATCCTGACCATACGAGCTGATCAGAAGGATGTGTTTTTCTCCAATAATACGATGCACAGTCATTTTGGCGATGAACACAATGGAGCGGATTATATCGAAGGTCCCAACGATATTTATCTGAACTCCATCTTCAATTTTGAAGAAATACCGTCTAATCTACATGGATATTTGAACCACAATTACCTGGAAGCCAAGGAAGGACGTACCATCTACTTTGGTGGGGGCATTCGCGGCCTCAACATTAGGAAATCAGAAGATGGCACATACTACGAATCCGTATCCTCCCGCGACAACGTTGTCTGGATCAACAAGGATGGAGAAAATGGAGAAAAATATGCCGGAGCTATTTATTTCGCGAAAACCGCGATTGTCCAATCCGTCAATATCACATTATACAACGGGACCATGAGCGTCGAAGACGGCGACGTATTCTACAGCGACCGCGATCGATTCGATCCCATACGAGACCGGATCCACCTGCGTCACCGTAACAACTTTTCCCTCCAGGGGGGGAAACTGGATCTCTCCCGTCTATTGACCGGAACCTTCTCCATTGAGAACCTGCTCCTCACCCGGGGAAGCGTCCAATTCGCCACCATGCGCGAACATCCTCTCCAATCCCTGATCATTGGAACTTCCGGCTGGAGTGCCGGCAATCCGGAAACCATTACGTTCGCAGTCGACTGCCTGGGCGATTACAATAAAAAGTACGACTATACGCTGCTGGACTACGTGAACGAGAACCTCACGGATGACGACCTCCGGCATTTTGAACTGCAGGTCGACCACTATGGAGAAGGCTGGGCATTGCGCGTTGTCGATGGGGATCTCGTCATTCACTGGGAAGGTGATGATGAAGGAACATGTCCGCCTTGCGATTTGCCGCATTATCCCGAATGCCCCGAAGTCCCCACATCTCCAGAATCTTCCATATGTCCGGGGTTGCCTGAAATCACCTCCGAACGTAAAGGAGAACTTGTCGAAAATTCTCTCTGGGGGCTTGATACGAACCTGAACGCCATGGGGAACGGAACCTTGGAGCAGATGAATCCCTACCGCATGGTCGCCGGTCCCTGCCGCAACTTGTGGGTTCAGGGTATCGGAGACTTTGCCAATCAGAAATCCCGTGGAGGAATTGACGGATTTGATTACGCGGGCGGAGGATATGCCGCCGGCATGGATGGACGCTTGTGCGGCAACGCCGGATTCCTGGGTGTCGCCATAGGGCAAATCTGGGGAACGATGCAAAGCCGGGACTATGCCTCGCAAATCGACCAGGACACGATCATGGGAACCGTCTACTGGGGTAACATATTGAAAGCCACCGAGGATCGAGCCTGGCTTCTCAAAGGAGCCCTGACATTCGGCCAGTCGGAAAACCACCTGAGCGCCTACCACTCGGACGGTTCGTCCAGTACGGGTAAATGGGACAACAACGGCTGGCTGTTGCAGATGGAGGCCTCCTACCGTTTGAAGATGGATGAAACATGGACATGGGCTCCCTTTGCCGGACTGGAATATGCGGAAGGCAAACGCGACGCCTTCCGGACGAGAGGAAACAATACTCCCGATGCCATCTACGAAAAATCCCGTTTGCAGAGGTTGACCGTACCTGTCGGGATACAGATAGACAGACTCGGTTCGCTTTGGGAAAAGCCTTGGATGAATACTCTGAAGCTATCCTACGCCTTCGATGTCTCCCGCTCCAATCCGGATTCACTCGCGACGATGGAAGGATTCCGGCCTTGGAAGGTCGGCAGTGCGGACCCGTCCCGCCATGCTTTCCGTGCGGATTTCAACACCATGCTTGATCTAAACGACAAGTGGCGTGTATTTGCCGGATATCTTCTGGAAGTCAGGGGATCGGGCGTATACCACCAGATCAACGCCGGAGTCAGCCTTGGCTTTTGAGAAGACAGGCAGCGATTCGAATAGATAATATCACTCATTCTTTACAATCACGTTTATGAAAACAACAATCATTCTTGTTCTTTCCGTTTTCGCGGCCGGCATTCTATCATCCTGCTGCTGCGAGGATCAAAATGCCCCGGCCTCAGTTCCTCCTCCGGTAGTGATTCAGTCCAAGAAGTAATCTTCTCCCCTCATTAAGACTGAATTCTCAAACCACACCCGGTATTGTCCGGGCGTGGTTTTTTAACAGAGCATAAGATATAACTCTTTGTCAAAATGAGTAGAGATGAACTTAACTATCGTCTCTTAATACTCGTTGCATACTCAGGCTATATTCTCAAAATAACAGTTCCCACTCATTTTAACGTTGACCCGTTTTACCCCTGCTGGCCGGCAGCTTCCGCCGCGGCTTCCTCATGGGAAAGCATGTGCACAATCACCTTGAGTCCGTTTTTCTCTCCGGCAGCTTTGGCCAATGAACGGATCGCCGAAGCAGTCATGCCATTCCTGCCAATCAAGCGGGCAACGTCCGACTTCTCCAAAATCAAGCGGAAACGGACAATATTACTGTCCGGCACCTCGGCCACGCGTAATTCCGCCATTTGCGGATTCTTGACAAACTGCATGGCAACCAATTGAAGATACTGACGGATTTGGGCAACAGCGGGACTCATAGCAATACAAACAAAGGGTTCAACAACAGTTTCATTATAGAAACATCCCACCCTTTGGCAACTTCCTTTTTACCGGTTCCAAACCTATCGCCGCATCGTCAACAAAAAACCCTCCGCCAACGGGGAGGGTTTTTCTAAAAATGGTAGGCCTGCCAGGACTCGAACCTGAAACAACGGAGCCAGAATCCGTCGTGTTGCCAATTACACCACAGGCCTTTTTGCTGTAACGGGGGTTCTTCTATCACCGGGTTCCGGGCAAGTAAAGAGAAAATTGATGCGGGGAGGAAAAAATATTTCCCTTTGCCGACTTGATTTGACTTGTAGATTTTCCGGAATATTTCTATAGAATAACTTATTTGAGTTTCTATGACTGAACCATCCTTTCCCACCCAAGATGAACTCTCCCTGGCCGTCACCCGACTCCAGGCACTTGCCGCAGAACTGAATCAGGTTTTGTACGGAAAGGAAGAGCTCATCAATCTGACAATCATCGGCGTTCTCGCCCGTGGCCACATCCTTTTGGAAGGCCTGCCGGGGCTGGGAAAAACGGAATTGGTCAAAGGCCTCTCCAAAGCCCTCGGCATCACGGCCCGGCGCGTGCAATTCACCCCGGACCTTCTGCCGGGCGATATCACCGGCAATCCCATCCTGCAAGAACAGGATGGCAAAAGGGATTTCGTCTTCCAACCCGGACCAGTCTTTACCAATATTCTTCTGGCTGATGAAATCAACCGAGCCTCCCCCAAGACGCAGTCCTCCCTTCTGGAGGCTATGCAGGAACGCCGCGTCACCGTCATGGGAGAAACCCATTCCCTTCCCAACCCCTTTTTCGTCCTCGCCACGCAAAACCCGATTGAACTGGAAGGCACTTACCCGTTACCGGAAGCGCAGCTCGACCGTTTCCTGTTCAAGATCCGCGTGGACCGCAACCCGGCCGATGTCCTTGCCAAAATCGTCCTGAATCGAGAAATCGGAGTCGAACCGACTGTAAAATCCGTTCTGGATGCCGAAACCCTCCTCCAGCTCATGGACCTTGTTTCACGCATCGGCATTCCGGAAGTCGTTGCCAACTACATCGGCCGTCTTGTCAATGCAACCCATCCCGGAGAATCGAAAGCTTCCCAAGGCGTCAAATACGGCTCGAGCCCCCGCGCCGCCCTCGCCCTCGCATCAGCGGGCAAGGCCCGGGCTCTAAGTCAGGGAAGATCCTTCTGCTCGTTTGAGGATGTCCAGTATGTACTCCATCCTGTCCTGGAACATCGCATCCTGCTCAACCACATGGTTCGTCTGGAAGGAACTACTCCCTCCGATATTGTCGACAGGATTCTTGAGGAAATCCCCGCCCAGGAAAAATCGCTTCCCGATTCCCTGAGCGCGGCCAAAGTCAAATAATCCCTTTCTCCGATCATCCTTCTCTCCCCCCCTTCATGAATACTCCGGCATTACTCCGCCGAGGCGCCTTCCTGCTGTGCACATTGTGTACCCTGGCCCTTGCCCTGGTTTCCGACGCTAAAACCATCCCCATCCCGACGGCTAAAAACAGCGGGATCACCATCCAGATGACACCCGCCTTCGACGAATGGAACGGCAATGGGTTCATGCCGGTGCTCATCGAAATCTCCAATTCCACCCCCTATCAAGGGAATTGGGAGGTATCTATCTTTAGCAAAACACAACTGCCGTACCGATTTTCCGTCCCTCCCGGAGGCACTCTCCGGGAAATCATCTACCTCAACCAGAACCTGGGAGAAGATTACCGCGATATCAGGACAAGCTGGGAGGGCACTGCCATCGAACGTAAAGCAGCCTCCTCCATCTCTCTGACGGACAACCCAGGATGGCGTACCCGGGAAGAATACTCCTACATCGGAGAAAAATCCCTCCCGGCCAAGCAGGCAACGTCCTTCGAAGACGCGATCAAGGACAATGGCAATTGGAACGCCTCCTTCTCGATCATGGACTGGCCTGCCGACCCGCGGGTCTACACCAGTAAGGAAATCCTTATCGTCCCGGAGGAAACTTTTACCAACCGTATTGATACCCCCCATCGGCAAGCCATCCTGGACTGGGTTGCCACAGGTGGCGTTCTCTGGCTGGTCACCAATGACAAGAATCTGAAAAAGCCCATCCAAAACCATCAATTCGGCAGGATCCTCCATCTTCCCGACATTGAAGAACTTTCCTTGAAGGAACGGAAGGACTTCCTCGACACACTCATTAAAGACACCCGTAAAAATCTGCAAAAAATGCCCAATTGCCAGCCAACGATCACCAATCAGGAAGCTCTGGCTTACAAGCTCGGAGAACCCTCCATGTTTCTTGGCTTCCTTCTTTTTGTTTTCGCTCTCCTTGCCGGGCCGGTCAGCTTGAAATACTGGGCACCCGTAGGCAAACGGCAAAGGCTGTTCGTCATCATCCCTTCTCTGGCACTCGTCTTTTCGTCCATCCTGGCAGTCGCTATCCTGTTCTCCGAGGGAATAGGCGGGCAAGGCATCCGGAAAACCCGGATTCTCCTCTTCCCCGATTCGCATTCCGCTTTCATCTGCCAGAACCAAATCTGCCGGACCGGGGTCATCATCGGACAGTCTTTTCCCCTGGATGAAAAAGTCGACATGAAATCATCTCGTATCACCAATATCACCGAGACTTCCATGGGCATGGAACATGAGGGGAATTATGTACGCAACAGAAGCACGGCATCCGGCAATTGGTTCCCGGACCGGTCCATGCTCAAGCAAAGCCTCGGCACTTTCACTCAAACACGCGCCAGAGTGACTCTTCTGCCTGAGAGCAGAGACGGAGCTCCCGTTCTGCTAAGCACATTCCCAACCAGCCTCAGCAACGTGATTTTCAGGGATGAACACGGTCAATTCTGGAAGATACCCAATCTTCCTACCGGAACCAAGGTTTCGGCCCAACCCGTGGAAAAGCCGAACCAGCAGTACAAGGACATGCAGGAAAACACCTTCTTAGCCGATGCCGAGAAGAATGATAAACTCGGTCCCATCCCTTCGCACCCGGATATCCATTGGAACCAGGATACAATCCAGGTTACCGGACCCGTCTCCATCCAACCTTCCACAACCCGCTGACAAGCATGACTTCTTCCCCTTTGCTTACCGTCCGAAATCTCTCCCGTTCATTCGGGAAGCTCAAGGCGGTTGACAACATTTCCTTCCAGCTGGAGCGAGGCAAAGTCATCGGCCTCATCGGCGCCAACGGCGCCGGCAAGACAACCACCATGCGCATGCTGGCTACGTTGGACTTCCCCGACTCCGGAGAAATCATCATCAATGGAACCAACGCTGTCGATTACCCGGAAAAAGTACGCAGTCTCATCGGCTGGATGCCGGATGCATTCGTCCCGTATAAAAACACCAGCGTCCTGGAATACATCGACTTTTTCGCCAGAGCCTACGACATTCCCTCGGATAAAATCGGCAATGCCCTGGAAGACGTTATCAACTTCACGGAACTGGGAAGTCTGCTCGACCGCATGGTCGACAAGCTATCCAAGGGCCAGACACAACGTCTGTGCCTTGCCCGCACGCTTATCAGCAAACCCGAATTGCTGATTCTCGACGAACCGGCCGCTGGATTGGATCCCAAAGCCCGCCTCGAATTCAAAAACCTTATCCATTTGCTGAAGGACATGGGAAAAACCATTCTCATCAGCTCTCACATCCTTTCCGAACTCGGAGAAATGTGCGATTCGCTCATCTTCATGGATGCAGGAACCATCATCCATGACGGCAACAAGGAAGATCTGCTCCATACGCATGATGAGCAAAGCGGATGGCCATTCGAAATCGAACTTGCCGACGCTGATACGGACAAGCTCTCCATGTGGCTTTCCCTCCGTCCCGGCTGGAAATTCCGGGAACAACGGAAGAAGGGAGCCCTCGCCTCCTTCCATAGCAATTCTCCGGACGCCATCGCCGCCGAGCTCCGGGAGATGGTCAAGGACATTCCCGTCTGCGGATTCCGCCAATGTGAACGGAGGCTGGAAGAAGCCTTTGTCGACATTCTGAAACAACAGCCTGCTACCGAAGCAGCTATGCTTTCCACTCCCTCCGAAGTCCAGACGAATACCCCACCTTCCTCCGCCATATGAATACCATCTTTTCTTCCCGCGACTTCCCCCTCTGGATTCCTCCGGCTCTGGTCAAAGAACTGCGCCAGTGCATGCGAACCCCGGCCTTTATGAACATGCTGACGATTGTCCCCTGTTCTCTCGCCATTATATTCCTGCTCAGCCTTATCCACACGCCAGACGGTGATACGATCATCGGCCAGAGCAGCCTCAACAACTGGTTCTGGGGTATCCTCGTTCTCTGTATGACCATTCTCGTCCCCAACTGGGCTCTCGGTTCCATGCGGGTCGACATCGCAGACAAAAGCGGAGACCTGATCATGCTCACACGGCTGACTCCACGCCGCACGGTTTGGGGAAAGTGGGTTGCCTACATGGCATTGGCAGCCCTGATCATCTGTTCCCTCCTGCCCTTTGCCATCATCCGCTACTTCGGAGGCCAGATCAGCCTGGCCAACGACTTGTTCCTTCTGTTCTGTACCTATCTTTCCTGTTCCATCCTGACGGCGGGAGCCATCTGGATATCCGGCATGCCCATCGTCCTGAGGGCGCTTTTTTCACTGGGAACCGGTATTTTCTCCATCACGTTACTCTCTTCCTTCTTCGTGCCTATGGAGACCGCCAGGCTTATTGACGCTCTGGACGTACCAGCCACGCTGACCATCATGGTAACGGACAGTATTATCCTCATCGCCGGATTCCTGTTGTTGTCGGCGCGCTGGCTTTCCCCACCTTCCATCAACACCGCGACCTTGCTCCGCTGTCTCCCCCTGCTGTCCATCATCCCCTCATGCGTGCTGACGATGAATTCATCCTGGGAAAACCTCATTCTTTCCCAAATCGTTTTCATCTCGTTTTTCGTCACCCTGATCGTCATTCTGGAACTAACGACACCGACAACGTTTTTACCCATCCATATCATTAATGCTTCGAAAAAACGATTCAGTCTGATCCGGAAGATTTTCTTCATGCCCGGCCTTCCCTCCGCTGCGGCATTCACCCTGCTGGTTTTCTTCCTCTACTCCACCGCCGCCTCTTTCCTGTTACCGGAAGATTTTGAGAAGATGCCCAAAATCATGTTCTTCTTCCTGACTCTTGCAGCCTGGTACTCTACCATCGTACCGGCATTGCTCCTGTATCCGTTCCAGAAAAAACTCGGGATAGCCACTCCCATCATTTATGTTATCCTCTTCTACATCTTCCTGGGAATATGCGGCATTTTCACCATGATGAAGGCTGACTTCCTGACCGCACTGATCCCCAACGGCAGCGTCATCGTCTTGCTGAAGGACGCCGGAACCGGCAGCGAATCCATTCTCATCATATGGTCCAGTATCCTCTCGTCCGTTTTTGCCGCCCTCTGGCTGATCTACCTCACCCAACCCTGGTTCCGGGTATGGAAGAAGGGATCGGCAATCGCAGCGGCACTCCATAAAAAATCCGAGGGTCATCCTACCGAACCATGACCGAGCCCGACAATACATCCGCCGAAGCCTACCGGGAAGCCGTCCACGCCTCCCGGCGCTTCAGCCTGCCCTTCTCCCGCCAGTCGTGGCAGGGGCGTCAAGGTGGCTGGAAAGGTAACGATACGGGCAGTTCCATCGACTTCCAGGATCATCGCGACTATCAGTGGGGCGACGATCCCCGGGCCATCCACTGGGCAGCCTACGCCAGAACCGGGCAACTCACCATGAAGTTGTACCGGGCGGAAGTATCCCCCATTGTAGAAATTGTCCTGGATGCCTCGCCCTCAATGTTCATGACCGAAACCAAAGCCATTCGCACAGAATCCCTTTTGCTCTTCTGCCTCGAATCCGCCCTCGGCAACGGTTCCCCCGTCCGCTTCCATGCCGTCTGCGGCAACCGCATTATCCCGCTGGAAATCGATGCCGTCCGCTCCGGTTCCTGGAAAGAACTCATACATGGCCTGGGCGCCGATGAAACGATGCCAGCCATTCCCGTCTGGAAGGGAGACGGTATGAAAGTCCTGATTTCGGACCTTCTTTATCCGGGTGACCCCATCACCCTGCTTGGAGCCATGAATGCCGGTGGAGGTACATCCGTCATCCTGGCTCCCGCCCTCGCGGAAGAAGCAGCATTCAATCACATCGGCAACATCCGTCTGAAAAACTGTGAAACCGGCCAGACCCGAATCCAGCGAATCACCCCCTCGCTGGCGGCGAAATATGAACGCGCCTACGAACGCCACTTTTCCCTCTGGCGGGAAACCTGCCGCCGCTTCTCCGCATCAATGGCCAGAATCCCGGCGGAAGGCTCCCTGAGCAATGCCCTGTGCGGCGATGCCCTCAAACAGGAAACCGTCGAAATGCGTTAACCACCACCTCCCACAAGCCACCGAATCCATCTTCATGCTACCCCATCTTTCCAACATGATCGGCCTCTGGGGATTACTGGGTATTCCCCTCATTGTCGCGATCCACTTTCTCCGGCACAAGACGAAGGAACAGCTTACCTCCACCATGTTCCTGCTGGAAGTTCTCTCTCCCGAGGATCGTACGGGGAGGTTCTGGGACAGGCTGCGAACCTCCCGGACATTCTGGCTTCAAATCCTATGTGTCCTTCTGTTGACGTGGGTGCTGGTTTCTCCGCAATGGGTTCGAGAAAACACGTCCCGTCCGGTTATTTTCGTCGTGGATGATTCCATCTCCATGAGCCCGTTCCGCCAGGAGGCAATCCAGGCCGTCGCCAAGCGAATGGGAGAACTGGACGCTTCGGGAATTCCCTCGATTTGGACGATTATGCCCAGTTCGTCCCGCAACACGTCGATATACAGGGGAACAAATGCCCGAGAAGCTCTCACCGCGCTCGGCTCCTGGGAACCGCGATCCGGTACCCACGATCCCGCCCCCGCCCTCCGCACGGCCGAAGCTGTTGCCGGTAAAATAGGAATCACCCATTTCATCACTAATAACAGGGAGATGGTACCTCCGGCGCAGTCGGCCACCGGTATCGGGAAACCGCTGGACAACACCGGATTCGCCGGGATTACGCCTCAGGAACAAAGCGCCATGCCCAAATGGCGCATCGCCGTCAGGAACAATGCCGCCACCCCCCAGGAACGGGAACTGACTGTCCGCATCCCGGGCAAAGAAAGCAAACCGTCCACCCGGACACTCAAACTCAACCCGCAATCCGTCGTCGAGTTCGATATGGTACTGCCCAACGGAGTCGATTCCATGGAGCTGACCCTGACTCCCGATGCCTTTCCGGAAGACGATTCCCTGACCCTGGTGCGCCCTCAGCCTCATCCGGTCGCCTTCTCGATCAACCTGAAAGACCAAGCTGCCGCCAATTCCATCCTCAAACTGGCGCAAGGCATTCCCGGATTCCGGAAGGCATCCCCGACAGAGAAGCCGCAACTCAGCATTATCTCCGGTTCCCAATACAAGCCGCAACAGGCCCCCGAACCGGCTATCGTACTGGCAGCCAACTCCATGTCCGCCCCTCCGCAAGGTTCCATCACCCCGGAAAAACATCCGTTGACCGAAGGCCTCGGCTGGGGATCTCTCCTCATTGCCGCCCCGGGAGATCTCACGCCGGAACCCATGGACACCATCCTTCTCTGGCATGGAGAAACACCCCTGGCATGGCTCCATGGCAACAGGCTCGTCTTGAACTGGCAGTGGGAAAAATCCAATGCCGACCGAATTCCCGCCCCCTTGCTGGCTATCCGCAGATTCATGGGAAACGTTCAGGACAAAGCTCCCGGAACACTCCAGGACAATGTCCCATCCGGGACCCGGCTGGACTTTCCCCACGGTTCCCGGATGACCGTCACAAGAAAAGACGGAAGTGTGCGCCACGATATCTTCAAGGGCACTACCCCGGGGGAATCCTGTCTCATCCGGATAGATCCGTCCGGGGATGACGCCCAGCCCCTTTTCAAAGGATCCGTCTGGTTCGCCGACACCAGGCAGAGCGATTTTACCCGTTGTTGCAGTTTTGAACAAATCATCGATAAGAATGCCTCTCTCTTGGAACAAATGTTTGAACCCGATCCATTCGTTCCCTTCTGGATCTTCCTGGCCGGCTGCTGCATGCTGGGATCCTGGTTTACCCCCGCTTCGGAAAGGAGGAATCAAGCATAATGATGCTCCGCCTCCTCGCTCCTGAATGGCTTTTCCTCCTGCCCCTGCTAGCCCTCGCAGGTTGGAAATACAGGTTCCTGCGCCTCCATGCACCCGTACGTGCAGCAGCCTTGATTGCCTTTATCCTTGCCTTGGCACACCCCGTTTTCAACAAGGGAGGCAGTGAAATGGACCTATGGGTCATGGTGGACCAATCCAATTCCACCGGAGGCATACCGGCCAACCAATCCACAGAGTTGCAGGCCATTCTGGAAAAAGTCAAGCGGCCCGGCGACCGCGTCCGCCTCGTAGACTTTGCCGGAGAAGCCATCCTCCGCGGCAAAGGGGATCCCGTCTTCTCCAGCATGATCCCGGGGACGCGAATGGAAGATGCCATCTCCTACATTCTGGCGCAGATGGATAGGACGCGGACCAATCGTATCCTCATGCTGACGGACGGTTATTCCACCCAGCCTCTTGACGTCATCACGGCCAGGCTTATCGAAGAAAAAGTTCCTCTGGACTACCGCTTGGCCGCCCCGGACATGTCGGACGACATTCGCATCGGCGATATTCAGCGCCCACCGCGCATCCGCCCCGGCGAAGCAGCCACACTGACGTTCGACATTATCGGCAATCCCGCCCAAAACACCACAGTCCCCTGGAAAGTCGTCAAGAACGGAGGGTCTACCATTTCCGGCACGGCCACTCTCGACAAAGGCCGGGCTACCGTCCGCCTGACCGACCGCAGCGCCACTCCGGGCGTAGCCTCCTATGACATTTCCGTCCTACCCGCCAACGATACCGTCACTCTTAACAACACGGCGGAATGCGTCATGGAAATCACCGGTGGCAATAAAATCCTCCTCCTCAGTCCGTTCGAATCGGATCCCATGGAGCCCTTCCTCCGGGCTCAGGGATTCGACATCCTCCGTCCAAACGATCCGCTCCGGCTGAACGCCAACTCACTGACGGGTGTCGGACTCGTCATCGTCAACAATGTCTCTGCGGCGGAGGTCTCCCCGGACTTCCTCAAAGGGCTTGATTTCTACGTCAGAGAACAAGGCGGAGGATTCCTCATATGCGGCGGTTCCAATTCATTCGGATCCGGCGGGTACTTCAACTCGCCGGTCGATGAACTTCTGCCCGTTTCCATGGAGTTGAAAAACGATAAAATCAAACTGATGACAGCCATGAGCATCGTGCTGGACCGTTCCGGTTCCATGGCTATGTCAGCGGGAAGCGGTGGCAAAACGAAAATGGATCTGGCCAACTCAGGAGTTGTCCAGACGATCAAACTTCTGGGACAGGAAGACTACGTCTCCGTCCATGCCATCGACAGTTCTCCGCATGCCATCGTCTCCATGTGCAACGTCGGAGCCAACAGAGACAAAATGCTCAGTGTCGTTCCACGAATTGAATCCATGGGGGGAGGCATCTTCATCGGAGAAGCCCTCCGAGCGGGCTGGCGCCAGTTGAAGCAAACCGACTTCGGCAACCGCCACCTCATCCTGTTTGCCGATGCCGCCGACTCGGAAGAACCGGACGATTACAAAAAAACGCTGGCCGACATGCGCAAAAACGGAGCCACCGTCAGCGTCATCGCACTCGGAACGCCGAAAGACGGCGATGCAAACCTGCTCAAGGAAATCGCCAAACTGGGAGAAGGCCGCATCTTTTTCTGCGACAATCCCAAAGATATTCCGCACGTCTTCGCCCAGGAAACCGTCTCTGTCGCCCGCGCTACCTTTATCCGAGAAAACACCCCTCTGCATTCCGTCGCCGGATGGAATCAGATATCACCCGCCCGCATGGAATGGCCCACCTCCGTCAACGCTTACAACCTATGCTACCTGAGGGACGGTGCCACGGCCGCCTGCATCACCGGCGATACCTACAAAGCACCCCTCGTCGCCTTCTGGAACCGCGGATCGGGCAGATCAGCAGCCATCACCTTCCCCACGGGCGGCAAATATGCAGCCAACGTCCTGGCATGGAAAAATTACGGAGATTTCATCCAAACCTTTGCCCGCTGGCTTATCCGCCGAGACATGCCGGAGGGATTCTCCGTCCGGGCCACGATGCGCGGAGAACGGCTTGATGTGGAACTTCTCTACTCGGACGAAGCCGTTCTGCAAATGGCTAAACGCATGCCGGAGCTCACCATGAATGTTACCGGCAAGCAAATGTCGAAAACCGTCAAGGGAGTCTGGGAACATATCCGTCCGGGAGTTTTCCGCTGTTCCTTCCCGGCGGCTCATGGAGAAACCTGGAGAGGAGCTATCCGCATCGGCGATCGCAACATCCCCTTCGGCCCCATCAGCATGTCCATGGATCCGGAATGGACCATGACGCCGGAAAGCAAATTGGATTTCCTCTCCATGGTGCGTCAATCAGGAGGGCAGGAACGCATTGATCTAACCTCCATCATGCAATCCCCGCGCAACATATCCTCTCTGGATACGCGCAACGGCCTCATCTGGGCATTCCTGATCCTGATGCTGGCCGATGCTTTGCTCACTCGCCTCAATATATCCCTGCTCCCCGGAAAAAAGAACGGAAGGCAGGATCACGACGACATTCGCACCGAAACCGTCTGAAAAACAACTGCATCCGATTACTTGAAAAAAGAGCGCATCGCTTCACGTTCGGCAGGATCCAAATCATCCTTCCAGATAGAATCACCGCCCTTGGCCGGAGTAGCGGCCTTCCCGCCGTTTCTACCGGCAGCTTCCTGTTCCTGATCCATCGAAGGAGCCGAGGATTCCGTCCCCGTCATGGAACCGAGAGCCGCATGGGACATATCCGTATTGCTAACTCCTGTACGCGAGCCGTCCTGCAACTGCTGGTTGGAATCGCCGAAGGCTAAAGGAGCATCGCCCCTGCCGCGGGAAATTCCGCCTCTCCCCCATTTTTCCCCATTCCCGTTCCCATCCTTGCAAAGGGAGGGAAAATCATCGGGATTGACGACGGACGACATGCCACTCCCCGGATTATCGCATAAATCATTCAACTGGTTGGATGCATTGCGGAGTTGCTCCGCCAGCTTGCGAAGCTGGTCGGGCGACAAGGAACTCATCCCGGCTGCAGCCATCGCATCCATACGTGCCGCCAAGTCTCCGCTGGGACGTAATGTTCCCTGTTCCATCCCCTTAAGAGCTTCTTTCAAGTTTTGCAGGGCATCAGAGGCATTCCCCCCCTGCATGCTTTGCTGGATAGCCGCCTCCACGCTGGATAAATTACCGGCCATTTCGTTCATCGCCGCCATCGTCCGCGAAGCCAGGGTATCAGCAGCCTCCAACCCGGCATGAGAGTACATGTCCTCCCCGGTCATTTTCTGCAATTCCTCCATCTCCTTTTTCAGTTCCTCCGTCGATTCAGGCGCGATTTCCTCCATCTCATCCAACTTCTCCATCCATTCCTCCACCTGGGCAAGAGCGGGCGATTTCTCAGAATATTGAGGCAAGGCATTCTTCATTTCCGGCAAAGGCATCAGCCACCCTGCCAGCAGAATCGCCACACCGCCTGCCAGCCACCCCAGGACAGGAGCCGCTTTGACATTCAGAATTGAACGCGCAGGAATATCGCTTATGCGAACGTGAATTCCCCATTCCTCTTCCGCGCTTAAAGCCGCATTCAACCCCAAGCGTTCATCCATCAACGCCAGAGTGTCCCGGCGCGAAAACAAACGGGACGAACATCCCTTCCAGGCCCAAACAACCAAACCGGCGGCAACCAGTCCGGCTACCAAAGGCACAAACCACGGCCATATGTCCACACGACGGTTCCAATACACCAAAGCCGCTATCACCGTACATGCGACAAAAACAGGGATCGCCACCGTCTCTAACAAAATACAGGCATTAATGCACAACTTAATGCGGGAAACGCAAGAATTTCTAATTGAGGCCTCACCTGATGACATGTCTGCATGCTGAACCATTCATCGCCTTTTGGGAAGATAAAAATCATTGCTCTTGACCTCATCTCCGGGCAAATCTACGTTTCCTGCATCATGCAGTACAGCAACGCTCTTACATTCTTCCGCACCGATCCCTACCGCTACAATTGCGCCCAATCCATCTGTGCCGCATTCGGCCGGGACGACCTTCTGGAATCACTCTCCTCCTGTGGCGGAGGTAAAGCTCCGGACGGTCTTTGCGGTGCCCTGTACGGAGCCCTCCAAATCATCCCCGCTCATCGTCACGAAGCCGTAAAAGAAGCATTCCTCCAAGCTGCCGGTTCTACGTATTGCCTCCAACTCAAAAAGGAATGCAAAGTTCCCTGCCGGCAATGCGTCACCATCGCTCAAGAACTTGCCGCACGGGAACTTGATTAATTCTCCCTCTGTTTCCCTTGAGGGAGCGGGCTGCATCAAGTCGTATCAATTTCTCGGAATCCACCAAGCCTGCCGGGATCTCAAGTCAAGCAGGATTCTGCCCCGTGAGAGGATATCCGCCCCGACAACCCCCAGATCCGAACCGAGCATGACCTGGATACCGGAAAGTTCCAGTCCGCCCCACCGAACGGATGCGACTTCCACAATACTGGTGGAGGCGAAACGTGTTTTCCCGTTGACATCCAGCCAGACGACATCGCCCTTTCTTTCCTTGACCTCCCCTTTCCAATCCCGGGAAGGAAGGCACGTTTGCGTTGCTCCCGTGTCGATGACCAGACGCACGGCAGTCCCGTCCAACGACATCAAAGCCTGCATATGACCATTGCGGACGGAAACGGGAAGAGGAGTGGCGTGGAGGCGCTCCAGCAAATCGTCCGCGGGCACCCCCAGCAAGAAGGTCAACGTATTCTCCTGCAAATCGACAAGAAGGGGAAACATGCCCATCACATTCATTCCCAACAGACCATCCACGGGTTTTCCTCTGCAATTTCCCAACTGAGGCATATCCATGACAAGCAGGTTCATGCCGTAAACGCTCAGACCTCCGACAGCTAACGAACGGACAAACGCCATATCGACATCCCTGCGGATATTGCTTCCTTCCCCGGGATTCACCGGAACCGTCTTCCGCTTCGACCAGTTGCGGCGGAAGGAATCCCTGCGCAACACCGTTGCATTGGCACCCGTATCCACCACCATATGGCACTCCTTTCCGTCGATTTTCACCGGCACGACAATCAACCCATGATAATCCTCCCCCGTCACCGTTGTAATGCCCACACTGCCCAAAGCCTCCCGCACAGCGTCGTTTCCATCCCCTCCCGGACGGGTAGAACACATCGGAAGCAGCCCGAATATGGCGAGCAGCAAGAGAATGGAAGTCCAACGACGCATATGGCAGAGATATTCTCCTAATCTTTGTTAAAATCAATCACTAATCCATTGACTTTCCGCTTCTGCATTGTCAGGATTATGGACGTTCAATTTCATCCCCTCTATGAGCGACGACCCAATCAAATCAACACCTCTGGCTTCCAAGCACATTGAACTTGGTGCCAAAATGGTTCCCTTCGCAGGCTGGAACATGCCAGTCCAATACACCGGTATTATTGACGAGCACAAGGCAGTGCGCGAATCCTGCGGCATTTTCGATATCTCCCATATGGGGCAATTCATCGTCTCCGGGCAGGGTGCAGCAGCATGGCTGAATTCCATGCTGACCAACAACATCGACAAGCTGGGCATCAACCAGGGGCAATACACCATCATGCTCAATGAAAAAGCCGGAGTTATCGACGACTTGATCATTTACCGCTGCGGAGAAGACACCTATTTCGTCGTCGTCAATGCTTCCAAGATCGACGAAGACTACGCATGGCTGTCCTCCCACAAACCGGAAGGGATCACCCTTGAAAACCATTCCGACCGCTACGCCGGCATGGCCATTCAGGGACCTCTCTGCCAGGATGTGTTCGCCAAGGTCTTCCCCGGCCTCGAACTCCCTGTCCGCAACGGTATCGCCACCCACGAAATCAAGGGACAACAGCTTTGGTTCTGCCGCACCGGATACACTGGAGAAGACGGATTCGAATTCTTCTGCCCCGCCGAACACGGCATCGAATGGCTCGAAGCCTTCGTTGCCGCCGGAGCCAAACCATGCGGTCTCGGCGCACGCGACAGCCTGCGCCTGGAAATGTGCTATCCCCTCAACGGCTCCGATCTTGATCCGGATCACACCCCGATCGAAGCCGGACTCGGCTTCTTCTGCGCCCTCGATACCGAATTCACCGGTGCGGAAATCCTTCGCGGACAAAAGGCCGACGGCCCCAAAGTCCGCCTCGTCGCCATCGAATACACGGGCAAGGGCGCACCGCCCCGCTCTCACTACTCCGTCTTCTCCGCTTCCGGGGAAGAATTGGGACAACTCACCAGCGGAGTTCTCTCTCCATCCCTGATGAAGGGAATCGCCATGGCTTACGTCCCCGTGGAATACGCCAAGGTCGGAACGGAGCTCCAAATCGACGTACGCGGCAAGAAATTCCCTGCTGTCGTCGTCAAAAAGCCATTCTACAAGAAAGGCTAATGATTTCTAAAAAAAAGAAACTGACAAATCGGAATATTTCTCTCATTTTAACTCCACATTCAAGCTATGCATAACGTACCTGAAAACCTGCTGTACTCCAAAGACCACGAATGGGTCGAAGTCAACGGTGATATTGCCACGATCGGCATCACGGACCACGCCCAGGCAGAACTGTCCGACGTTGTTTTTGTTGATCTGCCCACTGTCGGAGATTCCATCTCTGCCGGTGACGCCGTAACCGTCGTTGAATCCGTCAAGGCCGCCAGCGATGTGTACACGCCCATCTCCGGCGAAATTCTCGAAGTGAACGAAGAACTCTCCAATGATCCCGCACTGATCAACTCCGACCCGTACGCAGCCGGCTGGATCTACAAGGTGCGCATTGAGCTTCCCTCAGAATTGGACGATCTCATGAACGCCGCCGATTACGAAAGCTTCTGTTCCTGAAGCATTCTTCTCCCCGCCCCGGCGAGTCCAGTCTCACCGGGGCTCTTTTATTTTCATTCACAATCTTCATCCCCTATTTTTCATCATGCCCGCCATTACGGACTTCCACAACCGCCACATCGGCCCCCTAGGCGCCGACCGCCAAGCTATGCTTGATTTCCTCGGCTATAAAACGCTGGACGATCTCATGGACGACGTCGTTCCTGCGAACATTCGCCTGAAAGCCCCTCTGGACCTTCCCGCTCCGTTATCCGACAACGAAGCCCTCGACCAGCTTCGCGCCATGCTCGGCAAAAACAAAATTCTCAATTCCTACATCGGCCAAGGCTACTACGGCACCCTAACGCCTAATGTCATCCTCCGCAATGTTCTGGAAAACCCGAGCTGGTACACGGCCTATACTCCCTACCAGCCGGAAATCTCCCAGGGACGCCTGGAAATGCTGATGAATTATCAGACGATGGTTTCCTCCCTGACGGGACTGCCCATCGCCAATGCCTCCCTTCTTGACGAAGGCACAGCAGCAGCCGAAGCCGTCTTCCTCTGCATGGGTTCCAAGTCCAAATCCACTACTTTCTTCGTTTCCGATGCCTGCCATCCGCAGACAATTGAAGTCATCAAGACCCGTTGCGCTCCGTTAAACTACCAAGTCATCGTTGGTGACTGGAAGACGTTCGACCCCGCCTCCTGTGAAGGCCTTGCCGGCGTCCTCGTCCAGTATCCCGATACGTACGGTACAGTTGAATGTTACGCCTCCTTCTTTGAAAAAGTTCATGCAGTCAAGGCGCTTTGCGTTGTCGCCACCGATCTGTTGGCTCTGACAATGCTGAAAGAGCCCGGTTCCTTCGGTGCCGACATCTGCGTGGGCAACTCCCAGCGTTTCGGCGTACCGATGGGCTTCGGCGGTCCCCATGCCGCATTCATGTCGGTCAGGGACGATCTCAAACGCCGCATGCCAGGCCGCCTGATCGGCATGTCCGTAGATTCACATGGCAAGCCCTGCTACCGCCTGTCCCTCCAGACGCGCGAACAACATATCCGCCGCGACAAAGCCACCTCCAATATTTGCACGGCCCAGGTACTCCTGGCCCTCATGGCGGCCTTCTATGCCATTTACCATGGTTCCAAAGGCCTCCTTCGCATCGCCGAAACCGTCCATGCCCACACGAAAACGCTGGCAGCCGCCGTCAAAGCAGCCGGACTGACCATGTACACGGGCGACTTTTTCGACACCATCGTCTTCGGAGCCCCCGGTAAAGCCGACGATCTCGTGGCTGCCGCGCTGAAAGCCGGTTACAACATCCGCCTGATCGACGCGGATCGGGTCGGCGTTTCACTTGATGAAACAACAACCAGCGAAGATGTCGAAGCCCTCGCCCAAGCCCTGACGGGAACAACTGCCCCCTCCCCAGCGGAAGGCCGCCCCGCCTGGTGCGAATGCTTCGACCGCAAAACACCGTTCTGCACGGAGACCGTGTTCAATTCCTACTACTCGGAAACGGACATGATGCGCTACATCCACCATCTCGAAACCCGGGATCTGGCCCTCAACGAAGCCATGATTCCCCTGGGATCCTGCACAATGAAGCTCAACTCCGCCACGATCATGACCCCGATCACCTGGCCAACCGCATGCGCCCTGCACCCCTTCGTGCCCGCAGACCAGTCCGAAGGCATCAGGGAAATGCTCGCCGATCTGGAAAAACGCCTCTGCACCATCACCGGATTCGACGCCTTCAGCATGCAACCCAATTCCGGGGCAGCCGGTGAATACTCTGGTCTGATGACCATTCGCAACTATCTGGAAAGCATCGGCCAGGGAATGCGCAACATCTGCCTCATCCCCACATCCGCCCACGGCACCAATCCCGCATCCGCCGCCATGGCCGGATTCAAGATCGTCGGCATCAAATGCGATGAAGGCGGCAACATCGACATAGAAGATCTCCGCAAGCAGGCCGAGACCCACAAAGATGTCCTTGCCTGCATCATGGTTACCTACCCGTCCACACACGGTGTCTATGAACCCACTATTGTCGAGCTCTGCGACATCGTCCACCAGAACGGAGGCCAGGTTTACATGGACGGCGCCAACATGAACGCCCAGGTGGCCTGGACCAATCCCGGATTCATCGGAGCCGATGTCTGCCACCTCAACCTGCATAAAACCTTTGCCATGCCTCACGGCGGAGGCGGCCCAGGCATCGGATGCATCGGATGCCGTTCCCACCTGGCCCCCCACCTGCCCGGGCATCTCAGCCTGGACAAAAAACAGGGAGCCGTGGCATCTGCCGCGTGGGGCAGCGCTTCCATCGCTCCGATCTGCTGGACCTACCTCGCCACCATGGGAGAACCCGGACTCAAGGAAGCGACTGCCGTCGCTATTCTCAATGCCAATTACATTGCCAAAAAGCTCAACGGTCTCTACCCGGTTCTTTACTCCGGCAACAAGGGACTCGTCGCCCATGAGTGCATTCTGGATACCCGGCCCATTGACGATGCCGCCCACCTCACCGTGGATGACATTGCCAAACGTCTTATGGACTACGGTTTCCATGCTCCGACCATGTCCTTCCCCGTACCGGGAACGCTCATGATTGAACCTACGGAATCCGAACCCAAGCGCGAACTTGATCGCTTCATCGAAGCCATGACCTGCATCCATGCTGAAATCCAGGCCATCATCGACGGCAAGGCAGACAAGGATGACAACGTCATGAAGAACGCTCCGCATACTGCGGAAGCCGTCTGCTCCGACAACTGGACGCATCCCTATACTCGTTCCGAAGCCGCCTATCCGGTCAAAGAACTCCGTGTCCACAAATTCTGGCCCTACTGCGGACGCGTGGACAATGTCTATGGAGACCGCAATCTCGTCTGCTCCTGCGACACCGTAGAAGCCTACGAAAAAATGACGGGGCAGGAATAATCTCCTCCCTGTTTGACGCCAATTAAGCTCCAACACCCGCGCTCCGCACAGTCGGCAGCGCGGGTGTTTTGTCTGGGGGCATCGGTCATTTCATGATAGAATTCGAGTTGTTCATTCGTATATTAACGTCAATGAAAACGACTCCCATCCTCATTGCTTCTTTGCTGTTAAGTTCTTTCCCCGGAATTTCAAATACACCTCCCAATCCTCGTCCCGTTCCGGAATTTGCAAGTGCCGGATTCTTCAACACTCAGGGCAGCCCACGTCAGGCTCACGATTTCAATGTGGGATGGCGCTTCGTTAAGGGAGATCCCAAGGGGGCACAGGAAATCAGCTTCGATGATTCAGCGTGGGAAATTGTCAACACCCCGCATGGGCTGGAGCTCGTTCCGGAAGAAGCCAGCGGATGCTCCAATTACCAAGGCCCGGCCTGGTACCGCAAGCATTTCACAGCTCCGGAATCGCTGCGAGATAAAAAGGTCACCCTGTATTTCGAAGCCCTCATGGGAAAAGCCGACATTTACGTCAACGGCCGGAAAATACAAACCCATCTTGGAGGTTATCTGCCCGCCATTGTCGACGTAACGGATATCCTCATCCCCGGGCAGGAAAACATCGTCGCCGTCCGCGTCGATAACAAAAACGATCCATCCTATCCGCCAGGCAAACCCCAGGAAACACTGGACTTCGTCTACTTCGGCGGTATCTACCGGGATGTTTACCTCATTGAAACCGATCCGGTACACATCACCGATGCCAACGTTGCCAACCAGGAAGCCGGAGGCGGAATTTTTTTCCGAACTCTGTCCGCCACCGACGACCAAGCACGAGTCGGAGCCAAAGTCCATGTCGCCAATGAAAGCAACCGTGAGCGTAGCCTGTTTGTTGAGACCGTCCTGACCGATTCACAAGGCAACAAAAAGGGCGGCTACAAATCTCCCCTCAAGCTGAAGCCGGGAGCATCCGCACATGTGGATGGAGAATGGGATATCAAATCCCCTGACTTGTGGTCACCCGACTTTCCCCGGTTATCGCGCCTCACCGTCAATGTCATTGAAAATGGTAAAGTCCTGGATTCCCAAACCATCAAAGTCGGCATCCGCCACTTCGTCATGAACGACCAGGGATTTATCCTCAACGGGAAGCCTTTCCCCGGCAAGCTGATCGGCGGCAACCGCCACCAGGATTTCGCCTACCTCGGCAATGCCCTTCCCAACATCGGACAGTGGCGCGACGCGAAAAAACTCCGCGACGCCGGTTTGCGAGTCGTCCGTTCCGCCCACTACCCTCAGGATCCCGCCTTCATGGACGCAGCCGACGAACTGGGGCTCTTCGTGATCGTCGCTACTCCCGGCTGGCAGTTCTGGAACAAAAACCCGCAGTTCGGAGAACTCGTCTACGACAATATACGTCAGATGATCCGGCGTGACCGCAACCACCCCAGCGTCTGGGTCTGGGAACCCATCCTGAATGAAACGCCCTACCCCGGCGAATTCGCGCAAAAAGCATACGAGACCACGCACAAAGAATACCCATATCCTTCATGCTATGCCGGATGCGATGACAGGGAAGCTGGTGCCAACAAATACGATCTGATTTACAGCCACCCTGCCACCGTCACGGAAAACACGGTCAGCGCAGCCGGTCCCCTCAACGACTCGCGCCGCTTCAAAGGCAAAGCCTACTTCACCCGTGAATGGGGCGACAATGTCGATGACTGGGGTTCCCACAATTCGTCGAGCCGCGTTGCCCGCGAATGGGGCGAAATCCCCATGTTGATTCAGGCCAATCATTACACCAATCCCAACTACAATTACACCTGTTGGGAAACCCTGTCCCAGGCTCCCGCTTACCACATCGGCGGTGCCCTCTGGCACCCCTTCGACCACCAGCGCGGCTACCACCCCGACCCTTTCTACGGTGGGATCATGGATGCCTTCCGCCAGCCGAAAACATCCTGGTACGCCTTCCAGGCACAACGCCCGGCGGATACCAGTGCTTCGTCCATGGCCAGCGGCCCCGTCGTGCACATCGCCAATGACATGGATCCCTTCTCGCCCCAGGACGTCACCGTCTTCACTAATTGCGACGAAGTGCGTCTCACGGCATTCGAGCGCGAACCCGTCACCCTGAAAGTACGTAAGGAAGGCCAAATGCGCCCTGGATCGACGGTACTCTTCCCCAAGGCATTTGATTTCATGACTCTCAAATCATTGACGCGCGAAGGCAAAGGGCAGCAATGCTACATGCTGGCCGAGGGGCTGATCGACGGTAAAGTCGTTGCCTCGCACCGGGTAGCTCCCGCCAGACGCCCATCCCTGATCACGCTAACGCCGGACAACGAAGGAATCCCCCTTCGCGCCAACGGTACGGACATGATGGTTGTCATCGCATCCATTACTGACAAGGATGGTAACGTCAAACGCCTCAATAACGAAATGATCGAATTCTCCATCGAAGGAGAAGGAACCATCGTCGGCGATGCCTCAATCGGAGCCAATCCCCGTGCCGTCCAGTGGGGTACGGCTCCCGTCATGATCCGCAGTACAACCAAATCCGGTAAGATCAAGCTCATGGCCAAAGTCCTCCATCCCGGAGCCCAAAAGCCCGCCTCTGCCGTACTGGAACTGGAAACACTTCCGCCCCAGGAAAGCCTCATCTACAAGGAAGTACCCGGTCGCAAGGAATCCGGCAACTCGGTTCACAACCTGGAACAGGAAAAGCAGCTCAAGGAAGCGGCCCTCAAGAAAATCGACGAAGTCAAAAAGCAACAATCCGCTTCAGAATAAATACCCCCCCGGGAAACTTTGCATGACACAAGGTCTCCCGGACATTTGAACAAATTCCGTTTCCAAGAGGTCTTACCCTTATCAGTCAGGTGTGGAAGAAGGAGAGAGCTTCCCCCTACTTCTCCAAGAAGCAGTACTGAGTCACAAAAGGTAGTAAGTTGGTAAAGAAGCCCATGTACAGAAGTACATGGGTTTCTTACTTTAAGATGATTTCCTATTATCGGTCTTTTCATAGCTCTTCCTTCTTCCCATGTTCTTTTTTCTATGGTAGTTTGTCTCCCGTATGCTGGAAAATGTTGACGAAACGAAGCCAACCCCTCTCTCTTGTCTAGACAAACCCCTGCCGTTGGACGGCTTTAAGGGAACACCTGATGAAATTGAACAACAATGGTATGACCAGGTTTACCGCGGTTCCGGAGACACGATCAAACAATTGACTGTCCGCGCTGTCGTTGTCGGCATGCTGCTCGGTTCCATCCTATCGCTGACCAACCTGTACGCCAACCTGAAAATGGGATGGTCTTTCGGTGTAGCCCTGACGGCCGGCATCATTTCCTTCGCTCTGTGGAATGCCTTCGTCAAAATCGGGATTTCCAAAAACCCGATGACCATTCTTGAAAACACGTGCATGCAGTCCGCTGCCAGTTCCGCCGGTTATTCTACCGGGGGCACGCTAACCTCCGCCGTCGCCGCCCTCCTTCTGCTGACTGGGCAGCACATGCCTCTAGGTGTCACGTTCGGCTGGATTTTCTTCATCGCTGTCCTGGGTGTCACAATGGCCATTCCGATGAAACGGCAAATGATCAATATCGAACAAATCCGCTTCCCCGACAGCATCGCAACGGCAGAAACTCTCAAAGTTTTATACTCCGAAGGTAAAAAGGCAGCCGGCCAAGCCAAGGCCCTGCTCTATTCCGCCCTCTTCGCATCCGCCAATGCCATTGCCATGGCCTGTGGCGGGGAAAAATGGCTTGGTCATATCCAGCAACAAATCATCGGTAACTGGTATCAAAGAACCGTCTTCTTCAAATGGGACCTCATGTTTGTCGGCGCCGGCGCCCTCGTCGGGATGAAAACATCCCTGAGTTTGTTCATCGGAGGGACGGTATGCTGGATTCTGTATGTACCGTGGCTCGAAAGCCAGGGGCTTCTCGCCGTCGGCGCCGGTTACCGCGATTGCGTCGGATGGACCCTCTGGGGAGGAACAGCCTGTATGGTTGTCGCCAGTCTCGTTTCCTTCCTCTTTCAATGGAAGAGCATTGCCCGTTCCTTCTCTTCTCTGGGAGCCATGTTCTCCTTCGGGAAAAAGCGAGAACTGACAGATGTGGAAAAAATCGAGACGCCGATGACCTGGTTCCTGACTGGCCAGCTCATCTCCCTGATCGCCTTGAGCTATCTCGCCCACACCACGTTCGACATTCCCTACTGGATGAGTTGCATCGCCGTCTTCATTTCCTTCTTCCTGGCTCTCGTCGTCTGCCGCATCACCGGCGAGGCCAACATTACGCCGACAGGTGCCATGGGCAAGGTTACCCAGCTCATTTTCGGAGGCATCGCTCCGGGACACGTCACAGCCAACCTCATGGCCGCCAACATCACTTCGGGAGCCTCCAGCGCCTCCGCAGACTTGCTCGTAGACCTGAAAGTAGGCTACCTCCTCGGAGCCAATCCCAGACAGCAATTCATCGCCCAGTTCTCCGGCATCTTCCTGGGAACACTGGTCTCCGTTCTCGCTTTCCGCTCTCTCGTACCCGATGTCGATGCCTTGCAAGCCTTCAATGCGCCCGGAGCGAGAACTTGGGCAGCCACGGCGGAGGCCCTCGGCATGGGATTCAGCCACCTGCACAGCATCAAAGTACTGTCTATCATCATAGGCGGCATTCTGGGGATTATTCTCGTCCTTGCGCCCCGCTATATTCCCGCCACGGCTAAATGGCTTCCCACGCCCATAGGATTCGGACTGGCATGGGCCATCCAATGGAATGATTCCCTCCTGTTCTTCCTGGGTGCCGTCCTCGGCTGGGTTGCCGACCGTTTCATCAGCGGTAAATCCAAAGAGTTCAAAATCCCGACCGCATCCGGCATCATCGCCGGTGCAGCATTAACGGGCATGGCTATCCTGCTCTTTAGCGTTTATCAAGCCAGCAAATAAAAAGCCGGATATTTCCTCTGGAGCCATTCATTCCCCATCGTTCTCTTGAACGACGGGGAATATTTTTTTCAGTCCGACAGGGAAGTCCCGTACTTCACCAAAGCATAGCCGCCCGCAACCAGCCATACATACAAAATAGCGGCCAGAAGGAAGGGTTTGGCTCCGGCCTTTTTAAACTTGTCAAAACTTGTTTCCGTTCCCAGTGCCGTCATAGCCATTGTCAGCAGGAAAGTATCCAGGCTGTTAATTCCCTGGACGAGGGAAACCGGGAGAAGATCCAGCGAATTGATTCCGATCACGGCTAGAAAGCCGAAGGCGAACCAAGGGATGGTAATGACCGTCTTCTCCGCTCCCTGCGCCGAACTTGCCCGGGCCACGCGACGTGCCAGAAATATGCTCAACACCAGCAGCACGGGAGCCAGCATCATGACACGGATCATCTTCACGATCACCGCCGGATCTGAAATTTCAGTACCCATGGCATTGCCTGCACCAACGACATGAGCCACTTCATGGAGAGTCGCCCCCGTGAACAATCCCATCTGTTCCGGAGTCAGGTCAAACAACCCGGCCCGGTAACAGGCTGGATACAGGAACATGGACAAAGTTCCGAAAATGACAACCGTCGATACGGCCACTGCTGTCTTGTGCGGCTGGCACTTCACCACCGGTTCGGCGCCAAGCACGGCTGCGGCACCACAGATGGAACTGCCCACCGCCGTCATCAGAGCCGTATCGCGGTCCATCTTCAAGAGGCGGCCGGCCAGTACGCCGAGAATAATCGTTGAGACAACGATTACGGCATCAACGGCAATCGCCGGAATCCCGATTGCCATCACACTCTGAAAGGTTAGACGAAATCCGTACAGGACAATCCCCAAACGCAAAATCCTCTTCGTGCAGAACAAGATACCCGGCACCCAGGTCTCCGGCAACTGGTTCCTCAGGCTGTTCGCATAGATCATCCCTAAAATAATGCCGACAATCAAGGGGCTGAAAGACAAACTTTTGACGAACGGTATGTCGGCAATATAAAAAGCAGAACAGGAGAACAGGACAATCAGGAGAATGCCATGGAGGATGTTACCGTGTTTTTGAATAAACATATTAAATGGGAAAAGATGCAGAACGGATGGTCTTATACGCCTCTTTCATCAAAATATCTAATAATAACATCTTATGATCAATTACATTTTGTTATAATAATCCAGGCAAAATCGAATCATCAACCCGCTGAGACGGCTCTGTTCTCCATGCGGAGTCACAAATCGGAATACCCTTGTCACATCAAAATTCCGGACGGGGACACGCACCAAAGCTCCCCGTTCCAATTCCTCCCGTACGGCAAAAAGAGACAGGAACGCGCAAGCATTCGACTTCGATAAATAGCGTTTGATACTCTCACTGCTACCCAGACGCATGGACACGCTCAGTTCATTTTCCAGAATCCCTTTCTCACCAAGGGCCTTCCTGACAACAGCCTGTGTTCCGGATCCCGCCTCCCGCAGCACCAAAGGAAGCTCCCTCAATTGCTCCACCGTCCATTCCCGACGGACCAGAGCCGGATTGGACACTGCCGTTACCAGCACGATCTCATCCCGGATAAAGGATCGGTAATGGAGATCGGCATGCTCGCCGCTGCCCTCGATAAGTCCCAGTTGGACAACTTCGCCGACAACTGCCGCCTCAATACATTCCGTGTTTCCATCCATCAAATCAACCCGGATATCAGGATACATACGGTGAAACAATGCCAGGATGGGCGGCAGGACATACTGGGTCAGCGTCGTACTGGCCCCCATGTGCAGATACCCCTGCAGACGGGAAGAATCCCCTGCCATAACCTCATTCAGCAGAGCATACTCCTTCAAAATGCGTCTGGCAGGCACCAGGAGTTTCTCCCCCTCCTCCGTCAGCGCCACTTTACGTCCGCTCCTCTTGAACAACCTGCACCCGAACTGTTGTTCCAGCTCCCGGATGTGACGCGTCACGGCAGGCTGCGTAATAAACAACTCCTCCGAAGCCCGTGTAAAGCTTAACCTCCGTGCAACCGTTTCAAAAACTTTGAGACGAAAATCAGTCAGCATAAAATCGCCTTATTATACTCCCGGAAAAACTGAAACTCAACCGTATTGCGCACTCGACACCATTTCTGATACCGAAAATCGTTGAAATTTCTTGCCAGAATTTTAGCGCTATGATTAAATCCCGCCGCGCAAACGGTCAACGACCAGTTCGTCTAGCGGTCCAGGACTCTCGCCTTTCACGCGAGCAACACGGGTTCGATTCCCGTACTGGTTGCCAGTTTGCAAAAGCCGCCTCCGGGCGGTCTTTTTGTTTTCAGCGGAAGAGGACAGGCAATCTGCTCGCCAAACTCTCCTGTTCATGGTATGAAAAAAACGATTTTCCACACGGCAATTCGTACCCCTTTCCCATCTCCAAACCATGAGCAACATTCACGTCATGTCCGATATTCTGGCGAGCCAGGTCGCCGCTGGAGAAGTCGTGGAACGTCCCGCTTCCGTCATCAAGGAACTCGTGGAAAACAGCCTCGATGCCGGTGCACGCACCATCACCGTAGAAATCACCAGGGGCGGCACCTCCCTCATCAAGGTCACGGATGACGGATCGGGCATGTCCCGAGAAGATGCCCTGCTCTGCCTCCAGAGACATGCGACAAGCAAACTGATGGACCTTGACGGTCTTTTCGCCATCCATCATCTGGGATTCCGGGGAGAAGCCCTCCCCAGTATCGCCAGCGTATCGCGCCTCAAGCTCTCCACACGGGAAAAAGACGCCCTCGAAGGCTGTGAACTCAACATCCATGCCGGAATTCCGGAAGAGCCGAAATCCTCGGGGATCTCACCGGGAACCTGCATTGAAGTCCACGAACTCTTTTACAACACGCCCGCCCGCCGGAAGTTCCTGAAATCCCAGGAAACGGAATCAGCCCATGTCGAACACCAGCTCCGCCTGCACGCCCTCGCGTTCCCGGAAGTCCGGTTCATCTTCCGCAAGGACGGTCAGACAGTTTTCGACCTCCCCGGTACGCACGATCTGCAGGCACGCATCGCAGCCTTGACAGACCACCGCACGGCGGATGCCCTGATCACCATCCCGGAAACCATCGGTACAGGCGTCACCGCTACCGGCTATCTCCTGCCACTCTCTGAAGCACGACGCAACAAAAAGGGACAATTCGTTTTCCTCAACCATCGCCCTATCGACGACCAACTTGTCGGTCGCGCCATCCGCGACGGCTTCGGTGGTTTCCCCTCCGGCCTCCATCCCGCTCTGTACCTGTATCTGGAAGTAGAGCCTGCCCTCGTCGATGTCAATGTCCACCCGGCAAAAAAAGAAGTCCGTTTCCGGAGACCATCGGACATTGTCTCCTGCGTCATCGAGGCTATCTCCAGTGCCCTGTCTTCCCATGCCCGAGCCGATCGCGATCCGGAAATTTCAGAGTCGATAAAGCCTCCCAAAGCTGCGGAAGAAATACAGGAGCCCCCCCCCGCCCCTCCTCATCAACAACCTGTTGCCGTACTTCAGGCAGAACCTGTACCCGGTAAAAAAATACCGACCCCGCTTTCGAAAAAGGAACCAAGCATCCCCTCCTCTGCCCACAGTCTCCAGCCTCCTCCCCGAGCCGCCTCTCCGGCAGGTGCGTTGCGACCTCTGCCTGCAGCACAATCCCATCTGCCCCTGGAAAGACCACAGCCAGCGCCCCTGCGAAAAAGCGCCGACTTTCACTATCTGGGATCCCTCAACGCCACCTACGCCCTCTTTGAAAACAACGATGGACTCGTCCTCCTCCACCCCAGGGCGGCAAGAGAACGCATCATTTTCGAAGAGCTCATGAAACATGCACGCCAAGGCATCAAAAGCCAGGCTTTGCTGGATCCCGTCATGCTGGAACTTGATCCGCGCGACTTCGCCGTCCTGAACGAGCTTGCCCCTCACTTCGAACAAGCGGGCATCAACATGTCTCCCTTCGGACAACGCACCATGCGCGTCGAATCCCTGCCCGCCATGCTACATCCGGAAAACGCCCGTTCCTTCATTCTGGAACTCATCGACCGCATCACAGACACCGAATCCGGAAAAAAAGCGGGCAGGTTGACCTTCGAAGCGTTTTCTACAGAACTGGCACAAAAATCGTCCCGTTCGGAAAAAATCAATTTTTCCCTTTCTCCCGACCTTCTGGAGCGCCTTCTCAATTGCGAAGTTCCTTACTGCACCCCGTCCGGCAAGCCAACCATGACGATGTTCTCCATGGCGGAACTTGCCCGGAAATTCAACCTTCCCGGCCGTTAAGCAAAAGCCTTTTCCTTACAAACGCTTCCAAAGGCGTTCGGCAAGAATTTCCGGCTCGTCAGCCAAGCCTTCGAGGGAATCGGCAAACGGAGGCAAGCCTTCACTGTCGCGGAATAAAAGGGCTCGCAAATTCATCCTGCCCCCCGGCAAAAGTTCCGCGTGTACGCCCACAGGCGTCGAACAGTCTGCTCCCAGCAACCTGAGGAACTCACGTTCCGCCCGCGCTTGCAAATGAGTTTCGGCATGGTCGATCGCGGAGAGAATCGCGCGCATTCCCGCATCTTCCTTCCGGATTTCCAGGCCCACAATCCCCTGACCCGCAGCCGGGACAAACACGTCTCCCGGAAGCAGTTCCATGCGAAGGGACACACCGTCGCAGCAAGATTCCGATGCAAACAACCCAAGGCGTTCCAACCCGGCACGAGCCAGGATAATGCCGTCAAGCGCCGGATTAGCCGCCAGCTTGGCCAGACGCGTCGGTACATTACCCCTCAAATCTTCAAATTCCGTTTTCTCCCCCCAAAAGACCTCCCCCATCCTGCGCCGCCGGACACTTCCCGTTGCAATGCGGCGACAAAACCGGGAATTTTGCCCCTTGAACACCAGTACATCATCCACATGAGCCCGCGGCAAAACGGCAGCCAGCTCAAACTGGGCATCCAATTCGCTGGGCATATCCTTCAGACTGTGGACGGCAAAATCGATTTCTCCGTTTTCCAGCGCCTGCTCGATCTCCTTCAGGAAAATCCCCTTGTCCGCAATACCCGCTACTCGAGCCACCTGGGAAAGAGGTACATCCGTCCTCCGATCTCCCGTCGTGGAAATAATCTTCACAGTCACGCCAAGATCCGGCCAGGCACGGGACAAAGCCTCCTTCACCATATCCGTCTGCTTGAGGGCCAGAGCGCTGCCGCGCGTACCGAGAATGATGCTGGAACGGGTCATAACTGGTCGAGTGTGGGAAAATGTTTCATCATGTCCTGTTCGATAATATCCTCGCAGTGCCGGATTTCCCTCGCTCGTGAACGGCGAGCTTCATCCGCGAGAAGTCTCAGGGTATCGATGTCGTACACATAAACTTCATCAATATCTGCCGTAGCAGGATCAATGTTACGGGGAACGGAAATATCAATCAGGAAGAGGGAACGGAACTTTCTTGCCTCACGCAGGGGCAGGAGCAGATCCCGGGTAATCACATAATGCGGCGCCGATGTCGCAGCAATGACAATGTCGATATGCTTGAGATACTCGCACCACTGTTCATAACGGATCGCTTCGCCTTCCACCATGCGGGCAAGTTCTTCAGCGCGTTCATGCGTACGATTGGCTACGAAAATACTTTTGGCGCCGCGAGATTTCAAGGATTGGGCCGTTACCCGGCTCATTTCACCCGCACCAAGAATCAAGACCTGGGAACCCTTCAATTCGCCAAAAATCTGCCCGGCCAAATCCACGGCAACAGAGCCGATTGAAGTCGCTCCCACGTTGATTTTCGTCTCACGGCGCACCTTCTTTCCAATGCTGAACGCCTTCTGGAACACCTTGTTCAAAATCCCCCCCGTCATCCCGGCGGACAAAGCGATGCGGTAGGCTTCCTTGACCTGTCCGAAAATTTCCGTTTCTCCCAGAACCATGGAATCCAACCCGCTCAATACGCGGCACAAGTGCCTCATGGCATCTACTCCCGAGCATTGGTAAAAATACCCGTCCCGGCACTCGATATTTTCCCGGGAACCCGTGAAATACTCCCGGATAGCCTTGGCAGCCAGCTCATGGTCATCCGCACAGAAATAAATTTCCATACGGTTACAGGTAGAAAGCACGACACATTGGTCAATCGGAGTTTGCTCCAAAAGCTCCGCCTCTGCTTTGGCAAGGCGAGGTCTGGCAATGGCAAAGCATTCCCTGATTTCCACCGGAGCCGTCCGGTAATTCAATCCCAAACACGACAAACTCATTGCAAAACAAGGAAAATACTCAAAGACAACACATACAGTCCGATCGACCACCACGCCAGCACCTTTCCGGGCAAGCCACGCAGATACGTTACGGAGATCAACAGCAAATACCCTACGCTTACGGCCGCAGCCACAACGCACTTCGCAACGGGAATCGCCATCCAGGCTTGCAATCCGCATATCTGGGCCAGCATGAGGAGAAGAAATCCCGCATCAATCAACCGGATCATGCATGATTGCAAAGTTCTCACCGGAGGAAGATTGCGGCTCAACCCCGTCAAACGCCCGGCCTTCATCAAGGAATTTTGAATCAGGAATACGACTGCCGACAGAGCCGACAGGCCCAGCGCCCCATATCCCAGCATTGCCAGGCCAATGTGCCATGTCAGCCAGCCCTGCCCGACAAGAGATTGAACCACCGGATCGTAAAACAATACTGCCAGTAAGGATAAAACAGCTACCAACGGTGCCGTAAACGCACCGATCACCGACATCCGGTAGGGACGCCCCAGAACAAGGTAAAAGGCATTCAAAGCCCATCCCAGGAAAAACAACACTTCGGAACGTCCGCGGATCGGACATGTCGCCCCCAAAGCGCTGCGCTCCATCAAAGCAACGGATTGAATCAGCATCAATACCAGCATCAATACCCACACAAGGCGTCTGCTCCGGCCGGGATGGAACAGGCTTAGCGCACCGGATCCGGACACACAGAGAGCCCAGACAACCGCGGCGATCATCCAGTATTGATCGTTCATGACCGCAGTTTACTTCTTTTCCAACACTCTTTCAATCACGGCGTACGCCTGATGATTATGGATGGACTCGAAATTTTCAGCTTCCACCCGATACCAGCTGAATGCGGAGTGCTGTTCCGTTTTCATAGCCACATTGCGCACAAGGTCTTCCACGAATACAGGATTTTCATAGGCGTGATCCGTCACCCACTTTTCATCGGGGCGCTTCAAAATGCTGAACACGCCGCAACTGGCACAGGATTCCACCAATTCAATCAAATCTTCGATCCAGATCGGCTGCGACGCAAAACGCACGGAATAGGTTACAATCCCGCGCTGGTTGTGCGCACCGCGTTCACTCATCGCCTTGGAACAAGGGCAGAGCGTCGTCACGGGAACGCGGACAGTCAGGATGAAATCGATCAAGCGATCCCTGACGGCTTCCATCTCAAAACAGACTTCATAATCCATCAACCCGGGAATCCCCGTGACGGGAGCATTCTTGCTCTTGAAAAACGGGAAGCACATTTCCACATGGGAACGGCTCGCCGACAACCGGGTCAGCAGTTCTTTCGGCAGGGAAACGGCTGAATGAACATCCATTTGGGGACCGCGATTATGCAACACTTCCAGGAAGCGGCTCATGTGCGTTCCCTTGAATTCCTGAGGGAGATCGACAGCCAGGGAAAGAGTCGCCACGGTCGACTGGGTTCTGTTTTCCTTGTCCTTGATGACAATGGGATACCGAACTCCCTTCACTCCCACCCGGTCAATGGAGATATTGCGGGAATCTCTTTCCGCCTGGGTATCCCTAAGATTTTGAATCGGACTCATCGAAAGGAAATACAACGAGAGTCTGCCCGAATGATCCGGACAGACTCCCGCCTTAAAGACAAATAATTCTACCGAAAGATCACCGAAAAAGATTAGGGGAGCAGATTGACTGCCCGGGATCTCCTGATCTCACGAGTGATCTTGCGATGCATTTTGGCGGAAACGCCAGTCACGCGACGGGGCAGGATCTTGCCCGTTTCCGACGTGAACTTGGAAAGAAATTCCGGGTTCAGGAAATTGATTTGGTCAACGGGAATATCGTGGCGACGGCGCGGCATCGTGCGGTTGCAACGACGAAAACGAATACGGCGTTCGACAGTCTTAGGTTCTGTAGACATAGTAAAAATGATTGGGGTAAACCGGAAGGAATACGATTAGCGCATTTCGCGGTGAAGAGTGCGGCGCTTCAGGAAAGGATTATACTTAATCTTTTCCAGACGGTTAGGCGTACGCAGGCTCTTTTTGTTACGCGTGGTGACGTAGCGGGACGTCGGCTTTCCTTCGGCTTTGGCCTCGGTGCATTCGAGGATGATGATGTCTCTAGGCATGATGAATATAAGTTTCGGGAAAAAGGCTTTTACACTATTCCTCGTCTTCGTCAAGAGAAACTGTAAAGTCCGGATCATTTTGCATGCCTGCGAAGCCCAGGGCATCGCGGGTCGTGAACTTGACGGCGCGGCCTTTTTCTTTTTCCCATTTTGCCTGGCATTCAACTGTTAACCGGGCAAAAGGAATGGCTTTCAGACGCAAAATCGGGATTTGTTTGTAGGACATTTCGCAAATTCCATACGTTCCGACTTCGATGCGCTTGAGGGCTTCTTCAATCTCGGACAGGGCGTTTTGATCCTTGGCAAGAAGGCTCAGTGCGAAATCACGGTCATAGGCATCACTGCCGGCATCGGCCTGGTGTTCTCCGGAACCGGAAGCCTCGCTTCCTTCGGGATGCGTTTTAAGAGCTTCCCGGGCAACGCCATTCATGGAATCCAGAATATTATCCCGAAGATCCAGAAGATGCTGCTTCTGGCTTTCAACGAACTTCATCCACTTGGCGTCCTTTTTCAGATCGTCCATAGCTTTGATCATCGCCGGAGAAAGGGCTTTCTTAACCGTAGCGGCCGTTACGGCCTCAACGGGTGGAGCGGCGGCAACCGAATTCTTTTTCCCGCCGTGGGCGGAAGAAGACTGGGGAGTTTCTTTTTTCATAGTGTGTTCATTCGCGGCCGATGAAACGGCGTTTTTCCAGAAGTTGTTTTTTGGGAGGAACCAGCCTGGGCGCCGGATTCCTGAAGGATGGATGCACGGGAACGGAGCTCTCCGTAACCCAGCTTTGAGAAGGATATATGTTTTTTTTGCTCCGGTTCAAGAAGAATCGTTATGATCTCTGCCAGCCTGCCGGTCTATTCCACGGAGAATGCGGCAAAGCCGGCAGCATTTCTTTTTTCGGCTTTCCTTCCCGGCATATTTTTTGGTATGGAAAAAAGAAATGAGCCAAAATGAAATTCCAACCATCGGTATCGACTTTGGAGGCACCTCTATTAAATTAGGAGTCGTCCTCGGAAGCCAGGTGATCGCCCAGGCACCTTCCATCGCCACTCAGGAGTATGAAACCCCGGAGGAATTGATTCAGGCCATTTCTCAGTTCGTCGGCATGCTTCGCGCCAGCCATCCGGAAGCCTCGGCTATCGGCATGGGCATGCCCGGCTTCGTCAACCATTATGAAGGAACGGTCTTTACGCTTACCAATGTCGCAGGATGGGACAATATCCCTGTCCGCGATCTGCTCCAGGCCGCTACCGGCCTTCCTGTCTGTGTAGAAAACGACGCCAATTGCATGGCCTACGCCGAATGGCAGCTCGGTGCGGCTCGCGGCAAAAAACACGCCATCTGTCTAACCCTGGGTACCGGAGTCGGCAGCGGCATCATCGTTAACGGGGCTCTCCTGCGCGGAGCAACCTGTTCCGCCGGAGAACTGGGACAAACCAGCATCGACTACAATGGACGGCTCGGTCACTATGGCAACCGCGGATCCCTCGAAGATTACATCGGCAACAAGGAGCTCGCCGCCGATGCCCGTTCCATGTACGCCTCTCACGGCCAGGACAAAACCATTGTGGACTGCAATCCGATTACTCTGGAAAAAGCCGCTCTCAACGGAGACCAAATCGCCCTGAAGATCTGGAACGACATCGCCCGCAAACTCGCCTGCTCTCTTATCAACTGCTGCTACCTTTTCAATCCGGAAGTCATCGTCATCGGCGGAGGCGTTTCCAAGGCCAAGGCTCTTCTGTTCGATCCCCTGCAAACATTTATGCGCGAGCAAATGCCGGAACCGCTCGTCAAGCACCTGCAGATCATCCCCGCCATGTTCGGCACGGAAGCCGGCATCATCGGGGCAGCGCGCCTGGCCCGCGACACATTCTCCGGGGAAACAAACGCCTGACCCTTCCATGGGACAAGACGCCCCCACCCCGGAGGACCGCCTCATCTCCCGCCTGGGAATCCCCCCGGATGAGGCAAAAGCTTTGAAGGTTTGCCTGACACAAGGGCAATCCTCCCGTCGAGCGCTCGTCCTGACTCCGCGAGCCCCGGAAGGCTATATTCCTCCCGGTGCCCAAACAGGCTCCGGGGAAATCCCCCTCTGGATAGGCGAAGGTATCTACCCCGTGAATGAAACGGTTTCCTGCGACGAAGATTCCTGCGGTGCGCCCGGCGATTATGCCGAAGGCTACTATTACCCGCTGGATCTTTCCTCCGTCTGGGAAACCGCCCCACTCTCACAACTCCCACCCCCGCAAAGATGCTTGGACATGTGCGCCGCTCCGGGCGGGAAAAGCATCCTGGCTCAGGCAAGACTCCGCCCCGGTCTGCACATTTCGAACGAAATCCATCCCAAACGCCTGGGCATCATGCGCCACAATCTATCTCGCTGCGGGTTCTTCCACATGTTCACCCAGCGCCTCCGGCCAGACCAATGGGCGGCACAGGCTCCGGAATGTTTCGACCTCATTCTGGTCGATGCCCCATGCAGCGGGCACTCCATGCTCGCCAAAGGCATCCCCAATCCGGGTTGTTTCCATACATCCACGATCAGCGGCAACGCCAAACGCCAGAGAGGAATTCTTCTGTGTGCCTTGAAAACACTTTCTCCGGGGGGGCATCTGCTTTACACAACTTGTACATACGCCCCGGAAGAAAATGAAAAAACCGTCGCCTGGCTCCTGAAGCGCAACCAGGACATGTACGCCGTCGAAACCCCGGCACTGGCCCGCTTCCAAGTACCATCAGCCCCTTTCCCCTGTTACCGTCTTCTACCTACGGCAGGCCTGGGAGCAGGGGGATTCACCTGCCTTCTCGCCAAAAAAGGTTCCATTCCTTCCCGGCTTCCGGAAATTCCCGAAGAGTTACTTGCCTGGCCCGTCAGAGAACGCTAGCATGGCAACATGCTCATTGCAGCCATCAGCGACATCCACGACCACACGGTCAATTTGGCTCTGATTCTGGAAGAAATTCGGGAACGCAACTGCGGCCGCATCGTCTGCATGGGGGACATTTGCGAACCTTCCACCCTGCATGAACTGATCGAATCAACCCGGGGGATTCCCGTCGACATTGCCTATGGCAACAACGACGAAGCATACGGGCTTCAAATGGTCGCATCCAAGGCCGCCCACATCACCCTTCAGGGATCAGTCGGCAAACTTACCTCGGGCAACTTCAAACTTGCCTTTACCCACTACCCCCACCATGCAGGGAAACTGGCAGCAAGCGGCATGTACGATGCCGTTCTCTACGGTCACGATCACCGGGCGGCCGTTTCACGCATCGGCTCCTGCATCCTGGCCAATCCCGGTGAAGTCGTCGGCAACCGATCGGGCAAATCCTCCTACGGCATTCTCGACACGGAGGCAAAAACCTTCACCATCCATCCCCTGACCTTCCATCCATGATCGACGTCTGCTGCGCCCTCCTCGAAATCCATACGGAAATCGGCGGCACTATTACCATGGCTGCCCGCAAAGGCAGCAATTCCCATCTCGCCGGGCTTTGGGAATTCCCCGGAGGCAAATTGGAACCGGGCGAATGTGCCGAAGAAGCGATCATCCGGGAAATCCGGGAAGAACTCGGATGCGAAATCTCAGAGCTCATTCCATTGCCTCCCCACGAGCATGATTACGAAACCCATGCCGTCCGCCTTTTCCCCTTTATTTGCAAGTTGGCCCCCAATTCACCCTTCCCGGCCTGCCGTGAACACGCGGCTCTTGCCCTCCTCTCCCCGCAGCACCTGGCAACTCTGCCATGGGCTCCCGCCGATCGGCCTGTCCTTGATGACTACCTCGGAATCTAATCCAAATTCCCCGGAAAATCATTCACCGGAAACCGCACCCTTGCACAAAAAATCGTATTTAAAAACGTTAAAATAACATATTTTCACGTTGCAAAAGAACACACGAGCACACCGATAAGCACATTAAGTATTATCGTTTATTATTTACAATAAGCATATTATATTATTTTTTACACCACCGTGACATTCTGATCCACAGAAAAAAAATATTCACATAAAATACTTTTTTATCTTGACGATAAGAAAAGAATTCACTAGTAGTAGACCAACTCCCTAACACAGCAATGATGTCTGGCTTTTATCGCTCGCGTCTACGCTGCAGGATATTGGGCGTTCTGTGATTCATTCGCGGTTACGCCCAATATCCCGGTAGCGAAGCAAGAAGGAAGAAGCCGGTTCCCATTGTTAACCCCAGTCATCATCATGTCACCGTGGTAACAAACAGGGGAAACCTTTATTCTTGATCTGAGCCGCACGGCTCTCAGGAACAGGTTTTAGGAAACTGTAGGAGCTTCCCGTATACAAAACGGAAAAGCAGACTACCGACCCACTTCTGAAACCAGAAGAAACAAAGAAAAGAGAAAGAGAAAGACAGGGGGCTGTTCCGTCGGGAGACGGAGCAGTCCCTATTTCTTTGTTCCATTTCTTCCCTTGTGAAATCCTTTATTTGATTCAACCACATTTTTGATTGATATTAAGCATATTATCATCAATCAAAATAGCATTTCCCGACCAAACATCAAACCAAAACCCACCTTATCTATCTACACAATATATTGTATTTCAATATTTTATATCAAATCAAAACAGGAGACAACCTCTTAATAAAAAGACCACTCCCAAACAAACGCGAAAAACAATCCAATAAATATCTGATTATAAGTTGATTATATATACAATCAAAGAGTGTTCCAGCCAATTTGAGTGATCAGGGTTTACATTGACACCCCGCCAGTGAACGTGCAACTGTACGTTCACTCCCAATAAAACCATGAAACTCCGCCTCCCTCTTTTACTCGCGTCCATGTTATTGAATGCAATGGTATTCAACGCCTACTCAGCCACCACGTCCCCCTCTCCCGGCAATATCGTATTTGTCGGAGATTCCATCACACAAGGCGGCCACTGGCAAGGCGTAGACCATACGCCCGGATCACCCAGTTACCGCTATTCCCTGTTCAAAAATTTTGTCGATAACGGCGTGGGCTATACCCCCATGGGAATAGGAGAAGTAACCTCGACAGGAGCCGGGGCAAATGTCGTATCCGTCCCCTACCGAGGCCAAAGCTTCGATCCTACACACGAAGCTGCCGCCAGCGCCAGAACTTATACATGGTCCGGTATTCCAGAAGATAATAGGGGATACAACAACAATCCCGGCACACGTCCCCACGAAGCACCGGTCTGGAACCTCCTCGGACTCAACAACCCCCATACAGGCAGTCCAACCACCTTTTACAACGGTGGAGACCTTCAAACATACACGGGACCGACGTATGCTTCCAAATATCCTGATAAAAAACCGGACACTGTCTGCCTGATGATCGGGATCAACGACCTGATTGCAGTCAAAAACGGAACCGCTATTTCCCGGCCCGACGGCAGCACGAGCGCCTATACCAATGCCGACGTCATCGGGAACATCCACTCGATCGTCCAGGCCTACCAAGAGTACAATCCGAACGTTAACGTCCTGGTCATGGGACTTCTGCCGACCGCGTCCAACAACGGGACCTACGGACTGAGCGACGGGTTCAATGCCGAACTGGCAGAAGCCCTCAAGACCTGGTCGACCGAAACGTCCAACGTTTCCTACGGCAATGTCGGAAGCGGGGTCAGCACGTCACGCAGCGTCCACTACGACAACGCAGGAGCACATCCCAATAAACAGGGAGAACTCATCGTCGCCGGCAACCTTGCGAGAGCTCTCGGCATCGGGCAACGAACCCTGGGTTTGGAAAGCAAGGCGGCAACCACCTTTAGCTACCGGATGACTCCTACTCTCGACCATCAGGAGAATTTCACAATTTCGGGAACAGAGCAATGGCAAGCATATAGCGATCCCGATTCCGGACTTTCCGGACTTCTTATCAATGCCGGGTACAAATCTACCGCTTCCCTGACGGCAACCGGCTGGGAGGTCGCGGCCTCTACAGGCTTCACCGTCGAAGCCAGCATGCAGCTCTATTCCGTCTCCGGCAACGGCATGGTCATGTCCTTGGGGGACGGGGAAACCGGCAACGGTTTCCTGACGATCACAAACACGGGCATCTACTGGGGAAGCAACAACACACTGCTTTATTCCAGCAGCCAGGGCAACGAGAATCTCGATCTCCGCATTACATACATGGCCGACGGCAATACTCAGGGAGTCGATGCCGGGTACTACGTCTGGCGCAACGGCCAACTCATCGGGGAAGCCCTTGCCGGGGGAACCACCCTGACGGACGCCTTTTCCGTCGGAAGCATCGACGGGTTGCTCTCCTACGGCTTCCTGTCCAACCTCTCCTGGAACACGGGAAGCTACGCCCCTACGCAGGACGGCTCCCTCTACGGTACCGCCACCCTGCCCTCCCTGCCTTCCCTGACCGGTGATGCTATTATCAAAGCCAATAACGTCACTTCCCTGAACACCGCAGACTCCTGGGAAGGAGGTACTGTCCCTGACGCAACCAATACGATCCGTTTCTCCGGGACATTTTCCCAGGAAGCCGCCATCACACAGGAAGCTTCTTTAGCCGTTTACAGGCTGGAACTGGACAATTCCAACGAGACCAACGCATTGGTGCGTATTGTCACGAACGAATCCGGCGCGGCAAACAGCAGCAATGCACTCAAAATCGGAGAGGGGGGGATTGTTCTCTCGCAATTCAGTAACGGAGCCATCATCCAAAGCCTGATGGTCACCGCAAGCCAGACATGGGACATTGCCGCCAGCAAGATATTGCGCATCGGCATTTCGACAAACGCCAACAGGGGCTATTTCGGCAGCGAAGGAACCAATACCATCACCCTGACGGGCGGAGGCCTCGCCATCCTCGATACCGCGTCAGGCGCCATCCCTTCCGTCAATTGGATCATCACTGAAAATTCCTCTCTGTATGCCCTCTGGAATACAGCGCCTGGGAGCAATACCGGAGGCATCGGTTCCGGCTCCGTCACTCTGGACGGAGGTACGCTGGGCGTCAACTACGGCACCGAAGGAGGAGGCAAGACATCATCCGGCACCTGGACGTGGGGCAACAAACTCCTCATCGGACCCAACGGCGGCATCATCCTTCAAAATAATAATGCGAACGGACGAACTCTTACCTTAACCGGCAGCATAGCCAACGCCGCCGGAGCGGGAACGGATGCCACCCTGACTTTCCGTAATAAATCGGGAGGCACCAACCAAGCTTATATCCTGACAGGAGACAATACCGCCTTTACCGGCACCATCCTGATCGAAAGAGAGGTCAATCTCAAAATCACCGGAAACGGCACGCTGCATACCGGCATTCTCCAAAACGACGGTACACTGAACCTGCTCCACACCAATTCATGGGACATCAGCGCCGTCCTTGCCGGCGGAGGTACCCTCAACATCGGAGAAAACACGGATGCCTCCAAAACGCAAACCGTCACCTTCTCCGGCGATAATACCTATACTTCCGCAACCAATATCCTCGGAGGCACACTCAAGCTCAACCATGCCAATGCCCTGGGCAGTACTTCCCGGGTCAACATCGGAGCAAAAGGCACGCTCGACCTCAACGGTCAGGAAATTTCCAAGACTCTGGCCTTCACGGCAGGCGGCATCCTGACCAACTCGTCGGACACCATCGCCCAAATCAGTGTCGCCGGACCTAGCATCAACACCAAATTCTGGAGCAACGGAACCATCTCCATTGATGCAGGAAAGACACTTCAGATCAATATGACATCGAACCATGGTGCGTTGGATGCCAACCTCACCGGATCCGGAACCTTTGAAAAAGTACAGAACGGAGTCCGTCACCTGCAACTGGTTTCGACAGGTAATACCTTCGACGGAACCATCAAAGTCAGCCAGGGCTATTTCGCGTTCCATCCCGGAACGGCCAATGCCCAAACCTTTGCCGAAGGCTACCGCCCGGATTTGATCATCGGAGCCGACGGCAAGGTTGCCATGGACAATTCATTCAAATCGGAAGCGAATGCACTGAAGCTCGGCAATGTTACCGGAAGTGGAATTTTTGCAGGAGATTACGGGGATCAAAACCAGCCAGCATTCTGGGTAGACGTTCAAATCGACCAACAGGGAGGAGCCACCTTCGGAGGTCAATTCATGTATGGCAGCGCCGCGAGAAACTACAATGTCGTCAAACGCGGCACGGAAGACTGGATCCTGACGGGAAACAGCACCGCCACAGGTGTATTGAAAATTGAGGAAGGCAAAGTCCAACTGGGCGACGGAGGCACCACGGGATCCTGGGCAGGCTCCATCACCGGGACAGGCCAACTCATCATCAACCGTACCGGCGAGGTCACCATTTCCACTGACAACTCGTTCTCCGGCGGCATGGTCGTCAAGGCGGGAACCGTCACCGCGGGCCATGCCAACGCCTTTGGGGCAGACGCCAATACAATCACGCTGGCGGGTGGCAACGTCAATTTTGCCGGCAACTACAAGAAGAGCCAGTCTCTCGTCATCGCCGGAGGCAGCGGCACTGCTACCGTCGCTTCGGGCAATTTTGATGGAAACCTGACCATCGGCAAGGGAGCCGCCTTGAGCCTGATCAGCGGGGCTAATGCCGCTACTTATTCTCTGGGTACCGGGATTACGCTCATGGCCGACACAGGGGCAACCCTCACCGGCAACATGGTTTTGGACGGCGGGACAATCGTCCTGAATTCGACGGACGCCCTGGCCAATACCACCACGACACTCACTCTCGAAGGCTCCCTGAGTCTTGCTTCCGAGGGAAGTACAGTCACTCTCAACCTGTCCGACTTCGCATCGTTCGGGCAGGGAAACTACACACTCCTGACAAGTAATACATCACTGACACAAAACATTCTGAATGCCTTCTCCGTATCCGGATTGGCGTCAGATTCCTACGAGTTGCTATTCGGAGGCACAGACGATAAGAGCCTGATTCTTTCCATCCTGAAGGCATCCGGAATTTCTTCCCTCACCTGGAACGGCGGAGCCTCCGGCACCTGGAGTGCCGCCAGCGGCAACACGGGGTGGACAGGCGCCGGCGTCAACAGCTTTAAGGATGGAGACAAAGTCTCCTTCCTGGACATACCCGACATAACCGCCTCCGAAATTACTCTCGAAGGTACCGTCAAACCGTCGCAGATCATTGTCAATAACACGACGACATCCTTCACGTGGAAAGGTACCGGCATCATCGCCGATTCCGAGGAATCCGCCACGACAACTCTGCTCAAGGAAGGATCCGGAGAACTCACCATCGCCAATGGCGCCAATACCTTCTCCGGAGGCACTACCATCAGCGGAGGGACCATCAAGCTTCAAGCCGTCCAAGGCCTCGGGATCGGCACAATCACTCTGTCCGGCGCCAATGCAACGCTCCTGCTGGATGCGGAAGGAGATTTGTTGAAATCAGGAAACAAGTTGATTTTCAATGGCGGAACTCTCTCTTACGGGGATACGGCCAATCAGGACATTTCCACCTTGATCAGCGACTCCTCCACGGCGAACGTTGCGATCAATCTGGGGGCAGCACAGGTCTCATGGGGAACAGCCATCAACAAAAACCTGACGATTAACGGCACAACAGGAATACTGACTCTCAACTCCGCCAGTGCTATCGGCGCCAATTCCCTCACCATTCAAGGAGGTACCGTACAGATCACATCTGCCGATACCCTTACCTCGGCAACTTCTATCACCCTAAGCGGGACAGGCACACTGGATCTGAATGGACAGACAATCTCCAATGCCCTGACATTCTCCAACGGAGGCATCCTGACAAACACGGCGGCAGCAACGGCACGGATTGATGTAACAGGGAACATATGGCAAAACGGTACGATCTCCATCGCACAAGGAAACACCATTCAGCTAAATCTCACCGGCGCGACAACCCTTAAAGGCAAACTCGAAGGAAGCGGAACGTTCGCCAAATCGGGATCTTCTAATTTCGTCATAGACACCATAGGCAGCAAGTTTGACGGAACTATCCAGAATAATGCCGGTTATATCATCTTTTCGCCCACTACCGCCAATGGGCAAACATTCGCCGACGATTATCGACCGGACCTCGTCATTGACGCCGGCGCTAATGTCACTCTCGGAAGCACCTCGTTCGCATCAGAAGACAATGCCTTCAAGATCGGCAACCTGACTGGTTCCGGAGACTTCAAAGCCGACTATGGATCTGCGGGAGACCGCTATATCGATGTCCAAATCGACAAGGCCGGAGGAGCCACCTACTCTGGCAAAGTGATGTTAGCCTCGAACAACCGAATCAACAACGTCATCAAGAGAGGTACGGAAGATTGGATCTTGACCGGGGACAGTACGACCACTGGTGTATTGAAAATCGAGGAAGGGGCCGTCCAACTGGGCGACGGAGGAACAACCGGTTCCTGGGCAGGCTCCATCACCGGGACGGGCCAACTCATCCTCAACCGTACTGGCGACGTCACCATTTCCACTGACAACTCGTTCTCCGGCGGCATGGTCGTCAAGGCGGGAACCGTCATTTCGGGGCATGCCAACGCCTTTGGGGCAGACGCCAATACAATCACGCTGGCGGGTGGCAGCGTCAATTTTGCCGGTAACTACAAGCAAGGCCAGTCTCTCGTCATCACCGGGGGAATCACAGGTACGGCATCCATCGCTTCAGGAACCTTCAACGGTAACATTACGATGGACAAAGATGCTGTGCTGACACTGGCCAGTGAAGGCAACACCGCCACCTATTCCCTGGCGAACAACATCAGCCTGACGGCTAATACGGGAGCCAGTCTCACGGCCAATGTGGAACTGCTCGGAGGCACCATCAGGCTGGGAGCCGACGATTTCACCGCAGGCAGCAGTACGGCACTCACGATTAACGGCACCCTGAATACGGGAACGGGAGGCAGCGCCACTCTCGATCTCTCCGCCTTCAACGGTCTCGACAAGGCCACCTACACCCTGCTCACCACCGATACGTCTCTGACGCAGGACTGGATCGACGGAACCTTCACCGTCACAGGCCTCGATTCCTCGACGCTTTACACCCTCACCATGGGCGGCACGGACGGCAAATCCCTGCTCTTTATGCTGGGAACGGCTCCCGGTCTTGAATGGCATGGAGGAGCCACTGGCACATGGAGCACTGCCAGCGATAACACTGGTTGGGGCAAGAATGGAGACAAGGCCTATGCGGATCCTTCCGCCGTCACCTTCCTGGATCTCTCCGGCATCGCCTCCTCGACGCTCACCATCGAAGGCACAGTCGCCCCCGGAGCCATCACCGTCAGCAACTCGGCGGGAAGCAACGGAACAAGCTATACCTGGCAGGGCACCGGCATCATTGCCGATGCTCCCAATACACAGACAACCCTTGTCAAAAACGGTTCGGGAGAGCTCGTTATCTCCAATGGAGCCAACTCCTTCTCCGGAGGCTCTACCATCAACGGCGGCACCGTCACCTTGCGTACAACGCAGGGGCTCGGCACCGGGGCCGTGAATCTCGCTTCGGCTTCCGGCATCCTGAAACTGGATGCATCCGGCGACCTTCTGGTATCCGGAAACAAGCTTGTGTTCAACGGCGGTACCCTTGCCTACGGCAACGAAGCTTCCCAGGATATTTCCGATTTGATTGACGCCTCTTCCACTGCCGCCGTCAAAGTCGACCTCGGAGGCAACCATGTGTCCTGGGCCAATGCCTTACAGAAAAGCCTCGTTGTCAACGGGACAGGTTCCCTGACCCTCGGACAGAGCGGATCGGTCAATGGCAATGCGGAAGCCCTCACTATCAATGGAGGTACGGTTGTTCTCGCATCCGGAAACGCACTTAAAATTGCTACATCCGTACAAACGCAGATCTCCATGGCAGGAGGTACGCTGGACTTGAACGGCAACTCTGCCGGCTACTACAAATCAACCGCTCTCCTGCTGGGTAAAACCCTGCAAGCCGGAGGCACCGGAGAAAACATGCTGATCACAAACTCCGGCGAAGGCAATACGAACTCTCTGGGCTTTTTCTTCACCACGAATGGAAGTACGGCTCTTTCCTACGATGGTTCGCAAGGCGCCGGGAAATTGGTTATTGACGCCGATATTTCCCATTTCGGCACCAGCCAAAAATACACATATTCGTTTCAGGTTACTTCCTCCACGAAGAATATCGCCGATGCAGAAGTAGAATTGGCCGGACAAATCTCCCGTCCGGGCAATACGGATAATGACGGTAACAACTTTACCTTCAAAAAAACAGGTGATGGCCGACTGATGATCAGCGGCGCCAATTACCTGCCTGGCATAATGATCGCCGAAGGGACGCTGATTGCCAATCACAGCCAGGCTTTGGGACAAGATCGAGCACTCGCCAATCAATTGGAAATCAACGAACAGGGAACACTTGATCTTTGGGAAAGCAATACCGTCTCCATCCTTTCCGGAACGGGAAGAATCACCAACAGCTCCGATTCCGCCACTGTCCTGACGATCGGACGCACAAACGCTGCTTCCTCCTTCTCCGGCATCATCTCCGGCAATGTCGGCCTGACTATTGATCAGGGATCAACCTTCACACTGACCGGCAGCCCGGATTCCGGCAACACGCATACCGGCCCCACAACAGTCCAAAACGGATCAACCCTCATCCTCGGTAATGCCGCGGCCCTGGGCAGCCAATCCGCCTTGGCCGTCAATGGCGCCAGTTCCCAAGCCGCCCTCAAGTTCGACGGAACCGTCTCCAACGCGATCTCCGGCGATGGTATCCTTAACCTCGGAACAGAGGATACGACCGTCCGTCTTCGCCTGGAAAACCTCGACGATTTCACCGGGACTGTGAACCTCGCCCACACCGATTCCTCCTTAACAATAGCAGGACAGGCAGCCTCACTCGCAGGTCTTTCCCTGCACGGAGGCTCCATGACCGTCGACGGCGCCTCCCTCAGCATCGCTTCCACCACCTCGGGCATCGGTACCGGAGCTCTGACTGTCACGAACAACGGATCGCTCGATATGGGCGGCAATTCCATGGACGGGACCGTCACCATGCATTCCGGCTCTCTCCGGCAAATCGGGGAAGGAACGACCGTTTCCGTCATCGCCGACGGAGATGTCGCGCTAAACGGCATCCTGGGAGAGCGAATTTCCCGCTTGGAAACCGTTGCAGGAGCTACGGTCTCGGGCATTAACGGAACTGTCAGCCTGGATTCCGTTTCCCTGACCCTCTCCATGGACAACCTTTTCCAGCAAGGAACATCCATGGAAGGCAAGAAATACGCGGTTCTGTTCCAGGACGGTACCACTGACCAACTGTCCATTTCGGGACATCTTCAACTGGGAATCGCCAGCATGAAGGACTTTTTGATGGATCAGAGGGAAAACAACTACACGTATGACTTCCTCGTCACCAACGGAAACCTGAATGTCGACACCGCCAGGATTGATTTCAATCCGTTGTTGAAGGCCATCGGCTACACGTTGGAAGGCATCCGTCAAGGCATCATCACCATCGGAGCAGTGGATCCCAACATGCCGTACATCATCGCGGAAGAAGAACAAGTCACATTCACCAGCGGACGGGAACTGGATTCCTTCCCCTTCATCGAAGTGGACGGAACGCTGAACATAGCGCTTTCTTCCGATACCTCCATGACGCTCAAAGATCTCCGAGGCGAAACCACAAGCGCCATGATCCAGACAGGGGATGATTCTTCAGTAACGCTCCTTCTGGAGAAATCCATCATGGATGATACCTACGCCGGCAGCATTTCCGGAGGTGCTTCCATCGAAAAAACAGGAAAGTACACTCAAACAATCGGCGGTAATGTCGCCACCTCGGCAGGGTTTACGACCATTACCGAAGGGGACATGATCATCAATGGTTCCCTTACCACGGCCCGCCTCCACCTTGCGGGAGGCAATCTCTCCGTCGGACAAGGACTCAAGGCGACTTCCGTCATCGTTGATTACAACAACGGAGATCCCGGCAAGGCAACACTTGCCGTCACCGGCGATGCGGCTATTTCCGGAGGAATCCATCTGCAGAAAGGTTCCATGTCGGTAAGCGGCAACATAGGAGCCGGATCTCTATCCATGGATCAAGGAACGGAACTCAACTTCGGAGGAGATTTCATCTCCCTCTCCGATGGAGAAAGCATCCTGGCGGAAGGTTCCGTCCTGAACGGTAACGGTATCATCTTCGTCGACAAAGGAGCAACCTTCACCAACAACGGTGTTTTGTTCCAGGGAGATATTCTTGTTTCCATGTCGGGAACAGGCAGCGCTTCCATCGCTGCGGATACCACGTTCCAGGAACTTTCCGGATCGGGCAACCTGACGCTGAATGGGAATTCACCAACCGCCACGCTTGCCGGCGACAGGCAAGCCACCTTCTCCGGCCAGCTTCTGGGAGCGGGAACCCTGCTCAAAACAGGCCGGGGCGTTCAGTTCCTGAATACGTCCGGAAACAGGAATTTCAACATTGATATCCAAAACGGAGTCATGGTCGTCAACGCGCCGGAAACAGGCAGCAACGCGATCGAGTACGCCCATATCAATGTCGGACAACCGGACGGCAACCCGGCGCTTCGTACGGCAGATGCCACAACGACGGAATTGCATATTCTTGCCGATACCTATGCCGAAAGCCTGACTGTCAACCGGGGAGCCGCCCTCGTCCTGGGATCGAATTCGGCAGCTATCGTTTCCGATCCCGTCAGCTTGACTCTGAAAGGAAATGCCGTTTTCGCAGAAGGTTCGTCTATCAGCACCATCGTTCCCAACTCCGAAGGAGGCGTCGTATCCATGGGTACCATCACTCTGCCGAAGACATTGTCCGTCACGCTGGTCAATTACAAATCTGACGGCTGGGAAGCCCCATTGCCCGATCTCCTTGTCATGCATGCGGATCAAGGTTTCCTGAATGCCAACGGGACAATCATAGGTAAGGAAACAACGATGAGCGACTGGAATGTGACTCTAGAAAAGAGCATCGCCCTTTTCTACACCACCGCAACGCTCCACCTTGATACCAGCGGCAAAAAGCTTGTCGCCACTCCGACCGGAAGCCGGCAAGACAACCTGCTTCAACAATACGCCCAATCGGAAACGGCCGCGGCCGGAGCCGACATGCTCTGGAATGCCGGATTACAAACAAGCGGATCCAATCTGGACCGCATCCTCGCCTTCACGATGGATGCCATCCAGGCCGGTCAAACCGGAACCGCCAGCCGGGCAATGGCAGCCAGCGCAGGGAATACCCTGACAAGCCTCATGGGAGCCCAGAAGGCCGACTACCGATACCAGCAAACGCTGATCCGCAATAGAATGACTATCATGGGACTTCCCGAAGGATACGACTTCGGCAACGAGCTCCCCTTATGGAATACCTGGATCCAGGCAAACGGCACCTACAATAACCTGGACGGCTCCGGAGACGCGGCCGGATTCAGGTTCAATACATGGGGAGGCACCTTCGGCATTGATGCAAACGTCAGTGAAAAACTCACGCTGGGCATGGCCATCACAGCCAGCTATGGCAAACTGACCGCAGATGCCGCCGATCATCTCAGCGGAGACATGGATACCTATTATGCCAACCTCTTCGCCCGCTACCAAAGCGGGAAATGGGGACACAATTTCATCGTCACCGCAGGAAGAAGCGATGCAAAGGTCAGCCGTACCGTATGCTTCGGAAATGACAGCTACATCGCCTCAAGTACCACCAACGGCCTGACTTGGGGAGCCATGTACGAGGCAACCTACGATATCGCACTCAATGATAATCATTCCGCCATTTTCCAACCACTGCTCAACGTTTCCGTCATGAAGAACAAACTTGACAGCTTCGCGGAATCGGGAGCGGACAATGCCGGACTGCATGTCAGCGATCTCGAAGGAACAACAGCGACCTTCTCCCTCGGGGGACGCCTGATGGGACTTGTCGGAAGCAACTTCTTCGGGCGTGAATCCCTGGGAGAAGTGAGACTTCAAATCGCCCAGGACTGCGGAGATACGCGGAATGAGGGCACTGTCGGCTTCCTCGCATCCCCCGCTTACGGACGCACCGTCAAGGGAAGCAAAGCGGGTACGACAGCCATTCAATGCGGTACAAGCCTGAGTATCCCGACCGGAGATCAGGGAAGTATTTTCATGGAAGCCAACGCTGATATCCGGACCCGGATGACAACGATCAACGGCAGCATAGGCTACCGGTACAACTTCTGATATCGGAAGCAATAAAGAGAAAGACCGGGGGCTGCTCTGTCGGGAGACAGGGCAGCCTCCACATTCTTCCAGCCCTTCCTTCGAGACATTGCGCTAGAAAGGACCTAGCCCTCCCGCAGGATTCTCAACAGGCCCACCAATGCCGTTTGAGCTACATATTGCCGGAAAAAATCGCGGTCTCCCGGGAAATGACGCGTCTCTACCAGGGTTTCCCCGCCCCGGCGAGCCCAGGCCAGACACACGGTACCAACCGGTTTTTCCGGAGTTCCTCCACCGGGACCGGCAATACCGCTAACGGCAACCGCCAAATCGGCGTGAGACTGATGCAGAGCTCCTTCGGCCATTGCTCCGGCAACAGGTTCGCTCACGGCACCGAAGGCTTTTAACAACTGACAGGAAACCCCCAATTCCTTTTCCTTCGCCTCATTGGCATAGGTCACCCAGCCGAAATGAAACACCCCCGATGCCCCGGAGACATCGGTCAAGCGCTTCGCAATCAAACCACCCGTACAGCTTTCCGCCGTCGCTACGGTTCTTCCCTTCGCAGCCAGTTCCCGCACCAGGACCTCCTCAAGACATGCCCCGTCATCAGATACAATATATTCTCCGGATCGCAGTTTCAAAACCTCCGAAGCAGAAGCCAACGCAGATTCCGGCCCGATCAGACGGACATCCACCTCCCCGGCACGGGCGCAATATCCCCATTCCAACCCGGGAACGGCAGCCAGTCCTCCATCCACCAGTTCATGTAAATCGCTTTCTCCGATCCCGGCCGTCTTTACATTGATCATGCGCTCATGCGCCCCCCCCGAACGGACTTTCAGGCGAGGCAACACATATTCCTCCATCATAAAAAACAATTCACGTGGGGGACCGGGCAAAAGCACCACGTCGGGCAGGGATGATTCCGGCTTGCCCGGCATCCATAATCCGGGAGCCGTTCCATGGAAATTCCAAAGGACTTCCGCCCCTTCCGGCACCATGGCCTGCCGGAGGTTGCCTGGAGCCATGTCCCGATTCCGGGAAGCAAAATAGTCCTGCAACCTCCGGACAACCTCGGCATCCTCCTTCATTCCCACGCCGAACAATGCAGCCAGAGCATCACGGGTCACATCGTCACTCGTCGGCCCCAGCCCCCCGGTCACAAGTACCACGCAAGACCGGGCAGACGCCTCGCGCAAGGCAGATAAAATGGCATCTCCATCCGGTACCACCGTCTGGCGGGAAACACGCCACCCGATCGAAAACAACTTCTGCCCCAGCCAGGCGGCATTCGTATTCACAACATTGCCCAGCAACAACTCCGTGCCGGTATTCACCAATTCTACGGTACATGTTCCCATACCGACACTATGCACTCCTGAATCGCAGGTGGCAACAGCTTCAACCGGCCGAAATGGAAAAATTAAATCTTTATCCTCGCCTTGTCCTGGGCCATAATCCGAGTGAAGGAAACTTTGACCTTCACTACTTCGCTATCATGAACACCATTTCCGACAAACGCTCCACAAAAATTATCTGCACCATTGGACCAGCCACCGAATCGCGCGACATGCTCGGCCAGCTCATTGATGCGGGAGCCAACGTTTTCCGGCTCAACATGAGCCACAGCAAGCACGAGTGGGTGCGCAACCTCATCCGCGCCATCCGTCTGGAAGCGGAACGGCATCAGGCAAATATAGCTATTCTTGTCGACCTGCAAGGGCCCTCCATCCGTACGGGAGAACTGCCAGAACCCTATCACCTCAAGGAAAACGACCAGCTCGAAATCCGCCTGACTTCCGCCGCCCCCGGGATGCCCTACTCTACAACCGTCAACTACGACGGCCTTTTGGAAGATGTTCAGGAAGGCAACACTATCGTCGTCGATAACGGAGCACTCCTGATGCGAGTCGACCACATCATGCCGGACCGCATTGTCTGCACCGTTATGACGGAAGGCGTTTTCGGTTCCCGCCGCCACATCAACCTCCCCGGAGTAGCCCTTCGCCTCCCCGCCCTGACGGAGAAAGACCTCGCCGACCTGGAACTGGCTGTCGAATGCGACGTCGATTACGTAGCCATGTCTTTCGTTCGCAACGCCGCACACATCGCCGAACTCCGGGATCACATTGAACGCTTGGGAGGAAACGCCCAGATTATCGCTAAAATCGAAGACCAGCAGGCCATCCGCCACATTGACGACATCATCAGCGCCAGCGACGTCATCATGGTAGCCCGCGGGGACCTCGGCATCGAAGTCAATATCCAGGAACTGCCCGTCATCCAGCGGGACATCGTCCGGCAATGCCACAGGCTCGGCAAACGCAGCATCATCGCCACGCACATGCTGGAATCCATGATCACACAGCCGACCCCGACACGCGCCGAAGTCACGGACGTTTCCAATGCCATCTTCGAACAGGCCGATGCCGTCATGCTCTCCGGAGAAACTTCCGTCGGTCTCTATCCCGTCCGCTGCGTCCAAATGCTCGACTCCATCGCCCGCCGCATGGAGCGGGAGGAAGATAGCCACTTCTCCTCGGAAGCCATCCTGAAAAACGACCGTCAGAAGACGCTACGCGCCGCTATCGACCTGGCCGACTCTATCGACGAAGCCAACCTCGTCATCTTCACCCGCCGAGGAATCATGGCCATCGACGCCGCCGTGCTCAGGCCAGAGAAAGCCTCGATCTTCGCCTTCTGCAACGACCCCATCGTCGTCCGGCGCCTAGCCCTGGCCCGCGACGTCACTGCCTTCCCTCTCGTTTTCTTCAAAGATCCATCCCTCATGGTCCACCAAGCCATCGACATTCTGAAAAAAGAAGGTTACGTGCAGGACGGTCAGCCGCTGGTCATCGTCGGAGATTCCCTGCAGGGTGAACTCATCGTCGATTCCATCATCTACATGCGCGTCGGGCAATAATCCCGGTAAAACGCACCACCAACGGTAATTCAAAAAAAGCTTGTTCCGCACGGTTGACGGAACAAGCTTTTGATTGGTTGGGATCGGTAAAACGAATGATTACTTCCCTGCGGCGGGCTCTTGTTCCAATTTACTGAGGGGTTCCCCCTTCTTCATATCTACCATATCGGCTACGATATTCAGGCTTTCGCGAAGTTCGGGATCCAGACCGGAGGGATACTTCGGAGAATCGTCCAGCTGATCCGTCGGGTTTTCCGCCATCTTCATGAACTGTTCGTTGTCCTTCTCCGGATCGGCCTGCGGCAGTTTGTCCGCATTGACATCATCCAAAGTCAAACGGTAGATCTTATAACGCGAGGCATCATTTTTCGCCATTTCGGCAAACCGCGTTTTACGTTCCTCATTGATGGACTTCCGGCGAGCCAGAAGTTCGCTGCTTTCCTTCTCTCTTTCTTCCTTATTGATAGAAAGTTTATTTTCTGCGAGACGCTTCTTCACCATCTCGATCTCTTCCTTCATGATCTGAAGGTCACGGTCACGGGACACGCGGATTTCGCTCCTTTCCCGGAGTTTCGGGAGGACGGAGTCTATCCATTTGTCCTTGACGTAATCCTTGGATTTGGCGATCTGATCATACGGCATGGCGTAGTCCTGTTTGTCCTCGCCCACTTCAAAAGCGGCTGTCGCACTGGGCAGTACAATATCGCTGACGACTCCCTTAAGCTGGGTCGATCCGCCCGCTACACGGTAGAATTTCTGCGTCGTCAATTTCAAAATCCCGGCACGGCTACGGTCGGAAAAGTACGGCAGGAAACGCCCCAATTCGATCGGCTGCTGGACAGTACCCTTCCCGAAGGTGGATGTGTCGCCGACAATGACGGCACGCCCGTAATCCTGCAGGGCCGCCGCCAGAATTTCCGAGGCGGATGCCGAGAGTTTGTTGGTCAGAACAACGATTTCACCCTTGAAAAGGGGATTCTTGTTCCACACGTCCTTGGTTGCCTCTTCACCGCGGGAATCCTTGATTTTCACCACCGGGCCACTACCCGTAAAGAAACCGGTCATCAGGCGGACTTCTTCCAACGAACCGCCGCCATTGTTACGCAAGTCGATCACCAGCCCTTCGACCCCTTCTTTCACCATGCGCTGGAGAATCTTCTTCACATCCGTAGCACAACGACGGTCACCTCCGTCCATGTCGGCGTAAAACGACGGGAGCGTCAACACCCCCATCTTGATGATCTTGCCGTCGTCCTGCTTCATTTCCAGGATTTCGCCCTTGGCCAGTTCGTCACGGAGCTCGACCTTGGAACGCTTCAACGTCACGATCTTGGCCTGGCCGGGATTGCTGGCAGGCTCCACCTTCATGCGAATCGTAGACCCTTCCTTGCCCCGGATCATGTCAACAACCTTGTCCAGACGCATAAAGAGTATATCCGTCATCTCTCCCGTGTTGTTGCTGTCGACGGCCACAATACGGTCATTCAGTTTGAGTTCCCCGCTCTTGTCCGCAGGCCCCCCGACGACGATACCATTGATTTTGACGGCACCGTCGTCCTCCTGACCGAGGAGGGCGCCGATTCCCGTCAGAGATCCACCCATCGAAGACTTGAAGCGATCTGTTTCACGGGCGCTCATGTACTCCGTATGAGGATCATAGACCAAGGCTACGGCACTAAGCAAAGCATTGGCCACATCTTCCTCATCGGAAGATTCCTTGAGGTTTCTCAGGATACGGTCATAGCGGAGGGAAAGCTTTTCCTTGGGGGATTTCTCAGAAGCCGCCGGGTCGGGCTTGTTCTGTTCCTTGGCGAGGCGGGCGATCGTTTCACGCCGCATGATTTCGGAGAGGAGTTGCTCCTCCACCATGTCGCGCCACACTTTATTCATCTCTTCTTCGTCCTTGGGCCATTCTACCTTGCGGCGTGAACGGGCAACGTATTCCTTGCGGTCAAACTTGAAGTCATCTTTTTTCAAAAGTTCTTCGGCGTACTTGATACGCTGCTCTACCCGCTGACAATACAACGTATACAACGGCAAGGCCGCCTTCATCACTTCACCGGAAAGCAAATAATCATCCAGCTCCTTGCCGTACCGGGAACGCAGGGAATCCACATCCTCCTTCGTAAAGAAGATGCGGGAGGGATCCAGACGTTTCAGGTACATATCCAAAAAGTCATTGGAAAGCTTGTCGCTGAACTCCTTCTTGGAAAAATGGAGGCTCTGTAAAAGAATGGACATTCGTTTACCGACATCATTAAAATCCGTTGCCCCCTGAGCGCAGGACGACACCATGAGGCCGACGAGAACCACCCCAGCCACCTTGCGAACCCAATTCTTGAGCTGTATCTTCATTGTGGGAAAAACCATGCTTGTATCTTGTTGCTGCCGACGCCACGCGCGGCTATCATAACGTTTACAAGGCAGGTTTATGTATTTACGGTCCTTTGTCTATTCTTTTTCGAGTTCATGTCCTGTCATTAAACCCGTCATGCGGAAGGGAGGAAAAACTCCGGGCCGCGACAAGACACTTCACACTCTAAGAATATCACGATCCTTTTGACAGAGAATCATCAACAGAAGGCAGGGGTTCCAGGCGAGACGGAGCAACTCCCTTCTTCAAATCCACCATATCCACCAGAATGTTCATCCCCTCCCGCAGCACGGGATCAAGACCGGAAGGATAGCCTTCCGGACTGATTAATTCTTTGTGGAATCTTTCCCTCATCTCCATTCGTTGTACTCCGGATTGTTTTTCCGTAAGCAGAGGGAGCTGTCTGGCATCGACATCCTTTAAGGACAACCGGTACATGCGGTAACGTTCCGACTCTTTCTTTTTCATCGCCTTATAGCGAGCAGCCCTTTCTTCTTCAATGGATTTGATCCGCGTCATTTCCTCCTTCATCTCCCGCATCCGTTCTTCAAGATTCAACGAAAGAACATTGTCCTTTTTTTCTTGTTGCATGCGTTCCGCCTCTGCGGCAATGAGCCGGAAATCCATATCCCCGGCAGAACGTCTGCTACTCCGTTCGCGAAGGCGGGGGAGAATGCTCCCGAGCCATTTGTCCTTCACATAATCGCCGCAAGGGGGAACCTCATCGTACGGCAAGGCATAGTCCATGCCGTCCTCGCTCATCCCGTAATACGTCGTCAGACCGGGCAATACAATGTCGCTCTCCACTCCTTTCAACTGGGTCGAACCTCCGGAAACACGATAGAATTTGGATATCGTCACCTTCAAACACCCGGCCCGAGAACGATCCGAATAGGCCGACATCAGGTGCCCCAGCATAATCACTCCCTGGACGGAACCCTTGCCGAATGTTGCCTTTTCACCCACAATCAGGGCCCGTCCATAATCCTGCAAGGCAGCGGCCATCAGCTCAGAGGCAGAGGCAGACCATTTGTCGGTCAACACGACAAGAGGGCCTTTGAACAACGGTTCTTTCCTGTCGGAAATGCGCTGTTCCACCTTTCCAGCCCCATCACGTACCTGGACAACAGGCCCGGCTCCGGTCAGCAATCCGATCATATGCACCACTTCGTCCAGTGAACCTCCTCCATTGTGCCGGAGATCAATCACTGCGCCATCCACTTTTTCCCGAACCATTCTAGCTAGAATTTTTTCGACATCGGTTCCGGACCGATGCCCCTTCTCTCCGGGAGAAGCACTGTAAAATCCCGGAAGAGTCAAAATCCCCAGTTTGACATTCTTCCTTCCCGGAGTGCGGAGAACATCGACAACCCGGCCTCGGGCAAACTCGTCCTCCAGTTCCAGCAAGACACACTCCAGTATCACGATCCGGGACTCTTGAGGATTGTCTGCAGGCTCCAGTTTCAAACGAATGACCGTACCCTCGGCACCGCTCAGGAGATCAATCACCTTGGATTGATTCATGTACCGGATATCCACCAGCTTGCCCGTGTTGCCGGAATCCACGGCAATCAAACGATCTCCCCGGTGAATTTTCCCGCAGGTATCCGCCGGAGTACCGGGCAGAACTTCCGCCACCCGGAACACGCCGTCGTCATCCATCCGTACCCCCAGGCCGATACTCGTACACTCTCCGCTCGCCGAAGACATGAAAAAGCCCTGCTGCTTCACCCCCATATACGAAGTATGCGGGTCGTACACCATGGCAACGGCATTCAGCAAAGCCTCGGCAACATCTTCAGCAGCGGTCAATTCCTTCAGATCGCAAATCTTCCGTTCGTAACGAAGGGAAATATTCTTCCGGGCGTTTCGCAGGGCCTCTTCAGAGGGAGCTACATACTCCTTGCCGTCGATTTTCCCCTGTTGCAGGACTTCCTGCAGCAGTTCCATCTCGATCCTGTCCCTCCAGACCTTCTTCATTTCCTCATCGTTGCGGGGCCACTCCATATACCTCCGGGAACGCGGCACGCCCTCCTGACGGTCGAACTTGAATTCTTCCTTAGCCAGCAATTCTCGCGCGTACTCCGTTCTCTGAGCGACGCGAGCCATGTACTGCATGAATAGGGGGCGGGCCACCTGCATGGCCTCTCCATCACGGATATAATCATCCAGATCCGTAGCGAATTTAGCACGCAGCCTGTTCACGTCCTGGAGAGTAAAGTAGATTTTGGACGGATCCAGGCTCTTCAGGTACATCTCCAGAGCCCGTTCCGAGGCATCATCGTCAAAGGCGCGGCGGGAAATGTGTTCCTTCTTCAAAATCCGGAACATCAGCTTTCCCGCCTCATCGTAGTTCACGGCACCCTGCCCCAACGGCAGCAATACGACCAGTACGATCAGAACAAACCAAACCGGACGGGAAAAAAACAATGAGACAGCCTTTTTCATCTTCCTCGGCAAAGTTCCTTTCCTATTAGGAGTTACTGGAGGCAAGAGGGGCGCCTTTCTTCAGATTCACCATATCCGCCACGATATTCAGACTTTCCCGAAGTTCGGGGTCCAGACCGGAAGGATATTCGGGAGAATCGTCCAGTTCATCATCCGGATTCTCCACAATCTTAATGAACTGTTCGTTGTCTTTCTCCGGATCGGCCTGCGGCAGTTTGTCCGCATTGACATCATCCAGCGTCAAACGGTAAATCTTGTAGCGTTCGGCATCATTCTTCGCCATTTCGGCAAATCGCACCCTGCGTTCCTCATTGATGGCTTTGCGCCGTTCCAAGAGCTGGCGATTTTCCCTTTCGCGTTCCTCCTTGTTAAGAGAGAGTTTGTTTTCATCCTGCCGCTTCTTCATCTCCAAGGCGTCCTCCTCCATGATACGGAAGTCGCGGTCACGGGACACGCGTTTCCCGCTTCTCTCCCGGAGCGTCGGCAGCACCGTGCCGATCCATCTGTCCTTCCGGTATTTCTCGCATCCGGGTATCTGGTCGTAAGGCATCACATAATCGAACGATTCTTCCCCAAGCTCATAGGAGGCCAGCGCACTAGGAAGTACCACATCGCTTTCTACGCCTTTCTTCTGAGTTGATCCGCCAGCCACCCGGTAAAATTTCTGGACGGTCAGCTTGAGCGTCCCTGCCCGCGAACTATCGGAGAAATAGGGAAGGAAACGATTCAACTCAATGGGGCTCTGGACGGTACCCTTTCCAAAAGTCGACTTATCGCCGACGATCACCGCACGACCGTAATCCTGAAGAGCCGCTGCCAGAATTTCCGAGGCGGATGCCGACAATTTGTTGGTCAGCACAACCATCTGTCCCTTGAACAAAGGTTCCTTGTTCCAGACCTCCAGTACGGATACATTGCCTCTGGAATCCTTAACCTGAACCACGGGGCCGGCACCGATGAAGAAACCGGTCATCAAGCGGACTTCTTCCAACGAACCGCCGCCATTGTCGCGCAAGTCGAGGACCAGACCTTCCACCCCCTCCTTGACCATGCGTTTGAGAATCTTCTTCACATCCGCGGCACAGCTTCGAGAACCGCCATCCATGTCCACATAAAATGAGGGCAGCGTCAGAATCCCCAGTTTGGCGATCCTGCCGTCATCCTGCTTCATCTCCATAATCTCCCCTCGGCACAGCTCCGCCTTGGTCTCTACCTTGGCGCGCGTCAGCACAACCTCTTTGATATGTCCGGGGGTAGACGCCGGTTCCACCTTGAGGCGAACGCGCGTACCTTCCTTTCCGCGGACCAACTCCACAACCTTGTCCGCACGCATATAAAGAACATCCGTCATCACATGCGAATCGTTCGGCGACACGCCGAGAATGCGATCATTCAATTTCAACTCGCCGCTTTTGTCCGCAGGGCCGCCGACAACAATACCGCTGATCTTGACGGAGCCATCGTCCTCAGCTCCCAAAAGGGCACCGATACCGCTGATACTCATATCCATGGAACTCCTGAATTCATCCGTTTCCCGGGCATCCATATACTCCGTATGCGGGTCATAAGCCAAAGCCACAGCCGATAACAACGCGCTGGCCACATCCTCCTCGTCCGAGGATTCCTTAACATTCCTCAGAAGGCGTTCGTAGCGCAGGGAGAGCTTCTCCTTGGGGGATTTTTCGGAAGCCGCCGGATCGGGCTTGTTCTGCTCCCTGGCGAGGCGGGCCATTGTCTCGCGCCGCAAAATTTCAGACAAAAGCTGCTCCTCCACCATATCGCGCCACACTTTGTTCATCTCCTCTTCATCCTTGGGCCAGTTTACCTTGCGACGGGACAGAGGCACATATTCCTTGCGGTCGAACTGGAAGTTCTCCTTCTCCAGCAACTCCCGGGCATATCCGACTCTCTGCTCCACTCTCCGGCAATACAAAGTGTACATGGGAACAGCCGCATTCATCAGCTTGCCGGTAAACATGTAATAACCCAGATTGGTACCGTAGTTAGACTTGAGCGTATCCACATCCTGCTGCGTAAAAAAAATCCGGGACGGATCCAAACGCTTCAAATACATGTCCAGGCAATCCCCGGAAACCTTATCGTTCAGCTCCTTCCGGGAAAAATGCATATTCTGCAAAAGAATTGCCGTCATTTTGCCGACATCATCAAAGTTCGTCGCTCCCTGTACGCAGGAGACAAGCATCATGGAGGCAAATGCCCAGCAGACCATGTTGCGGAACCATTTGGGAGACTCAATATGCATAAAAAAATCTATTAATAAGATGAAAAGGCCGCACCATCCTGAACCTGGCCGATACAGTAAGATTTACGTATTTAAGCGACCATGTCTATCCCTTTTCAAGTCCATGTTTCGAGAACGCACCGGATAGTACGAGATTTGCGCTCGCCAATCCGGCAGAATCGCCTATCATTTTTCCCATGAATCGGATTCGTGTTTATACGGGTGGCGCTGTGGCTGGCAACGGGTACCTCTTCAAAACCGGAGAAAATACCTACATCGCCATCGATGCACCCGAAGGCTTTGCTGACTGGATCAAATCCAAAAACCCAAAAGCCGTGATCACAGATCTCCTCATTACGCACCAGCACTTCGACCACGTGCAGGATGCCGCCCGCATGAAAGAAGTGTTCGGATGCGCCATTCACGCGGGTGCCGCGTATTCCGATCAACTCTCTCTCGTCGACATGGCCGCCAAAGAGTGGAACATGGACATCGAAGTTCCTCCCTACGACGTGGACGACCTCATCGACGACAACAAAAAAGCAGCCACCTGGGGAGGCCTCATCTGGCACCTCTACCACGTCCCCGGACACTCTCCCGACAGCATCGTCTACCAGTTGCCGGACGAAGACATCCTCTTCTCCGGAGACACCATCTTTGCCGGTTCCATCGGCAGAACCGACCTCCCCGGAGGCAACACCAAACTCCTGCTCAAAGGATTGGAAAACACGATCCTCAGCCAGCCCCTTTCCACAACCATTTTTCCGGGCCACGGCCCTTACACGACCGTCCGCAACGAAAAACAGACCAATCCCTATCTTTACTGATCCACCCTCGCGGCGCGGCTCCACTCCCTCTCGTACCCTATCATTATCAGACACATGTTATTCTCAGAACTTGGACTTTCAGAATCCGTCCTCAAAGCCGTCGAAGCCTGCGGCTACGACCACCCCACCCCCATCCAGGAACAAGCCATTCCCAAAATCCTGGAAGGATGCGACATCATCGGCGCGTCCCAGACCGGTACCGGAAAAACCGCCGCATTCGCCCTCCCCCTTCTCAGCAAGCTGGAACCGACGGGCAAACCACAAATCCTCGTTCTGGAACCCACCCGCGAACTCGCCGACCAAGTGGCGGAATCCTTCCGCGAATACGCCCAGTTCACCGGGTTCAAGGTAGCTCTCCTCTACGGAGGCGTCGGCTATGGACAACAAACCGAAGACCTGAAAAACGGAGCCGACATCGTCGTCGCCACCCCCGGACGCCTCATCGACCATTTCTACCGCGCCACCATGCGATTCGGCGGCATCAAAACCCTCGTCCTCGACGAAGTGGACCGCATGCTCGACATGGGGTTTCTGCCCACCGTCCGCAAGATCGTCAGCCTCTGCCCCTGGGAAGGCCGCCAGACGCTCTTCTTCTCCGCCACCATGCCGGAAATTATCTCCAGCTTCGCCCGCTGGTGCCTGCACGACCCCATCGAAATCACCATCGCACGCCAGGAAGTCGCCGCCACCATCAGCCACGCCTTCTACCCCGTCGCCATGGACCAGCGCGACGAACTCCTCATCAACCTCCTCAAAAAGACAGACTTCCACTCCGTCATGATCTTCACCCGAACGCGGCGCGAAGCGGACAGCGTCTGCTCCATGCTCGAACGCAACGGCTACCGCGACAACGCCGCCGTCATGCACTCCGACATCTCCCAAAAGGACCGTATGGAAGCACTCAAGGGATTCAAGAGCGGCAAATACGCCATCCTCGTCGCCACCGATGTCGCCGCCCGCGGTATCGACGTCAGCGGCGTCACCCACGTCATCAACTACCGCGTCCCGGAAAACCCCGAAGATTACGTCCACCGCATCGGCCGCACCGGCCGCGCCGAAGCTACCGGAGAAGCCTTCACCATCCTCACCGCCGACGAACTCGACTTCGCCAAAGCCGTCGAAGAATTCGTCAACCAGAAGATCGAACGCAAAAAGCTTGAAGGCTTCGACTACGCCTACAGTGCCATCCTCGACGACCGGCCCATCCGCCCCGTCCGGAAACCGAAGCCCCCCATGCCCAAGCGCGGACGAAGAAGGTAACCCCTCTCCACGGTACGCGCCGCACAAACCTCCCCCTTTTATGCGAGTCCTCGCCATCGACCCGGCCATTCGCAATACCGGTTACGCCGTTATTGAAGGGGATCATGTCCGGGACGCTCACGCCGTCGACTACGGCACCATTTCACTGCCCTCCAAACTGGCCCAGTCCGCCTGCCTCCTCGCGATCAAAGACCACATCTCCGCCCTCATTCAAAAGTGGGAGCCGGAAGAAGTTGCCGTCGAGCGCATCATCTTCGTCCAATCCCACCAGACGGCCATCATCATGGGCTCCGCCCGGGCGGCCGTCATCCTGGCCGCCGCTGAAAACGGTCTCAAAGTCGTCGAATACTCGCCTACCAGCGTCAAACTTGCCGCCGTCGGCAAAGGCACCGCCCGCAAAGAACAAGTAGCCTTCATGATGCGGGCTCTTCTCCAACTCCGGGAAACACCCCAGTCCGATGCAGCGGATGCCCTCGCCATCGCCTTCGCACACCTCACCGCCAGCGACCCCGCCAAAGCCCTCGTCATCGAGCGCAAATACATCTGATGCCCGTCAATACGGGAACCCGGATTGAGTTCTCCGGCATCCGCACCTTGAGGAATTGAACAGGAATTGTGGACTACGGCTTCTCGTCCGCAATTGGTATCGCCGATTGTTTTGCCTTGATGTGGTCAAGCAGCATGCGGTGGATTTCCTCCATAGTCTTCAGCTTGTCCGGCTTGTTATTCGCTTTCGCCTCAGCCAATTTCTTCTCGCAATAGAGGAGCGCATTATTCCCGGATTTGTCCTTCAATAATGGATCCGCTCCATGATCCGGAAAGAATCGGACATATAAAATCGCTCTGTACCAGTCGGAGGTACATCCAAATAACATCGCGAATCACATCAAGAAGTGCATGGAAATTTTCCAAATTTCATCAGAATTCGCTTATCATAAAAACTAAAGATAATATTTTCCAATCTGGTCGACGGGTACCACATATTTACCAAAAATGGATCAACTGAAAGAATGAAATACCCCTAACCGTACAAAGAGTATACGGGTATATCCTCATCTACGGGCATTAATCCCTTGATACTCTCGAACAACCACTAAAACCATGAACAACAACAGACGCAGCTTTATCAAAAAAGCAGCTATTGGTGCCGCTGCATTCACTATTTTACCAAGACACGTTTTGGGTGCTATGGGGGGAGATAAATACATCGGCCCCAACGATCAGCTAACGCGTGCTATCATTGGAGTAGGCGGTATCGGTACAGGACCGCTTCACATGACGAGCGACCAAACCTGTCGGCTGGTAGGCGTTTGCGATGTCGATTCCAATCACTTGAAAAACGGAGTCAATATGGCCAAACAGAAGTTCAATCAACAGGTCAAAGCATACCACGACTTCCGGGAATTGATCCACGACCCCAATGTTGACATCGTTCATATCGCAACCCCACCGCACTGGCACGGCATTATGGCCGTCGAAGCAGCCCGTGCAGGCAAGGATATTTTCTGTGAAAAGCCGATGACTCGTACCATTGGAGAAGGCAAACGCATCTTACAGGCAGTCAAGGGACATGGTCGTATTTTCCGCATCAATACGTGGTTCCGATTCAAAGATACATTCTACGGACTTGGAACCGAAACGCGACCTTTGAAGAAGCTCGTCGACAGCGGTTTGCTGGGCTGGCCACTTACCGTGAGAATCTCCGGCACCACGGGATTTGCATGGAAATTCTTCTGGACGGGACGGGACAAACTGACCCCGGAACCCGTCCCGGCTAACCTGGATTACGACATGTGGCTTGGGCCGGCTCCGTACAAGCCCTACAATGCCCACAGAACGCACCAGACCTTCCGCGGGTATTGGGATTACGATGGCGGTGGCTTGGGCGACATGGGCCAGCATTATATCGACCCCGTTCAATACATCCTGGGGAAAGACGATACCTTCCCCATCAAGGTGGAAGTCGATGCCCCTCAACAGCACCCGGACGCCATCGGCATCTGGAGAAAAATCGTCTTCACCTACGAAGACGGCTGCAAGATTATTCTGGAAGGTGAAGGCTTCGAAAGCCCGGGTAAAGTTCCCTATATCGAAGGGCCGAACGGCAAAGTTTATAAGGGATTCGAATGCACCATCCCAAATGTCATGGAAAAAATTGCTGCGATGCCCGATCCGGAAATCCGCAACACGGACTTCCTGGAATGCGTGAGAACGCGTCAACAATTCGCCCTCGACGAAGATAAGTCTTACCACAGTTGTACCATCGTCAATATGGGAGTCTGTGCCTTGAGATTGAATCGCACGCTGCATTTTGATCCGAAGACCCAGCTCTTCATTAACGATGATGCGGCAAACCGGCTCATCGACCAACCCATGCGCGGCTCGTGGGGCAGATACATGTAATACAAACACAACAACCATAATCCCAGAATATCCAATGAAAGGTTTATACCTTATGTCGTTATTGGCTGTATCTCCCCTGTTCGCTCAGTCTACAGGTAGCCAGCAACGCACAATTGAAACGGTCGTCATGGACGTATTGGCTCAGCTCCCCGCTGATTCTCAAGCCAAACAGCAACAGCGTATGCAGGACTTCCTGAAGGAACCACAGCAGATCGTGGAAATCCTCGGCAGCATGCTGACCGACCCAGCCAAAGGACAGAACGCCAAGGTCGAATACGCCATCAGCGGTCTGGTCTCTCACGTGACTGCCGCTGGTCAGGATCAGGCGCTCGCCAGCGTCCGAGCCGGCCTGCGAAACGCCATTCAGAAATGCCCCTTCAACGATGGCAAGGCATTCTTAATGTCCCAGTTGCAATGGTGCAGCGGCCCGGAAGATTCCGACGCCCTCACTGCTTATCTTCAGGACAAAGAACTTGCCTCGCCAGCGATAAATGCCCTCATCCAGACACCGGGGACAGATAACTTGATTATCAAGATGCTGAACGAGCAGAAGTTCGATCGTAATCTCCTTGCCTATGCCGTTAAGGAAAAGGCTCTCGCCGAAGCCGAAACAAGTTTGCTGGCCTGGTTGAAGGACGAAGCGGATGCCTCGACAAAAGCAATGATCTGCTCGGCTTTGGCCTCCTGCGGCAGCAAAGCATCTCTGGACGCCTTGGCACCCATCTCGATGGTGGATTACCTGAACTTGCTCCAGAAACTATCGAAAGCAGCACCGTCGGATGATATCAAACAGCGTGCCCGCGCCCTGCTCACAGACCAGCCGACCCAGGTTCGCACGGCAGCCATGCAAGCAGTCATCAACATGGAAGCCGACATCCAGCCGATTCTTCAGGAAACGCTCAAGGATCCCGATTCGGAATACAGAAATGCCGTTCTCAAAATGTTGTCGCCACGCATGACAGCAGAGATTACAACATGTCTCCCGGCTCTTTATCCTGCGTTGACGGATGCAGCTAAAATTGACCTCGTCAACTGGCTGGGCAACACCCATGCCGAAGACCGCATGGACATCATGGAGACAGCCGTTCAGAAAGGAAAACCTGCCCTGAGCCAATCAGCCTTGATTGCCGCCAGTAAACTGAAGACCGAACGCGCCGCTCAACTCCTCGTCTCGCAGCTTTCTGGCCCCAACCGCCAAGTGGCTGCCCAGGCTATTCTGGCCAGCAAGACCAACCTGGTCGACAAATTGGCGGCCTTGCTGGATGCTCCCGACAAGGAAGTGAAGCAACAGGTCTTGTCGATTGTATCTCAGCGACGCATGAAGCAGGTCGCCGACAAAGTCTTCAACTTGCTGGATTCCCCGGATGCCCAGTTGCGCCAAGCTGCCTACAATGCACTCAACGGCGTCGTGTCGGAAACCGATCTGAACCGTCTCATTGAGATGCTCAAGAAGCCTGATGGAACCGACCTCCCCAAGTTGCAGGAAGCCATCAAGATGGCCATGTTGGCCATGAGCCCGGACAAGAAGTTGCAGACCATTTCGGACTGGATGGCGAACGCGCCCCGCCCAGAGATCTATTATTCGTTGCTGGCCTCTGCGGGTACGGATGCGGCAGCCACACGCCTGATTGAGGAATACAACAGTGGCAAATCAGCCGACAAGGCTTTGGCTGAACTACTGAAGATGTCCAATCCTCCGGTCTTGAAGTTCCTGTGGACCCTGATCGCTCAGGATAAGGCTACGGAACCCGTGATTGCCCGTTTCATTGCTTTATCCCAAAGCAGTAAGGGCAATCTCAAAGAACGTTGCGGCCAGTATGGAAAACTCCTTCAATCCAATATCTCTACAGCTATCAAGAAGAGCCTTGTCTCCGCGCTGTCCACAGTACCTACGGGCGATGCCTTCACATTGGCTGCCAAGTATTTAGATGATCCGGATTCCGCGTACGAAGCCGCCAATACCGTCAAATCCATTGCCTCCAACAAATCGGTTCCCATCGACAATAAAGAACTGCTCCCGGCGCTCAACAAAGCCATAGCAATTCTCAAGGAGACGGGCAATGCTGATGACGGCTACGCTGTGGACGCCATCAAGAAGTTGCTCACCGAATTGAAACCCGTAGAGCCTTTTGTCCTTTCCGATGACGAGAAGAAACAGGGATTCGAACTTTTGTTCGACGGGACGGATCTTTCCAAGTGGCAGGATAATGCCACGGGATACAAAGTTGCCAACGGAGCCATCCACGTCGTCGAGGATTACGGTCACAACCTGTACACCAGGAAGGAATACCAGGACTTCGTCATGCGCTTCAGCTTCTGCTTTGCCCGCCCAGGCGTCAACAACGGCATCGGAGTCAGAACTCCTGTAGGTGTCGATGCAGCATACGACGGCATGTGCGAATTGCAGATCATCGACAATGACGCCCCTGAGTATGCCCACCTCGCCGATTACCAGTACCATGGCTCGGTGTATGGCATCATACCGGCTCGCCGCATCAAACTCAAACCCATCGGACAGTGGAATGAAGAAGAAATCAAGGTCGTGGGCGATCACATTACGGTCACAGTCAATGGCGAAGTCATCCTGGATGCCAATGTGCGGGAAGCCTGCCAGGGCCACAATGTGTCGCCGAAAGCAGGTGAAAAGAATCCCTACACAATGGACAAGCGGGATCACCCGGGCATGTTCAATAAGAAGGGATTTATTTCGTATTGCGGTCACGGGGCCGGATTCATGCTCAAAAATATCCGCGTCCTGGATTTAAGTGCTCAAGCTGCTCAAAAGTAACATTCATAGATATACAAATGTCTGACAAGCCTGTTCGCGTGGCTGCCATCGGATATGGCAACCGGTCACGCAAATATCTGCAATACGTCGAAGAGTACCCCGACCAGGTTCAACTTGCAGCCGTAGTGGATTCCAATCCCCTGCGGCTGCACGAAGCCCAAAAGAAATTCGGATTGGATGACCAATACTGCTTCTCCAGCATCGATGATTTCTTCGCTCAGCCTCTGCCCATCGACGGCGTTGTTATTGGCACGCCCGACCACCTCCACTACGGGCCCTGCATGGCAGCGCTGGATATGGGGTACCGCGTTCTATTAGAAAAGCCTGTTTCCCAAACGCTCGAAGAATGCGAACAAATCCTGCTTCGCTCGGAAGAGCGGCAGATCCCGGTAACAGTCTGTTACGTCCTTCGCTACCACCCTTATTTCAAGAAGCTCAAGTCCATACTGGCCCGGGGAGACCTGGGGCGCCTCATCTCCATCAATCACACGGTCAATGTCGGCATCGACAGGACGACGCATTCGTATGTACGCGGGCTGTGGAATAATTCAAATACCTCCACCCCCATCATGTTGGCGAAGTGTTGCCACGACATCGACCTGATCAACTGGTACTCAGGCAGCCGACCCAAGCGCGTCTTTTCCTCTGGTTCTCTCACGTGGTTTCACGGAAAAAACGCGCCGAAGGATAGTGCCCGGAGATGCTGCGACTGCCCGTGTGAGGAATCGTGCCCGTTTTCGGCCATTGACCTCTACCTGCGGCGTGGCGAATGGACGAAGAACTTTACAGTGCCGAATGGCATGACGCTCCATGATGTCCTTTGGGAAGAAATGCGGCACGGCCCTTACGGCAGGTGCGTGTACCACTGTGACAACAATGTAGCCGACCACCAGATCCTCTCAATGGAGATGGAAAACGGCGTCCTCGTGAACCTGACCATGAATTGCTTCACCCTCAATGACGGACGCCTGATCGAACTAAAATGCGCCTTCGGCGAAATCGTCGCTAACGAGCATTCCATCATCGTCACGAACTTCAAAACGCAGAAGAGCGAAGTCCACGATTTTGACTCGACCAACCAGCCGTCGCTTCACGTGACTGCCGACATCGGCACCATGAAAGAATTCATCGCCTCGTTCAACCACACCTGTGATGAAGACATCCCTTCGTTGCAATCGGCAATCGACAGCCACAAGACCTGCTTCGCCACCGAAGAAAGTCGTCTGACCGGGCGCGCCATCGAACTCTAAGTTTTCAACCCACACCATCAAACACCATACCAACGCTAAGATCATGAACAAAACCACTTGGATCGCATTGACCTGCGGAGTCCTGTCCCTAGCAGGCAATGCATGGGCAGACACCGTTCACAATACCCTGACACCCCAAGAAAAAGCCGACGGCTGGGTTCTCCTCTTCGATGGGGAAACCCTCAAGGGCTGGAAAGACTATAACGACAGCAAATTGACAGTACCGTGGCACGTCGTCGATGGCTGCATCCAGGCCAAGGGAACTGGTAGCGACGCCACCGGATACATCGTCACTGACAAAGAATACGAAAACTTCGAACTCTCCTGGGATTGGAAACTCTCCAAAGGAGGAAACAGCGGCATGCTCTACCACGTCGTCGAAAACCCGCTTTTCAAGGTTCCTTACGTAACCGGGCCTGAATACCAATTGATCGACGAACCCAACTTCCCGGAACCCCTCGAAGAATGGCAGAAAACCGGTGTCGACTACGCCATGCACCTGCCGGATCGCTCGAAAATGAAGATCAACCCGTACGGCGAATGGAATAACGCCAGAATCGTGTTCGACAACGGCCATGTCGAACATTGGCTGAATGGTCAAAAAATCCTTCAATTCGAAGCATGGACCGATGATTGGTTCGCTAAAAAGAACAGCGGCAAATGGCAGAACGCCCCAGAGTACGGCTTGGCGCGTAAAGGTGTCATCTGCTTGCAGGACCATGGCTACCCCGCATCGTTCCGCAACATCAAAATTAAAGAACTCCCCAGAAAGCCCGGCAAAGAAGTTGCACTCTTCAATGGCAAGAATCTCGACGGCTGGCAAGCCTACGGCACGGAAAAGTGGTATGTCGATAACGGAGAACTGGTCTGTGAAAGCGGCCAAGACAAACAATACGGTTACCTGGCTACCCGGGAGTACTACGACGACTTCGATCTGAGTCTGGACTTCAAGCAGGAAACTGATGGCAACTCCGGCGTCTTCATTCGCTCCTTCATCGAAAGCGGAGTCAAGATCAACGGATGGCAGGTCGAAATCGCCCCACCAGGAAAAGATTCTGGCGGAATCTACGAATCCTACGGACGCGGTTGGCTGATTCAAATCCCCGAGGAAAAAGAAAACATCCTCAAATATGGACAATGGAACACCATGCGAATCAAAGCACAAGGGAACAATATCCAAACCTGGCTCAACGGCCAGCCCATGGTGAACTTCAATGACGATAAAATCGGTCGCGGCAAAGGACGCATCGCCCTCCAAATCCACTCCGGAGACAATGTCAAAGTCCGCTGGAAAAATATCAAAATCACCCGCCTGTAATCCCCCTTGCTCCATGCCGTCCAACAACCATCATTAACACCAAAACGCAAACGGCACCATACCTCATCCAAGGCAGTAACACGGGCTCGAGTCTAGCAAACTCGAGCCTTTTTCGTCCGCCCGTACATCGTGAATTGAACAAAAACGGTTCTCTTTGTATGCTGACGGATAGCTGCAGATTCTGAAAAACTCCTCATTCCAGAAGCCCACAACAACATCTTCAGCCGTCAGCATTGACCAATCATCAGGAGCATGAATATGTACTCCTCTCTTTACCATATCCAAATAAAAAGCCTCCTTCTGAAAACCACCATTCGTCGGGATCAGATGAACTTCTACCCCCATGTGCAATCAGACAAGAATCTGGTGATACTATTCCGTTCCAGCTCCGCCGTAAGGGCCAAAAATCCATTGATATAAAGTCGCTTATTAGACATATCCACGCATAAATAAGTTCTCTACCCTATCAAAGAAGCATCGTTATTCCTAGCATTTCAGCTTTTTCCTGACAACAGAAAATGATTTTTTTGCCCATATATTTTTTTGAAACCATTGCAAAATATTGAAATATTATTTTTCTCAACTTATTTCTTGCCGAAGAGTTTTCCCATGTTATTTTGGAAAGGATAGATGAGAACACGATTCTCGCTTTTTTTTATTCTCGTCTCGCCCCTCTTTGCCCCCATGGAACACAACATTGATTCAGCATTTACGGGTAGTGACATTGTTTCACAGTCTTCGCCATCCAGCAGTTCCTCGTCATCCTCATCTTCGAGCGCCCCCATCGAAGAAGGTTGGCCTTGCGACTGTGATTGCGATGAAGAACCCACCCCAGATGATTACAACAACAAGAAGCTGCAACAGCATGGGAAAAAGTTGGAGAGTGTGAACGAATAATCAAAGCGAAATGTAATGATTAATATTTTAATAGATAATTTATATGAAATTTTCCCTTTATTTCCTATTCCTGACCCTCAAGGAATTATTTTTCCTAACGATTGGGAAGCGGATCAGGATTGTGCTATACTAAGGGGAAGACCATGGGATCAAATACAAGCTGAAGAATTTCAGTTACATTGGAACGTATTATCGTGGCTTAATGCCGATTACTTTCATTATTATCTGCCTTCAGTTATATTACTCTCACTATATGAAATTAAAAAAAATAGTGAACTATCAAAGATGGAATTAGCCGTTGATTCTGCATTTTATTATATTGCATTAGGAGATATTTTTGATGCAAAATGGAAATCATTCTCTCGGCAGCAGATGGAATTTGTAAAAAAGTGGCACTCACTTATCCTAACTCAAGAAAATAATCCAGAAATAAAATGGCATACAAAAAATATGGAAAATTTGATTCGTAGACTCCATCCTGACTTAACTGAGGGATAAATTCACCATGATGATTTTCATTTTGGGTTCTTGTCCTGTATTGCGATAAAGAGTCTATGTTTTAAAAATAAATATGACTCACAAGAATATATTTTTCAATGATTTCAAAAAATAATAAATTTATTCTTTCCAAAATTATCTATTGTTCCTAAAGTAAATTTTAATACTATTAGTCAATAGTCTCGAGGAAAACATCTTTGTTAATATGGTGACCTATTCCAAATTTTATTTTCAGGAAGAAGCCCCATTGAGGTCTTTTTGTGATACGCCATCCAGTTCGGACTGTAACTCCGATAGTTCAAATTGTGTTCCCGAAAGTTTTTCATCGTCTTCATCTTCGAGCACTCCTATCGAAGAAGGTTATCCCTGTCCTTGCAACTGTGATTGCAATGAAGAACCCGCCCCCGACGACTGCAACAAAAATGGAGGTGGTAATTCCGCCGGCAACTTCCCCATCGGATCCAATCCGGACAATCCCGATGATCGTGAAGGGGAATTGGGCGTCGGTGGTGAAGGCAACAACTCCGGAGGCGACAGGAATGCTTTCGCAGCCTTTAGCTTCCGGGCCGTACCGGAAAGTACCATCGGTGTCCGTTACAAGCCCCCTCTGGAATGGACAGCAGTCTGGAATGCCTCGGAGCGGGACGTGACCGTCATGCCCCCCCCCGGTAGCGCTATCAGCTTTCATGCAGACACCGGCAGCGCGGAAGCCGTTCCCGTCGGTGCCTCCCGTAAGCTCAACTACCGCGTCCGGCTGGTCTCGGAGGACGGACAGCCATGTCTCTCGGGTTCCCCCGCTTTTCTGGACATGGTGCAAAGCAATGGACGAATCCCGCGTATTCTGGATAGCATCGGTCGCCCGGAAAGAGGAACCAATAGGCGACAGAATGAAGCAATCAGAGACGATTCATTCCGTTACAATACACGGAATGAACTGGTCCATGCCGCATTGGGGGAAACCTTATTCCAATATGAATACGACAACATTGGCAACAGAGAGCAGGCACTCGAAGAACTCACACAGACGGACTATGTAAGCAACAGTCTCAACCAGTACACCAGTATCGAGCCGTCCGATGAGACCTCGTTCATACCTGCCTACGATGCAGACGGCAACCAAACGCGTATCCGAACAACGACAGGCATTTGGAACGTCGCCTACGACGCCAACAACCGTCCCGTCCAGCTGACAAGTGAAGATGGAAAAACAGTCATCGAATGCCGCTACGATTATATGGGACGCCGTTTGACCAAGAAAGTGACAGTCCAGGGAGCAGTCATCCTGCATGAAGGCTACCACTATCTGGATTACCTCCAGATCGCAGCAGTCAACCTCCTCGCAGACCATGAAATCCTCCACATTACCCTCTGAAATCCTGTCGAACCCGTCGCAACACGCCCCCTGGTCATGATACGAGGCAATGATGCCTATTACACTGTCCACGATTTCGTCAAGAATGTGACGGAATGGATTGATGATCATGGAGCCATCGCCGCAAGCTTCGACTACACCCCCACAGGACATGTATTCCAGAAGTCGGGAGATACAAGTCTGAATATGATCGGCTACTCAAGCGAAATCATGGATCATGAACTGGGGCTTGTGTACTATAATTACCGGCACCTTAATCCCCTTGATGGAAGGTGGATCAGTCGAGATTTCATTTTTTATTATGGAAGTTACGGGTCTTATAATTACATTAACAATAGAACTCAAAATAACATAGACATATTATGATTGTTTTTTTAAAGAAAAAAACATTTATGTAAACGCAACATCAGACGACTATTTTTCAGAAATAATTCCAAGCATGACTTGAGATTCATTCCAAACTTTAATTGATTATATAGATAAACAATTAGGCATGTGTGATTGTGTAAAAAAATTAACACTAATAATTCATGGCGATGAAAATTCCATGATAATAAATCATAATAATGATCCGCTCTTTCCTACACCTCCATGTATGAAAGATATGGAAGATGGTTTACCTGCTGATGGAATACCAATTGCGCAAAATCCTAATGACCCCAATGATGCTAACATTGTAGATGATAATAATGCATCTTCATTATTTGGCGCACTGAGTAGCCAGGTTTCATTTTGTAAAAATTGCATAATATATTTGTTATCATGCAATACAGGATTAAGACAAAATTCATTTGTCCAACAATTATCAAATTCTACAGGCTGTACCGTATATGCTCCTAAAGGATTTTGTGCTCCTAATGTAGCTAATCCACTTATGTCAGGCGTCTCTAAAGAAGAAAATTCTCCTTGTTCATATTCACCAAATAATTTTTCCAAATACAAACCAAAGCCATAGTCATGCATCTTGCGAATTTTATAATACTATCACTTGCCTTGACTAGTTGTTATTCTCCATGCGGAAGCGTGATTTGGCCGGAGGGAGATTCATATGCTAACCTATCCTGGGCACCTGGACTCAATAATGGACATAGTGAAGAAAGAAAAAAAGATATCAGAAAAGAATTAATGCATAAATCAAAAACAATAAATACATGCTTCTTTGCTTATTCAGAACATAATTATATCGTAGCCCCAGATAAAATAAAAATAATAATACAAAATTTGGTAAAGGAAAAACCGCAAGAACCACCGCGAATTCTTTCAATTTGGTCACCATTAGGTTATTTTATTTTGAATGGAAAATCCTATTGTTGGCATGGTTGGGGATGGATTTCTACCGATAACAATGAATACTATATGATCCCTCGATTTTCATTGGGCATTCCATCTGAGATGAAAAACAAGAAAAAATTTTCCACGTTTTGTTTTAATCATCCTGTATTTATTGATATTTTTTTAAAAACACAACGACCTCAATGCGATAGAGACAAATATTTTCCAGATCTACTAAATGTAAAAAAATCAGAGTCAGATAAAATGTTTATTGATTTATTTAATATTTTATCAAACAACGAATAACCATATTTACAAAACCAACATTATTTTCAATAACTTACCCATCGAACTTAGATACTATCCTATCACAGTTTTTGTACTCATCAAGAATATGTTACAATACACTTGAAGTCACTCATCTAGTCATAAGACATAATAAATTATGAAAAAAATATCATTTATTTTTTATATCGACGTCATTTTCTTCTTGTTAATAGATTTTTAATCATTTGGCAAGAAGATTAACCGCACACCTGAAGAACATAACTTTTATTTATCCAGAAAAAAATATCAGACTTACCAAAAGATTATGAAACGTCAATAATGGGACCTCATACACGCTCTATTAGCAAGGTAGGGATTAAACCGCGACACATAGCACAAATATTTTCACTAGCAGATATATTTGGAAAGGAGCTAAAAGATTGCAACTTCAAAATCAAAGAAGACAAATGACTATTAAAATCACATTATTCCTAGTAATCTCTCTAGTAATTTCGTCTTGTTCAAATACTCAACGATGCCCATTGAATAACGACTGGTCTATTATCACAATTGTTAACAGATCTTCCCTGCATTGGGAAGACGGAAAGAGAACAAACCTTGTATACTCCATCAGAAAAGACAAAGATCAATATACATTAACAGAATCAAGCGTAGCAGTCCATCTTGGCATATCGTATTTTAAAGAACTTGGTAAGATTTCCAAAAAAGATATCGATAGTTTATTACCCATAATATCGGATATATGTGATCGTGCAACGTGCTACAACTATCAAGATAGTTCTTTAAATTTTTTTGAAATTAGCGAGCTCGGACTAGCTTTGCGACTTGGTATTTCGGGTAATTGTTATTCTATAGACTATATATCTGAAAAGGATACGTTGTATATTTTTAAGCACCTCTTCTCCAGCATCCGAAAAATTGCAAGCGAAATGCAACCTATCGTACCAGTAGAAGGAGAATATCCGGAATATGGAGATAAAAACATAAAATTGAATGAAGAATTCTTAGATAAAAACAAATATACTCCATCACAAAAGGCTAAGATCAATATACATTAACAGGATCAAGGACAATTGTTCATCTTGGCATATCGTATTTTAAAGAACTTGGTAAGATTTCCAAAAAAGATATCG